>OIGL01000275.1_pt1 | contig 14757 bp, 13 predicted proteins | sample 1582221 | NCBI WGS metagenome assembly OIGL01 (sample SAMN02674607, study PRJEB24791) | human gut metagenome, SKBSTL069 | isolation source: stool | host: Homo sapiens | place: USA | reverse complement strand
TTGTCCTGATATACAGAACATAACTGCCTCTGCTTCCAGCGATGCCAGAGCAATTTCATAAGCCCGACGCTCAATATTGTCTCGCACGTCCAGGCTGCCAATTCGCTCTCTGATTTCTTTAATTAGTTCTTTGTCCTCGTCGGTAAATGTGGTCATTAGGGACTCCTTTTCATATTTATGGTTTTCTTGAATCAATTTCGTCTAGTTTGAGTTTTATATTTTGCTGGTCTGATTTTGGTAATTTTCTCATGCTCTCTTCAGTTATTTTTTTCATATCAAGAAATGCTCTTGCATAGAAGCGCAGACTTGCCTCTTTTTCATGTTGTGCAACATACCAGGTTGCGCCAGAAAATGCCGCAGACAGGCATAATGTGCACAGGGCACAAATTGCAATGGCTGTTTTGATACTGAATGGTTTTGCTGATTTAGTTAGTATCTCTAGTTGTTTTTTATGGTCGGAAGCAATTTGGTCAAAATTTTGTTTGATTCCAGAAAAAGTATTTATTGCTTGTTTGGTTATTTCGCTCTGACACTCATTAGATATTTGTCTTATATCGCTTTTTGCAATATTAATATCTTTATTAATATCAATGCTGCTTTGTATTATTTTATTTACTTTGTCTGACAGAACGGCATCCAGACGAGCAGGTGTCTCGTCTATAGCGTTGATAATTAAGTTTGCTGTTTTTTCGATCTGTTTTTCTAAAGCAATATAATCTTCAAGAAGATCGTTTATTTTTTGATCTTTAAACTCTTCAGAGATACTACGAGACATTGTTTTTCTCCAATTTTATGACCGGGTACATCCCGGCCATATTGTATCAGACGAGATTGAGGTTTTTAAAGGCAACATCAAGATCGCTGTTGAATCCATTCATCAACATTTTTACTGCTCTTAAATTTGACAAATCTTGCCGCTCTTCCTTTGAAGACGCTGAACGAATTAATGAACGAAAATCACGATTGTCATTATAGACATCATCATACTGTAGGCCGCTTTTATTTAAAATATTGAAAATGTTGTTATGGTAAACAACAACAGGATTTTCACCTACAATTTCTTTACATACGTCGTCAGCTAAGAAAACTGAATATTGTTTGTTAATAGGGGTGTCCTTTTCAGCAAGATTGAAAATTACTTTAAAACGATCCTGTTCAACACCCATAGCCATTAGTGTTGTAATGGTTTGAATTGAGTCTATTTGTTGTTTTGCTTCTCGCACAACAGGAACGATGAAATAATCAATAAGGTCATGACTTCCCTGATATTCATTCATCTGTACAAGGAATTGCTCAATATTTGATGAGCCTACGTCAATGATGGTGCATTCACTATCATCAATACGTTTGATAATTTCGTCAAACTCCTTTGCTGCTAATTTCTCGTCATTTGTACCATCAGTGTTTAATGTTTCTACTTTTATAATTTCTGACCCTTCCAGACGAGGTTTCAATAAAGTTTGACCAATGGTCGATTTCCCTACGTTTCCGCTATTATTTACAATTGCTAGTTTTAAGTACATTTTTCTTACCTTTTATTTCGTATATAATTTCCAAGAGTATTGCTAACTTGTACAAAGTTAGCACAATTCCAAGATTTTATTGTTTCTATAGATACATTGTTATCTATAGCTTGTTGAGCTATCTTTGCATTGTTGAAGCAAACTGGCAAATATGCATTAAGTATATCATTATCTTGCTTCGTTTTTCTATTTTTGTCCTCAATGGTTATTGCTTTTTGATACGTTTTCTCTTTATTTGAAAGAAGATGAGAAACATCTTTTTTCTCGGCCCTTTCTTTTCGTATGCGATGCAATATGTTTTCAAACGTCTTTAACGTTAGATCAAAACCTTCATCATTAAGAGCATTAACAATATCAATGTTTCTTATGCCTTGTTGCTGCGCTTCTTCTATTTCAGCAAAACGCTCTCTTATTCTTCCAGTTTTACTTCGCTTGACCTTCTGAGCTAAGAGCGAACCAAGTAGTTTATTTTCTCCATTGTTCATTTGTCAGTCTCCAGGACAGTGAAATCATGATGAGCAATTCTATCATGAACGTCAAGCAATTTTTGCTATGTATATGCTATGTGTTTGCTATGTATATGCTATGTCATTGGTTTTTATGGTGTGTTTTTGCTATGTATTAGCTATGTTTATGGTGTGCATTTGATGTGTGAATGCTATGGAATCAAATAATTTTCTCAAACACAGGCACGATACCGATTGTACACAAGACCGTTCCGGTCATGTTACAATCGTGTGCCAAAGGGGGACGCCCCTTTGAAACCCCGAACGATGCAGCCGTTCTTATGCGGTTCTACGAACCTTGAGGACATATGAAGAAAAAAATCAACAAAAACGTTCATGTAACATTCAGACTTACCGAAGAAGAATATGCTCCGTTCGATAGGGCTATAAAAGAGCTTAATATTAGTAAGTCTGAATTTTTCAGGCTGCTTACTATTGGTAAAATAAACACATATGCATCTGATAAACGTAACATACCAGAATACAAACGTTGTCTTTCTCAGTTGAGTTGGGCAGGAAACAACATAAATCAAATAGCGCACCGATTAAATTCAGATCATTTAAAAGGTATTATATCAGAATCGCTTTATAAAAAGGTTTTAAATGGACTAATCGGTATTCGTGATCGCCTTCAGGAGATAGCTAAATGATTGTCAGATACGGTGGTGGTAATGATGGTGTCGTTGATTATCTGATAAATGGTCGCAAAGCAGAACGCCAGTACACGCGTGATGAACTTGATCATCGTGTCGTTCTTGATGGTGATTTACAGACTACAGATAAGATTATTGATTCTATTGAAAACAAAAGTCAGGAACGTTATTTGCACATTACTCTGTCTTTTCATGAAAGTCATGTGTCGAATGAAGTGTTAAAGGCTGTTGTTGATGATTATAAAAAATTATTGATGAATGCTTATCATCCTGATGAATACTCTTTTTATGCGGAAGCTCATTTGCCTAAAATTCGTCATATCCAGGATAATAGCACTGGTGAACTTGTTGAAAGAAAACCACATATTCATATTGTAATTCCTAAAGTAAATTTGATTACTGAAAAGTTCCTGAATCCAGTGGGAGATGTTACCAAAGGGCATACAATTGAACAGCTTGATGCTATACAGGAATTTATTAATAATAAATATAATCTTGATAGCCCTAAAGACTATCCGCGTAAAGATGCGGATTACGGAAAAATTATAAGTAGAGTTAAGGGGGATCTTTACAAAGAGCATCACTCTGAATTGAAAGGTGAGTTGCTTTCGCGTATAGAGAACGAGAAAATTGAAAATTACTCTGTATTCAAAGATATTGTTACAGAGTATGGTGAACTTCGTATAAGAAATGCTGGTAAAACCAATGAGTATCTGGCTGTAAAATTGCATGGAGATAAAAAATACACAAACTTAAAAAGTCCTCTTTTTCGTCAGAATTACATTGAGACAAGGACATTAACACTTGAGAAACCAACACACAAAGAGATAGAAAAGAGACTTAATACCTGGTTAAATAAAACAAGCCAAGAGATTAAGCATATTTTTAACCAGGCGGAGAAAACAAGGGAACTTTACAAGACATTAAGCCCTTTACAACAAATTGATTTCCTGCAAGAGAGGATAAAAGAATATGACTCAAGAGAAAAACTTAACGAAAGAAATTCTCAGCAAACGTCAGGACGAGAGGGAGGTTACAAGTCGTGTCCTAAAAAGTTTGCCAGAATCCGTCAATCTGAAGCAACAGTCGGATTGTCACGTATGCCCCAACGCGGTATGGTTTACGGAATCAATGGATTCACAAGACCCGACTCTGTCAGTGTATTGTCAGATATTTCGCAGCGTGATCTGGCAGAGCAATTACCGCAAAGAGAACATCCTGGTCAGGATGTGCGACGGGATTATGATAGACAATTTACAGAGTCAGGAATAAAAAGTCTTGAACGCTCTTCTTTTTTGTGTGAAACGATGTTTCAGACTCTGAATGAGGCGGCAGAGAAAAACGAAATTACAACGATGGCAGAAATTCGCAGAAATATTGATCCTGTCAGGTTTCTGTCTTCTGCCGCCGAGCGTTTTAATATTATTCCAGCGCAGCATAAAATCAGAACAGCAAAGGACGGCTCCCCCCGGTTTTCTGTGGGGAATCGTAATATGAACGCATCTGATTTTCTGACAAAGCATATTAATCTTGCCTGGAAAGATGCGAAATCCTTTCTGCTTGAAGTTTATTCACAGCAGTTAGAAAACACGCCATATACGCGCTATCCAACCTACAGACGCCTTACGCATCATGAAGCCCGTGAGCGTCTTAACTCACTGAATGTATCGGAAAAAACATTACGAAATACTATCAGGTTTGAGCGTGGCAAGCTGTATAATGATCTGCGAGAGATGAGACGCGAGTTGAAGTTAATACCACGTGAACAGCGTGATATTGCCGTGGGTGTGATTGTTTACAAAAAACTAACCACACTTGAGCGTCTTTCTGAACTCGACACAGAGGGGCGACACATAATTCGTCAATATCATGCTGACTGGCATAAGGATAAAGATGAAATGAAAGCCCTTGAACGTCTCAAAAGCTATCTCAACTTCGATGAAATCAACGCCATTTCTGCTGACGAACCCGAACTTTCGCTTCAGAAAGCGGTGGATTCCCAGCGCCGCTTAGAAGAGGCGAAAAAGGTTAACACCAAACTAAAAGATCTTGTGATGGATAAGCAGGATTCCAGGATTGTTTATCGCGATCAGGAATCGGAAAAGCCTGTCTTTACCGACAAAGGGAACTTTGTCGTTGCGGGTAAAAATCCCTCAAAAGAAGAGATCGGAATAATGCTTGAGTATTCCAGGGAAAAGTTTGGTGGTGTACTCAAACTTACCGGCTCTGAAGATTTCAAAAAAATGTGCGCTGAAGTTGCCGCAGAGCAGGACATGAAGATTATTTTACGCCCGGAGCAGTATCAACAGATGATGCTGGAATTAAAAGCAGAACTTCAGGGTAATAAGTTTGAGCAGGTGGAAACACAGGAAAATAGCCAGGAGTCCGAATCCAGAATAGAGAAAGGTGATGCATTGAAGGAACAGGCCACCGAACAGGCACAGGCCACAGAACAGACTCAGGCCACAGAGCAGGCGCAGGCCACAGAGCAAGCACAGGCCACATCTTCATATGATCCTGGTGTTATTACCAGGGCAAATACCCTGGATTCACAGATGCTTAGTAAAGGCACAAATGGTGAATTTGGCTATTTGAAATCTCTGGATAGCGATGAAAATGAGATTTGGGAAGTGCTGGGGCATGTACCTGGAGACAGCGATGATATCTTTAGTGTTGCCAGTTTTGATAATGAAAACGATGCAAAAGAATTTTGCAATATTGTTAATGAATTAGGAATTGACAGAACACAGGCTTTGATTCAGGAGCAGCTTACTTCTCAACACGATCAGGCTACCGCGCAGGAGCATAATAAACAGGAAATTTACTGTGTAAACTTTAGTCACCTCCATGATGAGAATGAGGGTGTTGTATTTCATTCTAAAGATGCTGCCATTGACTTTTATGAGGGAAACAAATCTTCTGCAATAGAAAAATATGAAAGCAATTATTTAAATGGTGATGGTTTTGAAACTATTGTGCTTATGTCTAAAACTGTCTCAACCGATGAATTATCCTCTTATCCAGAGGGGGGGATAGTAACGCTTGATAAGCCATTTGAAGTAATTGCCAATTCATATGAAGAATACCGTACTCCAGTGTATGCGGTTTCTTTCTCGAAGGATGAGTTTAGTGAAGATATTAAGACTTTTGATTCATTGCACGACGCATCTGAATATAAAAATAATATGCTTCAGGAGCACGGACTTAACCAGGATGATATCTTAATCACACCTGTAACAAGAGAAGAAATCGCCTTTAAAGGAATTAAGGACGCTGTTAATGACGCTAATATGGCAGCGATGGAACAGGAGGGGGATTCGTCCAGAGAATCACCAGAAGAGATACTCGCCAGTATTTCAGCTAACGAGCATATGATCTCCGGGCTTGAAAACTTCCTGGTTAAAGACCGTTCTCAGTTCAGTTCCTGCAATGGGGATATCGTTGTGGAGGCGGAAATTACCAGGGGGGAAGGTGGTCTTTATCACCTTGCGGTCGCTGGTAAGCATGGCTTAGAGCGTGGTGATGCAGTTGCCAGAGTGGATGTTACGGAGCAGCAATTTGCTGCGATCACTGGAAAAACACCTTCTGAAGTTTTAACGGGGGACCAAACATCGGCTCGTGTTCCGGTAATTACAGGTATCCATTTCAGTACAAGGGCTATTGAAAATGTGAATAAACTGGAACAACAGAAGGATTATGTCTATTTCTCAACACATGAAGGCCTGAATGCTGAAATAAAAGATTTCAGCTCTCTCAAGGATGCTATTGAGTGGGGCCGGGTTGAATGCGAGCTACATGATCTCAATAAGCGCGATACTGTCATTTATCGCGTCGAGTCTGAACATATTTCTCAGGGGATTGACGCTGTAATGAAAAATGCTGAACGCGTGGAGCGTCATGAAATTGAGAAAGCACAGGGACGGGATTGCACGCCGGAAGACGGCAAGATTCTTGAGGCAATTGATCGCTTTGAGGACAAGTTCAGAGGGGAAGGACTGAAGTTCGAAAGGGAGAAGGCCGAATCCGATTTGCTTAATCACGGATTCACTCGTGAAATGGCAGAAGATGCTCTTGGAAAACAATTTGTCCAGGCCAGAGAAGAACATCTGGAATTGCAGCAACAGCGTGACAATTCACAGGACATGCATTAATTAAGAAAAAAGCCCGGTTTTCGGGCTTTTTAAGAAAAAAAGTCAACCCCAAACAGAAATAACAGCTACAAAAATGGACAGTAATAATGCAATAAAAGTAATGTTGAGCCATATGTTGGACGAGTCTTTTAAGACTAATGAGGCTGTTAATGCCATTGTAATGAAACTAATGATAATAATGGCTGCAAATAAATATTGTACAATGTTTTTTATTGTACTTGGTTGCTCCCCAATTCTTTCTCTGTAATTTGCATCAACATTAGATATCCATTGAAGTAATAGAGCAATAAAACAGCCTACTCCGCAAACGGTGAATTGCACAGACGTCGGGTTTGAATCAAACAACGAGATCGCTAAGTTATATAAGTATACCGCGCCTGAAATCACCCCGACAACTAAAATAGAGATGAGTATAATCCGAAGAACTAATGTATTGCTTTCCTTTAAGGAATATATTAAAGCCGTTTTTTCGTATTCTTTCATGATTTAATCCGGTCTATAAGTATAAGAACCAACAAAACTTTCTCAACCTCAACGTTAACATCAAGACACCTCACTTCATAAATGATCGCCTCAGTATGTCAAACAGAAAAAGGCAAAAAGCACTGGCGGACAGACACGGTAGTGTTTCAAATGGATTTTTTGACAAAATGCCGTAGCCAGCGAAAAAAAGACTAAACAGAAGGGGGATACAAAGAACAAACAATTTGAATATCTTCATAGGTCTTTATCCTTCTTTCATCATGGCTAGTTCCGTAATCCTGTTTTCTGGACGGTACTTTTCAGGCAGATAGAATGATTTATTGTCAGGGAATACCCATTCATCTTTATCAACGCCGAATAAACCACCTTGTTGAGCATCCAGTGCCTTTAATTTGCATGTTTTGGGTATTGATTCATGTAGTTCCTGCCTTTTCTCTGTTTCCTGAAGTATTTCCTGTGGTGGCATGATAATTGCAAGGGGAATCATCAGAGCATGTAACATACTTACGAATAAAAGCCATCGACATACTTGATCCTCGATATCATTGGTGATGCTATATGCTATCCCTGCATTGAAAAAAAAGAATATCATATAGACACAAATATATTGTGGCTGAATGACAATTAACTTTATCAGGTAGTAGAAGAAATTGTAGGTATCGTAGAGGAAAAACATTCATACCGCCTATAACACTATTAAGATAGCCTGCCAGATATCCATTTCAGACAGGCTATATACAGGGTTCAATTCATTCTATGAAAGGTGTATAGGGATTGCTGATGTTTGTGTCGATCAAAAATCTAATATTAATAGATGAGAACTAATATACATATTTCCAGACGGATGGGGGGATTTTATCGTAGAGTTTATTCATTGTGAGTTCTGCAAGCCTGTGATCGGCGGCGGCATTAAACGACTCAAGCTCAGAAGGAGGGAGGCTGTTTTGGTTTTTTTCAATAATCTTTTCAAGTGTGTCGAGTGTTGAGCAACGTCTTAACTGAAAGAGCCAGTCTTGTTTTGTTTTCATTGTACAATTCCTGAAGAACATCCTTGTCCTATAGTAGCTACAACGATGTTTGATTTCTACTGCTGGATTTATTTCTTACTTTTTTGTGTAAACTCAAATCCCAGTTTCCCGGTTGCTTTGTCAACCAGTTTTACTTTTGCTGAAAATTCTTTGTTTGTTTTTTGACTAATGAAACCTTTCAATTCACTTGTAACTCCTTTTGTTATTAACGTTTCAATTTGTTTATCGGTTAATGATTTGCCGCAGAAATCTTTCCATATCTTAAATTCACATCCTGTACAGGAATAGCTTTTTGGCCTGATAACAATCTGTTTACCACAGGAAGGACAAGGAGAGGACAGGCGTTGTGACTGACCAGACGGCGCGCTGGGGGAAACTTTTATTTCAGCACTGTTCGCATTACTGATCATCGGTATCAGATCATTGTACAGTTCGTCAACGAACTGTTCGATGGTCATTTTTCCGTTTTCAATGAGTGTCTGTTTTTCCGCCCATAATGCCGTCATATCTGGATTAACAGCTATATCCGGCAGAGCATCAATAAGCGCATACCCGGTATCTGTCGGAATAAGTTTTCCTTTTTCCAGGGTGATATAGTTCCGTTTTTTCAGTGTTTCCAATATGGAAGCCCGCGTAGCTGGCGTACCAATACCGCCATGTTCGTCTTTTTTATCCCGATCTTTATCCTTCAGTAACTTTTTAATCACTGGATCAGTGACAAAATCTGCGACACGAACAAGCGCGGCAAGCAAAGTGGCTTCGGTGAATAATGGCGGTGGCGTTGTTTTCTTCTCATTCACAACCACTTCTTTTGTCGTCACTGTTTCTCCTGTGCGAATTTTACAGAGAAGATCAAAAGCGGAATCATCATTTTCGACTTCTGCTTCATCGTCCCCGGCATTTTCCACACCAAGAAACGCTTCAAATCCGCTGTCTGTAGTTTTCCTGGCACGGGCATAAAACGACTCATCACCACACTGAATGGCGACGGATACTTCCTGATATGCCTTTTCAGGCATGAACTGGACAAGATAGTGTTGTGCAATTGCCAGGTAAACGTTGCGTTCGTCGGTGCTCAGTGCGTTTACGTCCGGTACGCTAACGGTTGGGATGATGGCTGTATGCGCTGTTACTTTTGCGCTGTTAAATGCCTTGCTTTTACGTGTCGTATCAATATCCATTGGCTGATCAAACACCGACTTCAGGGCATCGATTATTTGTGGTGCTTCGCTGAATTGTTCGTCTGAAAGATATGAACAATCTGAACGGTTGTAAGTAATTGCTTTGTATTTTTCGCGTAGCTGCTGTGTGATATCCAGCGTTTTTTGAGCAGTCATTTTGAATTTTTTGTTCATGTACTGCTGAAGTCGTACCAGGTTAAAGGGCAACGGTGCAGCCGTTTTTTTATCATCTGTTGCTGCCGCTTCAACTGTGGCTGGTTTTCCTGCAAGTGATGTTGCTGTTCCATTCGCCCAGGTTTTATCAAGCAATTTGCGGTCTGTCAGCGGTGCGAACTCACCAGGTTTCCAGTTCGCCCTGATAACATCAGCGCCGCGTTGAAAATGTCCGGTCATGGTGTAGTAGAAGCTGGATTTATGATTTTTATTGGCACGGGTGCGATTTACAATCAGGCCAAGCACGGGTGTCTGGACCCGTCCGACAGACAAAACACCTTTATAGCCTTTAGTTTTTGCCGGGATTGTGTAAGCACGCGTCATGGATAAACCGTATATCGCGTCGGCTACAGAACGCGCCAGAGCCTTGAGATAGAGTCCTCTGAAGTCACGGTTATTTTTGGGATTTGCCAGCGCCTTTTTCACTGCCGGAAGGGTGTTGTCGTTGATCAGAACGCGCTTAACGGGTTTTGTGTTGCCTGCATATTCCAGGACCTCATCGACAAGTAGCTGTCCTTCGTCATCAGGATCGCCAGCATGAATAATTTCGGTCACATCAGCACGCCTGATAAGCTCAATAATCGTTTTAACCTGTTTTTCGGCGCTTTCTACAGGCTGGTACTTTACGGGATAAAGACGCAAAGGGAGTGTTTCAATCTTCCACTCTTTGTATTCAGGATTATAGTTTTCGGGGGGCTGTGATTCGATAATATGACCAAAACAGTTAGTCACAATAGTATTATCACTTTCAAACCAGCCATCATGACGGGTAAAATTGCCACCAAGCGCCTTAACAATATCATTCGCTACTGCGGGTTTTTCTGCGATAAAAAGTCTCATCTTATTATCCTTTAAATAACTAATGCACTTTCAATAGACGGTTGTCTTTTGAATAAAGAGCAATCTGTACTCAATCGTTCAGACTGAATAGTGTGAAGTAAAAGGCTTTCTTCTCTGGACAGAAGGAAGTCACCCCATTCGAACTCTTCCCACACATCATGACTGTTTTCACCAGGTTTATTTAATAAGGACTCCATTTTGGGCTGGATTCTGGCTGGAGGCTTATTTTCATAAGCTGAATGAACCCTGTTACTCCACTTATCAAAAGAACCATTTAAAAGAATTTCCTGTGAAACCATATCAAAATCATCATCTTCTATATAGGTATTGACTTGATGGTAAATTAACCCCATATCTTCAATATCCCAGGTGTATATAGTAGTAAACCATCTTAATTTTTTATCTGTTTGCAAAACGAGGCCATTAACTGACTTCCTTCCTTTTCGCATTCCAACCCATAAACATTTATTAGGCCACGGTCTGCCTACAGACAATGATTCACTATCAATTATAAAATCAAGCTCAGGTATGGAAATAGATTTAAGGCTACATTTATTAGCCATGAGATGATAAAGTTTAGGAACAATATGTATATACATAGTAATTTCCTTTATCTTTGACGTACTCAAAGAAGCTCTGATTTGTTGACCTCATGAATAAAACCAGTGACCAGCAGGATATGGCAAACCAAAAGAAGAATGCATTTCTTTCCCCCATTATGATTTTGAAGTATTCAGCATTAGTATTCATCTTCATAAGGTAGCCAATCGTAATCGTTTGAGTTCCAGTCAATTGGAAGAAATGGCTCTGTTTGTTTATGGCAGGAGAGGCAAACATAAATATTTTTCTCTTTATGAAAAATCATCGACTTACATTTATCACAGTCGCACCAACCCTCGATTGGTTCAGGGCGTTCAGGTAATTCTGTCTCCTGATGTTTACCATATTTTTCCCATTCCTCGGCATCCTGATAACCTCCCCATACTGCTTGTGTAAAACTATCGATATAGTCACCTGACTCATTTTTATCAAAATTAAATTTATATACTTCGCCATTTAGTTCAAATGGCATATCAAGGTCAGGTAGTAATTGCTTTTCGAAGCGTTGTTGTAACTCTTTCTTTTCTTTGGGTGATAAAGCCATAAAAACCTCTATCAGTTAGTTATGTTTGTATCGCCACTCCCACGGTGGAACCGGATTTGCATCGGCCCACAAACCGCGTTTTTGTTCCTGCGCTTCCCGTTGCAGAGCCGGTAATGACTCATCCTCGTTGTAACGTTCATATACCCATGCAGCGCCAGACTGAACCATAAAGCGGCTGGCATCCGTGCCGTTCGTCGTGAACACATGACCGATAATGCGTCCGTAGCGGTCTTTATGTGAATAAGAGACTGTCACCTGTTTACCTGCAACCAGAGTTTTAAGCTGACTAGTTGACCAGCGTCCAAAAGGTTGTTTCTTTTCAGGGGCATCGATGTTTATCAATCGGACTCGGATCGGAACTTCATACACAACAATTTTTGCGGGTAGTGTTTTAATTTCTATGGTGTCGCCATCGAGAACGCGAATAACGTTCCCCTGAAGAATTTTTTTGTTAAATGTATAAGGTATTCCACCTGCATTTGCAGACTGAAAAGCGGTAAGCAGATAAATAAATATTGTTAATAAGATTTTCATAAAAGATTAATGTTAATTTGTCTGTGCAATGGATAGAGCGTTGTTCTTATTTTCTTCCTGCCGCTTCGTCGAAAAATGATGATTTTCCTACTGCTGCGGCATCATACTGAAATGAATATCCAAAATCATCGTCATGCTCAAAACCTGTATTTTCTCCATTTTTTAGTCTGGAAAGAATAATCTCAAGTTGACTGATTATATCTTCCCTTTCACTATGACGAGTGCCTTGTAAGAGAATAGTTACTTGTTGCAAAGGATATGCATGTTCAATCCATGCCTGGCTAGGTCCAGAGTGCGTTGTATATAAATTTTTTTGTGCCGAAATATTATTCAGAAAACAGTTTAAGTCATCATTGGAATAAATTTCTTTAATATTGTTAATGTCGGATGTTAGTTTTACAAGTTGGAATGGTGGAGAATTTTTGTCTTCATTGTTGTCTCCTTTATCGTATTCTGGAAACACAATTAACAAAGGTGCACCATTAGTTCTCTTCATAAAACGGGTTACTAGCCGCCCAATATATTTATTGGACATATGCTGTTCAATGTCCAGGACAGCATATTCCTCCGCTGGGAACATTTTGTTTTTTTCGATGGATTTAATTTTTCTGGTAAGATGAATGTTTCTGATAAGCAAACCTACTATCAGGAAGTAAATAAATATCCAGAATAAAAAATCACTCTGTAGTTGTTCTATCATAAGTGAATCCTCTAATTTGTTAATGGACAAATCATTACCCGTTCATCAATGTTTGTAGGAAGTTCGCCAGGAGTAGGGACGCGTTCTCCTCGCTGGGCGGCTTGTGCCAGTGTTCGTAGCAGCAACACGCTGGCATGAAATATGGCCTGTTCTTTTGTGGCTGCGCTTGTTTCCAGGTCGAAATCACTCAGAGTTACAACGACTTGCCCGTTTCTGTTCTCGACCGTTGCCGGGTAGGGAACAAAATAGGGAGCAATCTTGCTGGTTTGCTTGCGTCGGGCATCGAGTTTACTGACAAGTTGATAAGCCCGAAGGTGTGTGTATCGTTTCAACATGTTCAGGGAGCGATGGCCTGAAATAGCGGCAACTTCAATGACATTCAATGTACCAAGTTCGAAAAATCGGCTGATAGCCTCATGACGGAGGTCATGAAAATGCAAGTTTTCTATCTTCAGTTCCTGAAGTGCTGTTCGCCAGGCACTTTTGAATCCCGAAGATGTATAAGAAAAAATATTACCGTTAAGCTGTATTGGCAGCATTTGCAGGTAACTACGGGCTTTCCTGGATAGCGGAACATCGCGTGGAGCACCATTTTTGGTTGTTGGAAGATGAGCTACCCCATGTTGCAGATCGACGTGTTCCCAACGCAATGACAAGATTTCACCTTGTCGCATTGCTGTTTCCAGCGCCAGATGAAAAATGACGTAAAGAGCCTGGTTTTTTTCTTTGAAATACCGCGAAAGTCGGCGTTCTTCTCCTGAAGTCAGGCGACGATCGCGCCCGCTACTGATTTTGGGTTTTCTGACCAGTTCGACAGGATTCATGCGGCATGTTCCCCATTCCACACGGGCGATATTGAATAATGATGACAACAGGGCAAGTTCAAGACGGACGGTGTTTCCGGTTATTTGACGCCCCGTTCGGGGGTTAATTTGCGCCAACCGTTGATCCCGATAATTGGCAATATCAACAGTGGTAATGTCATCCATATAGCGTTCAGCAATAGGGTGACGTTTAATCACATTTACGCGATAAAACTCCTGTAGATGACCTTTTTTGTGGATGGATACTGTCTTCAGGTATTTGTCCAGCGCCCGGCTGATTGTCATTTTGCGAATTTTGATTTTCTGAAACATATCCCCTCCAGACAAAAAAGGGGGGAAGGTAGAGATTCTTGCTTCGAAATGCAATATCACCGTGCCAATCCGGTACGTGGAAAAAAATTGGCGCAGGTGATAGCCAAATTGTTACCGCTTCAGCTACTGCGTGGCGTTGGCCTGGAGCAACGGCAACATGTCCATCTGGCAAGAAAGTCATTGGTGGAGGCGGTCAATGCAGATCAAATACCGGATTTATATGGCTCACGCGTTCCATGCCTTCAGGCAACAATGCATGGACTGCCAGTTGCGACACGACCGAAGATCAAAATGGTTCAATTACAGTTTACGCCATTTGCCAGTGACGATACTTATCACTGGCAAACCACGATGTAACTACATTTCCCCGACAGGTCAGTTCGGTGAGTACCGCCATAAAAGTTGTATTCGTCATAGAAGCCGCATTTCACAATTCGATTGGCATCATAGGTTGCAACTGACCCCGCAAAATAATTCGGCTTCCACCCGTGCGGATTTTCTGCATTACTGACACTCCAGGTACACTGGCTGGCAGAAAAACCAGATGGCAATGGGATCTGTTGTCCATTTGCTATTTTTCCTGTCAGAACAGTGCTACCTGATGCCCTTCTCCACGTACCGGATTGGCACTGGCCTCCGTGCCAATCCGGTCGGTGGTCTGGTGG
>OIGL01000252.1_pt1 | contig 16131 bp, 9 predicted proteins | sample 1582221 | NCBI WGS metagenome assembly OIGL01 (sample SAMN02674607, study PRJEB24791) | human gut metagenome, SKBSTL069 | isolation source: stool | host: Homo sapiens | place: USA | reverse complement strand
AGTATCGGCCAGGAATACGATTTTATACGCGAACTGACTTATTGGCTGTCAATAAACGGAAGAACAATCGATATGCTGAATGGAGTAATCCGGAGTGAAGATGTGATTTATTTCGTGGTCGTAGTAACCCTTTTCCTTACATTCACCACTTTCAAACTTGCATCCGACCGGCGCACTATCAGTCGTTTCCGGCAAGCAATCAGCTATCTGGGATTTTTTGTCGCAGCAATGGCAATTGGCTATTTCACTTCACGTCCGGGAATGATTAAGGTATGGGATACAACACGCACTAAACTAAACTCACTTACCGAAAATAGCCAACGCGTATTAGCAAAATTGACAGGACCGGTAACTATTACCAATTATGTTAACCTACTTGATAACAAATCATATCGCTACCTCCCTATCATGAAGAAAGCGAATGAAACAATCTTCGAACCTTATTGTCTCGCTAAACCGGACCTGCAAGTGAAATATGTCTATTATTATGATTTCGCCCCCAACGGCGTTGCAAATAATCCTAAGTTTCAAGGCAAAACAGTAGATGAGATGCGTGATTATATGACCATGATTTATAACTTGAATCCTCATTTATTCAAATCTCCGGCAGAAATCCGCCAAATCATCGACCTGCGTGAAGAACAAAATACATTTGTTCGCATTATGGAAACGCAAGATGGAAAACGTACCTTCATCCGTGATTTTGAAGATATGGATGCAACGCCATCCGAAGCGGAAATTACAGCAGCCATCAAAAAGATGATTTCAACTCCTCCCACTGTTGCCTTTATCAAAGGAGACGGTGAACGTGAGGTGTCCAAATCCGGTGACCGCGATTATAGCAACTTCTCCATTGAGAAATATTCTAGAGCCGCCTTAATTAATCAAGGCTTTGATGTCTGCGAGATCGATATTTCTCACGGAGACACCATTCCTTCCCTAATCAATATTGTGGTTCTTGCAGAAATGAGAACTCCGCTTACAGAAAAAGGAGAAAATCAACTGGAGGCTTACCTGGCTCGTGGAGGTAATTTATTTATTCTCACCGATACAGGCAGGCAAGAAGTTATGAATCCTTTTTTAAGCAAACTCGGTATCAAAATGGAAGAATACCAACTGGCACAATCTTCCGCTGATTTCTCTCCTAATCTGATTCTAGCCAAGGCAACCCGTGAATCGGGAAAACTTACATTCGGATTCAAAGATGATTTTCCCAAATATGATTTACGTGTCTCTATGCCCGGATGTGTAGCCCTTACATGCTCCAACAACGATTACGGCTTCCAATATACTCCGATTCTTGAAACAAATGCCAAAGGTGTATGGATTGAAAAAGAACAAACAGATTTACAGGAATCACCAGTAGAATGTAATGCTTCGGCAGGAGAGAAAGAACAAACCTATATCACAGCCTATGCCCTTTCACGCCAACTGAAAGATAAAGAGCAGCGTATTATCATCTCTGGTGATGCAGATTGCATAAGCAACACCGAACTGACTCTTTCACGCGAAGGATATAGATCAGGAAACTTTAATCTGATTATCGAAAGCTTCCGCTGGCTTTCCGGAGGAGAATTTCCAATCGACATACGCCGTCCCCATTGTACCGACAATAAACTTTCGATCGGAGTGAAAGATATTGGTACAATGAAAACTATTTTCATAATCATTATACCAGCTACCCTCTTACTTATAGGAGTTGGCATCTGGTTTTTCCGCAGAAGAAATTAATAAGAGAAAAAGATGAACTTAAGACTTATACTTAGAATAGCCCGTACCGAACTAGCGGTACTCTTTTACTCACCGGTCGCATGGTTGCTGCTGGTCGCATTTACATGCCAGGTAGGATTCGACTTTATGAATATCCTGACGGAAATAGTAAAAATAAAAGCATTGGGCAACACGATCACTTTTAGCGTCACAGCCGGTTTTGTCCTTGGTCTCAAAGGAATATATGAAGTAATACAAGAAACCATTTATCTGTATATTCCTTTATTAACCATGAATTTAATGAGTCGTGAATATTCATCAGGCTCTATCAAACTACTTTATTCATCACCAGTAAGCAGTGTTCAAATCATTACCGGCAAGTTTGTTTCAATGGTGGTATTTGCCCTAATCTTTGTCATCATCCTTGCCCTACCGACAATCGTAATGTTTATCTCCGTGCCGCATGTCGATATTACACTTATCTTGGCGGGATTGTTATCCATGTTTCTGTTGATACTGACCTATTGTTCTATCGGTCTCTTTATGACCACACTCACATCTTACCAGGTTGTGGCAGCTGTTGCCACCCTTTCCGCATTAGCATTTCTCAATTATGTGGGAGGAATTGGACAGGAGTCCATATTCTTTAGAGAAATTACTTATTGGCTATCCATTAAAGGACGTGCCAGTGAGATGGTTGGAGGATTGATATGTAGCGATGACGTTATCTATTTCCTTGCCGTAATTTTATTATTCCTCTGGCTATCGGTCATTAAACTGAACAACGAAAAAACACGCCGTTCACTCCTTTCAAAAACAATGCGCTATGCCTTAGCTGTATGTACCATTATAGTTATCGGCTTTGTCAGTTCCCGTCCGGCAATGATGGGCTTTTATGATGCTACCCGCAGCAAACAACGTACACTTTCAGAAGAAAGCCAGAAAGTAATGGAGCAATTGTCCGGACCTATGACAATCACAACTTACGTCAATATTTTCGATAAAGAATTTGATGTCGCTTCTCCAAGAGAGCAAAAAGAGGATATGGCACGCTTCAAAATGTACACACGTTTCAAACCGGAGATAAAGATGGAGTATGTTTACTATTACTCCACACCGAAAGACAGTGCCCTTTATCGCCAATATCCGAATAAGAACATTCGTGAGATAGCTTATGAAGTTGCCAAGAAAAAGAACTTCAATCCCCAAAAGCTGAAAAGTGCCGAAGAACTGAAAGAAAAAATAGACTTGGCAAAAGAAAACTACCGATTTGTGCGTGTTGTTGAGCGTGGATCCGGTGAACAAGCCCGCCTTCGCTTGTTCGACGATATGGAATATCACCCTTCTGAAACAGAAATCTCCGCAGCATTGAAGAAAATGCTTGTTACTCCTGTGAAGGTAGGCGCCATCACAGGACATCAGGAACGTTCCACCACTAAAAAGGGAGATCAGGATTACTCACTTTTTGCCACACATGGACGCTTTCGTTATTCCATGATTAATCAAGGTTTTGATTTGGTGGAACTGAATCTGAAGGATATGAATGATATACCAAGTAATATCAATATATTACTTATCGCTGAAATGCGTTCTTCCATGAGTTCCAAAGAACAAGAAATCATAGATCGTTTTCTTGAACGCGGAGGTAATATGATGATTATGGGCGACGTCGGACGTCAGGAAGTAATGAATCCTTTACTCCGGAAAGTCGGTTTAAAACTGTTGCCGGGAATCATTGCACAACCTTCTGATGTTAATCCCGGAGAACTCGTTCTCGCGAAAGCTACCCAGATAGCCGCCGACAGTATAGGAGGCTTCTACAAACGTATGGTTGACAGGCAGACGCATAGCGCAGTCACCATGCCATCGGCTGTTGCTCTGGAAGTTGTCGATACAACAAAATTCCATCCAATAGTTTTATTACAAAGCAACGCTCAACAAACATGGATTGAGTATCAAACAAAAGATTTTGTGAATGATTCCCTTTCTTTGGACTCTCTTCAAGGTGAAAAGTTAGGAGCCTATCCCACGGCAATAGCGTTAACCCGCAAGATAAAAGGCAAAGATAAAAAACAACGGATCATTGTGTTGGGTGATGCAGACTGTTTCAGCAATGCCGAACTACAAAAAAGCTCAAGACCGGGTATCTATTCATTCAACTTCAATATGATTCCCGGTTCATTCCGTTGGCTATGCTATAATGAATTTCCGGTATCTTCTTCCAGAGCCCCTTATCTCGACAAAGATATCAGCCTGACTCCTATGGATCTATCTACTATCAAAATTATCTATTGCTATGGCATCCCATTTATTATTGGTCTGTGTGGTATTTGGATATGCTGGAGAAGAAGAAAACGATAAAAAGAGAGAACAGAGAAACTTCCGGCAAGCAGATTTCATGCCTGTCGGAAGTCTAATTCTTTCATAAACTCCTTCAAAACTATGCCTTCAACCGCATCACAAACCGACTTCCCTTCCCCAATTCACTCTCTACCGTCAGCGTACCACCATGAGCTTCCACAAAATCCTTAGAAATAGATAATCCCAAGCCACTGCCTTGTACTTTCGTTCCGGGTACACGGAAATAACGGTCGAAGATGCTTTTGTGATAACGCGGGTCGATACCCTTTCCAAAATCCTGAACATAGAGTTCGATCATATTTTCATCCTGTTTGGCACCGATAATCACACGCCCGTTTTCTTTAGAATAACGGATAGCATTACTTAGCAGATTTGTCAATACCCAGGCAATCTTTTCACTGTCGACAAAGAGTTTGCCGATTTTCTCTTCCGGATATTCCACTTCTATCTGGATATTAAACTTATCCGCTTGCACTTGATTAGCTTTAATCGCATATTCGATCAACTCAATCGGTTTGGTGATCTTCGGCATAAACTGTAGTTTTCCGGCTTCCACCTGGGTCATGTTAAGCAATTCTCCGGTGATACTCAACAAACGCTCGCTATTCTCCTTGATACTCTTAGACAGTTGCTCCTGTTCATCATTCAATGCACCGACACGCTTATCTTCCAACAGCTGGAGGCTCATCATAATAGCAGCAATCGGAGTCTTCAGTTCATGAGATATCGTCGAGATAAATGTAGTCTTGGCAGAATCCAGTTCCTTAAATTCCGTGATATTCTTTAATAAAATAACATCACCCAGTTTGCGAGGTTCCCCTTTTTCAGCCTCCGTATTAATGATAGGGACATAAGAGGCCTTAAAGTAACTCTCTTTGTCGTCAGCATATATCTTCAATGGTTCCTTCTGCTCGCTTGGCGTCACCAGTTCACGGATCAACCGCCGCAACAGGTCATTCTTCAAAGCCAGTTCCTCCGCCGATTGACGAATCACATTCTCCCGTTTCAGATTCAAGACATTGAGTGCTTCCTCATTGATAAACAGAATTTCACGCTCCATATTCAAGCCGATCACCGGATCATCTATACTGTTTACAATTGCTTCAATAAATTTCTTTGCAGAAAGAATATCCGACAAAGTACTGGCACGATATTCGGTCAAACGCTCCGCCATCCGGTTAAAACTATCCGCCACATCCCGGAATTCTTCATTATTATTCATCTGCAGACGCTTCTCATAATTATGATTGGCTATTTCAAGAATTCCCTCTTTCAGCTCTTTAATAGGCTTGCTGATAGTACGGGGCAACCAATAAAGCAATATCAGTCCGGTCAAGATACAGATTCCTCCCGTTACGGAAATCCATAACAAAGCACGTTCCAATCCGGGCATAGCAGCAGGACTATCAGGTTCTGTCGCTGTCAGAATTTGAAGATTCACAACTGAAAGTGTTACCAGCAAAATAATCATTCCGGCCAGCATTCCGATACCGAGAATCAGTTTCGTTTTAATATTCATAACGTTCATACGATTAATATTATGCAAGTATAATCAAATCTACATTAGCTTGTGACAAATTATTTAAAAACTTTCTATATCCCAGTATAGAACAAATAGCGTATGGCAACCTTAAATTAGGAGTTCCCATGCAAACAGTCGATATCTGTTTCTCTTTACAAACCTTGACGATGCTCCCCAAAATATCCTTCGACTGCACCTGCACCACCTCTCCCCCAAGTTACGCCACAAGCTTAAAATGGTTCAACAGATACCGTTGACTGGCTAGATCAATTCTATCCATACTCTCTTTCGGAGTCTGAACATACAGGGCTATAAAAGTAGTATTATACCGGGTTGCCAACTTTGCCGCCTTTCTGATAATTCGCCGAGGTGTTTTCTCATGACTACTGATACAAGCCATAAATTTCTCGTGCCGAAGTCCGACGGCTACTCCCATCACCACCTCATTCTCCACCTTTTTTTCTACCCGCAACGCTACTTCCTTCAAAGCCAACTCACGTAACTGAAGAATATTCTCTGTCCGAAAGAAATTGTCCAATGCCGTCTGAATCTTTTCCGGACGATAGATCTTTCCCGCTTTCAAACGTGCAATCAGTTCCTCTGCCGTCAAGTCAATATTCACCACCTCATCCGCTTCCTGAAGCACACTGTCGGGCACTCGTTCTTTCACTTCAATACCCGTAATCTCCTGCACTTCTTCATTCACGCTTTCGATGTGCTGAATATTGATTGCCGAGAACACATTGATTCCCTCATCCAGCAAAGTTATCACATCCTGCCAACGTTTCTCGTTCAAGCTACCTTCTACATTGGTATGAGCCAGTTCATCCACAATTACAATTTCCGGATGGACACGGATAATCGTATCCAGATCCATTTCTTCCAATTCTTTCCCCTTATAGAAGATTTTGCGACGCGGAATGACAGGGAGCCCTTGCAGCAATGCTTCCGTCCCGGCGCGTCCATGAGTTTCGATATAGCCGATTTTCACGTCCACACCATTTTCCAACAGTTCATGTGCCTCCTGAAGCATACGATATGACTTTCCCACACCGGCTATCATACCGATATAGACCTTGAATTTGCCCCGGTGGGACTTCTTTATCAGATCCAAAAAATACTGTACACTATGTTCTCTATCATCCATTACGTCAATCTGTTATTTTAAACATCCTAACCCGTAGTAATCATCACGATCACCACGGGTTTCACAAAAATTCATGAGTTTATTTTATGGCCTTAAAGTTACGCCAAATACTAAATGGGCGTCCTCCAAACGTGGATTCCATATAGCCTGTACAAATATAGGCAATGAAAACTTATCATTAAAATTTATTGCTTTCGTTGCTTTCAAAGCTAGGTTCGTCACTGCAAACCCATTCACATTATACTGCGGAGTCTTATAAGGAACCACTCCACAAGTAGCATTCAGATCAACTCCTTTCACACTGAACGGATAATTCAGTTCTACGTAAGAAGAGTATGCCTGCTTTTCCTCCCCCTCATCAGTCGTTTTTCTGTCAGCACCGGCAAACATGGTATACCATGCGATAGATAACGGGAACTTTTCAATAGGAAGCGTATAAGCTAACCCTGCTTCAAAATGATGTCCGGTGTCGCCACTCTTAAAATGGAAATAATCATTTGTTAGTTCTCCATTGGCTACATCAGCTTGTCCGTTCCACCAAAGACTGGCTACTGAAAGTGTCGGTCCTGCTTCACCAAACTTATAAGCTGCGGTTAGGTCAATTTCTTTATTACTCTCACTCAAACTGGTTGAGCCCCATGCAGTAAGCGAGAAATTACCTACGCTAAATCCCAAAGTCGGCTGAAAGGAAGCGGCTCCCCCCTGATAAATACCACGCCATACATACGAACTTACCAAATCACCTTGTATAGTAAACTCTTGTGCTTGTGCATTGCTAGTTCCCAACATACATACGGCTGCTACAGCCATTGTTCCTAAAATACTCTTTTTACTAAAAAAACTTTTCATACTTTTTATCTAATTCTATTTTATGTTCCTGTAAAAAAGCAGCGCCCCATCCAACCCTGTTAATTTGAACCGCGGCATAACCCAAACGGTCCGGACAGGAACGCTGCTCAATCTTCATCTACTTATTGCTTTCCTCTAAAGCGATATTCAATTTCAAGACATTCACCTTTTCTGTTCCCAACAACCCCAAAAACGGTTTTTCTATGCTTTTATCAACAATCGCTCTTACTTGTTTTTCTGTTAATCCACGTGCTTGTGCTACTCTCTTCACTTGTACATACGCACATTGAGGAGTGATATTAGGATCCAGTCCCGAACCACTGGCCGTAACCATTTCGGCAGGCACATCCGCACGATTCAAATAAGGATGATGTACAAGGAAAGTATCAATACGCGCTTTCACTTCATCCAGATATTCCTGATTCGTAGGACCTTTATTACTACCTGCAGAACTCGTAGCATCATATCCGTCACCGGCAGAAGACGGACGTCCCCAGAAATAAATATCTTTTGTAAACATCTGACCCACATTGGCTGCTCCCACTACTTTCCCATCCAGCGTAGCCACCTCGGCATTTCCTTTATTAGGACCTGCTACCTGTGCGAACACCCACAGGATAAGGATATAGAACACGGAGAAAAAGACACAAAAAGCAAGTGTTATTTTTAATGACTTCAATAAAGTTTTCATTGCTATTGTTTTTTAATTAAAAGAATAAACCTACTACTAAATCTATCAATTTGATTCCCACGAAAGGAGCAATCACACCACCCACACCATAGATCAGCAGATTACGGCGAAGCAAAGCACTTGCACCTATCGGTTTGTATTGCACACCACGCAAAGCCAGCGGAATCAGAATCGGAATAATAATCGCATTAAAAATGACTGCCGAAAGAATGGCGCTTTCAGGACTATGCAGATGCATGATATTCAGAGCAGCCAGTTCAGGAATAGCAATCATAAACAAGGCAGGAACAATTGCGAAATATTTGGCCACGTCATTGGCAATAGAGAAAGTAGTCAGCGTACCACGTGTCATCAACAATTGTTTACCGATTTCCACAATCTCAATCAATTTCGTCGGATCGTTATCCAAGTCGACCATATTACCGGCTTCCTTTGCTGCCTGTGTACCGCTATTCATGGCTACACCCACATTGGCTTGTGCCAGAGCAGGAGCATCGTTCGTTCCGTCTCCCATCATTGCAACCAATTTACCAGCCTGCTGTTCCTTCTTGATATATTCCATCTTATCTTCCGGTTTAGCTTCAGCGATAAAATCATCCACACCGGCTTTTTCAGCAATATATTTTGCAGTTAACGGGTTATCCCCTGTCACCATGACCGTCTTCACTCCCATCTTACGCAGACGTTCGAAACGTTCCTGAATACCCGGTTTGATAATATCCTGCAACTCAATGACACCGGTCACTTTCTTGTTTACACATACTACCAACGGCGTACCACCATTGCTAGAGATAGAAGAGATGATCTCTTCCACTTCTTTCGGAAATTCATTTCCTTCACCTTCCACCATCTTACGGATAGCATCGAAAGCACCTTTACGAATCTGTGTTCCATCTGCCAAGTCTACTCCCGAACATTTAGTTTCAGCCGTAAACTTAATCATACGCGCTCCCGTTGTATTCAGGTTACGCATACGGATGCCCGACTCGCGTCCCAGTTCTACGATAGACTTACCCTCCGGCGTTTCATCGGACAAGGAAGACAACAGACAAGTCTCCACAAAATCGTGCAAATTGACACCCGGAGCCGTATGGAAATGAGTTGCTTTACGGTTACCGATTGTGATAGTACCTGTTTTATCCAGCAACAACGTATCAATATCACCGGCAGTCTCTACTGCTTTACCGGATTTAGTAATCACGTTGGCACGAAGCGCGCGGTCCATACCGGCAATACCGATAGCAGAGAGAAGTCCACCGATAGTTGTCGGAATCAGACACACAAACAAAGAAATAAGCGAAGCAATGGTGATGACCGTATTACTATAGTCGGCAAACGGTTTCAAGGTAACACACACTATGACGAAAACAAGCGTAAAACCTGCCAACAGAATAGTCAACGCAATCTCATTCGGGGTTTTCTGGCGGGAAGCACCTTCTACCAGTGCAATCATCTTGTCGAGAAAACTTTCTCCCGGTTGAGTAGTCACCATTACTTTTATATGATCGGACAATACCTTCGTACCACCCGTTACAGAACTCTTATCGCCACCTGCCTCACGAATAACCGGAGCAGACTCGCCGGTGATAGCACTTTCATCAATAGAAGCCAAGCCTTCAATAATCTCACCATCGGAAGGAATCACGTCTCCGGCCTCACAAACAAATACATCTCCTTTCTTCAACTGTGAAGAACTGACAGTAACGATTTTATTGCCTTCCACTTTCTTAGCCGGTGTCTCTTCACGAGTCTTACGCAAGCTGTCGGCCTGTGCTTTACCACGTGCTTCGGCAATAGCTTCGGCAAAATTGGCAAACAACAAGGTTACAAACAGAATGATAAACACGGCAATGTTGTAAGCAAACGAACCTTGTGAAGAATTTACAATGGAGTAGAGCGTTACGAGCAGCATGACTACTGTAACCACTTCTACTGTAAACATAATCGGGTTCTTTATCATTATCCGGGGGTTCAGTTTCACGAATGACTGTTTCAAACTTTCTATAACTTGCTCCTTTGGAAACAAAGAAGCTGATTTATTATCTTTCATATCTTCTCTAATTCAGTATTACAAACTTAAATGTTCAGCAATTGTGCTCAATGCATGTACCGGGAAGAATGACAGCGCAGCAATAATGAAGATAACCACAAATGTCATGACTCCGAAAGTCAATGTATCGGTCTTCAATGTGCCGGCACTTTCCGGAATGAATTTCTTCTGTGCCAGTAATCCGGCAATGGCAACCTGCCCGATGATAGGAATAAAACGGCTCAAAATCAGAACAATACCACACGTATAATTCCAGAAATAAGTATTATCTCCCAAACCTTCAAAACCGGAACCGTTATTGGCAGCACAAGAAGTGTACTCGTAAAGTTGCTCACTTAAACCGTGGAATCCCAAGTTGTTCAACCATCCACCTTCACTTTCCACAAAATCAGGGTGATGCACATAAATATAACTTGAAAGTGCTGTAAATACCAAAATGACAAACGGATGAAGCAGAGCTACAATCGTAGCGATTTTCATTTCGCGGGCTTCCACTTTCTTACCGAGGAATTCCGGCGTACGTCCTACCATCAAACCGCTGATAAACACTGTAATGATAATAAATGTATAGTAGTTCATCCATCCTACACCTACACCGCCAAACCAGGTGTTAATCTGCATATTCAGCATCTCCATCATTCCGGACAGCGGCATAGTGGAATCATGCATACCATTCACAGAACCATTAGAGGTTACAGTAGTTACAATACTCCATAATGCCGTTGCTCCGGCTCCCAAACGGACCTCTTTACCTTCCATCGCACCATTATCCTGCGCAATTCCCAATTCATCAATGCGTGGATTACCGCCCATTTCCTGACTGACATTAATACATACGCCTACCAAAAAAGCGAAAAGCATTACTCCGAATATACTATAAGCCAACTTCTTTCTGCGGGTATAAAATCCCAGCGCAAGTACCATTGCCATCGGGATAATCAGAATAGACCAACATTCTACCATATTAGTAAGATATGTCGGATTCTCCAACGGATGAGAAGAGTTTACACCAAAATAACCACCACCATTTGTACCCAATTGTTTGATAGGAACAATCGCAGCCGTAGGACCTTGAGAAACCATTTGTTCCTGGCCTTCCATCGTAGTTACCTTCATCTTACCGTCAAATCCCATCGGGGTTCCCTGGAGAATCAAGATAAAACCTACAATCAGAGAAAGAGGCAATAAAATACGTGTACAGCTTATTACCAGAAATTGCCAGAAGTTACCAATCGTTTTGGTTGTTTTTGCAGCAATACTCTTCATAATACCTGCCATAGCAGCCATACCTGTTGCTGCGGTAATAAACTGGAATAGCATGATGACGAACAGTTGAGTAAAATAAGTCAGTCCGCTTTCACCGCTATAGTGCTGCAAGTTACAGTTCACCATAAAACTAATACAGGTATTAAATGCCTGATCCGGAGTCTGCGGTCCGTTGCCGTCCGGATTTAAGGGCAACCATCCTTGTGAAACCAAGAGTACCATTCCCCAGAAAAACCAGAAAGCATTCAAAATCAACAATGCTTTCAGGAATTGTTTCCAGTTCATTTCTTCATTGGGGTCGATTCCACAAACTTTATAAATGACTCTTTCGATAGGAGCCATAAAATCAGACCAGGTCTTTTCTCCTCTGTAGACCTTAGCAATGTATTTTCCCAGTGGATAAGCCAGAATCACCATCAAGGCTATCTGAACAACCACGCCTAAAATTTCTGTATTCATATACTTTTTACCTTAAACTGTGTGTGTTACTTTAAAACTTTTCGGGTTTGACGAGCACGTACATCAAATAACCGAAGATCGCAATACCTAATACGAATAATGCTGTGTACATAATCAATTCTCCTTTTTCTTTAAATATTCTCAAACCAGTCTACACATTTCCAAAATAGCCAGAAACAAGCGAAACCGCTTAACAGGCAGAAAATAAATGATAGTGTTATTCCCATGTTTTTACCTTTTAAATGATTACTATTATTTTTTTACTCGCCACCCTTCATGCCAAATGCGTGCCACAAAAAACACACAGCAGATAACAGACTAATATTCAACAAAATACACATCACCAGAAACTTTCTATCCATCCAACATACCCTTCCATTTTGAAAAAAGGATTCTATTTTGAAAAGCTTTGTACTTTTCCAGAATTTCAGAAGAGAAAAAATAAGCAAATTATCACTTTGAAAGGGGGATTTTCATTTTGAAAAGGCAAGAGAAGGAAACATAATACTTATAATACACTGATAATAAGAGATTAACAACTAATATAGGTCTATTGGTATATGCTTTGCAAAGAGATAGATATGAAACTTTATATTATTGCAAACAGATTACCTGTCAAAGTAGCCGGCACAAACGGTAAATTCGCATTTTCGCGTAGCGAAGGCGGACTGGCAACAGGTTTGGATTCTCTTCAGACTTCTTATGAGAAGCACTGGATAGGTTGGCCCGGAATATGTGCCAATGAAGAAAAGGACCAACAGGAGATTAACGAGAAACTACAGGAAATGAATTTTCATCCGGTCTTCTTGTCGGAAAAGCAAATTGAAAATTACTACGAAGGATACAGTAACAGTACTATCTGGCCTTTATGCCATTACTTTTATGCTTATACCTTATATAAGAACTGTTTTTGGCAATCCTACCAGCAAGTCAACCGTCTTTTCTATGAGGAGATTTGCCGACTGGTACGTCCCGGCGACAAAGTATGGATACAGGATTATCAGTTGATGCTACTTCCGGGAATGTTGAGGAAAATATATCCGGAACTCTGTATCGGATATTTCCATCATATCCCGTTCCCTTCCTACGAACTTTTTCGTATTCTGCCGGAGCGCGCCGAGATACTGAAAGGCTTATTAGGAGCCGACTTCATTGCTTTCCACACCCACGACTATATGCGTCATTTCATCAGTGCTGTAGAACGTGTATTACATCTCGATTTTAAATTGGATGAAGTACAGATCAACAACTGGGTGACCAGAGTAGAGGCATTACCAATGGGAATCAACTATGAATCTTATCATAAGGCCTCGGAAAATAAAGAAGTGCACCAAGCTATTGAACGTACCCGGAAACTTTTCGGCGAGCATAAACTGATCCTGTCAGTAGACAGACTGGATTACAGCAAAGGCATATTGCACCGTCTTCGTGGCTTTGCCACCTTCCTCGAACATCATGCTGAATATCACGGTAAAGTTACATTGGCAATGGTCATTGTCCCTTCACGCGACCATGTAGGCAGTTATGCGGAACTAAAAACAAAAATTGACGAAGAAATCGGCTCTATCAACGGACGTTACTCCACAATGAACTGGACTCCCGTCTGTTATTTCTATCATGGCTTTTCACTGGAAGAACTGACTGCCATGTACTATGTGGCCGACATAGCCCTCGTCACTCCACTTCGGGACGGAATGAATCTGGTAGCCAAAGAATACGTAGCTACCAAATGCGACAATCCCGGTGTACTTATCCTTAGCGAAATGGCAGGTGCCGCCGTAGAATTGACGGACGCTATCCAAATCAACCCGAACGATACAGAACAAATAGAAAATGCTATTTGCCAGGCACTTGAAATGCCCGAAGAGGAACAAAAACAACGCCTGCAACGTATGCAAAGCATTCTGTCCGTACAGACAGTCAACAAATGGGCAGCCGACTTTGTCAATGAACTGAACGCGACATGTATGAAAAATGATATGTTACGGAAAAAACGCATCGTAGCTGCCACCATCGCACAAATCAAGCTCAAGTATAACCAAGCCAAACAACGCCTGATTCTGCTGGACTATGATGGTACACTGACGGCTCTCAAACCACGTCCCGAGGATGCACAACCTACACCGGAACTCATTTCTATTCTACAACAACTGGCTAGCGATCCCGCCAATCATATTGTTATCAATAGCGGGCGGGATCACTTTACATTAGAAAAATGGCTTGGCTCCCTTCCTGTGTCTATGGCTGCCGAACATGGGGCTTTCTACAAAGAGAACGGGGTTTGGCATAAAAACATAAAGAAGATAGAATGGGGAGCAGGTATTCTCTCTATTCTTCAAATGTTTGTAGACCGTACTCCCCGTTCCCATCTGGAAGTGAAGGAAACTGCCCTGGCATGGCATTATCGTGAAAGTGACGCATGGCTCGGCACATTAAGAGCCCAACAACTCGTCAACACACTGATTTCGCTCTGTACCCGGCAGAAACTACAAATTCTACAAGGAAATAAAGTGATCGAAATCAAATCACCGGATTGCAATAAAGGTTCCGAGGTGGGTCGTCTGCTAGCCAACAGACGTTATGATTTTGTTATAGCGATGGGAGACGACACTACAGATGAAGATATGTTTCAGGCATTACCGAAGAGCGCTATCGCCATTAAAATAGGTAGCGTATCCGAAGCCGCCAACTATCACCTGTCTGCCCAATCTGACGTACTTCCTTTCTTACGGTCTTTACTAGGCAAACAAAAAACTGCCACAAAAAAAGGAAGTATTAAGAATCGCCTGACTTTCGCTTTCGACTTTCTCAAAGATCTATTAAAAACTCAATAAAAAGCAATCAATATGAATAATTTAAATTATGGAGTGATAGGTAACTGCCGAACGGCAGCTCTCATTTCGCAGAACGGAAATATCGAATGGCTCTGTTTTCCCGATTTCGATTCTCCTTCTATTTTTGCCAGTATGCTCGACCGGGAGAAAGGAGGAGCTTTCGGATTCGAAGTTTCCGGAGACTATCGCATCACACAAAATTATGTCCCCCACACCAATATTCTTTCTACCCAATTCTCCTCCGATGAAGGAGAATTCGTAGTGCTCGACTATATGCCCTGCTATCGTTCACAAGACGAAACAGGGCATTATTTACCTGCCGAATTATACCGCTACATACATTGGATAAAAGGGAAACCGCGTTTCAAGATCAACTATCATCCGGCCCCGAACTATGCGCAGGGACAAGTGATCCTTAATATCACTCCACAGTATATCGAATCCTACTGCTCCTTTGACAACAAGGACAGACAATATTTATATGCTTCCCTGTCTCTTCAGGACATCAAAGAGAAAAAAGAAATCATTCTTGAGAAAGACGAATTTCTCCTGCTCTCCTATAACGAGAAAGTGATCCCAATCGACATAGAAAGGGAGAAAATAGAATATTGCCGTACGCTGGTATATTGGCTGAACTGGACAGACAGAAGCAAGAAATACACTCTATATAATGACGTAATCGAACGGAGTTTATTGGTTCTGAAACTAATGTCCTACCACAACGGAGCTGTGCTGGCAGCACTAACGACAAGCCTTCCAGAAGCTGTAGGAGAAGTGCGCAACTGGGATTATCGTTTCTGCTGGCTTCGGGATGCTTCCATGTCCATCGAAACCATGTTTCAAATCGGACATACCGGTGCAGCCAAACGCTTTATGAAATTTATCCAATCCACATTCGTTTCCAAACATGATTATCAAATTATGTATGGCATCCGGGGCGAGCACCAACTAACCGAAGTGATACTCGACCATCTATCCGGTTATAAGAACTCCAAACCTGTACGAATAGGAAATGATGCATACCATCAGAAACAAAACGACTCTTTTGGTTACCTGATGGACCTGATTTACCAATATTATCGCCTCATGCCCGGTACATTGGACGAAATTGAAGATATGTGGGAGATGGTAAAGAGCATTTTAGCAAAAGTAGTAGAAAACTGGAGAAAGCCCGATAAGGGAATCTGGGAGATCCGGGGAGAAGGACAACACTTTGTTTCTTCCAAAGTGATGTGTTGGGTG
>OIGL01000155.1_pt1 | contig 25323 bp, 15 predicted proteins | sample 1582221 | NCBI WGS metagenome assembly OIGL01 (sample SAMN02674607, study PRJEB24791) | human gut metagenome, SKBSTL069 | isolation source: stool | host: Homo sapiens | place: USA | reverse complement strand
TTTTCTTGTAACAGTTACATCGCCTGCCGTGATATTTGTGATGTTGTCCCCGTCTTTAAATTCTGCACTCGTCAGTCCTTTGAGGTTCTTGGACAGTTTGACTGCCATGCCGCCGTTGTCTCCGGCTGTTCCTACCACGCCGATGTTATTATCGGAGAGTTCTTTCGCGTCCGTGATTCCGCCCGTGATGTTCAGCTGGGTATTCAGTTTACGCATAACAACGGCATCATTATCTCCTTTGAATTTCAGTCCGTCATCTAAGGTGGCTACTTCGTGGGTTTTGTTGTCTTTGTCTTTGTAGATGATGCGGGTAATTCCGTCTTTTCCGTCTACACCGGGTTCTCCTTTTCCTACTGTGATTTCAGCACTCGTTCCGTCTTTTCCGTTAATGCCGATTTTTCCGTCTTTACCGTCTTTTCCGATAACGAGTTCGTCATTTAAGGAGAGGTCATAAGTTATCTGTCCGTCCTTTTCCGTTTTCTTGATTTTCAGGTTACCGTCAGTGCTGTTTTCTCCCCCGTCTACCGTTACTTTCGTTGCTTTGCCGGCCAGATTCGTGATCTTTTTATTGATATTCGTAATGCTGCTGTTATTGGAAATGTCTATCTTTTCGCCGTCGACGTTAGTGATTTTGGTGGTTGCGTTGTTGATGTTGTCGATGAGTTTATTTGCGTCAATGCCGTACTGGATCTTCTTGCCGGCACGTTTTACCGTCAGTCCTTTGTTCTCTTCTGCAACGGCAAATTCCACTTCATTTCCATCGGCAATTGTTTCGGAGTTTGTATCGCCTGTTGCTTTCAATTTCCAGGAGGACATGTTTCCTACACCTTGTGTCAGTCCCATTTCTTCTTTGAGTTTTTTGGTATTGAGCGTGTAGGTGACATTCTTCTCTCCGTCTACCTTTGCGGTGAATACGCCTGTCGTATCATCGTTTTTGGTTTCTGCTTTGAAGGTAATGGACGGCTTGGTCGTCTCTCCCAAGGTAATGTTTGCCGTACCGGTTGCCGTATCTTTTATGGTAAATCCGCCTTTGAGCTGATTAACGGTTGTTTCCATATTCGTCACTTGCGTCTTGATCGGGTTTACGAATTTATATACTGTGTCTCCTGTAACGATACCTGTGTTATTTTCCGCAATTTGCCCGTCTGCCGCTACATTGACCGCATATGTTTTCGTTTTGCCGTCTATGTCCGTGCCTTCGGTGACGGTGGTATTCGTGCCGTTAATCACTTTGCCGCTTACTTTTTTCAGATTGGTGATGTCCGTCTTATTTTGATCAACTTTCGTATTTACAGCTTTCAGTTGTGCCACGTTGACAGCGTCGGTGTCTTTCGTTCCTGCCGCAAGTCCTGTGATTTGGCGGGTAAATCCTTTTTCTTCGTCACCGATTGCCACTGCTCCGTGAGTAGCCACCCAAGTTGATCCAAATCCCTTTAACTTCGCTGCTGCAGCCAAGGCTTCTTTCTTTAAATCATATGCTTTATCAAGTAGCGTATGACGAACCTCTTCTGCCGCCTCCCAATTCTGCTTGGCTTCTTCCTTTTTTTCAGGCTGTGTCGTGCTGGCATTGATATATTCTTGATATAAACGTTTTGCTTCTGTTTCTGCAGCAATTCCCTTTTCTTCTGCTTCCTTAAAAGTAGCCTTTTTCGTTTCAAAATCCGCTTTAGCTGCATTATATTCATCCATCTTGCCTACAGATGTCAAATATTTCTCTAAATCTGTGATTTCCTGACTATTTAGAAAATCATAGCCACCGATACCTTCTTTTCTTTGTGCATTTGCAAAAGAACCGAGTGCAACTCCATCTTTTACATTTCCATCAGTACGCGATCCCAGCAGGGTCATTGATGCAGGCATATCGGCACTTGCTTTTTCTTGGAGAATCAGTTCAGCCAAATAATTCTCTTTAGCACTATTCATTTTCCCCGGTTCTCCCGGTAATGTATTCAACTTATCTGCATATTTAGCTTCATAGGCTGCTTTTTGAGCAGGATCGTTTAAAAACTTTTCTTTTATATATTCATTCAGGCGAGGAACTGCATCGTGTCCTTGGTGTGAATAAGCATATTTATGGAAATCGTCAATAAATTCTTTATTCCCTACCCAGCTGTTTCCACCGATAGCTACTGTGTTTTCAGAGTAAATTTCGCTCCCGCGACCCAGTACTGTAGTGCCACTTATGCCTTTAGACGTACGCCCTACAACCGTTGCACTATTATCCAGAGCTTTGGCACTAAAGCCAAGAGCTACGCCATACTGTCCATAATTTGCAGCAGAATCTCCGATTGCAACGCCACTTTCACCGTAAGAACCTGTACGTGCACCTACAGATACAGCACCTGAATCTCCGGCAATTGCACGTTGCCCGACCGCAACGCCACTATATCCTAAAGAATTCGCTCCATATCCCATAGCCAAATCATAGTTATTTTTTGCATAGCTATCTGTTCCAACAGCAACAGTCGATTCACCGGTAGATTTAGAATTTTTTCCAACAGCAATGGCATTTCTTTTTGTTGCCCCATCATTATTCCAGTTCGTTCCGTCAGGAGCATTTTTGTCATCTGAATTGACAGAGAAATAATGTACTCCGCCTGCGTCTTTCAATTGATCCGTCACTTTATTGTCCAGTGCTTTCAGCTGCGCCACGTTGACGGCATCGGTATCTCTTGTGCCTGCCGCAACATTGATAATCTGGCGGCTTTCAATAATTCTGTTTCCTGCCGCATCCATTCCATCTGCACCTACACTGACAGCCGCTTTGGTCGCTTTCCATGTCGCTTCCAGTTTTTGTTTTGCCGTCAATGCTGCTATGAAGTCCGCATGCTGTCCTTTCCATGCGTCAAGAGCCGCTTTCGCTTCATCTTTCTTATCTTCCGAGGCATCATTAAATGCATTTGTCAGATTTTCGTATTCCTCTTTTGATTCATTGACCTTGGCTGTCCACTTATCATAGTCTTCTTTTCTATTCAGAGTGCCCAATGCTTCTTCAAAGGTCGCACTGTTTCCTGTAGCAATGTAACCGATTTCGCCGGCTTGTCTGTTTGCTACAGACTCTGCTCCTAAAGCAATACTATTTGCTTCTTCCGCTACAGATTTATAGCCTAACGCAGAGGAAGCAAAACCGTTTACTCTGGACAATGCACCGACCGTAGTAGAAAGTACTCCTTTGGAAGTCGCTCCCAATCCTATCGCTGTCGAAGCTTTTCCGTCAGCGGTGGTTGCAGCACCGACAGCAGTTGCCTGTTTTACCGCATCACTGCTTGTTCCGATAGACGTTGCCGCCAATTCCTTAGCATGCGCCTGCCAACCCACAGCGATAGCTCCTTCTTCTGCACTGGAACGGCTGCCCACTGCTACACCAGACTTTTTGGCCTGCGACTCATCGCCAAGTGCCATCGCCGCACTTCCATAAGCTTTTGTATTCGCCCCCAAGGCAATCGCACTGTCCCCAGAAGACAAAGAACCTGCACCGATAGAAATTCCTCCCAATTCATGGTATCCTTCGTCGATACTCTTTTGAGAACGTTCTACCGTCGCTCCGACACCGAGCGCAATGCCTCCTTCCTTTCTTACATCCGCTCTATGACCTATAGCAATACCGTCAAAAGCTCCTATATTTCCTGTTGTATCACCATTGGGGTCTGCCTTGGCTTTTTGTCCCATCGCAATGCCGCGTCCTTGGCTCATTGCAGATTCACCAATGGCAATACCGCCGTCACCCTTTGCTCCACCATTGAAATAGTTGGAGTCTTCCGTCTGTGCTTTATCAATAGGCGTGACAGAGAAATAATGAACTCCGCCTGCGTCTTTCAATTGATCCGTTACTTTATTGTCCAATGCTTTCAGCTGCGCCACGTTGACAGCGTCGGTGTCTTTTGTTCCTGCGGCTACACCTGTCAGCTGGCGGGTGATTCCGGTCGCTTCATTTCCTATGGAAACGGCTCCGTTTGTGCTGATCCATGAATTATAAATCGCATTTCTGTCTGCCGTTGCTTTTGCCACTTTCGCCTGCAAATCGTAATTATCCGGATCGGCGGCCAGCTCTTTCTGTGCCGCCGTCAATGCGGCATCCGCTTTTGTATACGCTTCTATCTGTCCCGTCATAATGAGGTAGTCATTCAAATCTCTCCACGGTGTATTCGTCAGATTATATCCCACACCGCCGCTCTTTCGTGTGGCAAGAGAGTGTGAACCCAAAGCTACGCCGCCTTCCGTTCCGGAAACGACGGCAAAGTTCCCCAATGCGGTTCCGTACTGGGAATTTCTTACAAGAGCTCCATTTCCTACCGCCGTACTGTAATCGGAATTTTGCACTTTCGCAAAACTGCCCAGTGCCGCACTGCCTACGGATTTTACTGCTTCGGCTCTTACACCTAACGCCGTACTTTGCTCCGATTGATTATCAATGACCGCTTCCGCACCGATAGCGATAGCATTTTCACTGTCGACTTTGCGCCATCCCTTATCCGGGTATCCTTCTACTTTCTGCCTTGACGTGCCAATCGCGATAGATCCGTCTCCATTGGCAAGCGCATTATAACCGATCCCTACGGATCCGTTCCCTTTGGCATTTGCATAACTTCCTCCGGCAAATGCATAGTCTCCTGCATGGGTCTCGAAACCTACTGCCGTTCCCTGATGTCCGTCGGCAACGCTGTTTTGTCCGACCGCCAAAGCTCCCCCAGCAGTTGCTTTTGCATCATTGAAAGTACCGCCTGCCGGTTCCATGTCAATATATTTCAATCCGATTTGGACATTGGTGCCGTCTTGTTTCAGATTGACGCCTCTGCCGGCTTTAAGCGTGACTGTGCCGCCGCTTACTTTTGCGCTGTTTCCTTCCACGGTGGCTTCGTTCTCCGTTTTGGAATCATCACCGCGTGCAACGGCCAATGTCCAATCGGAAGACTCACCCAGATTGGTAATCTTTTTATTAATCTCTGTAATGTCTGTCTTATTTTGATCGACTTTCGCATTCACCGCTTTCAGTTGTGCAACATTCACCGCATCGGTGTCTTCACTGCCTGCGGCGAGTCCTGTCAGCTGGCGGGTCTTTTGGTTTCCTGCATCGCCAATAGAAACGGCTCCGCTCCCTGATTTCCAAGAGGCACTCATATTATTTTTTTCTTTTAAGGCTGCCAGGAACTCCGTATGTCCGCCTTCCCATGCCGTCAGTTTTTGTTTTGCTTCCGCTTCTTCTGTCGATCCGGAGTCCGCATTCATATACGCATTTACGAGGGTATTGTATTCAGCTTGCAGCGGGTCAACGATGCCTGACAGCTTGTCATATTTTTCTTTTTGCCCGATCGCTTCCAGTGCTTTTTCCAGTGTACTGTTATCCCCGCCTAAGGCATAGCCGATTTTTTCTGCGTCCCGATCAGCTATTGAACCTGCTCCGAGAGCGACGCCGCCCGATTTGTTTACTCTTGTTTTTGCTCCTATAGCAATGGAGTTCTCTTCACCTGCACTTGCCAATCCGCCTATGGCAATAGAAAGGCTCTTTTCCGCTTTTGACTGTATACCCATCGCTAATGAATAGTCTCCTCGGGTCTGTGCACAGAATCCAAGTGCCGCAGAGTTCTCTCCATAGGTTTCCGCTCCGGATCCGAGGGCGATACTGTCAGCTGCATTTGCCTGTGATAATGAACCGATTGCTATACCGCGGAAATGGTCTTTTTTTATATTCGTTCCGCTTGTATCGAGCTTACGATAAACAGTTTCCCCATATTCATCTGTCTTCAGGTAAGATTTCTGTTCTTCTGCGGAAATTTCTCCTTTAGCCACTTTATCTTTATATTCTGCTTCTGTAAGCGGCTTTTCTCCTACTGTCGCCTGCAATCCGATAGCAATGCCCTGCGTTCCGTAAACCGTTGCATAGTTTCCTTGGGCAATCCCATTCGCTGCATAGGCACGAGTCGATGCACCGATGGCAATATTATTTCCGCTTACATTGGGGGTATCATCTATCCATCTTGCTTGTGCATCTTGCCCGATAGCTACGGACTGAAACTCACCTTTTGCCCGTTCTCCAATTGCTACCGTGCCCTGCTTTGTCGCTTCGGACAGGCCGCCTATCGCTATCCCTGAATTTGTACCGGCCGTACCGCCAAGTTCTATTTTTCCTCCTTCATTCAACTTTGCCATGACGGCATCATAAACAGCCTGCTGATCTGCCGTAAGTGCCGCAGACGCTAAGCCGCCTGTAGCAAGTACCCCCCCCCATAATTGCAGTAATGATCGCAGATTTCAGGACTTTCCGTTCTCTTGATGCGGAGGGATTTTTTCCGTGGGACTTCGCAATTTCAGAAGCCACCACCCAGGTGTTTCTCACTTTGCTCCAAACCAGTTTGTAAATTCTGTTCATACATAACTCTCCTTTACAAATTAAATTCGAAATATTCCGCAGAAAAATATTTCGTAAGAAACGTAAATTATGCTGGTTTTATTTTATCTCTTCAAAGTTCCTTAATCAAACATTATTTTAGCCTATTTCTTAAAACATGATTTATCTGTCAAATCATTCCACGTTTTTTCATATTTATAATTATAAAATTCCTGTTTTTTTAATCATTTTAAAAGATTTGCACAAATTTACTGACTATTTCTGAATCTTTTTCATAATTTCATCAGTTTATTTCATTTTTTATTCATGGTTACAATTTTTGCATAGCACCCCCCCGATTTTTGCTTTTTACTCATGCATGACTGGTATTAAGATTTTTATGCAAAGAAAAAAATATTTCACCTGTCGTCATGCTTGAGATGAAATGAGCAAGTTGGCATACAAAGGTTAGAAGATTTAATACTTGTATCCTATGCCAGATTCTTCACTTCGTTCAAGAATGACAGGCAAGTATCTAATTCCGTTCTGTAAAAATACTTCTTGTGTTTCTGCTCACGCTTGCCCCTTTCGTCAGCTCCGCTGACACTTTAGCCAAAGGCAAAGCGTCTCACTCACTTTTACAGCGTCGCTTTGCTCCTCGAAAAGTGGTTCGCTTGCTTCCCGACAAGCGGGGACAGCTTTTTATATGAGCCATTTCTATATTTTTGTTTTTACTCCAACTTACCCTTTCGCCGTCACCTTAGCTAAAGGCAAAGTGTCTCACTCACTTTTACTGCGTCGCTTCGCTCCTCGAAAAGTGGTTTGCTTGCTTCCTGACAAGCGGGGACAGCTTACATTTCGTATACTTTTCTCTCATATATCGACCAAGTCTTTCATTCTGTCTGCCAAACGCAATTCACCTCTGCACGCTTTGCTTGGACTCTTCGTTTTGTTTTATTTCTTTTTTGCCATTGTGCTATCATAGGAGAGAATAAGGAGGTTTTTTTATGTTTCAAGATATACATCGGACGGATTTGCAGAAATGGATTTTTGCGGCGCTTTTGGCGGCGGCGGGGGTTTTGCTTTCTCCTGTATTTTCTTTTCCTTTGGGGGTCAGCCGTGCTTTTCCGCTCCAGCATATGATTAATATTTTTCTTGCCGTTCTTTGCGGCACACGGTACGGCGTATCCGCCGCTTTTACGACTTCGCTGATACGGAATATCATCGGCTCCGGTTCACTCCTGGCATTTCCCGGTTCTATGATCGGTGCTTTTCTTTCGGGATATTTATACAAACACACTCGTAAGCTTTGGGCGGCGGTGCTGGGAGAATTTGTGGGCACTTCTCTTCTCGGCGGGCTTGTGTCTTATCCTGTGGCTTCTCTTTTTATGGGTTCGGCAAAAGGCGCTTTTTTCTATGTGTCTCTTTTTGCCGTTTCTTGCGGCGCCGGCTGTGTCATTGCTTTTGCGGTACTCAAAGGGATTCATCTTTTTCAAACAGAATTGGTGAAAAATAAATAATTTCATACATTTATTTGTTTTTATTTTCATGAGGCGGTTGCCTCTTTTTTATTTCATCAATCACGAACATCTCTTTATTTTCCGCTTATTTTATTGTCCTTTCGTCTATTGACAAAGGGAAACGGCATACGGTATAATGGCACAGTTTTAAAATTTATTTTTCAATCATTTATCGTTTTATGTTTTATTTTGAACTGTCATTTTATTTTCAGTTGACAGTCGGCAAACAAGGAGATTTTTGAAGATGAATCGTTTTGTATTGAAAGCGGCCGTTATTTCTTTTTTTGCAGGAGCGGCTTTCTCCGTTTCGGCGGCAAACCCTTTTTCCGATGTGGACAGTGATTCCTGGGCGTATCGGGCGGTCAGCACGTTGTCTGATGAAAACATCGTGGACGGCTATCCGGACGGAACATTCCGCGGGAACAAGCATCTCACCCGTTATGAACTGGCTCAGGTGATCGCCAAATTGATGGCCAAAAGTGATCGTTTATCTCCTGAGCAGCAAGCCGTAATCAAACAACTATCCAAAGAATATAAAGATGAGCTTGCCAATCTGGGTGTCCGCATTTCCGAGCTGGAAAAAAAGACGGGGCGGACGTCATTGCTTACGGAGCTTCGCACGCAGGGCGTCAACAGGTATGATAATGTTTTCAAGGATACAAAAGAAAAGCATTTTGAACTGGGCTTAAGGGTTCGTTTGAATACAATCACCCGTGTGAACGACAGAAATTATTTGTACGGCCAGCTCCAGACGCATATTTCCATGAACGGCACCGGTTTATATGATGTGAATCAGTATAATTACCATAAGGACGGTTCTTCCGATGTGCGGAGCGGTCACGAAGACGGCGGTATCCATCTGAACAGACTGCTTGCGGTTCATCAGTTCGGCAAAAAGCAGGATACGGAAAATCTTCCTTTCGGCCCGACAAGAAATCTGATCGGTATCGGCCAGTTCCCTGTCAAAATGGGGGTCACGGGATATACGTATGAGGGTGAATTTAAAGGTGCTTTTCTCCAATTCGGTGATTATACGAAGGGCGGGCATTTGACGCTCGCTTACGGCCGGGCTACGAATATCAATTACGATTACACGGGTCCGATGATGCACGGCGTGAAAGTCATGCCTATTGCCAAAAGCCGTCTGATGAATGAACTTTCCACGAATAAAGTGGTTGCCGATGCGGTGGCTAAAAATCCTGCCTTGGGCGGTTTATTGAATCAGGCGAAAGGAATGATCAACGGCAGCAAAAATATTCCCGAGTTGCAGGACAATTTAAAAACCATTGTCGGACTGATTTCCCAGAAAAATCCGGAACTGGGAAAAGCGGTCGGCGCTAAATTAGGCACGATGGATTTGGGGAAACTGGTTTCCGGGGGAACGATGTATTACAATCCTGCCACCGATATTCTGTACCCGATGGGCAAAGATGTGGTGATGGATTGGGGCGATGATGAAGATGTGCCGGCGGTCTACGCTTCTTATATTTACAAGGTGCCCGAAAAATGGGAAATCCATATGTACGGCATGAAAGCATTGGGACCGGTCGGTCATATCACGAAAGCGTATGGCTTTGCAGGTTCTTACGATATCACCCCTAAGTGGAATGTCCATGGTGAATTTGTAAAAAATCTCCGCAAGCTGCCTTTAAACAATGAACGTCCTTATGCGTTCAATTACGGTATTTCTTTCGGCAAGGCAAATGTTTTGAAAGAAAAATCCTATTCCTTCGGCATTGATTATGTATACAGCCAGGCAGGCACGTATTTCGGCGGGTCCGGAAATGACATCGCCGACCAGTATATGGGACATGTATACAAAAATTGGCACGGTCTGGGAAAAATGCCCGCTTACTTTGCTGATAAGATGGACGCTTTGACGGACGGCGACGAGTCGAATAACAACAATAAATTCGGCGGTGCGAAATTCTTCCTCGCCAAGGCGCAGTATGTTCCGATGAAAGGTCTGATTCTTGAAGCCGATTACGGATTCAACGCCAAAGATATGGGCGGAAAGAAGATGGACAATATTCTTTTGCTGAAAGCGACCGCTTATATTAAATAAAATTTTGAAACACAAAAAGCCTTCACATTCCGGTGTGCAGGCTTTTTTCTTTGGGGTGATTCCAAATTTTCATGATTTTCAAGAAAGATTTCTATCTGCTCTCGTTTCCGCAGCGGCGGTAAACCAAAGGGGACGATCCTTTTTTATTTTTTCCGCTATGCGTATCTGTTCCTCTTCACTCTGCCCTATAAGGAAAAACGCGGACCCCGACCCGGTCATGAGCACAGGGCAGTGAAAGGATTTCAAATAGCGTGATGTTTCTTCCAATGCGGGATATACAGGAAACAGTTCTTTTTCAAAATCATTGGAAAGCGCCGCCGCCAGTTTCTCCGGATTTCTTTCTTCTAAGGCACGGCGGCAGGCTTCCGTCGTATTTTCCGTTTTTTCGCCAAGTTTGTCCAAAATTTCATAGGCTCTTTTCGTTTCTATCGGCACATCGGGCCGGACAATGACAAGAAATAATCTGTCCGCGCCGGATAATGGGGTCAGTTTTTCTCCGATACCCTGACAGCGGCAGCAACCACCAACCATGCAAAACGGAACGTCCGCGCCAATTTGTTTTCCCATATCCAAAAGTTGTTCCGCCGGGAGATTCGTTTTCAGCAATTTATCCAATCCTCGGAGCGCCGCGGCCGCATCGGACGAACCGCCGCCCAGTCCCGCCTCGGCGGGAATATATTTTTCCAGCTTCATGCGGACGCCGCCGGAAATTCCCGTTTCCCGGAAAAACAATTCCGCCGCTTTCCACATAAGGTTTTCTTTTCCGAAAGGCGCACGCCCTTTTGTAACGGCAAGGGAAATTTCGCCGCTTTTCTCCAACGTGATTTTGTCATGCAGGGAAATACTGTGCATGACGCTGTCTATATCATGATAGCCGTCTTTCCGCTTTTTCCCAATAGAAAGGGTCAAATTGATTTTCGCAAATGCTTTTTCTATAATCATTTTTATCCTCAAATTGCTATTTCTTTTATTATATCATTCCGTCTCTCCGAACCGGTTCCTTTTATATCGAATATTTTAGTTGTCATTTTGTACCGTTTACAGTATACTTTAGTTGAACGAATATTTTCGATGTAAAAAATAAGGAAAGAAGGAATTTGTATGTACGGTATGTTTTTTGATGATTATGACACACCCGTTTTCCGTCCCCCCAGTGAAGCGGAAAGTTTTATTCTCCGTGTCACCCGCGGGTGCGCGCACAACAGCTGCACCTATTGCAATATGTACAGAGGCGTGAAATTTGAAAAGCTTTCAGATGAGCAAATCATGCGGCAGATTGCCATGGCGTATTCCACGGATGCCGAGAGTGTGCGCCGTGTATTTCTTGCTGACGGCGATGCTCTCGTTCTTCCCACGGAACGACTGCTCAAGATTTTATCCGTTTTGAAGAAATATTTCCCCCATCTGGAGCGTGTGTCGTCTTACTCCGCCCCGAGAGATATTCTCGGAAAATCCGTGGAAGAATTGACGGAGCTTCGTAAAGCAGGCTTGACGCTTTTATATTACGGTATGGAAAGCGGAGATGCCCGGACACTCAAAGATATACGGAAAGGGGTCAATGACAAACAGTCCATCGAAGTGGGTCAGCGTGTCATTTCTGCAGGTATGCAGCTTTCTATCATGATCATTCTCGGCATTGCGGGAAAAGAGGGAAGCACCCGCCATGCTCTGGCGACCGCCCATGCCATCAATGAAATCAAGCCGACCATGCTGTCTGCGCTCTCGCTCATGCTCTACCGGGGCAGTGAATTGAAAGAGCAGTTTGAACGGGGCGAGTTCCACCCGCTCACACCGGCCCAACTGATGGAAGAACTGAAGCTCATCATGGAGCATGTGGATTTGCCGGAAAGCGAGCATATGATTTTCCGGAGCAATCACGTTTCCAATTATATCCGACTTGCAGCCACTCTTCCCCGCGATAAAGAGCAGCTGCTGAGCGATATCGACAGAAGCATTCATCATCTGAAACAGATGAAAAACTGGGATATTTACAATCACGATTTCACGAAATAATAAAAGACTCCGCTTTGAACGGCGGAGTCTTTTATTTTCACCGGAAAAATCTCCCTGTCTTTCCGCTCCCATACCTGCTATAATGGGCAAAAGAAATCAAATCGGTTTACGGAACCGTCATCATGGACAAGGAGGCCATTTCGTTGGACTATATCATCAACCGCTGCAAAGATCCTCTCTTTCTGCGGCGTTTTCTTTTTACTCTGGCAATCACCGTTGCCGGATCTTTCATTTATGCGGTGGGGCTCAATTTATTTCTCGTGCCTCACCATTTTCTCGCCGGCGGTCTGACCGGCATAGCGATGATTTTGCATTACCTGCTCGATCTTCCTATCGGTATCACCAATATCGTTATGAATCTTCCTATTTTATTTCTCGCTTTGAAATATATGGGACGGTTTTATACGGTCATCAGCATTTTCGGCACGTTTATTCTCTCCGTTTTCATCGATCTCACCGCTTTCATGTCGGAATGGACAGTGGTCAAGGATCCGCTCACGTCCGCTTTATCCGCCGGTGTCATTATCGGCGTCGCCATGGGAATTTTGTACCGCTACAATTCCAGCACGGGCGGTCTTGACGTGATCGGCGCCATCATCAAAAAGTGCTGGAATTTGGAAATCGGCTATGTCGTTTTCGCCCTCAATTTCATTATCATCATGTCCAGCGCCTGGATTTTCACCCTTGAACCCGCTATTTGCACTTTAATCTGCATGTACATCAATGCCACCGTTTCTTCCCGTATCGTCATCGGTTTTGCCCAGAGAAAAGCGGCGTTTATCGTATCGGATAAACCGCTGGAAGTGGCGGATACGATTCTCAGAAATATCCACCACGGAGCGACTCTTTTATACGGACAAGGCGCATTCAGCGGGCAGGATAAAAAAATTGTTTTTGCCATCGTCAATTTACGGGAAATCACAAAACTCCGTCGTTACATAGAGCTTATCGATCCCCATGCCTTTCTTTTCATTATGAATACGACGGACGTTATCGGCCGGGGATTCACAAGCCCCTTGATGACGAAACTCCCGAGTTCCACCCGTTATGCGTTGGACGAAAACGGGGAAATGATTCCTACCCGTTCCTGGACTTGGGAAATGGAACAGGAATCGGCCCATTGCAGAAACAAATAGGTTTTATATGCAGACAACGAAAAGGCTCCTCTCTCTTTGACAGAGAAAAGGAGCCTTTTCGTTTTGTATCGGTATCGTATTTTATTTTTTATTTCTTGCCGCTTCCGCAGTCATGCCCTTGGCAGCCGGAGCAGTGACACGCTCCCTGCCGGCAGGATGAACAGGAATCACCGCCGTGACAGCCGCAGCCGGCGCTTCCAAGCATCATCTTCCAAGCATACCGGAGCGCCAGTACAAACAGAACTCCCACTACGACAGCGACCAGATAAGATATGGTATTCATTAAATTTCCTTTCTTATTGCACCCGTTTTTTTATCTTTCCGTTTCCATATGTCCCGGAAGTTCTATCTCTTTTTCTTTCGGAGCCGGACGGAGAATGAAATAGGCGGCCATCAGACACAGCGCTATCGCCACGCCCTGTCCCGCCCCGAAAGGCGCTCCGTAAATCAGCCAGTTTCCTAAATTATACGCAACGAGTGCCATGGAGTATCCGAGAATAATCTGGAATGTGATGGCAAAAACGGCCCATTTTCTGCTTCCCATTTCACGCCAAATGGTGGATATCGCTACGATGCAGGGCGGATCAAACAGGTTGAGAATCATGTAAGAGAAAGCGGCTATCGGTGTGAACATACTGGCAATACCCGCCATGACAGCCGCATCTTCCGCTTCTTCAGCAACGCCGTTCAAAACAGCAAGTGTACCGATGGCGCCTTCTTTTGCCATTTCCGCAGAAATAACGGCCACCGCTCCTTTCCAGTCACCCAGTCCGAGAGGAGCAAAGATAAAGGAAACCATATGTCCGAAAGCGGCAAGGAATGAATCTTCCACATCTTCCACCATTTCAAGACCTGCACCGAAGCTGGAAAAGAACCAGATAATAACGCAGATGACGAAAATAATGGTACCCGCTTTGATAATGAAGGCTCTTGCCCGTTCCCACATGTGGAGCAGCACGCCCTTCATGGAAGGAATGTGGTATGCCGGAAGTTCCATGATGAACGGTGCGGGATCACCGGCAAAGAAATTCGTTTTCTTTAACGCAATACCACCGAATACGATGACGGCAATACCGAGGAAGTACATGGACGGTGCCATAAGTACGGAGTCGGGGAAGAAGGTGGCAGTCACCATAGAAATAATGACAGCCTTCGCGGAGCAGGGAATGAACGAACAGAGCAGTATCGTCATCCGCCGGTCCCGTATATTTTCTATCGTCCGTGTCGCCATAATGGCAGGAACGCTGCAACCCATACCGATAATTATAGGAATGAAAGATTTTCCCGACAGTCCGAATTTACGGAAAATGCGGTCCATAATGAAGGCAACCCGCGCCATATAGCCGGAGTCTTCCAAAAGGGACATGAAGAAGAAAATCAGAAGAATCTGGGGGACGAAACCGAGAACCGTTCCGACTCCGCCGATGATTCCGTCAATCACAAGTCCCGACAGCCAGTCCGGCGCTTCTATGCTTTCCATAAATTCCGTGGCGGCGTCATTGACGATTTCCCCAAAAAAGACATCATTTGTCCAGTCCGTCATCCAACCGCCCAACGTGGTGACGGAAATATAATACATAAGTGTGATAATGGCAAAGAAAATAGGAAGCGCCAAAATACGGTTCGTCACAATCCGGTCAATCTTATCCGACAATGTATGCCCCTGTATTTCCCCGCCGCGGATGCCCCTTTCTTCCATAAGCCGCGAAATATAAGCGTATCTCTGATTGATAATAACCGACTCCGCATCATCATCCATTTCTTTCTCCGCTTCTTTGATATGCGCCTCTATCCGGTTTTTCACGTCTTCACCAAGATCAAGACCCGCCGTAGCTTCCCGGTCCCGCTCAAATAATTTGATCGCATACCACCGCTGGAACTGCGGCTCCACGAGATGAGAAATCGCTTCCTCTATATGGGCGACGGCATGCTCTACGCTGCCCGTAAACACGGCAGGAATATGGATACCCCGGCGATTTTTCGCCGCTTCCACCGCTTTCGCCGCCGCTTCCTGACAGCCCTCACCCAAAAGAGCGGAGATTTCCACCACTTCGCAGCCCAATTTTTCTCCCAGCTTTTCAATGTCGATCGTTTGTCCTGTTTTCCTGAGAATATCCATCATATTCACAGCTACCACAACGGGGATTCCCACTTCTATCAGCTGAGTCGTTAAATATAGGTTGCGTTCCGGATTGGTGCCGTCAATGATATTTAAAATGGCGTCCGGCTTCTCGTTGACGAGATAATTCCGCGCCACCTTCTCTTCCAAGGAATACGGTGACAAAGAATAAATACCGGGCAAATCCTGGATAATGACCTCTTTATTTCCTTTCCATTTTCCATCTTTCTTATCCACCGTCACGCCCGGCCAATTTCCCACATACTGGGAACTTCCCGTAAGCTCATTAAACAAGGTGGTTTTTCCGCAATTCGGATTTCCTGCCAATGCTATACGTATCAAAACTGTCCAACCCCTTTCACTGCTCTTCCACTTCAATCACGGCAGCTTCATCTTTCCGGATTGACAACTCATACCCTCTCACGGTCACTTCCACCGGATCTCCCAAAGGTGCCACTTTTCTTACATAGACACTGACACCCTTCGTCATTCCCATATCCATGATCCGCCGTCTGAGCGGCCCCTGTCCGCCGACTTTGATAATTTTGGCCGTTCCTCCCACAGGAATTTCCTGCAATGTTTTCATACGCTCTCCTCCTTCAGCGATCCCCTGTCTTTACAAGGAAATTTTCTTTTCAAATAAAAATACGAGAAGCCATGGAGCTGTCTATGGCTACACGACTTCCTTTGACCTGTATAATGAAATTCCCCGCCACTTTACTGATAATCAGCAATTCCGCACCGACAACAAATCCCAATTCCGCCAAATGCTGGCGGATATCGTCTTTGCCGGAGATTCCCTGTATCCTTACTTTCTCCCCCTCATGAACCACCATCAAAGGCAGCATATTCTCATCTCCAAACCGTAAATAATTATCAATATCATATTGCTTTTCCATTATATTTTTTACCCCGCCTTTTGTCAAATCCATTTCCCTTTTGCTGAACATTTCTAAAAAACTGTCCGCATGAAAATCACCGGCAGCGCAGTAAAAATTCACAAGGGATACAAGACAAAACTTTCAATATCATCTGCAAACAAAAAATCTATATCATTTTTGAATAATAAACAAAACCGAAATGACAGCAGAAAAAACAATTTGTACCGTACAGCGAAAAATCCGGCAAGGGATAACAGAGAAACGTATTTATCAAGAATTAAAAACTATAATTCTTTTTTCCTTGATGTCTGCTTCCCCCGCTCTCGGAGAGAAGTGCCGAGCCTTGCGAGGCGATAGGGGCATGTTTGCGTATACAGGTCAGAGCATCATAGAAAAACAAAAAGCACTCCTGCCGTCATTCTTGAGCGGTGGAAGTATGCAAATGAATAGAACCGAACAGTAGAGTAATGCGTGTTAGCGAAGAATCCGGCATAGGATAGTCGCAAAAAGTGTATTTACCAGTATCCTTTGCCAGATTCTTCACTTCGTTCAAGAATGACAGGCAAGTATTAATACGGTTCTGTAAAAATTTTTTTCATATCTGCTCACACTTGCCCCTTTCGTCAACCTGCGGTTGACACTTTCCCCGTGTCCGGGGACAGCTTACGGTTTGCATTCTTTCTTTCATTATCAAGCCGGTGGGAACAGCTTACGGTTTATGAACTTTTCTTTTTGTAGTCATTTAATAATTAATACTTTTATAAAACCATACTTCTTTTTCCCTTAGTGCCAGCTTCCCCGAACACGGAGGGAAGTTCCGAGCTTTGCGAGGCGATAGGGGCAAGTTGGCGTACACAAGTTAGAATATGTAATACCTGTATCCTTTGCCAGATTCTTCACTTCGTTCAAGAATGACAGGCGAACAGGTAATACCATTCTGTATAAAATCTTTTTACTGCTCTGCTCACACTTGCCCCTTTCGTCAGCTCCGCTGACACTTTAGCCAAAGGCAAAGCGTCTCACTCACTTTTACAGCGTCGCTCCGCTCCTCGAAAAGTGGTTCGCTTGCTTCCCGACAAGCGGGGACAGCTTACACTCTCTATTCTTTCTTTTATGTACTCAATTCGCATCAGAACGTCATGACAAAACAAAAACACAACTGCCGTCATTCTTGAGCGACGGGCAGAACCGAAATGTTAATAAAAGAAAAGAATATCATATGACTCTTAGCGAAGAATCCGGCATAGGATATCGTCAAAAGCGTATTTAAATATTAAAAAATATAATTTCTTTTTTCTTTAGTCGTTTGCTTCCCTCGCACGCGGAGGGAAGTGCCGAGCCTTGCAAGGCGATAGAGGCATGCTTGCGTACACAGGAAAACACATTTAATATCTCCAACCTCTTGCCTGGATTCTTCACTCTCCCCATACTTTTTTATAACGCTACTCCCGACCGCTTTTTACGACCGTTCAAGAATGACAGGCAGGTATTTAATGCCATTCTGTAAAAACCGTTTTTCCGTATCTGCTCACACTAGTTCTGTTTTTGCGCTTGGTATTTCTTTTGTATTTCCTGCTCTTATTTTCTTCTCTTTCTTTTTACAAAAAATATTTTCTAAAGCATTTAATTTTTATATCAATACTTGTATAATTAAAACAGACGGTAAAGGAAACCGATTCAATGGGTAATCCCGAAAGGGGATTTTTATCCGTTTCCATGACATGTTTTATGGAATCCGGCGTAAAAATAAATAACCGGCCGTATGACCGGGTTGGGTTGGCTTCCTTTTTCATATTGTTTTTCATTTCAGCAGAAAGGTCGTGGCGTAGAAGAAATGAAAGATTTGGTGCGGCTTGAGAGTATTACGAAACGCTATGACGGTCATGTCATTATTCCTCCTCTGAATCTCACTGTTCATGACGGTGAATTTTTGACGTTGCTCGGGCCTTCGGGCTGCGGCAAGACGACTTTGCTCCGTATCATTGCAGGTCTGGAGAGTCCCACATCGGGCAAGGTCATTCTTGACGGGCAGGATATCACCGCTTTCCCGCCTTATAAAAGAAATGTGAATACGGTTTTTCAGAATTATGCACTGTTTCCTCATATGACGGTGGAAGAAAATATCGGTTTCGGATTGAAAATGAAAGGCGTTGCCAGAGAGGAAGCGGAGGAGCGTATCGGAAAGGTGCTGAAGCTGATTCAGCTCGAGAAGCTCAGAACACGTTATCCCGGTCAGATGTCGGGCGGCCAGCAGCAGCGTGTCGCTATCGCCCGTGCGCTTGTCAATAATCCGAAAATGCTTCTTTTGGACGAGCCTTTGGGGGCTCTTGATTACCAGCTCAGAAAGACGCTGCAAATCGAATTGAAAGATTTGCAGGAGGAGTTGGGTCTTACTTTTATTTTCGTCACTCACGATCAGGAAGAGGCTCTCACTATGAGCGACCGCATTGTTGTGATGAAAGAGGGTGTCATTCAGCAGGATGATGATCCCGATACGATGTATCATCACCCGAAAACGACTTTTGTTGCCGAATTTATCGGGGAGAGTAATTTTTTCCGTTTTGGAAATACGACGCTCGCTCTCCGTCCGGAAAAGCTGAATCTTTGCGGCGAGCATGATGTGTCCGCCGATCACCCGGCGCCCCGTCTTTTCGGCAGGATTGACGATGTCATTTTTTACGGCACCATTGATAAGGTTTTTATCATTCTTGACGATTCCGGTCAGGAAGTTATCGCTTACCAGTATTTTGATGATGTCAAGCGTTGGGAAATCGGTGAACGTGTGGGCATATGGTGGTATGAGAAAGACGGGGTCACGGTAGCAAATGAATAAAAACGGCAAGTGGCTTGTCACGCCCTTCGTGATCTGGCTGGTTCTTTTCTTCATCATTCCCATGCTGATTGTGGTTACCGTTTCTTTTGCCGGCCGCACCGCCTACGGGCAGATTCTTTTCCAATGGACTTGTGAAAATTACGCCCGCTTTTTTGACGCTCTTTATGTTTCCATTTTTGTGCAGACTCTTTTTGTGGCAGTGGTGACTACGGTCTGTACGATTTTCATGGGATATCCTCTCGCTTATTACATTGCGAAACTGCCTGAGCGGATCCGGCAGAAAGGCCTGATTTTATGCATGATTCCTTTTTGGATCAATTTCATTATCCGTTCTTATGCATGGGTTATCATTCTCCGCACACAGGGCGTTATCAATACCCTTCTTTTAAAGCTCGGTATCGTCGATTTGCCCATCCAGTTTCTTTATAATGAAGGGGCTGTCATGGTCGGCATGGTTTATGCACTTCTTCCGTTTATGATTCTTCCCGTTTATGTATCTGTCGAACAGCTTGACCACCGGCTTTTGGAAGCGGCGGCGGATCTCGGCGCTTCTCCTTTCAAAGCATTCCGAAAAATCACACTGCCCCTTACGATGCCGGGGATCGCCGCCGGAACGATTCTCGTTTTTATTTCTTCTCTCGGCATGTTTGTCATTCCCGATGTCATGGGAGGATCCAAAGCCTTTTTGGTGGGCAACGTCATACAGAATCAATTCCTCTCCGCCCGGGACTGGCCTTTCGGTTCGGCGCTGTCCATTCTTCTTTCTCTTCTTTCCCTTGTCCTGATTTTCCTCTACTACAAAGCCATCCATGTACGGAAAGGAGGAAACGGCCATGCAAAAAACTTGGCGTAGTCATGTTCTCCTCGCTTATTCACTGGCGGTTCTCGCTTTTCTCTATCTGCCTCTCCTCATTCTGGCTCTCTACTCTTTCAATGACTCCCGCCTCAATGCGGTTTGGACGGGATTTACTTTCAATTGGTACACCGCTCTTTTTCAAAACCGCCACGTGTTGGAAGCTTTGATCAATACGCTTTTCATCGGCGCCGTTTCCACCGTCATTTCCACCATTCTCGGCACGACGGCGGCCATCGCTCTTCACAAATACAAATACCGTTTTGAAAATCTGCTGAACGGCTTCATTTATCTTCCCATTCTCATTCCTGAAATTGTCATGGGACTTTCTCTTCTCGTTTTATTTTCACAAGTCGGTCTGCCTTTGGGCAAGCCGACCGTCATACTCGCTCACATCACGTTCTGTCTTTCCTTTGTCGTTATCACCGTCGGTGCCCGTTTGGACGGCATGAAAACGGAATATGAAGAAGCGGCGAGCGATCTGTATGCGAAACCCTGGCAAAGTTTCCGTTATGTGACACTTCCCCTCATCATGCCCGGTGTCGTCGCCGGCGCTCTCATCGCTTTCACCCTTTCCATTGACGACTTTGTCATCAGCTTTTTCGTCGCCGGTCCCAATTCGACGACCCTTCCCCTTTATATTTACGCCATGGTGAAGCGAGGCATTTCTCCGGAAATCAATGCCCTCTCCACTCTGATGATTCTTGTAGAAATTCTTCTCGTTCTCTTCGCCGATTTCCTTCATGTGAAACAGCTTGACCGCCGTGAAAAGCGGCAGGAAGAACAACTTCTGTAGAAAGAAAGGACTGTCCATGAAAAAACTGATTTCTCTGGCACTCTCTCTTTGTTTTTTAGCCTTTTCGGGCTGTAGTGAAGAAACAAAGACAGATAAACAAGACGGGCAAGTACTGAACCTTTTCAGCTGGGCGGATAATTTCTCTCCCGAAGTACTGGCGGACTTTGAAGAGAAATACCGGTGCAAAATCAATTATGACGTGTTCGGAAGCAATGAAGAACTTCTCGCCAAAATTCACGCCGGCGGTTCGCAGTACGACCTTATCCAGCCCTCGGACTATATGGTGTCCACTCTTTTGAAATTGGATCTGCTGGAAGAATTGGATAAATCAAAACTGCCGAACACCGCCTATATTCTCCCCGAACTCCAAAACCCGCCATATGATCCGGGCGGCCGCCATTCGGTTATCTATACATGGGGCGTCACGGGCATCGCCTACAACACCAAATACATCAAAACTGCGCCCTCCTCCTGGTCCGATTTATGGAATGACAATTATAAAGACCGGCTGATTCTTTTAAATGACAGCCGGGAAGTCATCGGTATGGCCCTCAAAAAACGGGGATATTCCGTCAACGCAAAAAATCCCGATGAAATAGGAAAAGCTATGGACGATCTCTACCGTCTTTCCCCGCTGATTCTTGCTTACGATACGGACACCATCAAACAGAAATTCATCGCCGAAGAAGCCTGGATCGGCACCATGTGGTCCGGCGACGCTTCTTTCTCCTACTTGGAAAATCCCGACATCGCTTTCGTCATTCCCAAAGAAGGCGCCGTCATCTGGGCGGATACTTTCGCTATCCCCAAAGGAGCCAAAAACAAAGAACTGGCGGAAGCATTTATCAACTACCTCTATGACCCTGAAGTGAGCGCCAAAAATTACGAATACATCGGCTATAACGATCCGAATACGAAATCAGCGCCCTACCACTCGGAAGAATACAAGAGTGATCCCATGCTGAGAGCCGCTAAAGAATACATTTCCCTCGGAGAATGGATTGAAGACCTCGGCGAGACTCTCCCTCTGTACGACAGAGCCTGGACGGAACTGAAAATCAGAAGATAAAAGAAATCAAAAAGGCGTTCCCGGAAAGAACGCTTTTTTCATGCCCTATGCCCATCTTTGATTGCTCCCGGAGAATCCGATTCCTTTTCCTCCGTTTTCGCCGCCATGATTTTTTTCATTTCCCGATTGATGATCGCCGCCATCATTTCTTTCGCCGCCGCATCGGGATGCAGTCCGTCAGCGGCAAAAGACGCGGGCATCATTTCATAACTTTCAAAAGGACCTGCCGTATCGATATGCACCTGTCCGCGAATCCAATCATTCACCTTTTGGAACTCCGATTTCCAATTCTCCGCCGTTTTCTGATGATAATACCGCTCTATCTCCACCGGATTAACCGGCAAAAGCGTAAGAAATATGGGAATAATCCCCGCTTCCCTGCACATCGTCTGAATCATCTGTAAATCTTCGATAACCGACTCCGCTGATTTCCCGAGACGCAAATTATTCGTTCCGCCCATAATGAGCAGATACCGCACACGAAAAGGAAGCACATCCCTTGCAAACCGCTCCGCCATCATGAAAGTTTCATCACCGCTGCGGGAAAAATTCATAACCGGAAAATCAAGATACGCTCCGTAATTATACGACCAATCGGCAGGACTGTAAGACATGCGGCCGCCGCCGTGACTGATACTGTCCCCCAGAATCCCCACAACCCGCTCCTCCGACGGATCATTCACTATTTTTTCAGCCTCGCTCCACGCTCCGAACGGTTCACCCGCCCCGTCCAATCCGCGGACACGCCAGAAAAACGTTCCGACCCGCGGAACGGGATCAAACAAATCAGGCAACGTCACCACCTCTCTGTAAACGGGATTATCAAACACAGGCCCCTTCTCTCCCGCCTTTTCCTCTGCCACCTCGACTTCATAAGCCGCCGCCCCCGGAACGGGAACAAAAGAATAAGCCGGGTAGAGCAGTACCGTACCATTTCCCCCGTGATAATGCACCCTCGCCACAGGAGAAAGAGCAGGCAAAAAACGGACAGATTCCTTCAAAGAACAAGGCAAAGAAAAATCGGAAAGCACAGCCCCATCAAGACCGATGCCGCGGACACGGAAATACAAATCCCCCCGCCCCTTATAAGACGAAAAAAGAGAAACCGGCAAAATAATCCCGTTCCTGAACACATGAGAATTTCTATATACAGGCGGCTTCATTTCTTTCCGACCGAAAAATTCCTCCTGAGGAAATATCTGTAAATCATACCAGACCGCCTCCCGATTTTCCGGCCAAGACAAAAGAAAAAAGCGTTCCTCCCCGCCATCGGCCGCCGCCGTCAAAACCGCAAGCCATAAAAAAAGAATCAAAAATAAACGCCGCATCAAGCCGCCCCTTTCCATATGCATTGAGTATACCCGTCCGAAAGAAATTTGCCAACCCGTCCGGCCGATGGCAAGAAATAAAAAAATGACGGCAAAAGTGAAAAGTGTTTTGCAAATGAAATTAAATAATAGGTGTCACGAAAAGAACGAATACTAATTGTGAGCCGTCCACGGAAACGGGGACGGTGGCGGTGTTAGCCGACGAAAGGGGCAAGCGTGAGTAAACACATAAGAATAGAAATAAATGTGAATGGAAGCAAAAGGGTAACAACAGAAGTGGAATATGTTTTTCAAGCGGTATTGAATGGAAGTTGTTACAAAAGAAAAGAATATCAATCGTAAGCTTTCCCCGATCACGGGAAGCAAGCGAACCACTTTTCGAGGAGCGAAGCGACGCTGTAAAAGTGTGTGAGACGCTTTGCCTTTGGCTAAAGTGTCAACCGTCAGGTTGACGGAAGGGGCAAGTTGGAGTAAAAACAAAAATAGCGAAATGACTCATATAAAAAAGCCGTCCCCGACTACGGGGAAGGTGTCAACCGTCAGGTTGACGGAAGGGGCAAGTTGGAGTAGACACAAAAGAATGAAAATAAGTATGAGAAAAACTAAAAAAACGATTTTTACAGACCAGTATTAAATACCTGCCCGTCATTCTTGAACGGTTGTAAAAAGCGGTCGGGAATACAATAATAAAAAAGTACGAGGTAGAGTGAAGAATCCGGGCAGAGGTTGCAAGATATTAAATGTGTTTTTCTGTATCCGCTGCCGGATTCTTCGCTAAGAGTCAGATTATGTTTTTTCTTCCATCATCATTCCGATTTTGCCCACCGCTCGAGAATGACGGCAGAGGTGTTTAGTTTTGTCATAACATTCTAACCTGTGTACACCAACTTACCCCTATCGCCTCGCGGGCTCGGCACTTCCCTCCGTGTTCGGGGGAAGCTGGCGCCAAGGAAGAAAGAAATTATAGTTTTTTATAAGAAAAACAAAAAATAGCGAAATGGCTCATATAAAAAAGCCGTCCCCGACTACGGGGAAGGTGTCAACCGACAGGTTGACGGAAGGGGCAAGTTGGAGTAGAAACACAAGAAATATTTTTACAGAACGGCACTAAATACCTGCCTGTCATTCTTGAACGAAGGTAAAAAGCAGTCGGGAACAGAGTAGTAAAAAGTACGAGGTAGAGTGAAGAATCTGGGCAAAGAATACGGGTGTTAAATACATTTCGCGATTATCCTATGCCGGATTCTTACCGCTCCCGTTGGTCGGGTATGGCGTCTCATTGCATTTTCGCGTCGCTACGCTCCTAAAAATACAATTCGCTTGCCATCGCTCCTAATTGCCACTGCTCAAGAATGACGGCACGAGTGAATTGATTTTTTCAATGTTTTAGCAGCAAAAAAGAACGATCTCTTTGATGAGACCGTTCTTTCTTTTTGATTCCTTATGCTTTTGCCTTTTCAATCATTTCCAGCTTGCTCAGAATCTCTTGAATCTGTTTCTCTCTTTGTTCTTCCCTTTCACGCAGTTCTTTGATTTCTTGTTCTTGTGCCGTTATCTTTTCTTCCTGCTGCGTCAAGCGGGTTGCCATTTGTACTTTGGAGAGTCCCGCATAGGTGCTGCCGCTTCCCAGTTTTACGGAAACGCCGGCGTTCACCATGTTTCTGGAATCGCCCATCGTCCAGCCCAAGTTCAGCATGGTTCTTTCGTTAGGACGATAGAAAAGTCCCACTGCGGCAGCGGTGGCATTTTTGTAATTGCCTACGCCTGCGGCAATATCCCATTTATCTTCCGGATCGAAATCTTGCGGGTGAAGAGCGGCGAGGGCAGCGGCTCCTGCGCCGACTTTGTTTACTCTTGTGTCCAGTTCGCCCACTTTCATTCCCATGTCGTAAATGTTATTTTGCAGCTTGCTAATGTTTGTCGTGTTCTGGTTGACTTTCTGTTCTACGCCGTAAAGCTGTTTGCCGTTCACCGCATCAGTGCTGTCTTTGGATATCTTTCCGTCTCCCACATTGATGATTTTATTGTCATTTGCATTAATGCCTTTGTCATTGATGTAGGTTTTTTCGCCAACTTTGTATTCGTCCGCTTTGACGGTTTTTGCGGTCACACTGTCTACGTTAATGTCTTTTGCCAGTTCGACGGTATACTTAGCGGCACCTTCCTCCTTGTCAGGCGTTACTGTAATGTTTTCGCTTCCTTTGACGGTCGTACGGCTCTGTGCCATAGCTTTGCCCATTGCCGCTTTCAGTTGTTCTTCCGTAGCCGCTCTTCCTTTGGTGGCAAAGTCATTACCATCAAGTGTTGTATTCGTCAGTCCCGTGATTTCGCCTTTCTTGTCTGTACCTTCTCCTGTGCCGTCAATGGTGACGTTTCCTACTTTGA
>OIGL01000152.1_pt1 | contig 25884 bp, 24 predicted proteins | sample 1582221 | NCBI WGS metagenome assembly OIGL01 (sample SAMN02674607, study PRJEB24791) | human gut metagenome, SKBSTL069 | isolation source: stool | host: Homo sapiens | place: USA | reverse complement strand
TACCCATGCCGAACACGGAAGTTAAGCTCACAAACGCCGAAAGTACTTGGCCGGAGGCGGCCCGGGAGGATAGGAAGCTGCTGATAGATACACCAAAAGCACTTACAGTCATGTAGGTGCTTTTTTCTTGTAAAAGTTATGTGCAATAATTTGCATAAGCATATAGGCTGACAAATGTAAAATGTAATTCGTGTTTTTATAGAAAATCTATTTTCAAAATGGCTATACTGGTAGAATCGGAATTTGATTTTATATTCTCTTATGTAATGCGGTGTAATCCGGTTTTGGTGGCGTGTTTTCTAATATCTTACTTTTGCAGAGAGAAATATAATCATCTTTTTTAGACGATTTTTATTGAATAAAATCAGGGAGCTTGCTATGATAAAATATAAATGATTAGCTACAAAAGAGGACTCTATGCGTTTGGAATTTATTGTGCCTGCTTCGCAGGACGGGCGGAAATTGAAATCTTGTATTCGTTCTTATAAGGGGATTTCCGCTTCACTTTGGAAACGAATCAAATGGGACGGAAGGGTTACGATTGACGGTGTGGAAAACAGAAATGCCAATATCATTCTTCGTGAGGGAAATGTTGTAGTTTGTGAATGGGAAGAGCGTGCGGATATCATTCCTTCCGACAGACCTGTTGATATTTTGTATGAGGATCCTTTTCTTTTGGTGGCGAATAAGCCTGTGCAGATGTTGATTCACCCTACAAGTCGCGGAGTGCAAGATACGTTGGTGAATGCGGTGGCGGGGTATTTCCAAAGGGAAAGTATAGTATCCGGGATTCATCCTATCTATCGTTTGGACAGAAATACGACAGGTGTGGTGGTGGTTGCTAAATCGGCGAGAATCCAACATGCACTCTCTAAAACCCACGACCGGATTTATAGGGAATATATAGCGATTGCAGAAGGAAATATCACGGAAGATTCAGGAATTATTGATGAACCTGTCGGGCGCAAAGAGGGAAGTATTGTAGAGTGGACGGTCCGCCGTGATGGAAAAACGGCACGGACGGAATTTGCAGTAATAGAGAGAAAAGAAAAATTTACGGTTCTCCGGTTACATCTTTTGACGGGACGGACACATCAGATCCGCGTGCATTTGTCCCATGCAGGGCATCCTTTACTGGGAGATGATTTATACGGCGGTGATACCCGTTTGATAGACAGGCAGGCACTTCATGCGTTCTCTGTACGATTCACTCATCCTGAAACAGGAGAAACTCTCTATTTTGAGGCACCGTTGCCGGAAGATATGCAGAAATTGATTACTAAAAAACGGAAAAATGATGAAATATAGCGGGCAAGGCTTGTAGGAAATAAAAAACTGCGGTTTCAGAAAATGGACCGCAGCTTTTTTATTTATAGGGTTTGTTTTCCAAAAATCGGATGAGATGTCAGGTGAAGACTTCGTTTTTCGATAATGTCCAGAGCATTTTCGATGGAAATATCCTGACGCTTTTTTTCGCTTTCATAAATCAGAACAGGACTATCCGCGCCGACTTCACTGCCCGGGAGATAGATATATTCATCCGTTGCGGGATCGCCGTAAATAAATCCGGCCAGTAATTGGCTTTCTGCTAATTTGTGCATTTCATTTCCTCCAAGTCACAAATGGGGAGCGGTTTGAAGTCCAGATAATCCGCGGAAGTCAGATGAAGTTTGATGCCCTCCAGTTCATTAGGCAGGTTCATGAAATTCGGTTTGCCGTGGATATGTCCGTAAATGCAATCGGTCACGCCGTATTTCTTCATGATAGCCAGCATGTGTGTTGGCTCTTTTTTTTCATCAAACGGGGGGTAGTGAAGTACGGCAAATATTTTTTCGGCTTGGAATTTTTGAGCCGCTTGCAGTGAGCGTTCCAACCGTCCTTCTTCACGTAAAATAATCGGTTTGTCGTCTTCGGTCAATTTTTTTGACGTTTCCGCAATCCAACCCCGTGTGCCTGCAAGTGCAATGTGTCCGGCCAGCAGGGCGGAGTTGAATAAAAATTCAAAAGCATGACCGGTCATTTGATGCATTTTTGTTACGGTACTCCACCAGTAGTCATGATTTCCGCGAACGATGATTTTTCTTCCCGGCAGTGCGGCTACGGTTTTCAAGTCTGAGAGCGCATCTTCCAAATGGAGCGCCCAGGAAAGATCACCGGCAATGATGACAGTATCTTCCTCACAAATCGTGTCATGCCAGGCAGTCATGATTTTTTCTCTGTGATTTTTCCAATTTTCGCCGAAAATATCCATCGGTTTCGTTGGCGGATTTCCCGATAAATGGAAATCGCTGAAAGCATAAAGTTTCATTGATCAAAAGCTCCTCAGTTACCGAAATACGCTGGAGATTTCAAAGTCCGCAGCATGGTGCGGATACTTTTTTCATCAAGGATATGAGTGACCCGGTAGCCTATATAAAGCGGACTTGCGGAATAACGGGGACATATTTTTACATGAATGTTTTTCATTTTATAAAAAAACAGATTATAACTGTTGCAGGAAAGAGGAAAGTCTTCCAAGACGAAACGGGCTGCTTTTTGCAACGTATCGGCAAAAGTATCAAGCTGTCCGTCCGACTTCAACGTGACATTCAATTCACCCATTCCGCAAATGGGATAAGAAGAAATGGAAGCATAGCAGTTGCTATCCTCATGAAAGACAGTGCCTAAAAAGTTCTCGTCGGAAATATTCTCATGGTAGTCATATTCTTTAAGACCGATAATTTGTGAGTGAGGATGACGCTGGGAACCGCCGGCACCGGGACCGTAATTTCTGAAATAAATCACGGACTTGAAATCCGGATTTCTTTCCATAGATTCCCATTTTTCCAAACCGAAAGAAATGACATCATGCAATTTGAGGGAGTCATATTGAGTGAACTCCGAATTGTGTTTTTCCGTTTCAATAATCAAAGTCGGACAGGTTTTTTCAAAGATGGGAAATTTATTCATCAGCCAGAGCATATCTTTTTTTTCATCCAGAATATCCGTCAGTGTACTCCGTTCACAAAAGGGACAGGATTTCTGTTTTCCCGAACGGGGTTTTTCTTTGCCTATAGATACATCATATACAAGGGGTGTTTTCATAATGAACCTTCTTTCTGATTCATTATATCATGGAGAAATACAAGCGCTTCTATAAGAACGGAACATGAAAAATTATTTTTGTTTTTTTGGAAAAAATTTGACAAAAGAGAATCAATAGGGTAATATTATGTCATAACATCACTTTACTAAGATAAAGAGTTAAAGAAAAGGAGAAAAAATTATGAACTGGAAAAAAATGATGATTGTCGGTGCATTGGCAGTGGGAACTGTAGGATTTATGACCGGATGCGGCGGAGATAAAAAAGCGGACGCCCCGGCGGCGGACAAAAGCGGCAAGCCTGCGAAAATTGTGGCAGGCATGGACGATACCTTTGCACCGATGGGATTCCGGGATGACAAAGGAGAAATTGTAGGATTTGATATTGATATGGCAAAAGCAATTTCTAAAGAAATCGGAGTGCCTATCGAATTTAAGCCGATTGACTGGGCAAGTAAAGAAACGGAGTTGGAATCGGGACGTATCGACTGTATCTGGAACGGTTTTACCATGACGCCGGAACGGCAAAAAGTACTGGCATTCACAAAACCCTATATGGATAACGTACAGGCCTATGTAGTTCTGAAAGACAGCCCTGCTAAAACAGCGGAAGATTTGAAAGGGAAAAGATTATCCATTCAGGAAGCAAGTACGGCAGAAACAGTTCTGAATAGAGAAGGGAACTTGAAAAAATCATTCAGCGATATTAAAGCCTATCCGGATCTCACCGCCTGCCTCATGGATTTGGAGTCGGGCCGTGCCGATGCGGTTCTGGCGGATACCGTTCTGATTGAATACTACATGACAAAGAAACCGGGGGTATTCCGTGAATTACCGGAAGAAGTGGCGAAAGATACATTCTCTATCGGTATCAAAAAAGATAATGAGGCTCTTGTAAAATTATTGAATGACGGCATTGAAAAAATTATCGCCAACGGAGAGGGCGCTAAAGTATCCGAAAAATGGTTCGGAAAAGATGTCATGCTGAAATAATAGAAACGATAAAAAGGGCGGACTCCCAAAGTCTGCCCCTTATTTTTGATAGTGACCGGGAACATGCTCGTATATGTTCATTTCAAAGAAGATGAAGTATAATGAATGGCGGTTTACTATAACAAAGGATTTAAAGGAGTTTGTGATGGATTATATTATCCGCATATTACCGAATATGTTTGCCGGACTGGGTATCTCGGCACAAATATTTCTTCTGACAATTATACTGTCTCTTCCTATAGGAATGCTTCTTGCCTTGGTCAGAATTTCAAAAGTAGGACTTTTCCGACGTCTGGCGGAAGCGTACATCTATTTGATGAGAGGGACGCCGCTGATGCTTCAAATTATGTTCATTTACTACGGACTGCCGCTTATGCTGAATATACAAATCAATGATTTTCCGGCGGCGATTCTTGCTTTTGTTGCCAACTATGCGGCGTATTTTGCGGAAATATTCCGCGGTGGGATTCAATCCATCAGTAAAGGGCAGTACGAAGGAGCGAAAGTCCTCGGTTTCACTTATAAGCAGACCATGTGGCACGTCATTTTGCCCCAGGTGGTGAAGCGGGTCATTCCGCCCTTGGGAAACGAAACAATCACCTTGCTGAAAGATACGTCCTTGGTGTATATACTCGCCATGAATGATCTCATGCGCGTGACTCGCGCCTTTGTACAGAGAGATTTTGATACGACGCCGTTTTTAGTGGCTGCCGTATTCTATCTGGTGTGTACCGCCGTTTTGACAAAAATTTTGACGTATGTGGAAAACCGCTACGCCGTTTATGAGGAGTGAAGATATGAGCTTTATTGAAATGAAAAATATCCGGAAAGATTTCGGAAAAAATACCATTCTTCACGGCGTAGACATGAACTTGGAAAAAGGGCAGGTCATTTCCATCATCGGTCCGTCCGGTGCCGGGAAAAGTACATTGCTCCGCTGTCTGAACCATTTGGAAATTATTCAAGGCGGTTCTATCTGTGTAGATGGAGAGTATTTGGCAAAAGAAGAAAACGGAAAAGTCGTTTATGCGGAAGATAAAGAGATACGGAAAATCATTTTGCGAATGGGCATGGTATTCCAATCCTTTAACCTGTTTCCTCATATGACGGTGATGGAAAATATTCTGGCAGCACCTGTTTATGTAAAAGGGAAAAAACGGGAAGAAATATGGCCGATGGCAGAAGCGCTTTTAGAAAAAGTCGGACTTCTAAATAAAAAAGACGTTTACCCCGGCCGGTTGTCGGGCGGACAAAAACAGCGTGTGGCGATAGCCAGAGCCTTGGCTATGAATCCGGACATCATGCTTTTTGATGAGCCGACATCGGCGCTGGATCCGGAGCTGACGGGGGAAGTTTTGAAAACGATCCAGCAGCTTGCTGACGAAAATATGACCATGGCGATCGTTACCCATGAAATGGCATTTGCCAAATCCGTTTCCGATAAAATTTTATTCATGGTGGACGGGAAAGTCGAAGAAGAAGGAACAAGTGAAGACATATTTGAAACCCCCCGGAGCGAAAGGACAAAATCGTTTTTACAATCTATTTTGAGATAAAGTTGTGCAAAAAAAATACAAGCCGTTGCATGCATCGGTTTGTATTTTTTATTATCAAAAAGAGAAACAGGAAGACATGTACCTATAAAAAAAATTAATTAAAAGCGGATAAAGAAAAATACCCATAATCATGCCTGGCATGATATAGTTACAATGTATTTTATTATATGAGCAGAGGGGAACTGTGCTCACGAGGAGGTATAGCATGGAAGCTATTTTTCATGTCATAGATATCATTGTGGCGATTATCGGCCCGATATCTGATTTTTTTTGGGAATTTCCCACGAATTTTGAGTGGTACAGCAGTATTCCCGTACTGGGAGAATTTTCTTTCTCCACCTTTATTTTAGTCGGGTCGGGGATTTATTTCACATTCCGTCTCAGTGCGATTCAAGTCGGTATGTTCAGAAAAGGACTTCACATTCTGGCGCACAGCCGTACTCGTGAATTGGGGATTTCACCGTTGGCGGCATTTCTTCTGAGCTCCGGAATCCGTGTAGGTCCGGGAAATATCATGGGCGTTACCGGTGCGATTGCCGCAGGCGGACCGGGAGCGCTTTTCTGGATGTGGGTGTCCGCTTTTTTCGGCATGGCGACGGCATACACGGAAAGTACATTGGCGCAGATATTTAAAGAAAGACAAGGAAATGAATATGTAGGCGGACTGCCCTACTATGCAAGAACCCTTTGCAATAATAAAGTCTGGGTTGGCGCCATTGCATCCGGTGCCTATATCATGTACAGCATGTGCGGCATTCCGGTAGACAGCTTCAATACTGTCACAGGCATTGCGGCAATGGGGCGGATTCTGACAGGCGTCGACTATCCTGTCCAATCTGAATTTTACTACTATGTATCCGCTTTCGTGGTGACTCTGGTCGCTTTTATGTCCTTCGGCGGCGTGAAACGTGTCACCAGAGCCTGTGAATTTATGGTGCCTATTATGGCAGGCATTTATTTTCTCACGGTCATTGCGCTTATTCTGTATAACGCAAACAGCATAGGATATTTCTTTCATGCCGTATTCAGCGGAGCATTCACACCGGAAGCCATGTTCGGCGGTGCTTTCGGAATGACCCTTGTACAAGGCGTCAAACGGGGACTGATGTCCAATGAAGCGGGGCAAGGAACAATTACGATGGCGGCAGGCGCCGCTCATGCCAAACACCCCTGTGAGCAGGGACTTGTAGGAGCCGTCGGCGTATTTCTCGACACCCATGTCATTTGTACACTGACAGCTTTCATTATCATCATGGCGCACCAATGGGTACAAAATCCCGAAGTTTGGCAAGAAACGGAGACCTATAACCGCTTCCTTATGTCCGTCAGCTCCATGACCCCCGGCGGCATTGAAACCGTTATACTCTTCCTGCTCTCTATGTGCTTTGCCCTTTTCGCCTACACTTGCGTCATCGGTATGGTGGCATTCACGGAAGTTTCCGCCCGCCAAATCAGCAGCAACAAAATATTTGTCAATCTGGTCAGAATTTTCTGCATTTCCGTATCCGCCTTCGGGATACTCAGCAGCATTGCCGGCTACGATCTGGACCGTATATGGGCCTTTGAAGACCTGGGAAATATAACGATTGTCTACGTCAATATACTGATGCTTCATATCGGATTTAAATACGTAAAAAAAGCGACCGCCCACTTCAGGGGAGGAGAGGAAACATTCACATCCGATGTCATTGGCATAGATACACCCTGTTGGAACAAAGAAATGGATAAATAAAGAAATACAAAACAACCGGTATATATTAAACCGGTTGTTTTTTTATGGAAAAATAAGCGCTTCTCCGTGTCGGGCATAGTGCCTGTCATTCTCGAACTGTGGTAGAAGTGAAATACGTTTTATAAATGGAATTACATGGGAGTTGTCACAAACGGAAAGAATACCAATCACAAGCGATCCCCGGACACGGGGAAAGTGGCGGCGTTAGCCGTCGAAAGGGGCAAGTGTAAGCAGAAATGGAAAGAATGGAATATAAGCATGAGCAGATACGAAAAAAGCGATTTTTACAGAACGACAGTAAATACCTGCCGTCATTCTTGAATGAAGTGATGGCAAGTGAACCATTTTTCGAGGAGCGGAGCGACGCTGTAAAAATGAGTGAAACGCCATACCCGACCAACGGGAGCGGTAAGAATCTGGCAAAGGATACGGGTGTTACATGCATTTTCCGATAACCTATGCCGGATTCTTCGCTCTCTCTGACAATCTATTTTTTCTTTTATTATCACTCTTATTCTGCCCGTCGCTCAAGAATGACGGCAGAGTTGTTTTTGCTATGCCATGACGTTCTGACCTGTGTACGCACCCTTGCCTCTATCGACTTGCAGGCTCGGCACTTCCCTCCGCGTTCGGGGGAAGCTGATGCTAAGGAAAAAGAAATTATATTTTTAAAATATATTACTTGATTGTTGCCGTAAAACAATAAAATGCAAACCATAAGCCGTCCCCGGACACGGGGAAGGTGTCAACCGTCAGGTTGACGAAAGGGGCAAGTGTAAGCAGATACGTAATTCGAGGAAAGTCAACGATAAGGAAAAAGAATTTTATTTTTGTCCGGGCAAAAGCAAATCGATTATACATCTCTAAATGGCATAAAATCATGCAGAATCCGTATAGACGGGGGGGTAAATAGTGCTATCATTATAAATAATTCTTTAAGTATCGGGCGTAGAAAACGGAAAGGAGAGGCGGCAAAGAGAGGTTCCCGAAAAAAGAATTTATTTTTATGTCCGTTATATTCAGTATCTGTCATTTATGAGGAAAGAGGTTAGGATTTGCATGAATAAAACGTATAAGATTATATGGAGTCAAATCAAAAACACATATGTAGTTGTTTCTGAGATTGCCCAAAGCCACAGCAAAAACAATTCGAGAAAAGCGCTCAAAGCGGCGCTTTCCGCAGCGGTAGGCTCGGCACTCCTTTTCGGCGGGTTTGCCGGTATTTCCGCAGCACCGGCGACGAACCCGGCAGGAACGGGTCCCGGTATAGCCATCGGAAAAGAATCTTCGGCAAGTCAGGGCGCAACGGCGATAGGTACCAAGGTGACTGCCAAATCATACGGAGCGGTCGCTATCGGTGACGAAAATACGGCAAATGCGGCGTATGCCGTAGCAGTGGGAACGAAAAACTTCGCTGCACAGACGAGCTTGGCTCTCGGGTATAACAATGAAGCGAAAGGCTCAGGCAGTTTCGCTATCGGGTATACAAACAAGGCGGAAGGCCAGCATGCGTATACATTCGGCTTGCAAAACAGAGTCGTCGGTGACTATTCATTTGGTATCGGTCTTGCAAATCAGATTTCCGGACTACGTTCGTATGCGCTGGGAGGGAGCAATAAGGTCGGCGGTAATAATGCGTATGTGCTGGGAGAAAACAATATAGGCACCGGGGCGTATTCCATCGCGTTAGGAGCCCAGAATAAAGCAGGCGGAAAGAATGCTTTTGTGGCAGGGTATAACAGTACGGTCGGCTCTACTTCTGAAAATGCACTGGCAATTGGCCAAAGTGCCCGTGTAGGAGCGACAGGAGCTACCGCGACCGTTGATCCGGCGACCGGAGCCGTGACGGCGAAGTATAGTGACGAAAAGAAAGCCACCGATGGGATTGCTGTCGGTCATGCTACAAGTGTCATGGCAGAAGCCGGCGTGGCGATAGGAAGAAAGGCTTATGTCTCAGGAAAAGAGGGGATTGCTTTCGGTTCGTCCGTGCTGACGGGCGGAGTGGGAGCTGTCGCGATAGGTGCTACTAGCGGGGCGTCAGGAGAAAAGTCCGTAGCGCTCGGTTATGGAGCCAAGGCTTCTAATATAGGCTCTATAGCTCTTGGGAACGGGGCTAAGGTGGGACATGATGGTGTACCCGTCGGAGGTACGATAGCTATGGGAATGAATGCCTTTGCCCATGTCGGGAAAGGCAGACAGGAAGCCTATTTCGGCTTTGATAAGTCAAATTGGGAGTTCGGTTTCTTCGGCGGTGTGAAAGGGGTTAAAGATCCAACCCGTGTAGCTACGGGAATTGCTCTCGGGGTCAATGCGGTTGCCCGTACGGGAAGCATCCAGATCGGATCGCATACTTATGAAGGGAAAATGGGCGGCATCGAGGTCGAGAAGGGTATTCTCGGAACGAATCGTCAAGGCCATCATGTAAACCAGGTGACTGTGGGAACGAACAGTTACAATAAAGGCGTTTTCGGCACAATCATCGGCGCTTATTCGATTTCTACCGGAGATTTTACAGGGCGTGACGATACAACCCAGTATGCCGGGCAGAATTTCGGCGCCAATATTGTCGGTTCTTTGAACAGCATTCGTTCGAAGGACTATGAAAAGTACGCAGGCGTTGCCAACAGCATTGTCGGCATTGCCAATATGACGGAAAATACGAACGGTTCTCTGATTTTCGGTGCGGGCAACCAAATTACCAATTCCATCGGGGAAATTTTCGGAGTGGGACGGATAGAGGATATTGCTAAAAATGTGAACTCTGCCGATGATATGGTGGACGAACTCCGCAAGGAAACGATAGCCCGTGAGTCCGGCGGAGCGACGATGGCGTTCGGCGGCGGCAATACGGCAGACTACACCAGAGCGTCCCAGATTATGGGCGTCAACAACACCTTGAAAGGAAAGAAAGATGCGGTAAGCGCGTACAATCTGATTGACGGTTTCAAAAATACAGCGGAGAATGTCAGCCATGTCAGTGTAATCGGTGCGGAAAACGAAGTCAAAGATACGACAGACGCTCTTCTTTTCGGGAATAAGAGAAAACTGTCGGGGGCAAGCGGCAGCATTGTTTTAGGTTCTTCCGACTTGAATGAAGAAATCAAAGTAGCAGATGCCACCGTACTCGGTCATAATGCAAATGTCACGATGGCGGGCGGTGTAGCTCTCGGAAGTGAATCCGTAGCAAACCGCGGACAGGCGGAAGCGGATAACGTATATCTGAAAGAAGATGCCGGGGTAAAAGCGACAGTGAAAGGGGACTTGGCTGCTGTTTCCGTAGGGCATGATAATGCGACACGGCAGATTACAAATGTGGCGGCAGGACAAGCCGACACCGATGCGGTCAATGTGGCACAGCTGAAAGCCGCTGCCAAAGAAATTACCGACAATATCAATGATACGACGCTCCAGGGAGATAACAAAGCTTTATCACTTGACGGAACGAAATTAAAACTCTCTGTAGCGGATACAGCAGGAAATAAAGTGACGGGAGAAGTTGACCTCAAAGCATTGCAGGGCGCGGTGGATACGGATACAAGAAATACCATTGTGGAAAGTGACACCGTAGCCGTAGATGATACAAATAAAAATGCAGACGGAAGCATAAACTACAAACTGAACGTCAAGACGGACGGAAAAGTAGAAAAAGACAATCAAGGTGTCGTGAACGGCGGAACGGTCTACAAAGAAACCAGAATTGAAAAAGACGGAACTTACATAAAAGAAGTCAATACTGCCGGGGAAAACCTTACCATATTGGATAAACAGGTGGGAATAAATACCACAAATATTCAAAAAAATACGGAAAACATCACAAGGATTGAAAATAATCTCTACGATATGGGAAACAGAGTGGGCGAACTGGACACAAGAATGAATAAAGTCGGTGCAGGTGCCGCCGCTCTTGCCGCTCTTCATCCTCTGGATTTCGATCCGGAAGACAAGTGGGATATTTCCGCAGGCATCGGCAACTACAAAAATGCCACCGCCGCCGCAGTGGGACTCTTCTATCGTCCGAATGAAAGAACCATGCTGAGCCTCGGTTGGACAATGGGAGACAGCCGAAACATGGTGAACGGCGGATTCTCTATTAAACTGGGAAGTGGAGAAAATACCTATGCAGGATTTTCCAGAGTGCAGATGGCAACCCGTCTGTCACAGCAGGAAAAAGAAATACAAGGCATGAAAGCGGAAAATGAAAAACTTACGGCTGATGTCAGCGCACTGCAGAAAGATAATAAAGAACTGCGTGAAGAATTGCAGGAAATCAAGAAGTTACTGAAAAAGTAAAAAAGCACAATAAAAAATCCGGAACCGTATGGAACCGGATTTTTTATTGTATAAATTTTATTTCGAGTACAATTCGACGATGAGCGTTTCGTTGACTTCGTCTTTGTAAGGAAGTTCTTCGCGGAGCGGTGTGCGTACCAAGGTCGCAGACCAGTTGTCGAAACTCTTTTCAATGTAGGGCAGATCAAAGGTCTTTGTCTGTTGGAAAGATTGCTTGAACATTTCATTGGCTCTGTAAGCTTCTTTCAGTACGATGACCTGGCCGGGACGTACGGGATAAGAAGGAATGTCCACTTTTTTCCCGTCGACGAGGATGAGCCCGTGAGTGACCATCTGGCGTGCCTGACGGATAGAACGGGCAAAGCCTGCACGGTATACCAGGTTATCCAGTCTTGTTTCCAAAAGGGATAACAGGTTTTCACCTACGATGCCGGACATTCTTCTTGCTTTATCGTAATAGCGATAGAATTGTCTTTCAAGAAGATTGTATAACGCTTTGACTTTCTGTTTTTCTGCCAGCTGCATACCGTATTCAGACATTTTCTTCTGGCGGGTTTCAGCGGGCTGCCGTTTTAACGCTTTCGGATGGCCGTAGATATTCATGCCGAAACGTCTGCTCGTCTTAAAACGGAGATTCTTGTTTGTTGCCATTGTGTGTATCACCTCTCTAAAAATATAGCTATAAATAAAATAGCTTTATAATTATAACTAAATAAATAAAAACTGTCAAATTATCGGTGGATGGCGGTACTGATGGAAAATTCGTTACGGTTTATGTTTCTTCGGCAGAACCCAGGCATATATTTTTTTTCTTCCTCTTTTTTCTTTGATGTGAAGGCCCACGCATTCAGGAGCAAAATCGGGAAAGGTATTGATATAGTTTTCTACAAAGATGAAGTAATCGACTGCGGCGCTTGTCCATTTTTCCCCGGCGGCAACGGCACAGATTCCCGGCGGATAGACCATGGCACATTCAAGGGCGATTTCTCCTTGCAGTTGTTTCAGAGGGAGAAGCTTGCGATTCCCTTTTATAAAATGATCAGTCGCTTCTTTTCCGCGGATGCCTTTCATTTCTTTTGTCAGGACAAAAATTTTTTCTTCCAAAGCTCCTGCATTATGTGTGTCCATCAATTTTTCTATTGAGGTGCAAAGTTCGTTGACAGTCATATCATAGGTACGGGTGAGGCGGGGAAAAACTTCTTTGACCGGTTGATTGAGGGCTGTCGTTTCAAATTCTTCCAGAGCGGATACAAGGAAAGCCGCTTTTTCTTCCGTATCTCCCGGCTGAGCTAAAAACAAAATCGAATGGAGTCCGCATTTTTCGGGTGTGATGTGTCGTTCTTGCAGATACATGGAAAGAAGCGGGGCGGGGATTTTTTTCTTTCCTCTGTGGGTGGTGAGTAAGATTTTGCACGGATCGATGAGGTAATGAGGAGATACACGGCGGGCATGCGCTTCTTTTGACATTTGCTTATAATCCCAGAAGCTCCGTTCGTTCATGATTATTTCCGTATCGTAAGATTCCCAGGGAAGTCCGTCTATTTTTTTGGGAAGCAGGGGATGAATGAAGCGGCAGCGGCGGATTATTTTTTTTCTTGTTTCTATACCGAAACGAAGTGCTTTTTCCCATAATTCTTTTCCTTTTTTCTTATGAATGAAAGCATTCATTTCAAGGGAAGAAAAAAGAGGGAAGTAGGGACTGGTAGAAATATGCATGAGAAACGCATTGTCCATTACGTCATCAGGAAGGTATTGTTTTTTTCTGCGAATATGGCTGTCTTTTTTATGAATTTGTGATACTTGCGAAAATCCGGCAAGCTGTTTGTGAACGGATTGGGTGACTAAAATGCCGGCGTGGGATTTCTTAAGAGCCTGCGTAAGAGGGCTGAAGGATTCAAGTAAAGGAATAAAAGACTCATAGCCTGCCCAGGCCGCATCAAAAATAATGTAGTCACAGAGTGGGGAGAGCAGGTCAATGAAATATTTGGCGTCAGCGATGAATCCGTCATAGGTGGCAAGTTGCAGACAAGCAAGACGGTAAGGGTGTTTTTTTTTCATTTTTTCAGGATCCATTTGTCCGGCTTTTTCACGGAGTGTTTTTCTTTGCAGTCCTTTGGAGGAAAGTCCGCCGATAATGCCGCCTTGAAAGCGAACGGATTCCATATAGACGGGAGTGACGTCGGAGCGGAGAATCGCTCCCTGATACATGGACTTGTGATTGTTTCTGTCGAATAAAACCAAATCGCCCGGTGAGAGCAGTGCTTCACAACAGATACGGTTGGAAACGGAAGTGCCGTGGAGAACAAACCATGTTTTGTCGGCGTGAAAGGTGCGGGCCGCCAATTTTTCCGCCATACCCGCCGGCCCTTCGTGGGATGACGGATCGCCCAGCTCCGCATCGGAATCGGACATGTCGCCTTTAAACATGGGAGAACCCCAGAATTGAGTGAATATTTTTCCCTCTTCCGTTAAGTTGTAAAATTCACCGCCATGATGACCGGGGGTATCGAAAGGATATTGCTTTTCTTCCGCATGACGGATCAAAGCAGCCGTGAACGGTGGAAGTTTTTTGATTTCCTTCTCATTCATTGTATGAAATCACTCCTGAAATTCAAATTTATTTCATTATAACAAAAGAAAAAGCAAAGCGGATTTCGTTTGTGAATGTAATTTTCCTGTGGTAATATGGAGTTTGAAAACGCATCGCCTTTTGGCAAAGAAAACTCGGGTGGAGGGGTTATGGAGGAATTGGAAAGCAATTATCAGGTCAGCATTCCCGTGTATGAAGGACCAATGGATTTATTGCTTCATCTGGTCACCAAAAACAGAATTGAAATTCACGATATCCCCATTCATGAAATTACCGATCAGTATTTGGATTATTTGCGGCAGGCTCAAGCGTTTAATCTGGATTTGGGCAGCAGTTTTTTTGCAATGGCGGCGACGCTGGTGTACATCAAGTCAAGAATGCTTCTTCCTAAACGGAAACAGGAAGATGAAAGCGAAACGGAGGATCCCCGTCAGGAACTGGCGAGATCTTTAGAAGAATTTAAACGTATGAAAGAAATCAGCGCCAGAATCGGCGCTTTGATAGAAGAAGAGGAAATATACCGGACCAAAGCGCCGTCCGAGGTAAAGGGCGGGCAGTATACAGGAAAAATTTCTTTGCAGAAGCTGTCGGCGGCTTTTTTTTCTCTTTATGACGCCATCAAGGAGCCGGAGGAAACAATATTGGAGCATGATGAGGCGTCTCTTGAAGAGGAAATAGAGGATTTGCGGCATTCTTTGCGGAGTCATAAACAGGTAGGACTTATGGAATTTTTCGGGAAAAGAAAAAACAGACTTCATCTTGCCGTGGCGCTAATGGCTGTTTTGGAGCTGATTCGTCTGGGTGAGGTTTTATTAAAAGATACGGTGACGGGACTTGTGCTGGAGGGGGGCAAGCCATGAGAGGAACGGAACGGCTGGCGGCACTTTTGGAAGCCTTTCTTTTTGTCAAAGGAGATCCGGTGACAATGAAAGAAATGACGGAAGCGGTGGACGAAAGTTCCGTGGAAATAGAAAAAGCGTTAGCTCTTCTGGAGAAAAAGTATGAAAAAGACGATGCAGGCATCATGCTTCATGAAACAGGAGCCGGATGGGCGCTTACCACAAAAAAAGAATATGATGCATGGCTGACAGATACACTGGGAAAGCAAACGTCTCTTTCGGCGGCGGCTTTAGAAACTTTGGCGGTCATTGCGGTGAAAGAGCCTGTGACACGGGCGGAAATAGAAAAAATCCGCGGTGTTTCGGCGGGACGGATATTGGCTACGCTTCTTGAAAAGGAATTGGTAGAGGAAAGAGGGCGTCTTGATGTTCCGGGACGGCCTATTCTGTACGGTACGACGAAACGTTTCTTGACATGTACAGGCTTATCGAGTGTGAACGAACTTAAAATGCGTTGGGTAGAAAAGCCTGATGAAGGAGATTTATTTTGAAAGAAAGATTACAGAAAATATTAAGCAGAGCAGGTGTTTGCTCCCGCAGAAAAGCGGAAGAGCTGATTAAGGCAGGAAAAGTCCGCGTGAACGGGCGGACAGTTACGGAATTGGGGAGTGAAGCGGACCCGAGGAAAGATAAAATTGAAGCGCTCGGGAGTGTGGTCAAGCCCGAGCCGCTCCGCTATTTCCTTTTTAATAAACCTGACAATGTCATCACTTCGGTTTCCGATCCCGCAGGCCGCCGTACGGTGATGGACTATTTCGGACGTATCAGAGAACGGATTTTTCCTGTCGGTCGTCTGGATTATCATTCGGAGGGACTGCTCCTTATGACCAATGACGGAAATTTGGACTACATTCTGACTCATCCGAGTCATGAGGTCTTAAAGGAATATGAGGTGGTTGTCCGAGGGAAATTCTCAGAGAAATTAGCTGCCAAAATGGAAAAAGGCGTGAAAATTGACAGCGGAATCACCGCTCCTTGTGAAATTGAAGTAGTTAAATATGATAAGGAAAAAAATAAAAGCTATATCAGAATGATTCTCCATGAAGGGAAAAACAGGGAAATCCGCAAGATGATGGAAGCCTATCATTATCCCGTCTTCGGTCTGAAGCGTGTTAAATACAGCTTCCTTTCTTTAGATGTAACTCGGGGAAGTTACCGAAGGCTCACAACAGCGGAGGTCAAAAAATTATATGAACTCCATAAATAAGAAAATCGCTGTCATCGGCGGCGGTGTAGCAGGACTTTTGGCGGCAGTGACAGCGGCAGAAGCGGGGGCGGAAGTATTTCTGTTTGAAAAAATGAACAGAGTCGGTTTGAAAATGGGGATTACCGGCAAAGGGCGTTGTAATATTACCAATTCGGCACCGATTACGGATTTTATTTCTAAAACGCCGGGAAACGGTAAATTTCTTTTCAGTGCGTATCACAAGTTTTCCAATCTGGATTTACTCGCACTTATGCATGCATGGGGACTAAAAACAAAGGTGGAACGGGGAGGCCGTGTATTTCCTGCAAGTGACGATGCACAGGAAGTCAGGCATCTATTTATGAATCTTCTTGAGAAAAAGAGAGTGAGCCTTCACTTGTCCGAACCGGTTTTGCATATATTGACAGAAAACAAAAAAGTCATTGCCGTGCAAACGGAAAAAGGAAGATATTCTGTTGATGCGGTGATTCTTTGCACAGGCGGTAAATCCTATCCGCGGACAGGTTCTACGGGAGACGGATACGCTATGGCAGCGGAATTGGGACATACGATTGTTCCCGTGAGACCGGCTCTTGTTCCTTTGGTATGTAAGGAACCCTATTGCAAGGATCTGCAAGGATTGTCCCTTAAAAACGTGACGCTTTCTCTTTCGGCAGGGGGACGGAGAAAAACAGAGGCTTTCGGAGAAATGCTTTTTACCCATTTCGGAATTTCCGGTCCGATAGTTCTTACCCAAAGTGATACGGTTTCCTTATGGCTTTCCCGAGGATATGTCGTGACGGGTTTTATTGATTTAAAGCCTGCACTGACAGAAGAGGTGTTGGATAAGCGTCTGCTCCGGGATTTTAAAGAATATCACTTAAAGCAAATAGACAACGCAATGCAGGATCTTCTTCCTCAACGAATGATTCACGCCGTATTAGCTGTGGCGGGGATTTCTGAAACTTTGCCGGTTGCGGAGCTTACTAAAGCACAAAGGACAAAATTGCGGCAGGTCATCAAGAGGTTGCCGGTGACGATTTCTGCAACCCGGCCCATAGAAGAAGCTATTGTGACGGCCGGCGGAATTGCGACAAAAGAAATTGATTCTTCCACTATGGAATCGAAATTGATAAAAAACTTATATCTGGCCGGTGAAGTGATTGATATCCATGCGTTTACCGGCGGGTATAATATTCAGGCGGCTTTTTCTACAGGAAGACTGGCCGCTCTTTCCGCCGCAGGAGGTGAAGCGGATGCGTAATATAGCGATTGCCATTGACGGCCCTGCCGGAGCAGGAAAAAGCAGTGTGGCCAAAATTGTGGCGCGCCGTTTGGGTTATGCCTACTTAGATACGGGATCGATGTACAGAGCGGTCACGTATGAAGTGATGAAACAGGGTGTTACGGAAACACAAGCTATTATAAAATTAGTGGAAAATCTCCACATGACCGTGAGTCCCTCGGAGGAGGGAATACGGATTTCCGTGAATGGAGAAGATGTGACTCCTTTTATCAGAGAACCGGAGGTTTCTGTCAAAGTATCTGCAGTGGCTGCAATCGGTAAGGTCAGAGAAGCCATGGTGGTGATACAGAGAAAACAGGCGGCTTTAGGCGGCATTGTTCTTGACGGGAGAGATATAGGAACGACCGTGCTTCCTGATGCGGACGTAAAAATATTTCTAACTGCATCAGTCCAAACAAGAGCACTCCGCCGTTATAAGGAGCTTCATGAAATACATCCTGAAATTACCCTGGCGGAAATTGAAAAAGATATAGAAAACAGGGATTGGCAGGACAGTCACAGAGAAGTATCACCTCTCCGAAAGGCAGCGGATGCCATTCTTCTTGATAACAGCAAAATGTCTCTGGAGGAAACGGCAGAGGCGATAATTCGGACTTGTCATGAAAAAATAGAAATAAACGGTAAGTAACGGTGGTATACAGATGATAAAGCAGTTTTTTTATACAATTGTAAGATGGGGACTGAATATTATATTTCTGGGAATGTATCGTCTTCATATAGAGGGGCGGGAACATATCCCGTCAGAGGGAGCCGTGATTATCGCACCTAATCACAAAAGTTATTTCGATCCGCCTCTGGTCGGGGTGGCTATTACAAACCGTGTTGTCCATTACATGGCGAAAGAAGAACTGTTTAAAAATCCGTTATTCGGTTGGATTCTAAAACAATTCGGTACATTTCCCGTCAAACGGGGCTCTGTCGACAGAACGGCAATTCGCCGGGCGGTTAAAGAACTGAAGGAAGGAAATGCTTTGGGCATATTTCCTGAAGGGACACGAATCAAAAAAAACGGGCTGGGACGTTTTCATTCTGGCATGGCATCGCTGGCCCTGATGACAGGGACGCCGGTGATTCCCGTGGCAGTTGTGGGATCTGCGGATATGCCTCGTAAAAAAGGGCCTCTGGCCGTTTTAATAGGTTCGCCGATAAATGTAGAAAAGCAAAAGGCGGACAACGAAGCTGTTGAAATATTGAATGATATTGTAAAAAAAGAAATCCAAAAGCTTACAGATGCATATCAGGCAAAAATGAAAATGCATGGGTAATGATTTTTTTTATAACAAACTTGTTCTATCATTTATATAAAATAAAAAAGACGGAAAAAATGACAGATGAAAATATATAAATCTAAAGTGATGGGCTTTTGTTATGGAGTCCGGGAAGCAATGAAAATTGCGGAAAAAGCAGCTGTTTCGGGCAAGAAAACAGTTACACTCGGACCTATTATCCATAACCCCCAAGTGGTAAAAAAATTGGCAGACCGCGGAGTGGCTGCCGTAAAAAGTGTGAATGAAATAACAAATGAAGCGGTCATTATCCGCTCGCACGGGATAGGTCCTTCATGTTATAATGACCTTAAGTGCAAAAATTCGGTTTTACTTGATGCCACCTGTCCGTTTGTGAAACGAAATCAAAAAATCGTTAAAGATTTGGCGGCAGAAGGTAAAATAATTGTACTTATCGGTGAAAAAAAGCACCCTGAAATGCTGAGTGTAGCTGAATGGGCAGGAGAGCATCCGGTCATTGTGGAGACAATGAAAGATGTAGATTTACTTCCGCCCATGAAAGAAGCCCATATCGTTATACAGACCACATTTTTTGTCGCATTGGCTGAACGGTTGATTAAAGCGATTTCCGGTAAAGTCGAATCGCTGGCGGTTCATAAAACGATTTGCAATGCTACTGAGGAAAGACAGCAGGCAGCCCGTGAGTTGGCAAAAAATGTAGATGTGATGATTGTCATAGGCGGCCGCAACAGTGCCAATACCGGCAGGCTCGTGGAAGTCTGTCAGGCGGAAGGAGCGGTTACCCATCACATTGAAACGGCTGAGGAATTGAGATTGGAATGGTTTCACAGTCATGACAAGGTTGGCATCACCGCCGGTGCATCGACACCAGACTGGATCATAGAGGAGGTAGTTTTTATTATGGAAGACATGAATGAAATGCTGGAACAGGAGGAAATGAATCTGGACGTGCACAAAGGCAGCGTTGTAGACGGTACCGTTGTGGACTTAAGTGACGACAAAGCCTGGATATCTTTCGGATACAAGACAGAAGCCGTACTTCCGATTCATGAATACTCTTATCCGGAACCCGCATCCCTTAAAGATGTATTGCAGGTAGGCGATACACTTCGGGTACAGGTGGTCAGCGGAATCAAGGAGGACAGCACAATCTTCGTTTCCAAGATTAAAATTGATCGTCTGGCGGACTGGGATATTGCCCAGGAAGCGTTTGACAAAGGCGAAACTGTGGAATGCGAAGGGATTGAAGCAATCAAAGTCGGCCTGCTTGTACAATTGAAATCTCTCCGCGGTTTCATTCCACTCTCCCAGGGGGATCTCCGTTTTGTGCATTCCCTTCAGGGTTTGGTAGGGAAAAAGTTTGAAGCAAGGATTCTTGAGGTGGACCGCACAAAAAATCGTCTGGTGCTTTCGAGAAAAGCGGTGCTGGAAGAACAGCGTACCGATGAATTGGATGCCATTGAATCTGCTTATGAAAATGGCGAAATTCTTAAGGGAACTGTTAAAAAGATTATGCCCTATGGTGCTTTTGTGGCACTTAGAGGGGTGGAGGGATTGCTTCATATTTCAGATATTTCCTGGAAAAAAATTGCCAAGGTGGAAGATGTGCTTCAGCCCGATCAGGAAATTGATGTGAAGATTAAGTCTTTTGACAGAGAAAAACAGAGAATCTCTTTCAGTCATAAAGATTGCATTCCGAATCCGTGGGAAACCGCAGTCAATGATCATGAAGTTGATGATGTAGTAGAAGTAAAAGTGATTAAACTTCTTGAATTCGGTGTGATTGTTGAAATGGAAGACGGTTTGACAGGTCTTCTTCATGTCAATGAGATGACACAGGACCATAATAAAAAACCGGGAGATATATGCCAGGTAGGAGATACACTCCAAGTTCGTATCATCGGAATTGATGAAGAACGGAAGAGAATCAGTTTTGCTCTTGTAGAAGGGCCTGCCCGTGAGTCGGAAGAAGAAACTGAAGAATAATGAATGATTAAGTGAATCTGTACAGCAAAAAACTCCGGAGTTTGATGGACTCCGGAGTTTTTTGCTGTTTTTAAATATAATTTTATGAAGAGAAGAAGTAAGTCTCACATGATTCTGTTATGGCTGATGAAACAATATATCCAATCTTTTTACTATTCTTATTTGAACTATGAGGTTTTTAACGTCCGGTATAAGAACGGAATCGTCATTAAGCATTTTGACGGCATACATGAAATCCTCTTCCCAAGTTATTCAGATTTCAGTAGAATGATACATAGACATATTTACTATTTCTTTTGCAGTATAGAAATTTAATAGCAAAGGGTTTAATCATAAAATGGAAAATAATATTTTAGATACAAAAGAAAAGACGGTAGCTTTTGTCACGTTGGGGTGCAAAGTGAATCAATACGACAGTGATGCCATGCGTACCTTATTTATAAATAACGGATATAAGGTTGCGGAAAATGATAATGATGCGGATGTATATGTTGTAAATACTTGTTCTGTAACAAGCATAGGAGACAGAAAATCACGGCAAATGGTACGTCGTATCCGAAGAAATCATCCAAAAGCTGTTATTGCGGTAGCAGGCTGCTATGCCCAGCTTGCGCCTGAGGTCTTTGAAGAAATGGGGGATGTAGATGTCATTGTAGGAATACAAAATCGATCCCACATTGTGGAATATGTAGAAAAAGCTGCCCGGTCAAATGCTGTTTTGAATGAAGTGAGAGATATTATGACGGTCAAAGAATTTGAGAATCTCACTGTGGATGCTAAGGGAGAAGTAAAAACCAGGGCGTTTATTAAGGTGCAGGAAGGATGTGATAATTATTGTACTTTTTGTATTATTCCTTATGCCCGGGGCAGGTTAAAATCAAGAAAACAGGAAGATGCGGTCAAAGAGATTAAGCACCTTGTAAGTCAAGGGTATAGAGAAATTGTTCTTACGGGAATCCATTTGGGGAATTACGGGAAAGATTTGCATGACGATACCTCTTTATCGTCGCTGGTCAACGAATTATTGAAGATTCCCGACTTATTGCGCATACGTTTAGGTTCTATCGAATCGGTTGAGCTGTCTGAAGAACTGATTGATTTAATTAAGAATGAACCGAAAGTATGTCGCCACTTACATTTACCGATTCAATCGGGATCAGATGATGTGCTTCGTGCTATGAACCGCCACTATCGCTTGGGAGATTATAAGCGGTTGATCACGGAGCTCAGGAATCAGATACCGGGTTTGGCATTGACTACAGACTTGATTGTAGGGTTTCCGGGAGAAACGGAAGAAAATTTTAAAGAAACGATGGATACTTTGGCGGAATTGAAATTTTCAGCCATTCATATCTTTCCGTATTCTCAAAGATCAGGGACACCGGCAGCCAATTATCCGGGGCAGATTTCACCGGCTGTTAAAAAAGAAAGGATGCATCAGGTACAGAAACTGGAGAAAAAGTTATCGGAAGAATACAGAAGACGCTTTTTAGGGAAAATGCTTCATGTTTTAACGGAAGAAGAAAAGAATGGCTGTTTCGAAGGACTTTCTGATGAGTACATCCGTGTGTATCTCAAAGGAGAAGACATACAACGTGGTAAAATATATTTAGTCAGAATTCATTCTTTAACAGAAGACGGTTTGAGCGGAATTGCAGAAAGGATGGTATAAAATGGAAGACTGCCTGTTTTGTAAAATTATTTCCGGAAAAATTCCTTGTACAAAGGTTTATGAAGATGAGCATTGGTTTGCATTTAAGGATATAGAGCCTTGCGCACCGGTACATATCCTTGTCATACCCAAGGTCCATGTGGATAATATATTGAAAATGACATCTGCGATTAATAAGGAGTTTGCAGATTTCTTTCTTATCATAAAGAAGATAGCGGAAATGCAGGGGATGGAAGAGGACGGATTTCGTTTGATTGTAAATACGGGGAAAAAAGCAGGACAGACCGTTTTTCATTTCCACGCACACATTGTGGGCGGGAAAGAAATGGGCTGGCCGCCATTCCCGACGAATGAGTAATTTCTTTGATAATTTCATTGACAGAGAAGGATCAATAAATTATAATTTAATAGTGTGCAATAGCACCCCATCAGTCTATTTGGAGGGAGGGATACAGATGTCTGAAATTAAAGTTCAAAAGGGCGAGTCTTTAGATAGTGCTCTTCGCAGATTTAAACGTTCCTGCCAAAAAGCCGGGGTTCTTTCTGAAGTAAGAAAACGTGAACATTATGAAAAGCCCAGCGTTAGACGTAAACTGAAATCTGAAGCCGCAAGAAAACGTAAGTTTAAATAACAGGTTGCAAGGTGATAGTTGTGTCAATTAAAGAACAGCTTATGGCAGATATGAAAGTTGCCATGAAAGCAAAAGAAGAAGGAAAGCTTGCGCTCAACGTCATTCGTATGGCGAGAGCACATATCAAGCAGGCCGAAATTGACGGCGGACACGCGGACTTCGATGATGATCAGGTTCTTGCCATTCTCCGGAAAGAGGTCAAGCAACGCAAAGAAACGCTTGATGAAATAAAAGATTCCGGCAGAGATGACCTGGTTAAGGAGACCGAAGCAGAAATTACAGTACTTGAAAAATATCTTCCGCCGGAAATGCCGGAAGATATGATTCGTCAAATTGTTGAAGAGACGATTGATGAGTTGGGAGCGGAACAGAAAAATATGGGTTCTGCCATGAAGGTTGTAATGGCTAAGTTGAAGGGACAGGCGGACGGTAAAGTCATTAATCGTATTGTGAAAGATGTTTTATCTGAACGCTGATCTACTTGACAAAAACAAGGTGCGTGGTGTATTCTTATTTACAAGTTCATACTACGTCAAAGATGACTCATTCCCAAAGGAGTGGGTCATTTTATTTTGTGAAAAAGAAAATGCTTCGGCACTTCAAAGGAGGATTTAAATGAATAAAGAGTTGCTGTATTGTATTCCTGCCGGTCAATACGGAAAAGAGGGGGTACTTTCTTTATTGGCGCAGCACCCCGAAATCAGATTTGTATCTTTAATAGGGGTTGATTTGGCCGGTAATGATACGGACGAAAAAATTCCTATTGAAATTTTTATAAAAGATTATGACGACTTTTTTGCAGGAAAAGCAGTACAGACAGACGGTTCTTCCGTTGTGTTTATGAATATTGCCACTTTAAATGATGCCCGTGTTGATTTTGTGGCAGACAATACAGTGAATTGGTATGTAGACTATAATGATGAAAATATTGATATGGCAACCGGTCTTCCCGTGGGGACACTTCGTATTCCCAGTTTTTTAACACACAAAGGTGTTTTTATAGATTCCCGATCCATTTTAAAGCAGTCTTGTGAATATGTGGCGGAAAGACTCAAAGAATTACTCGCGGGAAAACAAATCAAGGGTATGGAAAATTTTCCGTTTGAAGAAATTCAGGATATTATTTTTACTACAGGGACAGAATTGGAGTTTTGGGTAAAAACTCCCAGTGAAAAAGAGACGGTACAACATCTTTCCATTTCCCAACGATTAAAAGAGCAATATTGGCAGAGAATGAGAGGGAATGTCCGTACGGCGATGGAGCAGGCCATTGAAGAACTGGATATACGAGGTATGCACGTCGAGATGGGACATAAAGAAGTAGGCGGGATTAAACCGAAAATTGATGACGGCGGTCATGTTTTTGACGTATGCGAACAGCTTGAATTGGATTGGCGCTTTTCTTTCAATCCCCTACAAGCAGCCGATAATGAATTGGAAGCACGAATTATTATACGGGAAGTTTTTCGCAGAAACGGATTAGACGTATCTTTTAAAGCAAAGCCGATCTTAGGTGTGGCAGGTAGCGGTGAACATACACATGTCGGTTTGTCGGTGCGGCTGAAAAACGGGAAAATAATGAATTTACTGGCACCGGAAGATATGAAAGCCGATTATCTGTCTACCATAGGTTATGGATTTATTATGGGGGTGTTGAATAATTATGAAGCAATAAACCCGTTTATCTCTTCTACTACAGATGCATTCAACCGATTAAAACCCGGATTTGAAGCACCGGTATGTATTGTAACTTCATTAGGACATACCCCTGATTTACCATCCCGCAACCGCAGCATTTTAATGGGGCTGATACGAGATATAGAGAATCCGAAAGCAACGAGATTTGAACTCAGAGCGCCCAATCCGTTCACGAATACATATTTGGCGGTTTCCTGTCTGTATCTGACAGCATTGGACGGTATTGCCTATGCAGTTAATTCGAGGAAAAGACCGGATCAATTACTCAAAGAACTTTCCAAAGCAGCGGGAGAAGATGCAGATTACTTGGAAAAAGACAGAGAATACCGGTGTGAAAAGAATGTGTTTGAGGATTATACGCAAGAGGAACGGGATGCTGTTTTCGGAAAACCGCCGGCAACGGTATGGGAGAATGTAAAAATAATGAAATCCCATCCGGAAAAAATAGCGGTTTTGACAGATGGCGGTGTGCTGTCCAAAGAAATTGTAGAATCATTTTTGACCGGTATAGTGTATCGATGGAAAAATGAACTGATTGATCGTTTGATTCCGGAAACGGAGAGAGCTGTAAAAAGTTATAAAAAGTTAGAGCATGAAGATGAAATAGACGACAAGAGATGGAATTCTATCCGAGAAAAACGTTTATGTTTGGCAAAAGATACAAAAGATACGAAATGCATTTGTACCCGACTGAAAGAGTTCCTGGAAAATAATGATTACGATCAGGCATCAGAATTACAAATTATTATGGCTCGAGAAGCTCAGAGTTTGTCGGAAGACTATCAGATTTATGCGTTAAACATTATTGAATAAAAGGGAGGAGAAAAGAATTGCCGATGGGAAGGCGGTTCTTTTTTCTTTTGCTTTATAAACTTTGGATATGGTGCCTGAAATATGTTATTTTGCTTGAAAAAATCTTGACAAACAAAGGCATGGTATATATACTTATAAGGTAACTTGCGGCCCGGTGGTGTAGTGGTCTAACATGCCGCCCTGTCACGGCGGAGATCGTCAG
>OIGL01000142.1_pt1 | contig 27165 bp, 27 predicted proteins | sample 1582221 | NCBI WGS metagenome assembly OIGL01 (sample SAMN02674607, study PRJEB24791) | human gut metagenome, SKBSTL069 | isolation source: stool | host: Homo sapiens | place: USA | reverse complement strand
AGTTGCCACCAGTACACGAATATCGCCCGATTTAAAATCAGCCAGCGCACGGGTACGCGCACCTTGCGATTTATTGCCGTGGATCGCCGCACTACGGATGCCATCTTTATTGAGCTGTTCAGCCAGATGGTTAGCGCCATGTTTGGTACGGGTAAACACCAGCACCTGCTGCCAGTTCCCTTTCCCAATCATGTGCGACAACAATTCGCGTTTGCGTTTCTTATCAACAAAGTGAACATGCTGGGTCACCTGATCAGACGCGGTATTGCGGCGTGCCACTTCGATTTCCAGCGGGTTGTGCAACAGTTTTTCCGCCAGAGCTTTAATATCGTCAGAGAAGGTCGCGGAGAACAACAGGTTCTGGCGCTTCGCAGGTAGTTTTGTTAACACGCGACGGATATCGTGGATAAAGCCCATGTCGAGCATGCGGTCAGCTTCATCGAGGACGAGGATTTCAACCTGATCCAGCTTCACCGCATTCTGATGTTCCAGGTCCAGCAGACGTCCCGGCGTTGCAACCAGCACATCAACGCCGCCGCGCAACTTCATCATCTGCGGGTTAATGCTGACACCGCCAAACACCACCAGCGAACGAATGTTCAGGTATTTGCTGTAATCACGGACGTTTTCGCCAATCTGCGCCGCCAGTTCACGGGTCGGGGTAAGAATGAGCGCACGTACCGGACGACGCCCTTTGGCGTGCGGCTGGCGAGTGATCAGGTGTTGCAACAGCGGCAGCGTAAAGCCCGCTGTTTTGCCGGTGCCAGTCTGGGCGCTAGCCATCAGGTCGCGGCCTTCCAGCACCGCAGGGATCGCCTGCTGCTGAATAGGGGTGGGTTCACGGTAACCCTGCTCGGCAACGGCGCGCAGGATATCAGGGCTTAAACCCAAAGAATCGAAAGACATAACTACTCCGAACCGCCCCGACCGTTACCGGTGTAGTTTTCAGGGAGATACTGAAAAGGAAAATGACAAAAACCACAATGTCATGAGGGAGCGGAGTGTAGCAGTTTTTGTGACGCAGCGCATAAATTATCCCTGTGACTGGCGTTGCTAAAATTCTTAGCCATACTGGACAACTCCCATATGGAGTCATAATCTTAATCAATCATTTGATTAAGAATGGACTGTGCGATGAATAATCCTGCCATGACAATCAAGGGTGAACAGGCGAAAAAACAGCTGATTGCTGCCGCACTGGCGCAGTTTGGTGAATATGGAATGAACGCCACCACCCGCGAGATAGCCGCCCAGGCCGGGCAGAATATCGCTGCCATCACCTACTACTTCGGTTCGAAAGAGGATTTGTACCTCGCCTGCGCCCAGTGGATTGCCGATTTTATTGGCGAGCAGTTCCGTCCGCACGCCGAAGAGGCCGAACGCTTGTTCGCACAACCACAGCCAGATCGGGCTGCCATCCGTGAACTGATCCTTCGCGCCTGCAGGAACATGATTAAGCTGCTCACCCAGGATGACACTGTCAACCTCAGCAAATTTATCTCCCGTGAGCAGCTCTCTCCCACGGCAGCCTATCACCTGGTGCACGAACAGGTGATTAGTCCGCTACACAGCCACCTTACACGCCTGATTGCCGCCTGGACCGGCTGCGACGCCAATGATACCCGCATGATCCTTCATACCCATGCGTTGATTGGTGAGATTCTGGCGTTTCGTCTTGGCAAAGAAACAATTCTGTTACGTACCGGCTGGACCGCGTTCGATGAAGAAAAGACCGAACTGATTAACCAGACGGTGACCTGTCATATCGACCTGATTTTGCAAGGATTATCGCAAAGGAGTTTGTAGTGATGAAAAAACCTGTCGTGATCGGACTGGCGGTAGTAGTACTTGCCGCCGTGGTTGCCGGAGGCTACTGGTGGTATCAAAGCCGCCAGGATAACGGCCTGACGCTGTATGGCAACGTGGATATTCGTACGGTGAATCTTAGTTTCCGTGTTGGGGGGCGCGTTGAGTCGCTGGCAGTGGACGAAGGTGATGCGATCAAAGCGGGCCAGGTGCTGGGCGAACTGGATCACAAGCCGTATGAGATTGCCCTGATGCAGGCGAAAGCGGGCGTTTCGGTGGCTCAGGCGCAGTATGACCTGATGCTTGCCGGGTATCGCGATGAAGAAATCGCTCAGGCCGCCGCAGCGGTGAAACAGGCGCAAGCTGCCTATGACTATGCGCAGAACTTCTATAACCGCCAGCAAGGACTGTGGAAAAGCCGCACCATTTCGGCAAATGACCTGGAAAATGCCCGCTCCTCGCGCGACCAGGCGCAGGCAACGCTGAAATCGGCACAGGATAAATTGCGTCAGTACCGTTCCGGTAACCGCGAACAGGATATCGCCCAGGCAAAAGCCAGCCTCGAACAGGCGCAGGCGCAACTGGCGCAGGCGGAGCTGAATTTGCAGGACTCAACGTTGATAGCCCCGTCTGATGGCACGCTGTTAACGCGCGCGGTGGAGCCAGGCACGGTTCTCAATGAAGGTGGCACGGTGTTTACCGTCTCGCTAACACGTCCAGTGTGGGTGCGTGCCTATGTTGACGAACGTAATCTTGACCAGGCCCAGCCGGGGCGCAAAGTGCTGCTTTATACCGATGGTCGCCCGGACAAGCCGTATCACGGGCAGATTGGTTTCGTTTCACCGACTGCTGAATTTACCCCGAAAACCGTCGAAACGCCGGATCTGCGTACCGACCTCGTCTATCGCCTGCGTATTGTGGTGACCGACGCCGATGATGCGTTACGCCAGGGAATGCCAGTGACGGTACAATTCGGTGACGAGGCAGGACATGAATGATGCCGTTATCACGCTGAACGGCCTGGAAAAACGCTTTCCGGGCATGAACAAGCCCGCCGTCGCGCCGCTCGATTGCACCATTCATGCCGGTTATGTGACGGGGCTGGTAGGGCCAGACGGTGCGGGTAAAACCACGCTGATGCGGATGCTGGCGGGATTACTGAAACCCGACAGCGGCAGTGCCACGGTGATTGGCTTTGATCCGATCAAAAATGACGGCGCGCTGCACGCCGTGCTCGGCTATATGCCGCAGAAATTTGGTCTGTATGAAGATCTGACGGTGATGGAGAACCTCAATCTTTACGCGGATTTGCGCAGCGTCACCGGCGAGGCACGGAAGCAGACTTTTTCTCGCCTGCTGGAGTTTACGTCTCTTGGCCCGTTTACCGGACGCCTGGCGGGCAAGCTCTCCGGTGGGATGAAACAAAAACTCGGCCTGGCCTGTACCCTGGTGGGCGAACCGAAAGTGTTGCTGCTCGATGAACCCGGCGTCGGCGTTGACCCTATCTCACGGCGCGAACTGTGGCAGATGGTGCATGAGCTGGCGGGCGAAGGGATGTTAATTCTCTGGAGCACCTCGTATCTCGACGAAGCCGAGCAGTGCCGTGACGTGTTACTGATGAACGAAGGCGAATTGTTGTACCAGGGAGAACCGACGGCCCTGACACAAACCATGGCCGGACGCAGCTTTCTGATGACCAGCCCGCACGAGGGCAACCGCAAACTGTTGCAACGGGCATTGAAACTGCCGCAAGTCAGCGACGGCATGATTCAGGGGAAATCGGTACGTCTGATCCTCAAAAAAGAGGCCACACCAGACGATATTCGCCATGCCGACGGGATGCCGGAAATCAACATCAACGAAACTACGCCGCGTTTTGAAGATGCGTTTATTGATTTGCTGGGCGGTGCCGGAACCTCGGAATCGCCGCTGGGTGCAATATTGCATACGGTAGAAGGCACACCCGGTGAGACGGTGATCGAAGCGAAAGAACTGACCAAGAAATTTGGTGATTTTGCCGCCACCGATCACGTCAACTTTGCCGTTAAACGCGGGGAGATTTTTGGTTTGCTGGGGCCAAACGGCGCGGGCAAATCGACCACCTTTAAGATGATGTGCGGTTTGCTGGTACCGACCTCTGGCCAGGCGCTGGTGCTGGGCATGGATCTGAAAGAGAGTTCCGGTAAAGCGCGCCAGCATCTCGGCTATATGGCGCAAAAATTTTCGCTCTACGGCAACCTGACGGTCGAACAGAATTTACGCTTTTTCTCTGGTGTGTATGGCTTACGCGGTCGGGCGCAGAACGAAAAAATCTCCCGTATGAGCGAGGCGTTCGGCCTGAAAAGTATCGCCTCCCACGCGACCGATGAACTGCCATTAGGTTTTAAACAGCGGCTGGCACTGGCCTGCTCGCTGATGCATGAACCGGACATTCTGTTTCTCGACGAACCGACGTCCGGCGTTGATCCCATCACCCGCCGTGAATTTTGGCTACATATCAACAGTATGGTAGAGAAAGGCGTCACGGTGATGGTCACCACCCACTTTATGGATGAAGCGGAATATTGCGACCGCATCGGCCTGGTGTACCGCGGGAAATTAATCGCCAGCGGCACACCGGACGATTTGAAAGCGCAGTCGGCCAACGATGAGCAACCCGATCCCACTATGGAGCAAGCCTTTATTCAGTTGATCCACGACTGGGATAAGGAGCATAGCAATGAGTAATCCGATCCTGTCCTGGCGTCGCGTGCGGGCGCTGTGCGTCAAAGAGACACGGCAGATCGTTCGCGATCCGAGTAGCTGGCTGATTGCGGTAGTGATCCCTCTGCTGCTGCTGTTTATTTTTGGCTACGGCATTAACCTCGACTCCAGCAAGCTGCGGGTCGGGATATTGCTGGAACAGCGTAGCGAAGCGGCGCTGGATTTCACCCACACCATGACAGGTTCGCCCTACATCGACGCCACCATCAGCGATAACCGTCAGGAACTGATCGCCAAAATGCAGGCGGGGAAAATTCGCGGTCTGGTGGTTATTCCGGTGGATTTCGCCGAACAGATGGAGCGCGCCAACGCCACCGCACCGATTCAGGTGATCACCGACGGCAGTGAGCCGAATACCGCTAACTTTGTGCAGGGGTATGTCGAAGGGATCTGGCAGATCTGGCAAATGCAGCGAGCGGAGGACAACGGGCAGACTTTTGAACCGCTTATTGATGTACAAACCCGCTACTGGTTTAACCCGGCGGCGATTAGCCAGCACTTCATTATCCCCGGTGCGGTGACCATCATCATGACGGTCATCGGCGCGATTCTCACCTCGCTGGTGGTGGCGCGAGAATGGGAACGCGGCACCATGGAGGCTCTGCTCTCTACGGAGATTACCCGCACGGAACTGCTGCTGTGTAAGCTCATACCCTACTATTTCCTCGGGATGCTGGCGATGTTGCTGTGTATGCTGGTGTCGGTGTTTATTCTCGGCGTGCCGTATCGCGGGTCGCTGCTGATTCTGTTTTTTATCTCCAGCCTGTTTTTACTCAGTACCCTGGGGATGGGGCTGCTTATTTCCACGATTACCCGCAACCAGTTCAATGCCGCTCAGGTCGCCCTGAACGCGGCTTTTCTGCCGTCGATTATGCTTTCCGGCTTTATTTTTCAGATCGACAGTATGCCCGCGGTGATCCGCGCGGTGACGTACATTATTCCCGCACGTTATTTCGTCAGCACCCTGCAAAGCCTGTTTCTCGCCGGGAATATTCCGGTGGTGCTGGTGGTGAACGTACTGTTTTTGATCGCTTCGGCGGTGATGTTTATCGGCCTGACGTGGCTGAAAACCAAACGTCGGCTGGATTAGGGAGAAGAGCATGTTTCATCGCTTATGGACGTTAATCCGCAAAGAGTTGCAGTCGCTGCTGCGCGAACCGCAAACCCGTGCGATTCTTATTTTACCCGTGCTGATTCAGGTGATCCTGTTCCCGTTCGCCGCCACGCTGGAAGTGACTAACGCCACCATCGCCATCTACGATGAAGATAACGGCGAGCATTCGGTGGAGCTGACCCAACGTTTTGCCCGCGCCAGCGCCTTTACTCATGTGCTGCTGCTGAAAAGCCCACAGGAGATCCGCCCAACCATCGACACACAAAAGGCGTTACTACTGGTGCGTTTCCCGGCTGACTTCTCGCGCAAACTGGATACCTTCCAGACCGCGCCGTTGCAGTTGATCCTCGACGGGCGTAACTCCAACAGTGCGCAAATTGCCGCCAACTACCTGCAACAGATCGTCAAAAATTATCAGCAGGAGCTGCTGGAAGGAAAACCGAAACCTAACAACAGCGAGCTGGTGGTACGCAACTGGTATAACTCGAATCTCGACTACAAATGGTTTGTGGTGCCGTCGCTGATCGCCATGATCACCACTATCGGCGTAATGATCGTCACTTCACTTTCTGTTGCCCGCGAACGTGAACAAGGTACGCTCGATCAGCTACTGGTTTCGCCGCTCACCACCTGGCAGATCTTCATCGGCAAGGCCGTACCGGCATTAATTGTCGCCACCTTCCAGGCCACCATTGTGCTGGCGATTGGTATCTGGGCGTATCAAATCCCCTTCGCCGGATCGCTGGCGCTGTTCTACTTTACGATGGTGATTTACGGTTTATCGCTGGTGGGATTCGGTCTGTTGATTTCATCACTCTGCTCGACACAACAGCAGGCGTTTATCGGCGTGTTTGTTTTTATGATGCCCGCCATTCTCCTTTCCGGTTACGTTTCTCCGGTGGAAAACATGCCAGTATGGCTGCAAAACCTGACGTGGATTAACCCTATTCGCCACTTTACGGACATTACCAAGCAGATTTATTTGAAGGATGCGAGTCTGGATATTGTGTGGAATAGTTTGTGGCCGCTACTGGTGATAACGGCCACGACAGGGTCAGCGGCGTACGCGATGTTTAGACGTAAGGTGATGTAACTTCTTATCTTTCGCCAGCAAAGACACCACCGCCGGGCCGGCAAGGATTGCCAGCCCTGCAATCGCCAGCAAAAAGTTGTTTTCCAGTACACGGGACAATAGCCACAGCACAATCAGCGCTGCGCCAAAATACCAGGTCGTGGTCAGCTCTTCCAGCACGTCTGCCACCTCACGCCAGCGTTGCTCGGGGTGGCGCTGAAACACCAGCATCATCACTACCGTGACACAATACAGTGCGCATAATCCCACGCCGACGTGAACCAGAGTCTTACTCATCCAGCCCACCACCAGCAGCGCCACTACCAGTAAATGCAACATAATCTGCCAGCAACTTAGACCCGTTGCGACACGAACACGTTGTTGCCACTTCATGGCTTCTCTCCTGAAGAATTTATCTCTACTTACTCAGAGTACCGAACTTTACGGAAAATTCCGTAAGACCGCACCTTTTTGTGACGCCGACTACACTATTTCAATGAGATAAGAGGCAAAGACAGGAAAATTATGCCCGATCAAACACAACAATTTTCGTTCAAGGTGCTCACCATCAATATTCACAAAGGCTTTACCGCGTTTAACCGACGCTTCATTTTGCCGGAACTTCGCGACGCCGTGCGTACCGTCAGCGCCGATATTGTTTGCCTGCAGGAAGTGATGGGCGCGCACGAAGTTCATCCGCTGCATGTGGAAAACTGGCCCGATACCTCGCACTACGAGTTTCTCGCCGACACTATGTGGAGCGATTTTGCCTACGGTCGCAATGCCGTATACCCGGAAGGGCATCACGGTAACGCCGTACTGTCGCGCTATCCCATTGAACATTATGAAAACCGCGATGTTTCGGTCGATGGTGCGGAAAAGCGCGGCGTGCTCTACTGCCGCATTGTGCCGCCGATGACCGGAAAAGCGATTCATGTAATGTGCGTACATTTGGGCCTGCGTGAGGCGCACCGTCAGGCGCAGCTTGCGATGCTCGCCGAATGGGTGAATGAGCTACCGGACGGCGAACCGGTATTGGTGGCGGGTGATTTCAATGACTGGCGGCAAAAAGCTAATCATCCGTTAAAAGTGCAGGCCGGACTGGATGAGATTTTTACCCGCGCCCACGGACGCCCGGCGCGCACGTTTCCGGTGCAATTTCCTCTACTACGACTGGACAGGATCTACGTCAAAAATGCCAGCGCCAGCGCGCCAACCGCGTTGCCGCTGCGGACATGGCGACACCTTTCTGATCATGCCCCTTTAAGTGCGGAGATTCATTTATGAAATGTAGCTGGCGCGAAGGCAATAAGATCCAGTTGCTGGAAAACGGCGAGCAATATTATCCCGCGGTGTTTAAGGCGATTGGCGAGGCACAAGAACGCATCATTCTTGAAACGTTTATCTGGTTTGAGGATGACGTCGGCAAACAACTGCATGCGGCACTACTGGCAGCAGCGCAACGCGGGGTAAAAGCGGAAGTCTTACTTGATGGCTACGGTTCGCCGGATCTCAGCGATGAGTTTGTCAATGAACTGACGGCCGCTGGCGTGGTGTTCCGCTACTACGATCCCCGCCCTCGCCTTTTTGGTATGCGCACCAATGTGTTTCGCCGGATGCATCGCAAAATTGTGGTGATCGACGCGCATATCGCCTTTATTGGCGGGCTGAATTACTCCGCCGAGCATATGTCCAGCTACGGTCCAGAGGCTAAACAGGATTACGCGGTGCGCCTTGAAGGGCCGATTGTCGAAGATATTCTGCAATTTGAACTGGAAAACCTGCCAGGACAGAGCGCGGCACGACGCTGGTGGCGACGTCATCACAAAGCGGAAGAGAACCGCCAGCCGGGAGAAGCGCAGGTATTGCTGGTCTGGCGCGATAACGAAGAACATCGCGATGATATTGAACGTCACTATCTGAAAATGCTCACTCAGGCACGGCGGGAAGTGATTATCGCCAACGCCTACTTCTTCCCCGGCTATCGATTTTTACACGCCTTGCGTAAAGCGGCACGGCGCGGGGTGCGGATCAAACTGATCATTCAGGGCGAACCGGATATGCCGATTGTCAGAGTCGGCGCGCGCTTGCTGTATAACTATCTGGTTAAAGGCGGCGTTCAGGTTTTTGAGTATCGCCGCCGCCCGCTCCACGGCAAAGTGGCGTTGATGGACGATCACTGGGCGACGGTAGGGTCCAGTAATCTCGATCCGCTCAGTTTGTCACTGAATCTCGAAGCAAATGTCATCATCCACGATCGTCATTTTAACCAGACGCTGCGCGATAATCTGAACGGCATTATCGCCGCAGACTGCCAGCAGGTGGATGAAACCATGCTGCCGAAACGCACCTGGTGGAATCTGACCAAAAGCGTGCTGGCCTTCCACTTTTTACGCCACTTCCCGGCGCTGGTCGGCTGGCTTCCGGCACACACACCACGTCTGGCGCAGGTTGACCCGCCCGCTCAGCCGACAATGGAAACGCAGGATCGGGTAGAAACTGAAAACACGGGGGTAAAACCCTGATGAGTAAATCACACCCACGCTGGCGCTTAGCAAAGAAGATCCTCACCTGGCTGTTTTTTATCGCGGTGATAGTGTTGCTGGTGGTCTACGCCAAAAAGGTGGACTGGGAAGAGGTCTGGAAGGTCATCCGCGACTACAATCGCGTTGCGTTGCTCAGTGCGGTCGGGCTGGTGGTCGTCAGTTATCTGATTTACGGCTGCTATGATCTGCTCGCCCGCTTTTACTGCGGTCACAAACTGGCGAAGCGCCAGGTGATGCTGGTGTCGTTTATCTGCTACGCCTTCAACCTGACGCTCAGTACCTGGGTCGGCGGCATTGGTATGCGCTATCGTTTGTACTCCCGGCTAGGGTTACCGGGCAGCACTATTACGCGGATTTTCTCGCTCAGTATTACCACCAACTGGCTGGGCTATATTTTACTGGCAGGGATTATCTTTACCGCAGGCGTGGTGGAGTTGCCGGATCACTGGTATGTCGATCAAACCACGCTGCGTATTCTCGGCATTGGCTTATTGATGATTATCGCGGTTTATTTGTGGTTTTGCGCTTTCGCGAAGCACCGCCATATGACCATCAAAGGACAAAAGCTGGTGCTGCCTTCATGGAAATTTGCCCTCGCCCAGATGCTGATTTCCAGCGTTAACTGGATGGTAATGGGGGCGATTATCTGGCTGTTACTTGGTCAAAGCGTGAACTATTTCTTTGTACTGGGCGTGTTACTGGTTAGTAGTATTGCTGGCGTCATCGTGCATATTCCGGCGGGGATTGGTGTGCTGGAAGCGGTATTTATCGCGCTACTGGCTGGGGAGCATACCTCGAAAGGGAGCATTATCGCCGCCCTGCTCGCTTATCGCGTCCTGTATTACTTTATCCCGCTGCTGCTGGCGCTGATCTGTTACCTGCTACTGGAAAGCCAGGCGAAGAAGCTACGAGCGAAAAATGAAGCGGCGATGTGAAGTTTAGTTAAGTTCTTTAGTATGTGCATTTACGACTAATGAAAAAAACGCGTATGCCTTTGCCAGACAAGCGTTATAGCTATCGCGGCAAGTATCCCAAAGAAGCCGATAAAATAGTAATAGAGTGTTAATGCACCTGTAAAAGCGCAACGAACCGGACTCCACAACTCTTCGCTATGGCATTTTCCTGCCAGTTCAAGGAGCTTATTTCGTCCATGCGAGATAATGCCTGACCATAACACTATCATTAAGCAACTTATTACCCAAACGGGTCGTTCACTCATTAATGCGGCATCCATGATGATCACCAGGGCCAGCTCTGCGGTTGCCACCATACCCAAAGCGGTAATGAGCCATATACCGTTTAATATCCTGGCCTCGTGCTGAAAATCTAATTTATTGCTGTTTTGCGAGTATGATTCCATTCTTTTAGTTGTCCTTAGAAAAAACATTAATATTCACCATCAATAAATTTAAAACCACGCATACAAAATATTTTTGTATTTATGGATACGGAAAACACTTCCGCTCGGCCATAAGGCATATTTTATACCTGGTACTTGTTAAGTGTCGTTTTTAGTAAGAAAAAAATCCCGACACATGGCCGGGATATTGATGGTGAAAAAGAATTAACGGCGGTTGCCGAAGATCCGCAACAACATCAGGAACAAGTTGATGAAGTCCAGATACAAGGTTAACGCGCCAAGAATGGAATATTTGCGCAGGTTCGACGTGTCGCGGGTATCAATCTGCTCACCCATATTTTTCAATTTCTGAGTGTCATACGCCGTCAATCCGACAAAGACAATCACGCCGATGTAGGTAACTGCCCACATCAATGCTTCGCTTTTCAGCCAGAAGTTGACCAGCGATGCCAGCACAATGCCGATTAACGCCATAAACAGCATATTGCCAAAGCCGCTTAGATCGCGCTTCGTGGTGTAACCGTACAGGCTCATTGCGCCAAACATCCCGGCAGTAACGACGAAAGTACTGGCGATAGAAGCAGCGGTATAGACAATGAAAATACTGGAAAGCGTAAGACCCGTCAGCGCCGAATAAAGCATAAAGAGCATCGTCGTTACACCTGCGCTCAGCTTTTGAATCATCGCTGATAACACAATAACCAATGCTAATTGCGCGATGATCAGACCGATTAAAAAGACACGGTTAGTGAACAACAGCTCCATCACGGCCGCGGAATTAGCCGCATACCAGGCAACAAATGCGGTCAGCAACAAGCCAACGGTCATCCAGCCATAGACTTGCGCCATATAAGTTTGCAAGCCAGCCCGGGGTTGTACAATTGAATCAGAACGTGGGAATCTGTCCATGACGATCTCCTGAAGATATAAGGAATATCTTAAGGATACTGCAAAATGATGAGGCTGTGCATCGACGCAGCGTAAACGCATGTACTGAGCGGTGAAATTGCCGGACGCAGCGGTGCCTTATCCGGCTAACAAAAAACTACCAGCGTTTTGCCGCCTGCTGATCGCTCTCCCGAGCTTCGACCCAGCGGTCGCCTTCCGGCGTGGCTTCGCGCTTCCAGAACGGTGCGCGGGTTTTGAGATAATCCATAATAAACTGCCCGGCTTCAAACGCACTGCTGCGATGCGCACTGGTGACACCGACAAAAACGATTTCATCGCCCGGCCATAATTCCCCGATGCGGTGAATCACCGTGACGCGCCCCAGCGGCCAGCGGTTACGCGCTTCATCGACAATTTCTGCCAGTGCTTTTTCAGTCATCCCCGGATAGTGTTCGAGGGTTAATGCTTTGACGCTGTCGCCAAGGTTATGGTTGCGCACCTTACCGGTAAAGGTGACTACCGCACCGTCTTCATCACGCTCCGCCAGCCACGGATACTCTTCTCCTACGCTGAATGGCTGCGGGCCGACAACAATTTTGGTTTCTGCCATCTTAACCTCCGGTTACCGGCGGGAAGAAAGCCACTTCGTCGCCGTCAGTCAGCGGATGGTCAAGACTCACCAGCGTCTGGTTGACGGCAGCCAGCAATTTGCCATCTTCCAGCGCCAGCGCCCAGCGATCGCTCTGCGCAGCCAGATGTTGGCGTAACGCTTCAACGGTTGGGAAATCCGCAGCCACTTCGGTTGCATCTGTTCCCACCAACTCGCGCACCTGGGCGAAAAAAAGAACTTTAATCATCCGCTTCCACCTTAAAGTCACCCGACTTGCCGCCGCTCTTCGCCAGCAAACGTACCGGACCAATTACCATATCTTTTTGCACCGCTTTGCACATGTCATAAATGGTCAGCGCCGCCACGGAGGCCGCGGTTAACGCTTCCATTTCGACACCGGTTTTCCCGGTCAGGCGGCATAAGGTTTCTATACGTACCCGATTGTGCTCCGGCTCGGCCTGTAAATTGACTTCAACTTTGCTGAGCATCAGCGGGTGACACAGCGGGATCAGATCCCAGGTGCGTTTTGCCGCCTGAATACCGGCGATACGCGCAGTGGCAAATACGTCGCCTTTGTGGTGGCGACCATCAATAATCATCGCCAGCGTCTCGCTGCGCATGGTGACAAAGGCTTCCGCCCGCGCTTCACGCACGGTTTCCGCTTTGGCGGAGACATCCACCATGTGTGCTTCGCCAGCGGCGTTGATATGGGTCAGTTGCGACATACTTATTTCTTCAAATGTGGATGGAAATTGCATGGACGTGTACGGGCATCGAGCTGCGGCGCGATGATATTTTCCCACGCGGTGCGGCACGCTTTGGTCGAACCCGGCATGGCGAAAATCAGCGTTTTGTTAGCGACGCCCGCTACCGCACGAGATTGCAACGTTGAGGTGCCAATCTCTTCAAACGACAACATCCGGAACACTTCACCAAAACCTTCAACTTCACGGTCGAACAACGGCAGCAGCGCTTCGGGAGCCTGATCACCTTCCGTCAGGCCAGTACCACCCGTAATCAATACCACTTGTACATCGTCGCTGGCGATCCACGCAGATACCTGAGCGCGAATAGCGTAGCGGTTTTCTTTCACAATGGCTTTATCGACAACGTGATGGCCCGCTTCCTGCGCCGAATCGCGCAGATAGTGACCGGAGGTATCGTCTTCTTCACCACGACGATTAGAAACCGTAAGAATAGCAATACGGGTCGGGATAAATTCAGTGCTTACCTGACTCATCTGATCTCTCCTTTTGACGTTTTAGCCGCCAATGTACGATAAGTTTTGCGTAATACCGGTGTTGTTTTGATGCAGGAAATGGGTCTGTTTCTTCTCCCGCAGCGCCGCTGAAATACGCGCTTCCAGCGCCTGTTGCTGGGTATCGTCTTCCAGCAGATCGCGCAGGTTAACGCCGCCTTCACCAAACAGGCAGAGATGGAGTTTACCAATGGAGGAAACGCGCAGGCGGTTGCAAGTGGCGCAGAAGTCTTTTTCATACGGCATGATAAGGCCAATCTCTCCGGCGTAATCCGGATGACAAAAGACTTGCGCGGGACCGTCGCTGCGTTGACGTAATTGGTGGATCCAGCCGCGACGCAGTAGCTCGTCACGCAGAACCTGACCAGAGATGTGATGCTTACGGAAGAGCTCGCTGCCCTCACCCGTTTCCATCAATTCGATGAAACGCAGCTGGATAGGGCGATGCTGGATCCAGTTCAGAAAGGTGTCGAGCTGATGATGATTAACATCACGCATCAGCACGGTATTGACTTTGACCTTTTCAAAACCGGCCTCAAATGCGGCATCGATCCCTGCCATGACCTGGTTGAATTTATCCTGCCCGGTAATGGCATGAAACTGGTGAGCGTCAAGGCTATCAACGCTGACGTTGATGCCAGTAAGTCCAGCATCGCGCCAGTTCGCCACATCGCGTTCCAGACGGTAACCATTGGTGGTGACCGCAATCTGGCGGATAGCGTCGTTTTCCCGCACAGCGGCGATGATATCGGTAAAGTCGCGGCGTAAAGACGGCTCACCACCTGTCAGACGGACTTTTTCGGTGCCAAGACTGGCGAAGGCGCGCGTAACCCGGCGAATTTCATCGACGGTAAGAAAGCCTTTATTGGTGACGCCGCTCGGTTTGTAGCCATCCGGCAGGCAGTAGGTGCAACGAAAGTTACACACATCGGTAATCGACAGGCGCAAGTAGTAAAACTTACGCGCAAATGCATCAGTCAGTTGTGAAGCCATGTACACCTTTCCAGATACGGGAGGCGAAGTCATTTCTTCCTTCGCCCTGGTGGCAATCTTTACGAGCATTGTCACGGCCAAAGCACCGTATCAGTTGACCCAGGTGCAGAGGCTAGAGTGTTTAGTGGTTAAGCCGATACTAGCGTGTAAATGAGATTTTTACCATCCACACTTTCGCTATGTAATCATGTATATAGCGTCATGATCGTGCTATTTCGCTACAGAATAAGGGAAAATGGCGGTTTTACTTTGATATACATCATCAGGAAGGCATAGCGTACATCGTCCTTTAGAGGTAGAAGAAAATAGTTTGTATCCTCAATATTGGCAGGTTAATTGCTGTTTCCCCGCAATTTGCGCTACTGTAGCGCGGATAATCTGACTCCAGGAAACTATATGCGCAATCGTACGCTGGCTGACCTTGATCGTGTCGTTGCTCTCGGCGGAGGGCATGGACTGGGACGCGTTCTCTCATCACTTTCGTCTTTGGGTTCTCGTTTAACGGGTATCGTCACCACCACGGATAATGGTGGCTCGACGGGGCGTATTCGCCGCTCAGAAGGCGGTATTGCCTGGGGCGATATGCGTAACTGCCTCAACCAGCTGATAACTGAACCCAGCGTCGCTTCCGCAATGTTTGAATATCGTTTCGGCGGTAATGGCGAACTTTCCGGACACAACCTTGGAAACCTGATGCTGAAGGCACTGGATCACCTTAGCGTGCGACCTCTTGAAGCGATCAATCTGATTCGCAATCTGCTGAAAGTGGACGCACATTTGATTCCGATGTCGGAGCATCCTGTTGATCTGATGGCGATTGACGATCAGGGGCATGAAGTTTACGGCGAGGTCAATATCGACCAGTTAACTGCGCCGATTCAAGAGTTATTGTTAACGCCGAATGTACCCGCAACCCGTGAGGCGGTTCACGCTATCAGTGAAGCGGATCTCATCATTATTGGGCCTGGCAGTTTTTACACCAGCCTGATGCCAATTCTGCTGCTGAATGAAATCGCACAAGCATTACGCCGCACGCCAGCGCCGATGGTCTATATCGGCAATCTGGGGCGTGAGTTAAGTTTACCTGCGGCTAATCTGAAGCTGGAAAGCAAGCTGGCAATTATGGAGCAGTATGTTGGTAAAAAGGTCATTGATGCGGTCATCGTCGGGCCCAAAGTGGATGTCTCGGCGGTGAAAGAGCGGATTGTGATTCAGGAGGTGCTGGAGGCCAGCGATATTCCGTATCGTCATGACCGCCAGTTGCTGCATAGCGCGCTGGAAAAGGCATTACAGGCACTGGGTTAATGTGGCCGAGATTGCTGACCAGGCTTCTGGTGCAATGCGACCTGTTCCCCTCACCCTAACCCTCTCTCCGGAGGGGCGAGGGGACCGTTCGAGCACTTTTTTGACTTGATCGTTAATCTGAGTCGGAAGTACATTCCGGCTTTTTCATCTTGTCACGACGCGGCAATAAACAGCTCACGCAGCTGATGCAACTGGTCACGAATTTGCGCCGCTTCTTCGAACTCCAGATTCTGCGCGTGTTGCATCATCAACCCTTCCAGTTCATGGATCTTCTGCTGCAACGCTTTAGGCGACATATCCATCGGCACATTATCCGGCTCAACAATCGGGCGCGATTTTCCTCTGCCCTTCGCTTTGGTTTTGGCAATGTTCTGCCCCAGCGCCAGGATATCGACCACTTTCTTGTTCAAGCCTTGCGGCGTAATGCCGTGTTCCTCGTTGTACTTCTGCTGTTTCTCGCGGCGACGTTCGGTTTCGCCAATCGCTTTCGCCATTGATGGGGTGATCTTATCGCCGTAGAGAATCGCTTTACCGTTAACGTTACGTGCCGCACGACCAATGGTCTGGATCAACGAACGTTCGGAACGCAGGAAGCCTTCTTTGTCAGCGTCGAGGATCGCCACCAGCGACACTTCCGGCATATCCAGACCTTCGCGCAGTAAGTTGATCCCTACCAATACGTCGAACTCACCCAGACGCAAGTCGCGGATAATCTCCATACGTTCGACGGTGTCGATATCTGAGTGAAGATAACGCACGCGCTCACCGTGTTCTTCGAGATATTCAGTGAGATCTTCCGCCATCCGCTTGGTCAGAGTTGTAACCAGTACGCGTTCGTTAATTGCCGCTCGCTGACGAATCTCCGAAAGAAGATCATCCACCTGTGTTGCTACCGGCCGCACTTCGATAATCGGGTCGAGTAAGCCTGTTGGACGCACCACCTGATCCACCACATCACCACCGGATTTTTCCAGCTCGTAATTACCCGGCGTCGCCGAAACATAGATGGTTTGCGGCGCTAATGCTTCGAACTCTTCAAATTTCAGCGGACGGTTATCCAGCGCTGATGGCAGGCGGAAGCCGTACTCCACCAGAGTCTCTTTACGCGCCCGGTCACCGCGATACATGCCACCAATTTGTGGAATGGTGACGTGAGATTCGTCGACGACCAGCAGCCCATCGGCAGGCAGGTAATCAAACAGCGTCGGCGGTGGCTCACCCGGTCCACGACCGGAGAGGAAGCGCGAGTAGTTTTCAATCCCCGAACAGTAGCCCAGCTCGTTCATCATCTCCAGATCAAACTGGGTACGCTGGGTCAGCCGCTGCTCTTCCAGCAGTTTGTTGTTTTCCAACAGCACTTTGCGTCTGGCGGCCAGTTCTTCTTTGATCTCCTCCATCGCCTGTACGATGCGCTCACGTGGCGTGACGTAGTGCGTTTTCGGGTAGATGGTAAAACGTGGAATAGTGGAAACAATCTGCCCGGTTAGCGGGTCAAATAACGACAATCGTTCCACTTCCTCGTCAAACAGTTCCACGCGAAGTGCAATGTCATCCGATTCTGCCGGGAAGATATCTATCACCTCACCACGAACGCGGAAAGTACCGCGCTGGAATGCCTGATCATTACGAGCGTATTGCAGCTCCGCCAGTCGGCGCAGGATCGCGCGCTGATCGATAATCATGCCGACCGTGAGATGGAGCATCATCTTGAGATATAAATCAGGATCGCCCAGACCATAAATCGCGGAAACAGACGCCACCACAACCACATCACGCCGCTCCAGCATCGCTTTGGTAGCGGACAAACGCATCTGCTCAATATGTTCGTTTACCGAGGCATCTTTCTCAATGAAGGTGTCGGAACTCGGTACATAGGCTTCCGGCTGATAGTAGTCGTAGTAGGAGACGAAATATTCCACCGCGTTTTCCGGGAAGAACTCTTTCATTTCGCCGTACAGTTGGGCCGCCAGCGTTTTGTTGGGCGCCAGTACCATGGTTGGGCGCTGAAGGTCAGCAATGACATTGGCGATGGTGAAGGTTTTCCCGGAGCCAGTTACACCGAGTAACGTCTGGTGCGCCAGGCCATCTTCCAGCCCCTCTTCGAGACGTCGAATCGCCTCTGGCTGATCGCCAGAAGGTTTAAAAGCGGAATTCAGTTTGAACGGTTTACTCATGAGTCGCTACCTGAAGGAGTTGGGCGGGCAGGTATGTAATTTTACTCGTCGTACTTAATTATGCCAACAAATTATACTGGATAAAAAAACAGTTTCTCACCATAATATTTCTGTTACAGCGTAAACTCCGCTGTCAATCATGAGCAAAATTTACTCTGTGGCGAGATAAAACTCCGGCCTTACCGGGTTATCCCCAAAGCAACGGCTTTTTTAACATTTGTCAAGATGAGTGATGACAGTTTTATGGCAAGAGATGCCTCTTCAGTGACTGCCATTGCAATTATCTAACCAGTTAAAAAATAAAAGATATTTCTTTGAGCCGTCTTTAACGCCAATTCGCGTGCAAGCCGCGTATTCTCTCGCTTGCCTCGTGTTTTCTAACTCTAATACACATGGTTATCCACAGGAATAGTGGATAACTGTCTGCAGCCCCTATCCCCCGCCGCCTGGGCAATTCCCACATTCACCGCATGATGCGGAGGTAAAATTTTTTTCGTGATTTTTTTAGAATTTAATTGGTTAAATTGCAGTCAATCGAAGACGCGATCTCGCTCGCAATTTAACCAAGTACAGGATGACTACATTAAGGCAAGATTGATGTACTTTCCGGTTGCCGCATTTTCTGGATTTTCTGCAAGCCAGGGAATTTCGCCCAGCAGCGGCGCGGGAATCATGCGGGTGAGCGTGGTCATATATTCAGCGTGACGTTTTCCCGGAGGCGTGACATCGTTCGCCACCCAACCCGCCAGAGTCAGTCCGGCGTGTTGTATTGCCTGTGCCGTCAACATCGCGTGATTAATACAGCCGAGTTTCACACCAACTACCAGTATCACCGGCAGTTGTTCCTGTGTTACCCAATCCGCAAAAGTGAAAGTGTCAGAAAGCGGCGTAAACCAGCCGCCAGCACCTTCCACTAACACCCAGTCAGCCTGTTGTTCAAGCGCGCGTAATCCGGCGCTCATTACCAATGATTCTATCGGCCTGCCCTCTTGTGCGCTGATGATGTGCGGCGAAGTGGGTTCTGCGAAGGTGTAAGGATTTACCGTTGCGTAATCCAGCTGCAGGCTGCTGTTGCGCTGTAACGCCAGCGCGTCGCTATTACGTAAGCCTTCCGGGGTCTTTTCGCTGCCAGAGGCGACCGGTTTATAACCTGCCGTCCGGTAGCCTACTGCCTTTGCGGCTTGTAAAAGTGCACAACTGGCGACGGTTTTCCCCACTTCGGTATCCGTTCCGGTGACAAAATAACGTTTACTCACGAGCAATCACTCCCAAAAAAAGATGATACGTCAGAGGATATCGCCCCTGTTTTTGTGGCCAGGCCAGTTGCAATCGCTGCAACTGCGAACGCGTTAATATCCGCGGGTCGCGCCCTTCATGAAGATGCGTGGCACCGATGCCTTTCAGCGAACGCATGGCACTGAGCGCATCATCAAACCACAGCGTGATGGGCTGAATATGATGTTGATAATGCACGCCGTTCAGTGACTGTTCGATTTCATCTGGCGGTAAAAAGCGATTAGCATGCGGACGCTCGTCCACCGCCTGCCACGCCTGATGCAGTTCGGGTAACGATCCCTGCACCAGCGTGGTAAACGCGACCACGCCTCCGGGGCGCACCACCCGATACAGCTCGCGGAGTGCCGTGGATAAATTACCGCACCACTGCACCGCGAGATTGCTCCATGCAAGATCGAAGGTTGCAGTCGCTAACGGCAGGGATTCGATATCTCCCGCCAGATAATGGTCTGCGGCATCCTTCTGGCGTGCCTGAACAAGCATTGGCGGCGAGAGATCTAACGCCGTCACCTGCGCGTGACGTTCCCGCCAATGACGGCTCATCCAGCCAGGTCCACAACCCGCATCCAGTACATGGGTGTATTTACGCTGTGGGAGCATTGCCAGTAAGACGTCAGCACTCTGGCGCTGTAGATCCGCATGTTGCTCATAGTGCGCGGCTGCCCGACCAAATGCCGCTGCAATGGCTTGTTTATTAACCGTTGTCATGCAGCACCTCCAGCAGACTATCGATATCCTGCATTTCATGCGCTGCGGTTAGCGTTAAGCGCAGTCGCGCAGTACCAGCGGGTACGGTTGGCGGGCGAATCGCCGTGACCCAGCAACCTTGCTGGCGCAGTTTTTCTGCCAGTTGTAACGCACGGCTGTTATCACCGACGATCAATGGCTGGATGGCGCTCCATGAATCAGCAAGCGTAAACGGCAAATCCTGCACTCCGGCACGAAAACGCGTAATGAGTGCCGCCAGTTTTTCGCGCCGTGCATCACCCTCATCACTGCGAATGACCGCCAGCGACGCACGTAATGCCTGCGCCTGAGCGGGCGGCATACTGGTGCTGTAGATAAGATGGCGGGCGAATTGCAGCAGATAATCCGCCACCGTATTGGAGCAAAGCACCGCTGCCCCGCTGACGCCAAATCCTTTGCCAAAAGTCACCACCAGCAATTCTGGTTTTACCTTTTGCAGCCAGCAGCTGCCACGCCCCTGCTCCCCGATAACGCCCGTGCCGTGGGCGTCATCGACCATCAACCAGCCATCGTGCTGTTGCGTTACCTGCTGGATTTCCTCCAGTGGCGCACTATCGCCGTCCATGCTGAACACGCCTTCTGTCACTACCAGTTGCTGCCCCGGACAGGGGGAAGCAAGCAGTCGCGCCAGATGAGTGACATCGTTATGAGCAAAACGGCGAAGCGGCGACGGGCTTAAACTTGCAGCCTCCAGCAATGAGGCATGGCTAAGCCGGTCGGCAACAATACGGTCCTCTTTCGCCATCATCGCGGTAATAACTGCCTGGTTAGCGGCAAAACCAGAGATAAACAGCAGTGCCCGCGAATAGCCCAGCCACTCGGCCAGTTCTTCTTCCAGCGCCTGATGCGCCACGCTATAACCGCTGACGTGACCGGAGCCGCCGCTACCGACGCCAAATTGCTCCGCACTCAGCTTCCAGGCACGGATAATTTGCGGATGATGGCTTAAACCTAAATAATCGTTACTGGAAAAGTTCAGATACTGGCGATCGTCCGCCACCAGCCAGCGTCCGGCTCCTTGCGCCACTGGATAACGGCGACGCAGGGCATCGGCAGCACGCCGCGCATCGAGCGCCGCGTTGATTTTCTCCTGCCAGCTCATAGTGCTGCCGCGTTGTAATATTCGTCAGTGTCCGGGGTCATCAGCGCCTGCTCCAGACGCTGCTGTTGTTCGTTATCGCCCGCCAGCACGGCAGTTTGCTGCGGATTTAGCCCCAGTTTGCGGAACAGTTGCAGGTCTTTATCTTCTTCCGGATTCGGCGTGGTCAGCAGTTTGCAACCGTAGAAAATCGAGTTTGCGCCAGCCATAAAGCACATCGCCTGAGTCTGTTCGTTCATCTGCTCGCGTCCGGCAGAAAGGCGTACGTAAGAGGTCGGCATCATGATCCGCGCAACTGCAATGGTGCGAATAAAATCAAAGGCATCGACATCATCGTTATCAGCAAGCGGCGTGCCTTTCACCTTCACCAGCATGTTGATTGGTACGCTTTCCGGCGGCGTTGGCAGGTTTGCCAGTTGCAGCAATAATCCGGCGCGATCTTTTACTGTTTCGCCTAAGCCCACAATGCCGCCCGAGCAGACTTTGATCCCGGCGTCGCGCACTTTTTCCAGCGTATCGAGGCGTTCCTGATAGGTACGCGTGGTGATGATATTGCCGTAAAACTCCGGCGAGGTGTCGAGGTTGTGGTTGTAGTAATCCAGCCCGGCGTTCGCAAGGCGCTGCGCCTGAGATTCACTCAACGTACCCAGCGTCATACACGCCTCCAGCCCCATCGCTTTTACTCCCTGCACCATTTGTTCCAGGTAGGGCATATCGCGTTCGTGGGGATTCTTCCACGCCGCGCCCATGCAGAAGCGCGTCGATCCTGCCGCTTTCGCTTTGCGCGCCGACTCCAGCACCTGTTCAACTTCCATCAACCGCTCGGCTTCCAGCCCGGTTTTGTAGCGCGAGCTTTGCGGGCAGTATTTGCAATCTTCCGGACAAGCTCCGGTCTTAATCGACAGCAAAGTGCTGACCTGCACCTGACGTGGATCGAAATGCTGACGATGCACCTGCTGCGCTTCAAACAGCAGATCCAGCAACGGTTTTTCAAATAATTCTGTGACTTGCGACAATGTCCAGCGTGGGCGGTGAGCCATAGGGCTTCTCCAAAACGTGTTTTTTGTTGTTAATTCGGTGTAGACTCGTAAACCTAAATCTTTTCAATTTGGTTTACAAGTCGATTATGACAACGGACGATCTTGCCTTTGACCAACGCCATATCTGGCACCCATACACATCCATGACCTCCCCGCTACCGGTTTATCCGGTGGCGAGCGCCGAGGGTTGCGAGCTAATTTTGTCTGACGGCAGACGCCTTGTTGACGGTATGTCGTCCTGGTGGGCGGCGATCCACGGTTACAATCACCCGCAGCTTAATGCGGCGATGAAATCGCAAATTGATGCTATGTCGCATGTGATGTTTGGCGGTATCACCCATGCGCCCGCCATTGAGCTGTGCCGCAAATTGGTGGCAATGACGCCGCAACCGCTGGAGTGCGTTTTTCTCGCGGACTCCGGCTCCGTAGCGGTAGAAGTGGCGATGAAAATGGCGTTGCAGTACTGGCAGGCCAAAGGCGAAGCGCGCCAGCGTTTTCTGACCTTCCGCAATGGTTATCATGGCGATACCTTTGGCGCGATGTCGGTGTGCGATCCGGACAACTCAATGCACAGCCTGTGGAAAGGCTATCTGCCAGAAAACTTGTTTGCTCCCGCCCCGCAAAGCCGCCTGGATGGTGAATGGGATGAACGCGATATGGTGGGCTTTGCCCGCCTGATGGCGGCGCATCGTCATGAAATCGCCGCAGTGATCATTGAACCGATTGTCCAGGGCGCAGGCGGGATGCGCATCTACCATCCGGAATGGTTAAAACGAATCCGCAAAATGTGCGATCGCGAAGGTATCTTGCTGATTGCCGACGAGATCGCCACCGGATTTGGTCGTACCGGCAAACTGTTTGCCTGTGAACATGCAGAAATCGCGCCGGATATTTTGTGTCTCGGTAAAGCCTTAACCGGCGGCACAATGACCCTTTCCGCCACGCTCACCACGCGCGAGGTTGCGGAAACCATCAGTAACGGCGAAGCCGGCTGCTTTATGCATGGGCCAACTTTTATGGGCAATCCGCTGGCCTGCGCAGCAGCAAACGCCAGCCTGGCGATTCTCGAATCTGGCGACTGGCAGCATCAGGTGGCGGCTATTGAAGGGCAGCTACGCGAGCAACTTGCCCCCGCCTGTGACGCCGAAATGGTTGCCGATGTGCGCGTACTGGGGGCAATCGGCGTGGTCGAAACCACTCGTCCGGTGAATATGGCAGCGCTGCAAAAATTCTTTGTCGAACAGGGTGTCTGGATCCGGCCTTTTGGCAAACTGATTTACCTGATGCCGCCCTATATTATTCTCCCGCAACAGTTGCAGCGTCTGACCGCAGCGGTTAATCGTGCGGTGCAGGATGAAACATTTTTTTGCCAATAACGGGAAGTTAGCGTGAGGGTTTCTGGCTACACTTTCTGCAAACAAGAAAGGAGGGCTCATGAAACTCATCAGTAATGATTTACGCGATGGCGATAAGCTGCCGCATCGTCATGTCTTTAACGGCATGGGTTACGATGGCGATAATATTTCACCGCATCTGGCGTGGGATGATGTTCCTGTGGGAACGAAAAGTTTTGTTGTCACCTGCTACGACCCGGATGCGCCAACTGGCTCCGGCTGGTGGCACTGGGTAGTTGTTAATTTACCCGCGGATACCCGCGTATTACCGCAAGGGTTTGGCTCTGGTCTGGTAGCAATGCCAGACGGCGTTTTGCAGACGCGTACCGACTTTGGTAAAACCGGATACGATGGCGCAGCGCCGCCGAAAGGCGAAACCCATCGCTACATTTTTACCGTTCACGCGCTGGATGTAGAACGTATTGATGTCGATGAAGGTGCCAGCGGCGCGATGGTCGGGTTTAACGTTCATTTTCACTCTCTGGCGAGAGCCTCGATTACTGCGATGTTTAGTTAATCACTCTGCCAGATGGCGCAATGCCATCTGGTATCACTTAAAGGTATTAAAAACAACTTTTTGTCTTTTTACCTTCCCGTTTCGCTCAAGTTAGTATAAAAAAGCTGAACGAGAAACGTAAAATGATATAAATATCAATATATTAAATTAGATTTTGCATAAAAAACAGACTACATAATACTGTAAAACACAACATATGCAGTCACTATGAATCAACTACTTAGATGGTATTAGTGACCTGTAACAGAGCATTAGCGCAAGGTGATTTTTGTCTTCTTGCGCTAATTTTTTGTCATCAAACCTGTCGCACTCCAGAGAAGCACAAAGCCTCGCAATCCAGTGCAAAGCTTTGTGTGCCACCCACTACGGCCCGCATAACCAGTAAGAAGATAGCAGTGATGTCAAACGACGCAGCAGTCTTCTTTTCTTTCACACTTTCCCCCACCCAGCATACATACCTTTCTGCCACAGCTGAAATGAATGTCTATTATGAGCAAGGAGAGGAAATTCGTAATTGTCATCATCAATGGCGATTTGCTGGTACTATCTGTGTTAAGTAATAGGAAAACAAGTAACTGGAGAAAGATTTGATTTACACACTATTATAGCAGTTAATAGTTTAAGCTATTGACACTTTAACTATTTTGCATAAAGTTAAACATAACAACCCCATAAATTGATAATGCAAGAGAGTACTGAACTAAGTATTTTAGCTCTACCATATTGCCCAGGCAGTATAATATATGATACATTAAAAAATTAGATTTAATTTACTTAAACATCCTAATCACACTAAGAATGAAGAAATAAATGCTGTTTAAATATTGTCCTATTAATGAGTATTCAATTAAATCTCTAGTGGAAAACAAACTATATCTTAATCATCTCAACATGATGAATGACAGTGCTGAAGGTTTTTGTAAGATAATAAGTGGTTTCCCAGATTATAATGAAAAAACTGAGAGATATGATTTGATAATAAAAACATGGTGTGGAGAGTCTGGCTGGCTACCTTCTGAATATGAATATAACGAATATATTGATTCAATGAGAGAACTGGAACCAAATGTCCCGCAATTGCTGGACTCTGCAAGGATATCATGCTTTACGAATACGGCGTTAAACCCTACAATGTGGGCTCATTATGCTAACAACAGAACAGGTATATGTATAGAATTCGATCAAGACAAAATAAGAGAACTAGAGGATATCTATATCTTTGACGTCAAATATAAAGATCGCCCTCCGACTATTGATACTGCAGTACTAACATTAATAGCTGATCAGGTGAACTATAATCATGATGCAATTTATGATGATTATCAAGAAAAGTTCAAACATCTTTATGAACAAGCATTTGACGAGGGAAGAAATTTGCTTTTGGAAATTTACAATGGAATATTGGCAACTAAATCTCAAGAATGGTCTTATGAACAAGAAAAACGGCTAATATATATTTTATCCTTCTCACAAGAAGACAAATTGGCAAAAAAATATAAAACTGGCATAAACATATCACTCCCTGAAGGATGCATTAAAAGTGTTATCCTAGGTGAGAAGACAAGTGAGCATGATAAAAAACTTATAGTTTCAGCTATAAAAAAACATTCTAAACACATTAAGTTGAAGAGAGCTACAATAACACAAGGCGAATATTTATTATCTATTCGTGATGAAGTTTTTAGCTGATGGTATTATAATCGAACAGATATTTTCTCCTAAGCGTTGCATTTATCCCACGGTAACATATTCATACTCAAATATCCTGCGACATGGAAGATTTGAGTATGGTTGTTCTTCATGAGCGAAAAGCAGATGTTCGCGCTAAGGTATAATCAATTGGTTGTTAAATAGTTTAAACACAAGCAATGACTAATAAAACAATGCCACAAACCTTATTATTTCTAAACTAGCATTTAGCTTTCAGACAATTTATTGATTGTTAATACATATTTTTAATATTTAATTATCATTTATTCCCCCCCCCCTCATGCTTATCAAATACTTCACAACAACGGAATTTTAATCCACATTTGTTATCTGTCTCTATCAGATTCATCCATACCCCCCTCCATTATTATTTAATTTCCAGATAAAAATCTTCATCCTGTTATACATATAAAAAAGTGCAATATTTAAATAATGATAACAAATTATTGATTTTGCTCACATAAATTTTATTGACAAGATGATAAGCTGATATCTACACATTGTATTTTCTCAAGAGGAATTTATGGCTGACATTGTCACTGGTTTGACCGCACTCAAAACCGCCTTTGATTTAGCAAAAGATATAAAAAATGCCACTGGCGCATACAATGATGCAGAAATGAGGCTTAAGTTTAGTGAGCTTTATAGCGCGCTATCTGAAGCCAAAATAGAACTGGCTGATACACAGCTAGAAATGTATGAACTAAAGCTGAAGATCGAAGAGTTGCAAGCTAAGCTTGATGCATCGGACGAGCTTGAATATAGGGAAAACGTATACTGGAGGGCCTCACCTATCAATGGCAAACCAAACGGTCCTTTTTGCCCAAGATGTTATGAAAGTTCAGAGAAGAAGCTATCTTCAATGAGTCAAGTAACGGGGCATGCAACTATTGCTGGAAAATACAAATGTAATACTTGTAACGCCTACGTTAGATAAAAAGCCGTTATGGGGCTGGGACGGAGGCTCAAATCCTCTCGTGCAAAAATTCAGCTAAAACTTTTGTTCAGGAGACTCTGAAAGATACCAAGAAGTCTGCTGACGAGTGGTTTATTTACTAATTAGCACGTAAAATCTATTATGGCTGGAAATCATTCAATACTCGTACTATCGAAAGTTCGCCAGCCGACAGCAAAACGCTATTGCATGGCAGGGATTGCAGGCCTCTCGATATTCGGTGCTAAGGATGTATCAACACGGTTCAGCAGAACCCGATGCGTCTTCAAAACCGCAGCAACGATATCTCTTCCTCCGTTCCATTTACAGCCACCTTTTTCACCCTCGATTAACCAACAACCAGACCAGAAGACACGCTACCACCGGCACAGCAAAATCCATCAGGCTTGCCATATCCCACGCGCGTGGGTCAAAACCGCCCCACCACGGCATATTCATTCGCTTGCCATGCCCGAACATTTCGATCCAGCGATATTCTGCCTGGGTGTGTTCACGCGCAATGAAGAACGTACAACCGG
>OIGL01000065.1_pt1 | contig 54334 bp, 53 predicted proteins | sample 1582221 | NCBI WGS metagenome assembly OIGL01 (sample SAMN02674607, study PRJEB24791) | human gut metagenome, SKBSTL069 | isolation source: stool | host: Homo sapiens | place: USA | reverse complement strand
ACGAAAGCAATCTGTTACAGCTTTTTTGTTTTGCCGGAAACGAAAAAGAGGAAATGATACTGAAAAATGAAATGAACGGTTATAAATGAAATGACAATTCTAAACAGAAATGACATTTTGAAAAGAAAAATAAGTTTCAAGCATTACAGGCAGATAAAAGCGGAAATTTACCTGATTATGAAATGATGGATACGGCAGCAGATAGGATACAATAAATTTGATTGCAATATAAAAAAAAGAGTGGTATAATCATCTTGCTGGGATGCCCCGGCTTTTTTAAGTGGTATTTGTTGACTGCGATAGGGTGTTATGATATACTCTATGAGCATATTACAATGGCTGTGGGCCAAAGAAAGTTGAGTGAGGTGTAAAGAATGCGTGAAGGAATTACTCTTGCATGTCCAGAATGCAAGCGCCGCAATTATCGTACAAACAAAAATAAGAAGAATAATGCAGAGCGTATTGAAATGATGAAGTACTGCCCGTGGTGTCATAAACATACCTTACATAAAGAAACTAAATAATAGTGCTTAGAATGAGGGTGTAAGGATGGCTAAACGTAATCAACCGACCAAAAGAGAGGTTGCAGAAGAAAATAGAAGTGCCTGGACCCGTTTTTTCCGTGAAACAAAAATGGAAATGAAAAAGGTCATCTGGCCGACAAAACAGGAAATGATTCGTTACACGATTGCTGTCATCGTATCAGTCATCTTGGTTTCTTTTCTGATTATTATTGTAGACTTCATATTCATGCAGCTCTCCAGATTGCTGGTGCATACTGTAGGATGAAAGGAGAGGGCATATGCCGGATAGTGAAGTAAAGAAAAAGAAAACTGTAGAAAATGCGACTGTCAGTGCCCCGACTGAAATCGGCACACCGAAAGAAGGATCCGATAAAGATATCCGCTGGTATGTAATCCATACATATTCCGGTTATGAAAATAAAGTAAAAGATACGCTGACCCGGAAAGTCCATTCTATGGGAATGGACGACACGATCATACAAATTCTTCTTCCCATGCATGATGAAGAAGAGGTCAAGGATGGAGAAAAGAAAGTCGTATCAAGGAAAGTATTTCCCGGTTATCTTCTGATACAAATGGAAGTTAATGACCGAAGCTGGTATGTTGTAAGAAATACCCCGGGGGTGACCGGGTTTGTAGGCACGACTACGAAACCGATTCCTCTTTCGGACGAAGAAGCAAAACGTATCATTGACGGTGATAAGAAGAAAGTATCGGTAACAACCGAGGCCAAAGTGGGCGATAAAATTAAAATCACACAAGGTCCGTTTGCCGATCGCAGTGCTGTTGTACTTGATGTGACGGCCGACAAGAGCAAGATTAAGGCGGATATCAGTAATTTCGGCACGACAACAACGATAGAGTTGGAAGCGGGATTTTTTGAACTGCTTCATTAAATAACTCTGTGAGACTGTCTTGTACTTGGCTTGTCTCACAAACGTGGGAGGGTCTGTTACAGCCCGGAAACCACATTCCATAATAGGAAAAGGAGGTGTAACAATATGGCAAAGAAAATTTCCAAGGTAGTTAAATTGCAGGTACCGGCAGGGAAAGCCACTCCGGCACCGCCCGTAGGTCCCGCCCTCGGTCAGGCCGGTGTCAACATCATGGCCTTCGTTAAAGATTTTAACGACCGTACTGCTAAACAGGCCGGACTTATTATTCCTGTAGAAATTACCGTTTTTGAAGACAGAAGCTTTACATTTATCTGTAAAACTCCGCCGGCAGCCGTTCTTTTGAAAAAGGCGGCAGGGCTTGAAAAAGCATCCGGAGAACCGAACAAGAAAAAAGTCGGTAAAGTCACAAAAGCACAGGTAAAAGAAATTGCAGAAACCAAAATGCCCGATCTCAACGCAAACGACGTAGAAGCCGCTATGCGTATTGTAGAAGGGACAGCCCGTTCTATGGGCGTCGAAGTAGTAGATTAATGACTGTCAGTGGTACCGGCTTACCGGCAACCACGAAGGAGGAAACAATGGCAAAACTGACAAAGAAACAAAAAGCAGCCGCAGCCATCGTTGACGGTCATAAACTCTATGATCTCGACGAAGCTGTAAAACTTGTAAAAGAAACGGCAACTGCAAAATTTGATGAAACCATCGAACTTGCATTCAATCTCAATGTAAATCCGAAATACGCTGACCAGCAGCTTCGCGGGGCTATCCTTCTTCCCCACGGCACAGGCAAGTCCAAGAAAGTTCTTGTATTTGCTAAAGACCAGAAAGAAGATGAAGCGAAAGCGGCAGGTGCTGATTATGTCGGCGGAAAAGAACTGGCTGACAAAATCATCGGCGGCTGGTTTGATTTCGATGTAGTCGTAGCGACACCGGATATGATGGCTGTAGTAGGTCGTCTCGGTCGTGTACTCGGTCCTAAAGGACTTATGCCGAACCCGAAGGTCGGCACCGTAACACCGGACGTAACCAAAGCGGTTACGGAAATCAAAGCCGGCAAGGTGGAATATCGTACAGATAAAGCCGGTAATGTGCAGGTTGTTATCGGCAAAGCATCATTTGATGAAATTAAACTGAAAGAAAACCTCGTTGCTATTTATAACACCATTCTCAAATCCCGTCCTGCCAGCGTCAAAGGGCAGTACATGAAAACGGTGACACTGGCATCCACCATGGGCCCCGGTATTCATCTGGATATGGGAACGATAGCAGCTCCGAAAGCTGAATAACCTAACTATTTACACTTAGCTGAAGACCGGCGGTATCTATAATGGGCGAAAGCCCGCCTCCCGAGGCTGAGTACTGGAAACAGTACACGACCTCGCAAATATATGGCGGGGTCGTTTTGGCTAATGTGATAAATATAAGAAATGCAGCTATGTATTTCCTTAACAATTAATAAGCAGAGGAGGTGTATTATGAGAGAAGAAAAGTATGAAGTAAAAATTCGTCCCGAAAAAGTGGCTGTTGTTGACGAAATGAAAGAAAAACTCTCTTCGGAAGGGGTTGTTCTTATTTCCTACAGCAAGCTGGATGTGGCATCTGCCATGAAACTCCGCCGCACTTTCCTGAAGCATGGCGTACAATACAGAGTCGTCAAAAACACATTGACTCGTATTGCTGCCGATGACTTGGGAATTGAAGGCTTTCATGACCTTTTGAAAGGTCCGATGGGACTGGCTACCTGTAAAAATGACGCAGTAGCACCGGCAGCGGCTATCAAAGAGTTTTTGAAAGAAACAAAGAGCGAAGCGATCCAAGTCAAAGCAGGTGTTCTGGACGGAAAACTCATTGATCCCAAAGCCGTACAGGCTCTGGCCGATCTGCCGTCGAAAGACCAACTTCTCGGAATGCTGGCGTCCACATTGCTGGCACCGATTACGGGATTGGCGCGTGCTTTGAACGGCAATATCCAAAATCTTGCGTATGCGCTTGAAGCCGTACGTAAACAAAAAGAAAGTGCATAATGACACATAAATTAGTCCATTGGAGGAAAAACAAATGACACATGAAGAAATCCTTAACGCGATCAGCGAAATGTCCGTTCTCGAATTGAGCGAACTCGTAAAAGCTATTGAAGAAAAATTCGGCGTATCCGCAGCAGCTCCCGTAGCAGTTGCAGCAGCAGGCGCAGCTCCGGCAGCAGGCGCAGCAGCTGAAGAAAAGACTGAATTTGATGTTATCCTTAAAGAAGCTGGCGCACAGAAAATCCAGGTTATTAAAGCTGTTCGTGAAATTACCGGACTCGGCCTGAAAGAAGCTAAAGCAGTTGTTGACGGCGCACCGAAAGAAGTTAAGACCGGCGTAGCAAAAGCTGAAGCTGAAGAAATGAAGAAGAAACTTGAAGAAGCAGGCGCAACTGTAGAATTGAAATAATGGCGGCTCTTCAAAAAATATAAAAAGATGGAACTCTGGATAGAGTTCCATTTTTTGTGTAAAAATTTTACTGTTATTATTTTGAAAATGCCGGAAAATGAAAAATTACAGAAATAAATAAAATAAAAAGAATGTTTTTATATCCCCGCAGGATTGAAAATTTGTTACAATAAAATACAAAGAAAGATGATTCTACAAACGGGGAGGGCGCTATGAAAAAAACGAGATGGATGGCTGCCGGCTTGCTTGTTATGTTGCCTTGGACGGGAATGACGGCAGATCATGTGTATTTCCAAGATAACCGGAATCTTCCCATGATAGTGAATACGGAAGGAATCTATGCTACAGGAAATAGCGGCGTTTTCATGGATCTTTCCTCAATAGAATTGACAGATATATTTACAAATGGAATGGAAGTGAAAGCAGAGTTTCTCCATGTAAAAAATGAAGAACCTCGGGTGTTTACGGAATATTTCCGGTTGGCTGATGACGGTCGTGCCTGGGTTCGGACGGAAGGCGGGTGGCATTCCGTCACGTCCGATTCATCCGGTGCTGAACGCATAGCGGTAAGCCTGATTCGTGAAGATATGGGAAATGAAGAGAAAAGAATGACCTATACTTCAAAAATCACGGCCATATGGGACGCCAAAGTGAAAGCCTATGAATTGAAGAAGGCGGCGGAAGAAAAGGCACGAAGAGAAAAGATGACGGAAGAAGAGATTGCGGCAGAAGAAAAAAAAGAGAAAAAAGAAGATTATCAGGGCGTAAAGCTTGATGAAGTAGAACCGGAAACGGCAGAAAAAAAGAATGCCCGCCGGACTCCAGGGGATAACAGTTTTGCAAACCAAGAAGAAGTACCTGCGGCTACGCCAGGAGCGGTAAAAACCAAAGGGCAGGTACAAAAAGAAAAAACGATGACAGAAGAAAAAAAGGATAAGCCCGAACAAGTGGAAATTGTGATCATATCCGATCCGACGGTGGAAATTATTCCTTCAAACGCCGAGATCGTATAGAAGCGACTCTCATAGATGGCGCATAGTATAATGAATAAAGAAATGAAAAGCAGGGATGGGGGAGAGAATCATATGGCAAAGAGATTGTATACATTGGAAGTGGCAGGGTGCAAAAGGCAGCTTCCTGTGATGAATATTTCAGAAACAAAAGCGATTGCCGCTTTTGTTATTTTGGGCGATGTGGAGATTGTAGAAAAGACGGCACATGAATTGGCAAAAAAAGTACCGAAAGAGGCAGACTATATCATGACCGCAGAAACAAAGGGCATTCCTTTGGCGGCCGAACTTGCGAAAAATCTGGGACATAAGACCTATATGGTAGCGAGAAAATCGGTGAAAGCGTATATGGAAAATCCCATCTGGGTAGAAGATGAATCCATTACCACGCAAGGGAAACAAAAGCTTTATTTATCGGAAAGTGATGTGAACCTGATTCGCGGGAAACGGATTCTTCTTGTTGATGACGTCATCAGTACCGGCGGATCCATGAAAGCACTGTATGAGCTGGCAGAAAAAGCGGGAGCTGAAGTGATTAGCCAAGCTGCGATTTTGGCAGAAGGAGAAGCGATGGAACGGGACGATATCATTTACCTCGCTCCTCTTCCTCTGTTGAAAGCGGAATAAAAGAAAGCGGTTTTGAGCAAAACCGCTTTTTATATGGAGATTTTAAAATCGGTCTGTTTTCCCGTATGCAGGGAAAAAGTATCTATAAATGCAATAATTCTCTATGGTATAATAACGAATAATACATAGAGAAAATAGCCACACAGCTTTATTTTCACAGGAGGAACCGAATGAAGCACCAGGAAATTGTTATTATAATAGATTTTGGCGGGCAATATGCCCAGCTCATTGCCAGACGTGTCCGTGAATGCGGCGTATACTGCGAAATACTTCCTTATAATAAATCGGCGGAAGAAATTCTTGCACAAAATCCCAAAGGAATTATTTTCTCCGGCGGGCCGTCCAGCGTCAATGCGGAAAATGCACCCCGGCTTGATCCCGGCGTATTTAAAGCGGGCATTCCGGTTCTCGGAATCTGCTACGGTATGCAGATTATGGCCAAAGACTTGGGAGGAAGTGTAGCCAGCCCCGAAAAACATGAATACGGTCACACCGACTTCTTCCGGAACGGAAGTTCTCCGCTCTTTGAAGATATTTCCGATAAGACCGCCGTATGGATGAGCCACGGCGATTCTGTTGTCGATATGCCTGCAGGCTTCGGTCTTACAGGACACACCGCTCTCACACCGGTTGCGGCTATGGCAGATGAAGCCAGACGATTCTATGGAGTACAATTCCATCCTGAAGTCGTCCATACTCCGGAAGGAATGCAAATGCTCAAAAATTTCCTTTTCAAAATCTGCGAATGCCAGGGCGAATGGTCTATGGGAAACTATATAGACATCGCTGTGGAAAATATCCGTGAACAGGTAGGAAATCATCAGGTCATCTGCGCCCTTTCCGGTGGCGTGGACTCCTCGGTAGCCGCTGTTCTCGTTCATAAAGCCATCGGTGACCAGCTCACCTGTGTCTTTGTCGATCACGGATTCCTGCGTTTAGGCGAAGCGGAACAAGTGGTAGATACATTTACCAATAAATTTAATATCAAACTGATTCATAAAGATGCATCGGCGCATTTCCTTTCGCTCTTGAAAGGCGTTACCGAACCTGAAAAGAAACGGAAAACCATCGGTGCGGAATTTATCCACACCTTCCAGGAAGAAGCCAATAAACTGGATGACGTGAAATTCCTTGTCCAGGGGACACTTTATCCCGACGTTGTAGAAAGCGGTACAGCCACCGCTGCGACCATCAAATCGCACCATAATGTAGGAGGACTTCCGAAAGATATGAAATTCTCCCTTATCGAACCGCTCCGCGAACTTTTCAAAGATGAAGTCCGCCAGCTCGGAAGAGAACTCGGACTTCCCGAAGACGTCATTAATCGCCAGCCCTTCCCGGGGCCGGGACTTGCCATCCGCATTATCGGAGAAATTACCCCGGAAAGACTGGACATTCTCCGAAAAGCCGATTTCATAGTTAGAGATGTCATCAAACAGCATGGACTTTATAACGATATATGGCAATCCTTTGCCATTCTTCCCGCCGCCATTCGCAGCGTAGGCGTTATGGGTGACGAAAGGACCTATGACTACACTGTAGGTATCAGAGCCGTCACCAGTTCTGATGGTATGACCGCCGACTATTTCCGCTTCCCCTGGGAAGTTCTGGATGAAATGAGCCGGCGAATCTGCAATGAAGTCAAAGGAGTCAACAGAGTCGTCTACGACATCACCTCAAAACCGCCGTCCACGATTGAGTGGGAATGAAAATAAAAGCCTTGATATATTCAATACTAAGTGGATAATCAGGGCTTTTTTTATGATAATAGAAAAATATGCTTTCAGGGAAAGAAGTTCACTTTTTAATTCTTAAAGACCTTTGTTTATTTTGACTTGTAAAATATAAAAGCATTTATAAATATAGCGAATACTGTATTTTTGTCGTGAATCCGTGATATAGTATCATTAAGAGAACATGAGAGGAGCCTCTTATGAGTGTATCTTATAAATAATTATGGCATGTATTACTTGACAGAAATATGAAGAAAAAGATCTGGCGGAAATAGCAGGAGTAAGTACGTATACAATCAATAAGTTGAACAAAAACGGAAATGTAACAATCGAGATTTTAGGGAAAATTTGTACCGCTTTAGATTGTAAATTAGATGACATTTTAGAATTTATTGATGAGGACGGTAAATGATGAATAAAAAAAACAGTGCCAATATCGGTTTTGAAAAACAAATTTGGGATGCAGCTTGTGTTCTTTGGGGACATATTCCGGCGGCTGAATACAGAAAGGTCATTGTCGGACTTATTTTTCTCCGGTATATATCCAGTGCTTTTGAAAAACGCTACAACGAGCTTTTAAAAGAAGGCGATGGATTTGAGGGTGATAGAGATGCATATGCAGAAAAAAACATTTTCTTTGTACCGAAAGAGGCTCGTTGGAGCAAAATTTCTTCTGCAGCCCATACCCCTGAAATTGGAAAAGTGATTGATGATGCCATGCGGGCAATAGAAAAAGAAAACAAAAGTCTAAAAAACGTATTGCCTAAAAATTACGGAAATCCTGATTTAGATAAAAGAGTATTAGGGGAAGTAGTAGACCTATTTACCAACGAAATAAAAATGGATGGAACCGAGGTAAGTAAAGATTTACTCGGCAGAACCTATGAATATTGCATTGCTCAATTTGCAGCCTACGAAGGAACAAAGGGCGGTGAATTTTACACGCCTTCGAGTATTGTAAAAACAATTGTTGCCATACTAAAGCCCTTTAACAATTGTCGCGTGTATGATCCGTGCTGCGGTAGTGGAGGCATGTTTGTACAAAGTGAAAAATTCGTACAGGCACATAGTGATAACAGAGGAAACATTTCTGTTTATGGGCAAGAGTCTAATGCCGATACATGGAAAATGGCAAAAATGAATATGGCAATTCGGGGAATTGATGCGAATTTAGGTGAGTACCATGCAGATACATTTTTTAATGACATTCATAAAACGCTAAAATCGGATTTCATAATGGCTAATCCACCATTCAACCTTTCTAGTTGGGGCGCGGATAAATTGAAAGATGATGTGCGGTGGAAATATGGAACGCCACCGGCAGGAAATGCCAACTATGCGTGGATACAACATATGATCCATCATTTAGCACCAAATGGAAAAATCGGCTTGGTACTTGCCAATGGAGCTTTATCAACTCAAACTTCCGGCGAAGGAGAAATAAGAAAAAAGATTATAGAAGATGACCTTATTGAAGGGATTGTAGCTTTACCGACGCAGCTATTTTATAGTGTGACCATCCCCGTGACTTTGTGGTTCATTACAAAGAATAAAAAACAAAAAGGGAAAACTCTATTTATCGATGCTCGAAAAATGGGACATATGGTTGATAGAAAGCATAGAGATTTTACAGAAGGAATACAAGAAGACGGAAGCCTCGGAGATATTGATTTATTAGCAAAAACATTTGAAGACTTTCAAAACGGAGAATTAGAGGAGAAAAAAGGGTTTTCCGCCATTGCTACAATCGAAGATATAGCGAAACAAGATTATATCTTAACCCCCGGTAGATATGTGGGTATTGAAGAACAAGAAGATGATGGAGAGCCTTTTGATGACAAGATGAAGCGGCTTACTTCAGAGCTATCGGAAATGTTTAAGAAATCTCACGAATTGGAAGAGGAGATTCGCAAAAAACTGGGGGCAATCGGATATGAGATTTAAGACAGAAAAACTTGGCCAATTCTTATATATAAAGGGGAGGATTGGATGGAAAGGACTAAAAAAATCTGAGTATTTAGATTATAGCGAATATATGATAATAAATGGGGAAGTGCTTACCAAAAATGGAATTGATTGGAATAAAGCGGGATATATTTCAAAAGAAAGATATGATGAATCACCAGAGATTATGCTTCAAAATGAAGATATTTTAATTTCCAAAGATGGTACTATTGGTAAACTGGGATTTGTTAAAGATTTACCGTCTAAAACTACTGTTGCATCTGGAATATTCGTTTTGAGAAATTTAAAACCAGAAATTATTAATACTAGGTTCATTTACAATTATTTAAAGTCTAGTTATTTTAGCAATTTTATTGCTTCAAGAACAGAGGGAAGTGTTATTCCACACCTATATCAAAAAGATTTTGTGGACTTAAGTTTTCCTTTACCATCTTTGGAGATACAAGAAAAAATTGTTAGAATTTTAGATTGTATTTCTTTGAAAATTGAACTAAACAATAAGATAAACAATAATTTAGTGGATTAAAGGTCTATTTCGGAGACATCAAGCTCGCCGGACATCAGTTTGGGTAAAATGGTATCTCTAACTTTTTCAAGATAATTGTTTTGAGAAATATTAGTTGAAATTTGCTTATATAACGCTGTCACAACATCATCTAATGGCTCTAGTACAGAAAGGTCATTAGGTAGAACTAACATATAGTCTGGTAATGCTTTTTTGCTTAAATGTAAAACAGTTGTGCCATTAACATATCCAAGACAATGCGCTTTGAATTTTTTATCTTGAAGAATAGCAGCAATAAGAAATTTTGAAATATTTTCTTGTTTAGGTATAACTTTTACTAAATCCATAGAAAAAATAATATCATTATAGCCCGATTTACTCATCACAAGCTCTGCATTACCAATTACTTCCGCATTCTGAGTTAAGTCAGTATGAGCAACTAATGTGTCAAATAATGCTACATGCTGGGACTCCTTTAATTTAGTTGAAGGGACGATTTCCTTATATCCATCTAATTTAAAACCACCTCTACGATCAAAGTTTTTAATTGTAGCCATTGCTATTTTCGATTCGATTAATTCGTTTCCTTTATAAGAATAGCCACTTATGAACTTAGCAATATTCGATAATGAGGTTTCTACCCAGTTTGTTGGCATAATACCCCCAAATGGGGCATAGTCAGAAAGCCAAGCGGTACAAATTGTTCTAATTTGCTGTGCTAAATTATTGTTTATAACATATCCCATAACTCTCGTGGGTGGCGGGGGTTAATATCGGGGAACTTCCGCCCCATAGTCGTTCTCTAAGAATAAAATGAAGGAGAATTGACGGTGAAACAAGATTTTATCAAAGATGTGATTCAAGGAATGTTACCTTACTTGAATAATGCACAATGCGAGAGGTTGAAAGAGATTTTGCAATATGCTCTTGCGGACTATGAAATAACAGAAAAACAACAAGAGAAATACTCGGAGCAAAACTTTGTGGAACTGTTCCTATCGGCAAAACGTATAGAGGGTTGCTCCGAGAAATCTCTTAAGTATTACAAGGCAACTATTGAAGCTATGCTTAATGAGCTGCAAAAAGATGTTAAACATATAGAGACCGACGACATCAGACGATATCTTACAGAGTATCAGGAAAATAAAAAATCAAGTAGAGTAACGATAGACAATATCCGCCGCATTCTTTCCAGTTTCTTTTCTTGGCTGGAAGATGAGGACTATATATTGAAAAGCCCGGTACGGCGCATACACAAAGTCAAAACCGGTACAAATATCAAGGAGACGTATTCTGATGAAGCATTAGAGCTTATGAGAGATCATTGTACAGAATTGAGAGATTTAGCAATAATAGACATGTTGGCGTCAACGGGTATGCGTGTCGGGGAAATGGTGTTGCTTAACAGAACTGATATTGATTTTAATGAGCGGGAATGTATCGTGTTTGGCAAAGGCAGTAAGGAACGAGTGGTTTACTTTGATGCAAGAACAAAGATACATTTACAGAATTATTTAGAAAGCAGAACAGACGATAACCCGGCGTTGTTTGTATCGCTGAAATCACCCTACGAAAGGCTGAAAATCGGTGGTGTTGAGGTTCGCCTTAGGAAATTTGGTAAACAATTAGGTTTGCAAAAAGTACACCCGCACAAATTCAGGCGTACCCTCGCAACGATGGCAATAGATAAAGGAATGCCGATTGAGCAACTGCAACAGCTTTTAGGACATAAAAAGATAGATACAACCTTGCAATATGCAATGGTAAAACAAAGCAATGTAAAGATGGCCCATCGTAAATATATAGGATAGAGAGGTATGCAGTTATGTCAACTTGGAAAGAATATACTGTAGCAGATATAGTTTCCACCGTGATTGATTATAGAGGAAAAACTCCAAAGAAACTTGGCGGCGATTGGAGTGATTCAGGCTATAGAGCCTTGTCGGCAAAAAATATAAAAACTGGCAAAATTGTTCAACCTGATAGTATTAGATGTGTATCAGAGGATATGTATAAGGCTTGGATGAAAGAAGAAATCCAAAGAGAAGATATATTCATTACCTCAGAAGCTCCATTTGGACAGATATATTTTTGGGATAGCGATGAAAAAATAGTTCTAAGTCAAAGACTCTTTGCTATTAGAGTCAATGGGCAATTTTATCCCAAATACATATACTTCTATATGACTTCTTCGTTTTTTCAAGCTGAATTAGATGGACGAGCTACAGGAACAACTGTTGTAGGGCTTCGTCAGCCTGAATTGTTAAAATGTAAAGTTCTTGCTCCTTCTTACGAAGAACAGAGAGTTATTGCTGAGACCTTATGGTGCTTAGAGCAAAAAATCAATCACAATGAGGAGATAAACAATAATTTAGAGCAACAAGCTCAAGCTCTGTTCAAAGAATGGTTTATTAATAATTCTGAAAATGTTGACTGGGAAACAGGTACATTTAACGGTCTAATCCAGTCAACATTAAATGGTGACTGGGGTAAGGAAAGCCCGATAGGAAACAACACCGAAAAGGTTTATTGCATTAGAGGCGCAGATATTCCTGAAGTAAACGCGGGAAACAAAGGAAAAATGCCAACAAGATATATTCTTTCCAAGAACCTTGCTAATAAGAAGCTTGAAGCAGGAGATATTGTAGTCGAAATTTCTGGAGGTAGTCCTACTCAATCCACTGGAAGATGTACCGTAATTACACAATCTTTGCTTGATCGATACGATAGCAGTATGCTTTGTACAAACTTCTGTAAAGCAATAAAACCTCGAACCGGATATAGTCTCTTTATTTATTACTACTGGCAGTACCTCTATGAAAAAGGTGTTTTCTTTTCATATGAAAATGGTACTACTGGCATTAAAAATCTTGATTTTTCAGGATTTATTGAAACCGAACCAATTTTCATTCCCCCAATTGATAAGGTGCAAGCATTTGATGACTATTGCAAATCAATATTCAATCAAGTTTTTGCCAATGGTAAACAAAGCGAACAGATTGCCTTGTTAAGAGAAATTCTCTTGCCCAAACTGATGTCCGGCGAGCTTGATGTCTCCGAAATAGACCTTTAAGCCACTAAATTATTGTTTATGCTAATTGATTATGATACATGGAAGGATGTTCCAAATGAAAGATAAGGTAAAAGATATCGTATTAGCGGTTTGCTATGATTTTGACAAGACGCTTTCTCCAGATGATATGCAGTCACAAGGATTGATACAGGCATTGAAGAAAGAAGTTGAAAGCTTTTGGAATGAGTCCAACCAATTGGCAAGCGACCATAATATGGATCAAAATTTAGCATGGATGTATAAAATGGCCAAAGATTCGAGAGGGAAATTTGTTTTTAATAAAGAGAAGTTAAAGGATTATGGTTCTAAGGTAGAATTGTATCCAGGGGTTGATACCTGGTTTGAGAGAATCAACAAATATGGTGAAGAGAAGGGAATAATAGTTGAGCATTATATCATTTCGTCAGGGTTGAAAGAAATGATTGAAGGGACAAAAGTAGCGAAATACTTTAAAAAAATTTATGCAAGTTCATTTTATTATGATGAAGACGGGGTGGCGGTATGGCCGGCACAATGTATTAATTATACAAATAAGACACAGTTTTTATTCAGAATCAAAAAAGGTGCCCTTGCAATTAACGATACAAAGGTAAATGACTTTTTAAGTGAGGACCAGGTTCGGGTTCCCTTTAGGAATATGGTATATATCGGGGATAGTGATACGGATGTGCCTTGTATGAAACTTGTATCTATCAATGGGGGATATTCTATTGGGGTATACAGTAAAGGGGCTAAAAATAAAGTCTTTAAGATGATAGAGGAGAAGAGAATAAAGTATTTTGCAGAGGCGGATTATCGTTCGAACTCTGAATTAGAGCAATTATTAAAGAACATTATAGACAGAACGGCAATGAATGAAGTATTGGAAATGAAGTATGTAAAATGCGTTGCTGAAATGAAAAGAGAAAGACAAAGCAAGGATGAACAATTTATTCAAAAAGAAGACTTGATAGATAAATTGAGCGAAAGTTCATCATTTTCACGAACTCATGAAATTATAAAACTCATGAGTGCTATCACGAAATGGAACACCAGTCAAATGGAAAGAATATTAGAAGTCGGGGCATTGAACAGTCAAGTAAGATATATTTTAAATGATACAGATATAAAGGCATTTTACGAGAAAATATATCCGGAAATAAATAATGAGTTTGCAAAAAAAGTGAAGGAGCTTATAGAAGGGTAGGAGGAATATTATGCCGGGATACACAGAAGCTTCGTATGAAAATTCAATCATAGAGTTATTTAGAAACAACTTGGGTTATGAATATGTTTATGGCCCTGATGTTGAACGAGATTTTGAGAATCCCTTGTATGAGGAAATTCTGGCAGATTCACTTTATCGGCTGAATAATAAATTGCCGGATGATGCTATTCAAGAGGCATTATTTAAGCTTAAGAATTTTGAAAATGGGGAACTTGTACAGAGAAACTCTGTTTTTATGGATTATTTGCAAAATGGGATTCCTGTCCGGTATTTTGCTCACGGCGAGGAGCGTTCTGCTATTGTTTATTTGGTGGATTACAAAAATCCGGATAATAATTCTTTTATTGTGGCTAATCAGTGGACATTTATTGAAAATAGTAATAAACGTCCGGATATAATTCTCTTTTTGAACGGGTTGCCGGTGGTACTGGTGGAGTTGAAATCTCCTTCCCGTGAAGAAACGGATGTTTCCGAGGCGTATAGACAGCTTCGCAATTATATGCAGGAAATTCCTTCCATGTTCATTTACAACGCAATATGTGTGATGAGCGATCAGTTGATATCTAAAGCTGGTACTATTACTTCCGGTGAAGACCGCTTTATGGAGTGGAAAACAAAGGATGGAAATTACGAAAATACACAGTATGCCCAGTTTGATACTTTCTTTGAGGGTATGTTTCAAAAGAAAAGATTGCTTGATATTATTAAGAACTTTATTTGCTTTTCCAATGAGGGTATTAATACTTATAAAATTCTTGCCGGGTACCATCAGTATTTTGCAGTAAGAAAAGCGATTGAATCAACGAAAAATGCTACTGTTACTGATGGTAGAGGCGGTGTTTTTTGGCATACACAGGGGAGTGGAAAATCGCTTTCGATGGTATTCTATGCTCATTTATTGCAGGAAGCATTAGATAGCCCTACTGTTGTTGTGCTTACTGATAGAAATGATCTTGATGACCAACTTTATCATCAGTTTGCTTATTGTCGGGATTTTTTGAGGCAGGAGCCGATGCATGCAGAAAGCAGAGAGAATCTCAAAACTTTGCTTGCCGGCAGAGAGGCAAACGGCATAATCTTTACGACGATGCAGAAATTCGAGGAGTCTAATGAACCGTTATCTGAACGTCATAACATAATAGTGATGGCTGATGAAGCTCATCGTGGGCAATATGGGCTTGCGGAAAAGATTAAGATAACAAAGAATGAAGATGGCGATGAAGTGGCAAAGCGTGTTATTGGCACAGCAAGAATTATTCGTAATACACTTCCAAACGCTACATATATCGGATTTACAGGGACTCCTATTTCATCAAAAGATCGCAACACTCGCGAGGTTTTTGGTGATTATATTGATATATATGATATGACACAGGCGGTTGAAGATGGAGCAACACGTCCTGTTTATTACGAAAGTCGTGTTGTTAAGCTTAAACTTGATGAAGCTACATTGAAGTTAATTGATGCAGAGTATGATTTAATGGCATTAAATGCCGATGATGCCGTTATCGAAAAAAGTAAGCATGACATGGGAAGAATGGAAGCTATTCTTGGTAATGACAGTACAATTAATTCTTTGGTAGATGATATTCTTGAACATTATCAAAATAATAGAGAGAATTTGCTAACCGGGAAAGCAATGATTGTAGCATATTCTCGTTCTATTGCAATGAAAATTTATAAACGTATTTTGGAACTTCATCCGACTTGGACGGAAAAGGTTGGCGTGGTGATGACTTCCGGTAATAATGATCCGGAAGAGTGGCGACAGATTATTGGGAATAAACATCATAAAAATGAGCTTGCAACGAAATTTAAAGATAACAATAGCGCTATGAAGATTGCGATTGTTGTTGATATGTGGCTGACCGGGTTTGATGTTCCGTCTCTTGCTACTATGTATGTTTATAAACCTATGTCCGGACATAATCTTATGCAAGCAATTGCTCGTGTAAATCGGGTGTTCCGTGATAAAGAAGGCGGGCTTGTTGTCGACTATGTCGGAATTGCTACTGCTCTGAAGCAAGCAATGAATGATTATACTGCTCGTGACAAAAAGAACTATGGTGACACAGATGTTGCAAAGGTTGCCTATCCGAAGTTCTTGGAGAAATTATCGGTTTGCCGTGATAAGTTTTATGGATATGATTATTCAAAGTTTATTAGTGGTACAGATTTTGAAAGAGCAAAAACTATTAGTGGTGCTGTGAATTTTATCATGAGCAGAGAAAAAGTTGATGATAAAGATTCTTTTGTTAAAGAAGCACTTCTGCTCCATCAGGCACTTTCTCTTTGTTCTTCATTGGTTGATGAAGACCGTAGATTTGAGGCAGCATTCTTTGAGGCGGTTCGCATTCTTGTTCTAAGACTTACAAATACCGGTGTCGGTAAAAAGATTTCCTTGCCGGAAATAAATGCAAGAATAAATGAGCTTTTAAAGCAGAGTATTAAAAGCGAAGGGGTTATTAATTTATTTTCTGATATTAAAGAAGAGTTTTCTTTGTTTGACCCGAAGTTTCTTCAAGAGGTAGCCAATATGAAAGAAAAAAATTTGGCTATTGAGCTTTTGAAAAAGCTTATTGCAGAACAGGTGTCTGTTTACCGAAGAACGAATGTGGTTAAATCTGAGAAGTTCAGTGTCATTATGCAGCGTTCACTCAATGCCTATCTTAATGGTATGCTTACAAATGAAGAGGTTATTGAAGAAATGATGAAGTTGGCAAAAGAGATTGCCAAAGCAAAGCAAGAAGGAGATAAATTAGGTCTGAATCCTGATGAAATGGCTTTTTATGATGCACTTACGAAACCGGAGGCAATCAAAGATTTTTATGAAAATGATGAATTGATTGCTATCACAAAAGAACTTACCGATACGCTTCGGAGAAATAAGACGATTGATTGGCAGAAGCGTGAATCGGCGAGAGCAAAGATGCGTATGTTAATAAAGAAGCTTTTAAGAAAACATAAATATCCGCCGGAAGGGATGGATGATGCTGTTCAAACTGTAATGACACAGTGTGAACTTTGGACTGATAATTATAGTTTTGAGGAAGAGAAGGGAGTTTATTTGTTTGATAGTCATATAACGAAAGAACAGCCACTGGTTGCAGAAGATACAGAGGAATATAAGTAATCAAATCTTTTTCGGTAAAGAATGTATGGAAGGGAGTTTACCATGGCAAAAGGAATAATATATTTAATGACTACGGTTGTTTCCGGGCTTGTCAAGATTGGCAAGACCGGAAATGAGCAATTTGAAAATAGAATGAGATTTTTAGAAAGCAATGGATATGCCAATATCACAGGGTTAAAAAGGGAATTTGCTATAGAAGTAGATGGATATGATGAGAAGGAAAAACTTATTCATGATATCTTTAGTAAAAGTAGAATTATCGGAACTGAATTATTTGCATTAGATATAGAGGTTGCCAAATCTTTATTATCCTCTTTAGACGGGAAACAAATTTATCCTAAAGATAAAAGTAAAAAAGAAGTATTCAAAGAGTCTACCAAAGAAAGAGAACTTCAATCTGAGAGCGGATTTGTTCCTGACGGTGAATATATATTGCATCGCACTATCAAAGGTTTTGGAGAGGTCAATGGGAAAGCTGTTGTGAAAGAGGGTGTATTTACTTTGCTCAAAGGAAGCTATTGCGGAAATACCGTAAAAGGATATATACCGTCTATCAGAAGAAATGCAAAAATAAAAGACAATGTTTTGCAGGAAGATATTGTATGTGAAAATCCATCCAGTGCAGGTTGGGTCGTTATTGGAAAGTCTAATAACGGGTGGAAAGAGTGGAAAGATTCTTCTGGGAAATCTATTAGCAGATATAGAAATGTCAATGACTGGTGTGAAGTTGATTGATAATTGACTTTCGTTATTCTTACAGTAAAAAAGAGAAATAGTACAACTATTTCTCTTTTTTACTGTAAGGTTTGGGAATGTATGGAATGCTTTACCATTCGTAAGAATAGGTGAGTAGTACACTGCGCCTGTCGCCTACGAAGCCTTGGGGAATGCCTTGGTTCTCACGGACGGCCGTGTAATAGTGAGTGTCAAACATATTTTTTATGTCCATTCTTATGGTGTGGTCTTTCGTGCGGTAGCGCAGGGACGCATCGAGAATCCATGCCGGTTTGATGGTATAGGGAGATAACGGATTTTTTTCGATTTTGTCGGTCCATCGTTTTCCGAGGAAGCGGAGACCGATGCCGCCGTTCCATCTTGCGTGTTCCCGGTCTTCCGTTTCGGTATCGAGCCAGAGGGAGAAAGAGTGTTTCGGAACACCGCCGATATAAATAGAGGAAATTCCTTTTTGGAGTCCTTTGTATTTCGTGTCCGTGTAGGCGTAACCGAATGTCATTTCCAAGTTTTTGCTAAGTTCTCCGTGAATTTCCAATTCGCCGCCTTTAGAAATCATCTGGTCGACGGTGGTGTATACGGGGAAAGGATAGGGGTGTTTCGGGTGGAGAATTTCTATCGGGTAATTACGTTTGTCGATGTGAAAGAGGGCGAGGGATGCGTGTAAGTGCCGGTAGGGACTTTCATATTTGAGTCCCATTTCGTTCTGTATGCCTGTGGTGGGACCTACCATGTGCAGGTTTTCATCGTATTTGTCATTGTTAGGGGTGAAAGAGGTGGCGTGATTGATGAAACTGTGCCAGCCTTTGCCGTGTTCATAGGAAATACCGGTTTGCCATGTATTCGCTTTGGAAGATACTTTGGCTTCTTCATTGCTCGTTGTGTATTTTGTATGCCGCATGCCTATGTTCCAACTTATTTTTCCGCGTTCATAAACATTTTGGAGATACAGAGCGTTTTCCCGGGAGGTGGCGCTTCTGCTCATATCAAAGAGCCAGTTTGTTTTGTCATCAATCGTTCCGGGGGAAGTATTTCCTTTGAAAATATCTTCTAAATTCCATTTGGGAAGATTCGCATATTTCAGATAGCTGTCCCAGGACTGGCGGTGACTGTCGAACCCGATCATCAGGTGGTTATGATGTTTTTCATTTTCCCAGTCACGGTAGAAATAGCTGTCGACGCTGAATGCATCGGCATGCATAGTGGTATCAAGGAAATCCCTTGCAAAGTGAGGGGGAATATATTTTTGCCCGATTTGTTTAAGCGGACGGTATTGAATGCCTGTCGATTTAAATCTTGCATTTGTGTCCGTGTAAGCTAAATTTTGGTGAAAAGCCCAATCATTCTTGAGTTTTTGTTCCCACTGGTATCCGATATAACGGTTTGTGATTTGAAATCCCTCAACGCCGGGTACGCCCCAGAAGAGATCGGACGGTATTTTGAAAATGGGATGATCCGGCGCCTCTGAATATATACCGGCTCGTTCACGGAGGGGGAGATCACTCCCGTGAACGGTGTCTTTTTGCCAGTAAGCAAAGATGTCAATCTGTGTTTCGTTTCCTTTTTCCCAATGATAGGCAGGGGCGATATACAGGCGGTCTGTATCACTTTGTTTGATGGGCAGATCATAGCGGCGGTGCACGCCGTTCAGACGAAAGGCGGAGCGGTCGGATAATTTTCTGTTCACATCAAAGGAAAGTCCTTTTTTATTTTTCGTGCCGACCTCGATTTCAGTTTTGTTGCTGTTTTCGAGTTCCGCCCGTTTCAGCTGCAAATCAATGGAGCCGCCGGGAGAGGCGGAACCGTGATGGACGGAAGAAGAACCCTTGACGATAGTGACGGATTCCAGCCCTTTCATTTCAGGACTGTACAGCGTGGTCATGTCGGGAGCAAATTTTGTGTGTCTGTCGTTGTGACCGAACATTTTCATACCGTTCAGGTTGACAGAGGCATGATCGACTTCGAAACCGCGGATGGTACTGTTGTTAAACAGCGCTTCATCGGTGATACTCCCGATGACACCGGCGGTATAGTTTAACGTGTCTTTCAGAGATTCGGCTTTTCTTTTTTCCATATCTTTTTCATTGACAACGGTATATGAGAACGGCACATTTTCCGCTTTATCTCCATATTTGGATACGTTGTAGCGGTAACGAAGTCCTTTGACTACGACCTCATCCAGTGTAAAAATGCAGTCGTCTGTACTCATGGAAGCGGCAGCAGTTCCGGAAAAACTCATGGTCCATATCACAATAGCGGCGGCGAGGTATTTCTTATGATGCATACATAAACTCCTTTGGATTAATTTGCAATTTATTCGCGTATTTTTCCATCATAATCATTTCATTTTGACAAATCAATCTTATAAGTAAAGTCGGAATCAAAAATAATGATTCACTTGCTTAAATAAAAAAATGACAAATTCTTTATATAGCGAAAATAAAAGATAATAGGGTTGATTTTATATAGAATTGGCGGACTTTCAAATAGAGGAAAAATATCATAGTTAAATGTCTCCACTGTTTTTTTCGGTTGATAACTACAAAAAAACATATCTGTTCGAAGAAGAAAATTAACTTTTGGAAAAAGAAATGGTCTTGGAAGTATAGAAAGCAGTCCGTTATTTTGTCATAACAGGCATCATGAAAAAGGAAGTTTTTGTTGATGTGGTGAAAAAATTTTAAAATGATATTGCTATTATTCCAGAGTTAGAATATAATAGATAATCAAAAATGGAGGTACCGGTATGGAATATATGTCCGCAAGAGAGGCTGCCGATAAGTGGGGAATTTCACAAAGGCGAGTGGCTGTCCTTTGTTCTGAGAACAGAATTAATAATGCAACTATGGTCGGTAATATGTGGATTATTCCTGCCAGTGCCGAAAAACCGATAGATGCAAGAAGCATAAGATACAATAAGAAAGAGGAAAAAACTATAAAACCGTTTCTAAAGTGGGCCGGAGGAAAAGGACAACTTCTTCGGGATATAGAAAAATATTATCCTTTTGAAAATGGTATTGTCACAAAATATGCGGAACCGTTTCTTGGCGGAGGAGCTGTCCTTTTTGATATATTGAGTAAATATGAGTTAGAAGAAGTCTATGTCAGCGATATTAATTCAGAACTTGTTAATGCGTATTGCATGATTAGAGATGATATAGATGAACTTGTTACCATTTTAAAAGTTATGCAAGATGAGTTCATAGAAAGAGATAAGGATGAACGAAAAATCTACTATATGACGAAGAGGGAGCTTTTTAATGAGCTAAAGATCAGTGGAGATGAAACTGTAAATATCGAAAAAGCTGCGTTGATGATATTTCTTAATAAGACTTGTTTTAACGGGCTGTTTCGTGTAAATAAAAAAGGCTTGTTTAATGTGCCTATGGGAGCTTATAAAAACCCCATGATTTGTGATGAGGAAAATCTAAGAGCCGTGTCTGAAAAACTGCAAAACGTGAGAATAGAATGCGGTGATTATAGGGAGGCAGCAAACTTTATTGATGAAAAGACTTTTGTTTACTTTGACCCCCCGTACCGGCCTATTACCAATACTGCAAGTTTCACGGCATATACGGAAAATTTATTTAATGATGACAAACAGATTGAACTTGCGAAATTCGTCAATGATATGAATCAAAAGGGTGCAAAGATTGTGGTCAGCAACTCTGATCCTAAGAATTCTGATGGCGAAGATGAATTTTTTGATGATATTTATTCATCTTATAAAATCAAGCGCGTTGAAGCTACCCGTATGATTAACTGCAACGGTGAAGCAAGGGGTAAAATCAAGGAATTGCTTATATCGAATTTTTAAGAAGTCTGTATTGCGGGGAAATGGATAAGCTTTGATAAAAAGGAGAGGTTGATATGGCGAGAAATTTTAACACGTGGTTAGCAAGTTTCCGTGCCAGCATTGCAAATTATGGCTATTATATTGATTTTGATAAGGTTCATCGCAATGTTGATAATATCAAAGTTGAATTGAACATCCTCAACTCTCTTATCGGATCCAAGAATATCAGGGAAGATTTCAAGAATCTGATTGCGAAATATCCTGAAGTTTTGAAGTGTATTCCGTTGCTCTTGGCGGTAAGAGCTAATGAAATATATTGTCAGGATGAAAACGGCGGTCACTTATATCAGTTTGATTTTGGGAAGTATCCGCAGAACAGTCACATGGATTACGAGCGCTATGTCTATTTTATGGAGCACACAGCCTTGTTTGATTTATTGGAAAACCACATTATCAATAATCTTGTTGACTATGTCACCGGTGTTGAAACAGGACTTGATTCCAATGGTCGTAAAAACCGTGGCGGGCATCTTATGGAAGATTTAGTTGAAAGTTTTATTCAGAAAGCGGGATTTGTAAGAGACGAGGACTATTTCAAAGAGATCTATATTCATCAAATTACAGATAAATGGAATATAGACTTGTCTGCTATTTCAAATCAAGGGAAAATGGAAAAGCGCTTTGATTTTGCAGTTAAAACCCCGAATATGATTTACGGTATAGAAACTAATTTTTATGGAAGTGGCGGCAGTAAATTAAATGAAACTGCACGCAGTTATAAAGCACTTGCTTGGGAAGCCGAAGAAATCAACGGATTTACATTTGTTTGGTTTACTGACGGAAAAGGTTGGACAAGTGCACGTAATAATCTTGAAGAAACATTTGATGTTATGCAACATATTTATAACATCAAAGATTTAGAGGAAGGAATAATTAACGAGGTTTTCAAATAATGGTAAAAAAAATAACCGAATGGGAGCCTGAAGATTTTGAGTTGGAAATGACTACGCATTGGTCTTTTCCAAAACGTGGAGGTTGGGCTACTCACGATGCAAAATGGAGAGGGAATTGGTCGCCGTATATTCCTCGTAATATATTGCTCAGATATTCTAAAGAAAATGATTTGGTGCTTGATCAGTTTGCCGGTGGTGGAACTACACTTGTAGAAGCAAAGCTGCTTAACCGGAACATAATTGGTGTTGATGTAAATGATATTGCACTTGAAAGGTGCAAAGAAAAAACAAATTTTGAACATGAAGGAGCTAAAGGAAAGATATATTTACGGAAAGGTGATGCCCGAAATTTAGACTTTATTCCTGATAAAAGTATTGATTTAATATGTACACATCCGCCGTATGCTGATATTATCAAGTATAGTGAGGATATTAAAGAGGATTTATCACGCTTAAAAGTAAAGGATTTTCTTGAAGAAATGAAAAAGGTAGCTGTTGAAAGCTACCGGGTTTTGAAAAGTGATAAGTTTTGTGCTGTTCTTATGGGAGATACACGTCAGAAAGGACATATGATACCGATGGCCTTTGATGTTATGAAAGGTTTTCAGGATGCCGGATTTAAGCTGAAAGAATTGATTATTAAAGAACAGCATAACTGCAGAGCAACGGGATACTGGAAAACAAATAGTGTGAAATATAATTTTTTGCTCATTGCTCATGAATATTTGTTTGTTTTTAAAAAGTGAAAAAATGACGGACTACATTTTCCGGAGCAAAACAACTGTAAAGAACAAATTGAGATGAAGTGATCTGTAGAAAAAGAAGAGTGAAAATAAAATATTTGACAGAAAAAGCCTTGATTATTTCATATCAATTGGATAATCAAGGCTTTTTTGTGATGACAGAGAAACATATTTTCATGGAAGTAACTTGACACGCATATATATATATATATAATGTTATATATTTTTTAATACGAATTAAGAAGCAGAGGAGAGATAATAAAATGGGGCTATTTAATTTATTTGGTTTATTGGGGGGCAGTAAAACAGTTGAGTTGGATAAAGTGAAAAGCGATGAAAACAAAAAACGGATGAGAGAAATTTTTGATACTAAAGTAGATAATGGCTCGGAATATAAAATAGTTTACGCTTATTCAGAAGATATAGGCGGAGCGAATTTCGCTGTACTTCGTACTGTTTCCTATAAATACAGAAGTTTTATACTTGGCTATAGGGAAAATGATTTGAGTGTAGTGTTTCTTGAAGTAAGTCCTGATTTAAATCAGGTTGGTGAAGCGCTTGTATATAGACCACAGGATGTCAAGAAAACTAATTTTATAAAAATGGTAGGTTCATATTATTTACAATATGGCAATTCATTTAAGAAAGAATTTTTCAACTTTTTTGTTCCCGAGACTATTGATGAAATAGTGAATCATGATTGGTATGATGAAGATACATTTACTTACATTGACCAAAGAGATGAACATAGTGGATGGGTAGATTTTTGGAATAAATTTTGCAGATAAAAGGTAATAAATGATGAGTATGCTACCAAATTACATCTTTGCTTCTATATTTACAGTATTTCTTGTTTATAGTTTTATAAATATAAAAGTAAAAAAGGCTAAGGTGAGTCATGGATGTCTTTACGGCATAGGGATTCTTGTTGCCATATTGTTACTCGGAATGTCTATTTACGGGATAATATTTAGCATTCCGTTAGGACAAGTACAGATACTCATAGAGAACAGTTTTAAATAAAGAAATATAGATTTGAGAAACGGTAGATCGAAAGGTTTACTGTTTTTTATTTGCGCAAAATCAGAAAGAGAGGAAAACAGAGAATGAACAATATAAAAGGTTTCCGGAATGATTTACTGCATTGAGGGATTGAATTTTGGTCATCACAGGAATATACAGAATGAATCAATGAAGTGTTCGCTAATATGGCAATAAAAACCACATTCCAAAGGTATCTTTAAATCATCTGACAATCAAATAGAAACCATAAAAAAAGAGAAATAGTATTACTATTTCTCTTTTTTGGTTTGGTGCAAAAATGAAACGTTTTGTCTTTATTTTTCTAAGCCTAATTCTTTTTTGTGACGAGTCATACCGTCTATGCAGAGCTGCATGACTGTACCGGGGTCGAGGCCGAGCATTTGGAAGCCTTGTTTGATGACTTCTCTGTTACAGCCGGCGGCGAAACTTTTGTCTTTGAATTTCTTTTTCAGTCTTTTGAGTTCCATGCCGTCTATGCCTTCGGGACGCATGAGGGCGTAAGCCATGATGACGCCGGTGAGTTCGTCGACGGTGTAGAGGCTTTTTTCCAGATTTGTTGTCGGTTCGAATTCATCGGTGCAAAGGCCCCAGCCGTGCGAAATAATGGCACGGATATCTTCTTCGTCGAGTCCTTCGGGTTCCAGAAGTTCGCGGACGTGATGACAGTGCTCATCCGGATATTTCTCATAATCTATGTCATGGAGGTAGCCGATCGCTTCCCAATGGTCACGGTCTTCATAGTAATAATCTGCCATAGCACCCATAGCGGCACTGACGGCTTGGGCGTGGGTGATAAGGTGCGGTTCGGTGGTGTGTTTTTTCAGGATTTCTTTTGCTTTTTCCAAATTGAGTTTGCTCATGGTAACCTCCTTTGTTTTATCAAATGGTAGTGTGATTTCCGTTCTTTGTCAAATGACGGCGTTTTATAGTAAGATAAAAGAAAAAGCGGTGTAGAAAGGAGATTTCTGATGACAGCGACAGAACAGTTTGCGGAGATGTTGAAAAAGCACAACAGAATTGTTTTCTTTGGCGGTGCCGGTGTTTCTACGGAGTCGGATATTCCCGATTTCCGTGGGAAAGACGGTTTGTACAATCAAAAGAATGATTTGCCCTGGTCACCGGAGGAGATTCTTTCTCATCATTTTTATGTGGAGCATCCGACGGAATTTTTCACTCTTTACAAAGAGCGGGAAGGCATGATGCTTGAGGCGCGGCCGAACCGGGCTCATTATGCATTGGCCGATTTGGAAAAAATGGGAAAGCTTTCGGGTATTGTGACGCAAAATATTGACGGGCTTCACCAGAAAGCAGGCAGCCGGAATGTTATGGAGCTTCACGGCTCGATTTTGAGAAATATTTGCCAGAAGTGCGGAAAAATGGTGGGGATGGAGGAGTTTATCCGTCTTTGCCGGCCGATTCCTTATTGTCCCGATTGCGGCGGCGTATTGAAACCGGATGTGGTTCTTTATGAGGAGCCGCTTGATTCGAATACGATTGATGATGCGATTCATGAAATATCCCGGGCGGATATGCTGATTATCGGGGGAACGAGTCTTGTGGTGTATCCGGCGGCGGGATTTGTGAATGATTTCCGCGGCGATGCTCTTGTCATGATCAATAAGGATGCAACGAATCAGGACGGACGGTGCGATTTGGTGTTCCGTGAGAGTGTGGGTCAGGTTCTTGAGGAGGGTGTCAGACTTTTGAAGGACAGCATGGAGTAATTTCTTTGTCGGGAAATATCTTTTACTTGAATTGACTGTATATCGAAAAAATTTTATAATATAAAATAAGCATTAACAGGTCTGTGGTTGAAAGTCGATGCCAGTCGCAGGCGAAGCGATCCACTTAAGATGTTCTAAAGGACATTGAGCATGGTGCGGCTTAGAAGTAAGTCCTGCCGAGAAAATCGAGAGGATGAGTAGTGAGAGGAATATCACCGGGTAGCGAAAGTTCCAGCAGGCGGGTGTGGGGTCAAAAACCAGGTCAGCTGTTTGTGCTTACCAATTTAAAAGAAAAGCAATGACCAAAAGAAGTAAGCATAGTCTGTTTCTAAAGAGAGGACGGCGGCGGTGGAAGCCGTCTGTAACGGATATGGTGAAATGCCTTTGTGAGCCGGAGAGGGGAAGGAGTTTTCTCTTGTATCCTCTTTCGTGAATCTGCGTTAAGATAGGTGCGGCGTTTTTGCCGGCAGAGTGGAATTACGGGCCACCGTCTCTGTGAGGCGGCGGCTTTTTATTTGTATTTTGGAGGAAAATATGGAAGATATCAGGGTGTATAATACGCTGACCGGAGAGAAAAGTATTTTCAAGCCGGTGACACCGGGCGAGGTGAAAATTTATGTTTGCGGGGTGACGCCTTATAATCACCCCCATATCGGGAATGCCCGTCCTGCCGTAACTTGGGATGTCATCCGCCGGTATTTGGAGCATATCGGGTACAAGGTGGCTTTTGTACAGAATTTTACCGATGTGGACGATAAAATTATCAACAAAGCAAATGCGGAAGGGACGGACTGGAAAACGATTTCCGACCGCTATATTGATGCGTATTTCAAAGTCATGGATGCCATGCATGTAAGACGGGCCGATGTATATCCCCGTGTATCCGACCATATGCAGGATATTATTGATATGGTCAGTACGCTGATAGAAAAGGGACATGCATATGTGCTGGACGGTGACGTGTATTATGATATTTCTACTTTTGACCGTTACGGAGAGTTATCGGGCAGGAAAACAGATGACATGCTGGCCGGTGCGAGGATTGAAGTGAATGAAGGAAAGAAAAATCCCGGAGATTTCGCTCTTTGGAAGGCGGCAAAGCCGGGTGAACCTTTCTGGGAAAGCCCGTGGGGAAAAGGACGTCCCGGCTGGCATATCGAATGTTCTGCCATGTCGGTCCATTATCTGGGAAAGACTTTTGATTTTCATGGCGGCGGCAGCGATCTTATCTTTCCGCATCATGAAAATGAAATTGCCCAGACCGAGGGTTGCACGGATTGCAAGTTTGTCAATTACTGGCTGCACAACGGATTTATTACCATCAATTCCGAAAAAATGAGTAAGTCGCTGAATAATTTCTTCCTCGCTAAGGATGTGCTGGAGTCTTATTCGGGTGATGCACTCCGCTATTTCCTCTTGTCCGTTCATTACAGGAATCCTCTCGATTACTCGAAGGACCGTTTGGACGAGGCGGAAAAGAATATGGAACGCTTAACGGAAGTCATCCGCCGTATCAAAGAGTTGAAAGAAAAACAGGGGGACGAAAAGACCGAGGAATCCCGTATACTTTCGGAAGCGGCGGAAACGGCACTCCGCGTTTTCCATGAAGCAATGGACGATGATTTTAATACAGGTCTTGCTACGGGAGCGATGTTCGATTTGGCTAAGGCTATCAATATTTACGGAGCTGCCGTGGACGGCGGACTTGCAACGGATGAGGAAGCGGTAACGAAAGCTTACGACGCTTTGAAAACGATTACCGATGTTTTGGGAATTCTGGAAACGGCATGGAAAAAGCAGACCGTGGCAGATGATACTTCTTATAATGAACTGATGGACGTGATTCTTGCGGTCCGCCAGGAAGTAAGAAAGGAAAAACTGTATCATATTTCCGACCAGATTCGTGATAAATTAGGGGAAATCGGAATTGTAATCGAGGATACCCCGACGGGAGCAAGGTGGAAAAAGCGTGGAGTTTAAGCGGGTTGTTTTTTTAAAGAAACAAATGGCTCACAAGGTGGGCGGTGAGGAAAAGGAGCTGTCCGAACAGGAAGTTTTTGCGGCGGATGCTCTCACTCTCGCCTATATGGGTGATGTGTGCTGGTCATTTTTTATAAGGGAAAAGCTTATCGGTACGGGCATTTATAATGTACAGATTTTAAATAGTCTTTCTTCGGAAATGGTGTCTGCCCGTTGGCAAAGCCGCATTCTTTATGAAATCCGTGAACTTTTATCGGATCGGGAATTGAAGGTATGCAAGAGGGCAAGAAATACCAGTTCGACGGTGCCGAAGAGTGCGACGGTGGAAGAGTACAGAGAGTCCACGGCTTTTGAAGGACTTCTCGGCTATTTGTACCTGTCCCGCCAGCAGGAACGTCTTGATTTCCTGATGAACCGGTCACTTATGTATTTGGCAAGGGAGTTTGAGGATGTATGACCGCAAGCACGGACGAAATAAAAAAGAACCGGGAACGGTAAAACGGGAAAGGCAGGACCGCAAAATGAAGTCCCGCAGGTCTGTTTTTTCCGGTAGGGAAACTGCGGACAGGGAAGATTTTCTTATCGGCGGACGAAACAGTGTTGCCGAGTCTCTCCGGGCCGGACAAGTGAAAAAAATTTTTGTCAAGGCTGGGAAAAAAGACGGCCGCCTTGAGGAGTTGGTACATCAGGCGGCAGAGAGCGGAATTGCCGTTGCTGAAGTAGAAGAAGACGCACTTTCAGAGATGACCGGCGGAATCCGCCATCAAGGTATTGCGGCGGCGCTCAGGCCTTATGAATATGCCGATTTGGATAAGGTTTTGGCAGAGGTAAAAGAGGAAAATCCGATTCTGATTCTGCTGGACGGGATAGAGGACGTAAGAAATCTGGGAGCGATTGTCCGCACTGCGGAGTGCGGCGGTGCGGCGGCAGTTCTCCTGCCTAAGCATAAAAGCTCGCCTGTCACGGCAGCGGCTATGAAAACGGCGGCCGGTGCCTTTGCGTATCTTCCGGTATGCCAGACGGGAAATATCCGCCAAACCCTGGAGTCACTTAAAAAAAGAGGTTTCTGGGTAGTCGCGGCGGATATGGACGGTGACGTTCTCTATGAATCCGATTTAAAGAGACCGCTTGTGATAGTCATGGGAGCAGAGGGGAAAGGAATCAGTCCTTTAACGAAAAAAATCTGTGATTTCTCGGTCCGTATTCCGATGAAAGGGAAAGTATCGTCTTTGAATGTTTCGGTGGCGGCGGCACTTATTTTATACGAAGCTGTCCGTCAGAGGAGCTGATATGCGTGATTTATATCTGATTGACGGTTATAATGTCATTTTTTGGCTTCCTCATGAATTTGACAGGACCGATTTGGAATCGAGCCGTAAAAAATTGATTGACCTGATGCAGGACTACGGGGCACATAATCATGTGGAAGTCATTGTCGTTTTTGACGGGCAAAGCCGCTCAATGAAAGAAGAAGTGGAAACGGTATCTCCGTTTTTCCATGTGGTGTATACGCCGAGCCGTATGACGGCCGACAGCTACATTGAAAGAGAATCTTACCGCAGAAAAGACGAGTACCGCGCCATTTTTGTTGTCACTTCCGACGGGGCGGAACAAAACCAAATTCTCGGGCACGGGGCATACAGAATGGCCGTGGCGGATTTGGTTCGTTCGTGGAATGAGGACAAGAAAGTACAATCTGCATTTATACAAAATAACAACAGAACAAATCTGCGGAGTGAGATTGGAAGAAGTATCCCCGAAATGGTACAGGAAAAACTGGAACGGCTTCGCCGGTAAAATTCATTGATTTGAGTTGACCGGGTACGGCGGTTGTTATATACTATTGATTGATATTAAGCGTTTTAAATTTCTGTATCTTTCGGGATACGTGGGAGGATGTACAGTGAAATATGCATTAATCGGAATCACTATGGTAGTCGCTTTATTTTTGATCGTTGTTATTGTGGCACAGGAATCAAAACAGCCCGGAATGGGAAGTGCTATCGGCGGCGGTGCGGAAGGTATGATGGGCGGTAAGACTCGCGGGAAAGATGCAGTCCTTTCTAAATTTACCGTTGTGTTCGGTATCATCTTTGCCGTATTATGTCTTGTGCTGGGACGATATATGAATACATTTTAAAATCTTTAAGGGCTTGCGGCGAGCAAGTCTTTTTTATTTACAGGAGCGGAAACATGGAGGATAAATTATCGTATAAGCCCGGCACGGTTCTGCAGGGGGTCTATAAATCTTACGGGCCTAAGTTCGGATTTCTCATCACTGATGAGGCACATGAAGATGTGTATATTTCCGACAGAGATCACCTCGATGCGGTCAACAATGACACGGTAGAGGTGAGAACGAGAAAAAGTCGGACCGGCCGCCACAAAACGGAAGGGGAAATCGTAAGAGTCATCGAAAGAGCGGAAAATTCTTTTGTCTGCACTTATGAAATGACCGCTTCCGGCGGAGAAGCCATGCCTATCGATGAAAAAGTGGACATGGAAATTTATATTCCGAAAGGAAAAGAAATGGGTGCGGCCACAGGTGCCCGTGTCATGGTGGAGGTTACCCGCTGGCCGAAAGACCATATCGGTGCAGAGGGGCATGTTACCGAAATTATCGGCTATAAAGGGGATAAAGGACTGGATATTGATATTCTTATCGCCCAGCATAAACTGCCCCATGTATTTTCCGAAAAGTTATTGGCCGAAGCGGAGCATTTATCGGGGGAAGTAAAAAAAGAAAAGGGCGTAGAAGATTTCCGGGATTTACCTTTGATAACTATCGACGGTCCCGATGCGAAAGATTTGGATGATGCCGTATATTGCATAAGAAAAGACAACGGACATTTTGAGTTGGGCGTACATATCGCAGACGTCAGCCGCTATGCCGTCAAAGGTTCCCTTATTGACGAGGAAGCTTACCGCAGGGGAACGTCGGTGTATCTGGCAGACCGGGTTATTCCCATGCTTCCTGTCCGCCTGTCTAATGATTTGTGCAGTTTAAATCATGATGAAGACCGATATGCCATGTCCTGTATCATGAATGTAAGTCCTGCAGGCGAGGTGACTACGGAAAAAATTACGCCTTCTATCATACGGGTGGCACGGCGGTGCAATTATCCGGAGGTGAATCAGGCTTTGGATGACGGCTTTGTGCCGGATGATTTAAAGCCGTTTCTCTCGTTACTTCACGATTTGAAAGATTGTGCCGATGCACTCCGGAAAAACCGGACGGAACGGGGCGCTCTTGATTTTGATTTCCCTGAATACAAAGTGATTCTTGACGAGGACGGAACACCGCTCCGCATTGATAAACGAATCCGCGGAGACGGGGAAAAAATGATTGAGGATGCAATGATTGCCGCCAATGAAGCAGTGGCCCGCTTTTTAGAAGAGAAAGGGCATACTTCCGTTTATCGTGTCCATGATCATCCTGATGAAGAAAAGTTAAATGCTTTGAAAAAGATGATGCCTATTTTAGGAATCACGGAACGGCTGCCGGAAGCGCCTGAACCGAAAGATATGCAGAAATTAATGGACAGTGTCCGCGGCAAGGATATGGAGGCGGTGGTCCAGGTGATGACACTCCGCTCGCTGCCTCAGGCGTGCTACAGTACAGAAAATACGGGGCATTTCGGCATCGCTTCGTCCTGCTATACTCATTTCACATCACCGATACGCCGCTATCCCGATCTGATGGTACACAGGCTAATCCGTCAGGCACTTCATGAATCGCTGAATAAAAATAAGCTGAAAAGGCAGACGGAATTTTTAATGAGAGCGGTGGAGCATTGTTCGGAAACGGAACAGAATGCGACAGATACGGAAAGAGATGTAACGGATCTTAAAACAACGGAATATATGGCACCTTTCGTGGGTGAACCTTTTGATGCCCGTATCACGGGAGTGACGGGATTCGGTCTTTTTGCAGGTCTCGATAACGGGGCAGAAGGGCTTATCCATATCGATTCCATGGATGATGACGAATATGTCTATCGGGAAGATACGATGACTCTCGTAGGAGTCCGCGGCGGTAAAAGATATGCCCTCGGTATGCCGGTCAAGGTGACATTGGTTAAAGCGGATAAAGAAAAACGGGAATTGGATTTTGTTCTGGGAGAAATTGATTCGCCGCTCAGTCTGGAAAGAAAGATAAGAAAAGCCGCTACTTCCAAGTCTCATTTAAAGACAAAGAACAAGAAAGGAAAAGGAAAACGTAAGAAATAATGGCGAAAGAAAAGACAGCACCGCCTATAGCGGTAAACCGTCAGGCACATCACAACTATTTCATTCATGAAACTTATGAATGCGGCATTGCTCTGACCGGTACGGAGGTTAAATCCATACGGAGCGGGAAAGCAAATTTGCGGGACAGCTTTGCCAAAGTCCAAAAGGGAGAGGTTTTCCTTTGGAATGCCCACATCAGCCCGTATGAGCAGGGAAATATTTTCAATCATGATCCGCTCCGGACGAGAAAACTGCTTCTTCATAAAAAGGAAATATTGAAAATTGAAAATGCCATGAAAACGAAAGGGTATACACTGATTCCCTTAAAATTGTATTTCCGCCACGGAAAGGTAAAGGTGGAAATCGGTCTGGCGACAGGCAAAAAGCTGTACGACAAACGGCAGGATATGGCCGCACGGGCAGCGAAAAGAGATCTGGACCGGCGAATCAAGGAACAGCGGTATGACTGATAAAAAAACGAGTCTTCTTTTATGGAAAGACTCGTTTTTGTTTGCGTTATTTTCTTATAATCAGTTCATTTCTTGTCAGTGTCCGTGTCATATCACTGTGACCGGAAAGTTTTGTGACAGGGGCGCCTTCTTGCAGAAACCGGACTTCTTTCACATCCGGAAATTCGGTCAGCGTATTTACGATAAGGGCGGTAAATAATTCCTCCGTCGTGGCACTGTTTTCCAAGTTTGACAATTCTTTTGAAAAGTCGGCAACGGCCATACCGTCTTTTACGGTGACGGAAAGAGCGGTTAAGTTTTCAGGGCAGATCGGATATTTCTTTTTTCTGTCGCGGGCAATTGTTTCCTTAAGTGCGGCAAGATGAAAATCATCTTTCGTTTTTACTTGTATATGCAAAGGTTTGATTTTCAGGAAATCATCGGTTACCTCATAGACGGTCAGGTCGGCTTTGGAAGTTTCTTCTGATGCAGGGGGCGTTTTTGCGGGAACTGGCGGATTTCGGCCGGAATCGGAAAAGAGACTGCATCCCGATATAACGGCAGCCAATAAAATAACGGCGGATGCTGTAATTATTTTTTTCATCATAATCTCCTTAATCGGCTTGGGTAAAATAATCGACAAGACCGTTGAACAAGCTTTGGGCAATTTGCAGGGGCGCTTCTTTGGAAGTCAGCATTTTGACCCTTTTTTCATTGGTGATATAGCCGAGTTCCATTAAAACGGAAGGCATCGTGGTATGAGCGGTGACATAAAAATCATTGCCCCGGACTCCCCGGTTCGGGAAATCGAGATCCCGCATGGCGGCCCGGTGAAGCAGATGAGCCAGAAGAAGTGACCGATCGCTTCCTATGTGGTAGTAGGCGGTTACGCCGTCAATTTTCGGGTTGCTGATGGCATCAATATGCAAAGAAAGAAAAGCGTTTGCATGGGCTTCGTTGGCGATATCGCAGCGGGCCTGCAATTCGGCGACATCATCGGCATGAGGCGCGAATACGTCCTTGTCTTTCGTGCGTGTCATAACCACTCTGGCTCCGGCGGAGGAAAGCAAATCTCTCAGCGGAAGAGCAATGGACAGCGTGATGTCTTTTTCGTACACTTCTTTTTTGTTTAAGTGTCCGATAGCGCCGGGATCACTGCCGCCGTGACCGGGATCAATGCATATGACCTTTCCCTTTAGAATTTTTTTAGCTTCCGGAGAAATGGAAAAATTTTTCAAGGAAGAAATGGCGGGAGAAACTTTTTTGATTTCCAATTTTTTGCCGGGGGCTTTGAAGTATGTTTTTTTTGCGCCCGGAATCGGAATGTCGATGACGAGGCGGTGAGGCTTTCCGGCCGCTTTATCCGGACGGAGAGCAAAAATACGGATATCCGCCATCCGTACCGGTTTTGTCATGAGAATGTCTAAATAAGTATCTCCTTCTTTTTCGGAGAGCGTGGCAAAATCAATAATGCGGGGATCCATTTCATATTGGGAAGCTACATTTTCTTTTTTTGTATTTCTTAAAATGACTTGGAAGTTTTTACCTTCCGCATCAATAGCCGCTTCCGCTTTGACCGCTTTTGATAAATCCATCGCAATACGTACAAAAGGAGGGTCACCGTCATTTCTGGCGGTCCATCGCAGATCGGAGAGCCGGATCGATGTTTCCGCTGCGGAAGCGGATAATATGCCGGCGAAAACAAAAGCAAATAGAAATGTAAAAAGCAGAACTGTTTTTTTCATGAAAATCCTTTCTACCAGTATCAGGACTATAAATACATTCAGTTAATGCTTTTTCATTATACCATGTTTATAAACGGATGGATTGCCGGACAGAAGAATGAAGCAAGAGTGAAACTGCGGGAGCGGATTTTGCTTTTCATGACAGAAACCGAGTTTTGTAGTAAAATAACAATGTATTTTGTTTTGGAAAAGCGATATAAAGAGAGGTTTTTGATGATATATGCTTGTTCATGGAGACGGATTCTGTGGATGTTCATATCCGTTTTTATGCTTATTACCGTTATAATGACATCCGGCTGCACGGGGACGGATATGTTTTCAAAAAAAGAAAACACGGCGGCGGAAGAAAGAAAAACCGCAAAAGAGGAAAAGACTCCGGGATTTAAGCCGGGAGCCGCTGTTGCGGAAAGAAGTTCCGATGTGGAGTACAGTGTGCCGCAGGGCGTTTCCGTTCTGATGTATCATATGATCGGAGATATGAAAAATAACTCCGCCGTGATGACGGAAGAAAATCTGAGAAGACAGATGCAATATCTGAAAGATCATGATTATCATCCGATTACCATGCAGGAATTATATGATTATGTGGCGAAAGGTGCCGCTTTGCCGTCCCGTCCGGTTTGTATCACTTTTGACGACGGATACGCCGATTCTTACACCGTCGTCTACCCGATGATGAAAGAATTCGGGTATCCTTGGACCCTGTTTCTAATTACCGATGATGTGGAAAAAGGATATAACCGTATGACTTGGGAACAGTTGAAAGAAATGGCGGAGAGCGGGACGGTCACAATTGCCAATCATACGCTCAGCCATCCCCGGCTTCACAATCTGGCTACAAGAAAAGAAAAAGAAAATGAAATCATAGGAGCCAATCAGGCATTGAAATACCGTTTGGGGATTGATAACGAATGGCTGGCATATCCTTATGGTGATTATGATGATGAAGTGATTGACATCTGTATCAAAGCAGGTATAAAAATGGCGGTGACGACCGATGCGGGGCGTGTTCATGTAGGGAGCTATCCCTATGATTTGAAACGTGTATATATCGGAAATAACGTTTCCATGGCACGTTTTGCCGAACGGCTTAATCATGATCACTATGCACCTTTATAAAAGCAGGAGAAAGAATGAATAAAATTTTTCACAGCCTTACTTTCCGGTTCATTGTTGTTACTTTCATATTCTTTATAGTCACTTCACCGGTGATTGTATTATTCGGTCCTTTCGGAAATTTAAAACGGGCGGTTGTCGGAGCGATTATACGTTCCCGCCATCCGCATTACATTACATGGCTGTACACGCAGGACGAATTGAATGAAATATTGGGCGTTGTCAAGACAACGGAACAGACGAAAGTATTGTCTTTTAAACCGAGAACGGATCCGACGTTATCGTTGCAAAAGATTGATACTCCCCGTTTTGTCGGCTATCTTTTGGAAATTCCGAATCCCAAGCGTGTGCAGGTGGCAACGGCGGCGGATATCCGGGAAAAAGGAGATACAACGAGTCATATTGCCAAAGTCAATAATGCGGTGGCTGCTATTAACGGCGGCGGGTTTTATGATCCCAACGGTACAGGTACGGGACGTCTTCCCTATGGATTTATTCTCCACGAAGGGAAATATCTTTTAGGAGAGCAGGTCGATGATGAGGAGCGGGTCGATTTTATCGGAATGACGAAATCCGGCAATCTGATAGCCGGTCATTATAATAAAAAAGAACTGCGTGATTTAGGAGCGATAGAAGGACTTACATTCGGACCGCCGCTCATTATGAACGGGAAAAAAGTCATCCGCTCCGGTGACGGAGGCTGGGGCATCAGTCCGAGATCCTGCATCGGGCAGAAAAAAGACGGGACCATGATGTTTCTTGTCATTGACGGACGACAGCCGGGATACAGCATAGGCGCCACTTTGGTGGACGTGCAGAATATTATGTATGAAAAAGGAGCGTATATCGCCGCCAATTTGGACGGAGGATCAAGTACGACGCTCTACTATAACGGGAATGTAGTCAATAAACCGGCGGATCTTCTGGGTGAGCGGATGATTCCCACCGCTTTTATCGTGAAATAGGAGGTGCCCTGTGAATAAAAAATTAGCGGCTTTTATCGCTTGTTCCGTCATAGGCATCGGTGTGCAGGCCGCAGGTTATCTCTATTTGGATCAATTTCTTTTTGCTCCTCTTTCCGCTGACGATTATGGGGTATCCGTTTTGCAAGGAAAAAACCGGGATGCCTTGGACAAAGCGGGAAAGAAAATATTCTCCCAAGTGAGTGTGAAAGGAAAGCCTTATTATTCCCATGACTATCACTACATGGCGGACGTGACGGAAGATTCGGTGACGATTTACAATGCGGACAGTATCCGCACGCCGCAAAAAGTGGATCTCAAAAATCAGGGCGTGTCTTTTTTTGAATGGATGCCGGATCGGAATTTGGCACTTATGGCGCTATATCCCCTTCACTGGAAAGGGGGACGCTGGGATGTTACTTTGGCAAGATATAATCCCGAAGGCGTCACTCACGAATCGGATGCACCGATTCAAGACCTGCCGAGAAATTCTAAAATTATTGATGTCGCTTATTCAACGGCAACCAATGCAGTATATATGAAAATGGAAGTGGGACAAGGGCTACACCGCATTTACAGAACCGATGCCAATTATGATACGCGCCGCATTTATGTCCAGACATCTCATATAGGAAAGATAGCGGTTTTCTATGATGAAGATAAATTTTTCTATGATGACAGCCAAAGAGGCATCATGTACCTCTTTGACGGTGATGACAGCGGCTGGCGCGTAATTTCTCCGCCCGGGAAATTCCGTCTGATCGGACTTGGACCGGATAAAACGATTTACGCGGTGAAAATGAATCAAAAAGACGAAGTGACAGGCTATTATACAGGTCGTTTGAGAGTCGGGTTCGAAGAAGTGAAATCGTTAGAAACTCCGGTGGACTTTAATTCAGTCACCGTTCATATGATTCAAGAGGCGGCGGCATTAAGAGCCAAAGAAGAAAAGGAAATCAAAAAACAATAAAAGAGTCCGGGAAATCCCCGGGCTTTTTATGTGGAGAACGGAAATATTTTTCCGTTATTTCTTTGGTATCTGCTATAATAAAAAAGTAAAAAGGAGGCTTTATGGAAAAAATACATGCCGCAGATGACAGAATCATCATAGCTCTTGATGTTGATCATTTTCATAAAATGAAAGCGGTGGTCGCAGAGTTGGGGGACCGTGTATCTTTTTATAAAGTGGGCATGGAGCTTTATTATGCGGCGGGAAGTGAAACGGTGACCTGGCTTTGTGAGCAGGGAAAGCAGGTTTTTCTCGATTTGAAAATGTACGATATTCCCAATACCGTGGCGAAGGGAATTGTATCGGCGGCCCGCTCGGGCGCAACACTGATTACAATTCATGCAAGCGGCGGACGGCGTATGATGGAAGCGGCTGTAGAGGCGGCGCACAAAGTGGGCCGGGGAAAACAAAGACCGAAAATTCTGGCAGTGACCGTTCTCACCAGCTTTGATGAAATGCTGTGGAAAGAAACGGGAGAAACGCTTTCTGTCAAAGATAAGGTTCTTCATTTAGCAAAGCTTGCCAAAAAGTCGGGCGTAGACGGAGTGGTGGCCTCTCCTCATGAGGCGGAAGCGATACGACAACTCTGCGGCGCCGATTTTGAAATCGTGACACCCGGCATTCGTCCCGCCTTCGCCGGGAAAGATGACCAGAAACGGGTAGCTGCGCCGAAAACGGCACTTGCGGCAGGGGCATCACGACTTGTTATCGGCCGCCCCGTGACACAGGCGGAAGATCCGAAAAAAGCGATGGATATGATTTTAAAGGAAATCAAAGGAGAATAATGATGGAAAAAGATGCGGAATCCTTATTGAGAGAAACAAAAGCGATTTTGGAAGGGCATTTTCTTTTAACCAGCGGACTGCACAGTCCTTTGTATGTAGAGAAGTTTAATGTTCTCCAGCATCCGGAGTATACCGAAAAGCTTTGTCGTATGATTGCCGACCATTTCCGCGGGAAAGGAATTGTTACAGTTATCGGTCCCGCTACGGGAGGAATTATTTTATCCCAGGTGACAGCCCGTCTTTTGGGTGTCCGTTCGATTTTCACGGAAAGAGAAAACGGAAAAATGACACTCCGCCGGGGATTCCATATCGAGCCGGGAGAAAAAGTTCTGATTGTGGAAGATATTGTAACGACCGGCGGTTCCATCCGTGAAGTGGTGGATGTGGTGAATGAAGCACATGGTGATATAGTAGGAATCGGACTGTTTGTGGATCGTTCCGGCGGAAAAGCTGATTACGGCGTGCCGGAAGAAAAAGTATTTCCCCTTGTTCATCTCGCCGTACCGACCTATGCGAAGGAGGAATGTCCTCTTTGCAAAGACGGCGTAGCTGTTACGGAAAGAGGAAGTCATCATTTAAAAAAATAAAAGACGGTCTATACTGCCGCCGGAAATAAAAAAAGGAGGAGAGAGTCTTACATGAAAAGAAAGATTCTCTCCTCTTTTTTTTATTCGCCCGTCAATTCTTGCATTAAATCGGGAACGGTTGTTATTTTATGAATTTTATGGGCATTTTCACCGCAGAAAATCAAGGCGTTGTCCACATCTCCTTTGGCGGCACGGATCAATGCCATGGTGATACAGTAGGGGGTGCTTTGGGGCCGGCAGGTTTTCAAGCAGTGGAAACAATTCGTGATATTTTCCCGGTACGCTCTTACTTTTTTTACAAAGGGATTTAAAATGGCTCGCCCCGGCATGTGAACGGGGCTTTCTACAATGGTGATGTCTTCTTTTTTTGCTTTTACATACATTTCCTTAAAGGCTTCGGCAGCATCACATTCTTTTGTTGCGACGAAACGGGTGGCCATTTGTACGCCTGAAAGACCTAAAGACAAATAGCGGACGATGTCTTTTTTGTCAAACACGCCGCCCCCGAAAACGACGGGGATTTTTTTATTGAATTTTTCCTCAAAACTCCGGACGACAGAAAGGATTTCCTTGATTTCTTCTTCATAACCCCGGTGTTCGTACCGTTTGATGTCTTCTCTGCTGTATCCGAGATGACCGCCCGCTTTCGGCCCTTCTATGACAACCAAATCGGCGGTGGTCCGGTGATGGCGTTCCCATAGTTTTAAAAGCACGCGGCAGGATTTGGCGGAACTTATAATCGGTGCGATTTTGGCTTTTGTATCTTTGACATAGGTGGGAAGATCGGAAGGAAGTCCGGCGCCGGAAAAAATAATATCCGCTCCGTTTTTTACGGCACATCGTGCGTAATCTTCGTAGTGATGTCCTTTTGCCATGATGTTTACACCGAGGATGCCTCTTGGGGCAGTTTCCCTTGCTTTTTCCAGATGATAAGAAAGAGCACGGCAGTTTGCGCGGGCTGTATCGGAACGGAAATCGGATTCTTCGAATCCCGGCTGCGCGGCGGAAATGACGCCGATACCTCCCTCTTTGGCGACGGCACCTGCCAAACCGGATAAACTGATTCCGATTCCCATGCCGCCTTGGATAATGGGGATTGAAGCGGTCAGTTCCCCTATGTGCAGTTCCGGAAATTTCATAACAACCTCCATAAAGAAAACAAAATAATAAAAATGTTTTATAATATAAATAGTAAATCGCAAATATTTTTTGTATTTTAGTTTAAATATAGATAAAAGTCAAGAATTTTTATAAATAGAAAATAAAACAAAAATAAAAATATTTTTTAATATAGTCAAAAGGGTTGAAAAAGAGAAAAATCAGATTCACGCACTTGCCAATATTTATGACCAGGTGATAAAATAATAAAAAATCCGATAAGTTTATATCGGGGAAGATGAAGATATTTCATCAATAGTTCCAGAAGGACTGATATAATTTATTGAGATATGGTATTATCAGCAGGTGATAAATATGAAGAGGAGCAAGCTCAATAAGGAGGAGCGCCGGGAAGCGATAGCGGAAGCCATCCATGAAAATCCTTGTCTGACCGATGAGGAACTGGCCCGCAAATTTTCGGTGTCGGTCGCTACCGTGCGTCTGGATAGACAAACCTTAGGGATTCCTCAAATGCGGGAACGAATAGAGCAGGCAATGACAGCGCCTCCGTCGGGAAGCGGTGAAGATTTCCAGGTCTTGGATTTGGAACCGGAGAGGAAAGGGGTGGCTCTATTTACGACCAAAGAGTTCATGACGGACGGATCCGGTATGGTTGCCGCGGATCGTTTGTATAAGGCGGCGTCCGGATTTGCCGAACTGCTGGCAGGAGAACTTTTATCACCCGTTCAGGTGGGAAATATCAAATACAAGCAGCCTGTCGGACCGGATAAGCTTCTTGTTTTAAAAGGCAAAATCGCATTAATGAAAAATAATAAAAAGTATATTTATATCAGTTTTTTTGAAGAACGTACAGAAATATTCAGAGCGAAGTTCATTATGAAAGCGGCAGAAGAATCGGGTGACAGTCATGAATAAAATTGCGGTAGATGCTATGGGCGGAGATTATGCGCCTGTTGAAATTGTAAAAGGTGCGGTACAGGCGGCAAAAGATTTTAAAATTCCCGTGGTACTGGTGGGCGATGAAGAGAAAATCAGGGCGGTTCTTGCAGAAAATCATGAGGAAGCGGATTCTTTGATTGAAGTTCACCATGCATCACAGGTGATTGAGATGGATGAACATCCCGGTATGGCGTTCCGCAAAAAGAAAGACGCCTCGGTATCTGTAGGGGCAAAGCTTGTCAAGAAAAGGGAGTGCGGGGCTCTTGTAGCGCCCGGATCGACGGGAGCCGCCGTGACGGCAGGACTTCTCGGTATCGGTCGTATATCCGGTGTGGAACGGCCGGCGATTTTGACGCCGATTCCCAATCAAAAAGGAGGGTACACCTTCCTTGTGGATTCAGGCGCGAGTACGCAGTCCAAGGCGGAAACGCTCTGTCAAAATGCGGTTCTCGGATATATTTATGCGAAACAAGTACAGCACATTAGAGAACCGAAGGTAGGACTTTTGAATGTCGGAGCGGAAAGCACGAAGGGGAGTCCTACGGTTGCGGAAGCTTACGAACGGTTGTCCCGGCAAAATACGATTTCTTTTGCAGGGAATGCGGAAGGCCGGGATATTATGTCCGGAGATTTCGATGTTATCGTGTCGGACGGATTCACAGGAAATGTAGTTTTGAAATTCGGTGAAGGGGCGGCGAATATGTTTTCCTCTTTATTGAAAGAAGCAGCCGCTAAAGGCGGTCTGAGGGCTAAAATAGGAGCCGTCTTATTGAAACCGGCTTTAAAAAAATATCTGGTGAAACGGCTTGATTATTCCGAATACGGCGGTGCGCCTTTGATGGGGATTCAAGGGGGGCTTATCATCTGCCACGGAGCGTCCAAAGCCAGAGCCATCAGAAATGCCGTCCGTATGGCAAGTAATTATGCGGAGGCGCATGTGCCGGACGTGATCAGGAGCACATTACAACAAATACAAGAAGGAGCCGGTTTACTTACGGAAAGTAAATAAACCGGAAAAAGGGAAAATATGAAAAAATTAAGTTCTGCAGGTATTTTAGGAACGGGTCATTATGCGCCCGAAAAAGTATTGACGAATTTTGATCTTGAAAAAATGGTGGATACCACTGATGAATGGATACGGACAAGAACGGGGATTGAAACTCGTCATATTGCCGATACGTCGGAAAACACCTCTGATTTATGTGTAAAAGCGGCGGAAAAAGCCATTGAGATGGCGGGAATTTCCGCTAATGATATAGATTTTGTTCTGGTAGCGACAGCGTCTCCCGATTATATCGTGCCGTCCACCGCTTGTATGGTGCAGGACAAGATGGGAATGAAAAAAGCGGGAGCGATGGATATTTCCGCAGGCTGCTCCGGTTATATTTATGCGTTGGCAACGGCGTCAGGCATGGTGAAAGCCGGAATTTGCCGATATGTATTGATTATAGGAGCGGAAATTTTATCCCGTCTGGTAAACTGGAAAGACCGATCCACCTGTATTCTTTTCGGTGACGGTGCCGGCGCCGCCGTTGTAGGTCCTTTGGAAGACGGATTCGGCCTGCTTGCATCCGATCTGGGATCGGACGGAAGTTTCGGAGATATTTTGTGTATTCCCGCCGGCGGAGTGGCGGAACGTGTCACGCATGAAGCCATTGAAGACGGGCGCATTTATGTTCATATGGACGGAACGGATGTCTTTAAGGCGGCGGTCCGTCATATGGAGGATACAACGAAAAAAGCGCTTGAAAAAGCAGGACTTGCAAAAGAAGATATACAGTTATTCATTGCTCATCAGGCGAATAACAGAATTATCCAGGCGCTGGCAAAAAAAATGGAATTACCTGAAGAGAAAGTATATGTCAATGTGAACCGCTACGGCAATACATCAGCAGCCTCGGTCGGCATCGCGCTGGATGAAGCCGTCAGAAGCGGACACGTAAAACATGGAGATATAGTTGTACTCACAGGATTCGGCGCCGGACTTACCTGGGGCTGTGATGTGATGAGATGGATGTAGTTTTTATGGCAGAAATGAAACAGATGAGGTGATATTTTGAAAACGGCATTTCTTTTTCCCGGACAGGGATCGCAAAAAGTCGGCATGGTGCATGATTTATATGAGGCCCATGATTCCGTAAAGCGTCTTATCGAAGAGGCGGATGAAACATTAGGATTTTCTATTTCAAAAATGATGTTTGAAGGACCGGACAGCGAACTCATGAAAACGGAGTTTACACAGCCGGCGATTTTAACAGCCAGTGTATGCTGTTATGAAATATTAAAAGAACGGGGAGTTTTGCCTTCCATGGCCGCAGGACACAGCCTGGGCGAATATTCGGCGCTTGTTGCGGCGGGAGCGATTTCTTTTTCCGACGCTGTCCGCACCGTTCATTTACGGGGCAGATTTATGCAGGAGGCGGTGCCTCTCGGAAAGGGCGGAATGGCGGCTGTCATCGGACTTGATGCACAGCGGATCACGGAAGTGTGCGACTCCGTTGCGGCAGGAGAAAAACCGGTGCAGGCCGTAAATTTTAACTGCCCGGGACAAACCGTTATTGCCGGAGAAACTTCAGCGGTTGCCAAGGCTTGCGAAGCGCTTAAAGAAGCGGGAGCAAAACGAGCGATTATGCTTAAAGTCAGCGCCCCTTTCCATTCCGTTCTGATGGAACCGGCGGCAAAGAAATTGAAAGAGGTATTGGACAAAATTGACATCAAAGATGCGAAGATTCCCGTTATTGCCAATTTCAATGCCAAAGCGGAAGTGAAAGCGGAAGACATCCGGGAAAATCTGGTGGCGCAGGCGGCCCATGCTGTCCGCTGGGAAGAATCGGTACGCGCTCTTCTGGAAGCGGGCGCAGACTATATGCTCGAATGCGGACCGGGAACGGTGCTGTCAGGTTTCATGAGAAAAATTGACAAGACCGTTTCTTGCAGTCATGCAGAAGATATGGAAACGATTGAAAATACAGTAAAAACATGGAAAGGAGAAATGTAATGGATGGAATGGAAAAGACCGCTCTCGTAACGGGAGCGTCCCGCGGCATCGGTCGTGCCATTGCGCTGGCATTAGCGAAAGAGGGGTATGCGGTTGCCGTCAATTATGCGGGAAATCAGGCGGCGGCGGAATCTGTCAAAAATGAAATCGAAAATGCCGGCGGAAGGGCAATTCTCTTGCAGGGGGATGTATCTTCCTCGGACGATGTGGAAAAAATATTTGCGACCATCAAAGAAGAATTCGGATTTCTTGATGTCCTTGTCAATAATGCGGGGATCACCAGAGATTCACTTTTTATCCGTATGAAAGAAGAGCAATGGGATGAAGTCATTGACACGGATTTAAAGAGTCATTTCCTGACGGTAAAAGCGGCAGGCACAATGATGATGCGCCGTAAAAAAGGTGCTATTATCAATATTGCATCCGTTTCCGGCATAGTAGGAAATATAGGACAGCTGAACTACTCGGCAGCGAAAGCGGGGGTCATCGGATTGACAAAGACCGCCGCCAGAGAATTGGCGCCCCGGGGAATACGGGTTAATGCGGTAGCGCCCGGATTTACGCTGACGGATATGACGGAAACGATTCCCGAAGATGTGAAAAACGGCATGCTTCATACCATACCGCTCGGACGTTTCGGGCAGGCGGAAGAAATTGCAAAAGCAGTTGCCTTCCTCGCCTCCGATAACGCTTCTTACATTACCGGACAGGTTCTGAAAGTAGACGGCGGAATGGTTATGTAATATAATTTACATGGAATAATTCCATTGAAAGGTGGTGAAAAGAATGAGTGCTTTTGATAAGGTAAAGAACATCGTTGTGGAACAGCTGGGCGTCAGTGAAGCAGATGTACAGATTGATTCGACTTTTATTGATGATCTCGGGGCAGACTCTCTGGATATCGTTGAGCTGATTATGGCTTTTGAAGAAGAGTTTGAAATCGAAATTCCCGATGATGCCGCTGAAAAGATTAAAACTGTACGTGATGCGGTAGAGTACATTGAAAAACAAGTCCAGTAATAACTGTCAGACAATAGAGGCTGCGGGGGATTTCCCCCGTGACGCCGCTATGAGGAGGATACCTCAAAAAAGCGGACGGCTTTTTTCGGCTATCCGTTTTTTTGAGGTTTTGTCCAATATGTGAAGGTTCATAAAAATATATGGTGAGTGAGGTGTTTCATAATCATGGAAAGACGAGTAGTGATTACAGGCCTTGGTGTGGTATCTCCGGTTGGAGTAGGAAAAGAAGAGTTTTGGAATCATCTTCTGGCGGGAAAGCCGGGAGTCGGACCGATTACCCAGTTTGATACGACAGGGTTTCCTGTAAAAATTGCAGGAGAAGTGAAAGAGTTTGATGATTCGTTGGCAGGAGACAGAAAAACAGTCCGCCATATGGACAGATACACCCGTTTTGCCGTGGCGGCGGCCCAAATGGCGGTGTCGGATGCGAAACTGGATATGACAAAAGAAGATCCGGACAGAGCAGGCACACTCATCGGTACGGGCATAGGCGGCATTCATGTCATGGAAGACACGATTCTTCAAATCGACAAAAGAGGACCGGCGAAAGCAAGTCCTTTTGCCATTCCGATGATGATTGCCAATATGGCTTCCGGGCAAGTTTCCATCGCCTTGGGGCTCCGCGGTCCGGTGCTTACCGATGTAACGGCGTGTGCGTCAGGAACGAATGCCATCGGTCTTGCAGCCAGGCTGATTAAATACGGAGATGCGGATATAATGGTGGCCGGCGGTGCGGAAGCCGCTGTTGCAAAAACACCTATGGCGGGATTTGCCGCCATGAAAGCGCTGTCCTCAAGAGATTGCCCGCCGGAAGAAGCATCCTGTCCGTTTGCCGCGCAAAGAGACGGATTTGTTCTCGGAGAAGGCAGCGGCGTATTTGTGCTGGAAGAATTGGAACATGCCAGAAAAAGAGGCGCCTATATCTATGCGGAACTGGCAGGATACGGTTCCAACGGAGATGCTTACCACATCACGGCCCCCAGACCGGGAGGAGAATTAGCCTATCTTTGTATGGAAAGAGCTTTAAAAGATGCCGGTATCCGGCCGGAAGAAGTGGACTATATCAATGCTCACGGTACATCGACACATTTGAACGACTTAAATGAAACATCGGCGATAAAAGCTCTTTTAGGAAAACACGCATATGAAATACCCGTCAATTCGACAAAATCGATGACAGGACATCTTCTCGGGGCGGCAGGGGCTATTGAAGCGGTAGCATGTGCGCTTTCGATTCAAAATAATAAAGTACATCCCACGATTAACTTGAAAGAAAAAGACCCGGACTGTGATCTGGATTATGTGACCGAAGGTGCCAGAGATGTAAAAATCAATGTGGCCATGTCCAATTCGTTCGGATTCGGCGGCCATAATGCTGTTATTGTCATGAGGCGTTATGAAGAATGAAGCGGGTAGAAATGAAGAATGAAGAGCGGCTTGCGGAGGTTCGGACATTTGCGGAACATAACGGAATCCCCATGCGTAACTTCGGACTTCTTGATGTGGCGCTTACGCATACTTCTTATGCCAACGAACATAAAAATAAAGTCATTCATGACAATGAAAGGCTGGAGTTTTTAGGAGATGCGGTTCTTGATTTGGTGGTAGGCGAATATTTATTTCTCCGGTTTCCCGAATGGCCGGAAGGGGAACTGACACGGGCAAAAGCCAGTGTTGTCTGCAAGCCTGCCTGTGCGGAATGTGCCGCTAAATTTCATGTGGGCGACTATATGCTTCTCGGTAAAGGCGAAGAAATGTCCGGCGGAAGAAACAGGACGTCCATTTTGGGGAATGCGTTTGAAGCGGTAATCGGAGCTATTTATTTAGATAATAATTATGAAGTGGCATCCCGGTTTATTTTGGGCCATATGAAAAAATTTCTTGACCTTGTCGACCGGGGAGAATATGACCATGACTATAAAACAGATTTGCAGGAAATCGTCCAAAAGCATGGTGATGTAGATATACATTATGAAGTTGTCCGTGATGAAGGACCGGACCATGACAAGACGATTTGGATGCAGATTACCGTGAACGGAAAACCGATGGGAACAGGTATGGGTAAAAATAAAAAAGAAGCTGCCCAAAAGGCAGCCAAAGAGGCCATTTCCAGAATACATAACGGAGAGAGTGTTCCCCTTGTGCAAAAATAAAGAGGGATGGAGTGAGAACGAATGGAACCCGGAGCGGCAGAACAACTGAAGGATCCTGTAAAAATTGTAGAACATATCAGAAATATCTATAAATCAAATCACTTTATGGAGGATTATTTTCATATCCGTATCGATGAAATACGTTGCGGTGAAGTGACGGTCAGCTTGGATACCGTGCCGGAAAAACATACCAATCACAGAGGTGTTTTGCATGGCGGTACCTTAGTCGCTCTTGCTGATTCCGTGACCGGTGTTACCAGTGCTTCTGTGGGAGAAGTGGTGGTAACGGCAAGTCTTACCATGAGTTTTATCCGGAATGCAAGACCGGGTTCACGACTTCGTGTGAAGAGCCGGATTACCCATCACGGACGATCCACGATTGTGATAGAAGCCGTCATGCTTGATGAAAAAAACAGGCTCATGGCCAATATATTGGCGACCATGATGATTGTCGATCACTTTCCCGAAATACCGAGGAAGTGGTAATAAAAAAAGCACTCTCATGTGCCGATGACCAAGTCAAAGTAACTTGGAAACCGGAGCGAGAGTGCTTTTTCAGTCTTCAATTCCTTTCCTCTGCGGTACGCCCTTATCATAATAGTGGCGTACTTTTTTCATTTCCGTAATCAAATCCGCCGCTTCCAAAATATAGTAAGGCGCATTCCTGCCTGTAAATACCAGTTCTACCTCCGGATTTCTGGCAGCGAGAATTTTTTTTGTATCCTCTTCTGTCGCTAAATCATACCAGCATGCCATATTATATTCATCTAATATGACCAAATCGTATTCGCCCGACACGGCTTGTACCGCTTGATTGATTCCGTCCAGAATCATGGCGCGGTACTCCTCCGGCGGATGACCGGCGGGATAAATACGTACATGATTACCCCAGGCTTTGATTTCTTCATCAGTAAGCATACCCTCTTTTGCAATAAAATAAGGCTTTCCTAAAGTAGTCAGAGTGATACCGTCAAGCGACTGCAAAACTTTCTGCTCCGAATAGGCAAGAGATTTCATAAACTGGATGATCCGCACCCTGTGACCGGCACCGATACTTCGGATCGCAAGCCCGATAGCGGCGGTGGTTTTTCCTTTTCCGTCGCCTGTATATACCTGAATATATCCTTTAGACATAAAAACCTCCCTGATTCTATAAGGTCAAAAATAAAAAAGCCATAAAAATGGCTGTCAGTCGTCATTATGATACTTATGCTTTCTATATTTCCTTTGCATAAAAAAGCCGCCCAGTGTCATGATAAACAAAATGACAAAACGCATACCGTGTTCGGAAAAATAAATCAAATCATGACCGAGAATAACCTCAACGGCGACAGACGGTATTTTTCCGATAAGAGAAGCCCGCAAATGCTGGCGGGTCGTCAATTTTGTCAAAACGGCAACGGCGGTAAAAAGGATATTGGGAGAATAAGGAATCGCCCGCGCCACCCCCATTGCATAAACGGAACTGTACTTATCCAATTTTTCCAGCATATGCTTTTTCTCAATAAACCTCCGAGCTTCCTTGCGGAGAAAAATACGCCCGATATGAAAACTGATTTCGATTCCGACAACTTCACCGACCCAGGAAATGATGATTCCCGGAAGAATCCCGAAAAGCGCACCGTTGATGGTGAGAAACGGAATGGTAGGAATCCCCAAAACATTGCAGACCACCAAAAGTAAAATGCTTACCGCAAAAGCCCCGTAGCCGAAAGAAGAAATGTAGGCGGAAAGACCGTCCACATCACCGGCCAGGGTGAGGCTGATTGTCATATCATAAAATTCGGGGCAATACATCTTGACGGCAATAAAACAAATGGTGCCTAAAATAAGCAACAAAAGAGTGCCAATCAATTTTTTATAGGAATCAATCATAAGAAATCCTTATATAAAAGCGCAGAAAAAGTAAAAAGTGCGCTGTTGAGTTCTTTTATATTTATATTATTATAAACGAAATCATCTGATTCTGCCAATTTTACGAAATGTAAAGAGTTGAAAAAAACCATTTACAAAATAAATAGAATTAAATTAAATAATCAAGCAATTATATTATAATTACACTAAAATATTCATATAAAAAACATCTATATAAAAATAATAAATTATTGTTGCATTAGAAATGAGGGGGTGGTAAACTGGAAAAGACAAATATAATAAAATTAAATTAAAACTTAAGTGGGGAATTTGGTGAAAATCCAAAACTGTCCTGCAACCGTAACGGGAGTTTTTGTGTGGCAAGTCTTTCACAAAGAGATGCAAAAACGAGGAACGAAGCCGGAGTGCCGCTTATTTTTTGGAGTCTGTGTGGATCTGCAAGGTATGGATCGGATTTCCCTGGTGTTTTTTGAGTGGAAATTTTGATTTGCCTTGCTTTTTTTGTAAAGTGGACATTTATGCTTCTGAGAGGAGGAATAAATCGGACATAAAGGGTTTATTTTAACGGTATTATTTTATTTATTGTTGTAAAGAAAGAGGAGAAATTTCAGTATGCAATTAGAAAGAAAGAAACAGATGCGTCGGTTATCTCTGGGCGTTACCGCCTTTTTGCTTTTCGGAAGCATGCAGGTCATGGCAGATCAGTCGACCAACCCGATCAGTGAAAGCGAAGTATTTACCGCAGACAGACTGGCACAGGTCACCGGTAAGGACAATATGCCTAAGGAAAGATTCAAGAGTGTTGCAGCAGGACTTTTAGGCTATACGCACGACAAAGACTCCATTAAAACAATCAATATCGATATGGCAGGTCATAATTTAACGCTTGACTTAACAAAGGTTGCCGATTTGGGGACTGATTTTTCTGCTTACGGAATCCGGTCGAATAATAAGACGACCATTTTAATTGACAGCAATAAAACCAATCCGGGGAAGAACGGTACAATCACGATTAAGGCAAAAACGCTTTGGTCACCGGCAGGAGACAGCGGCAGCAAATATACTTCTGCTCACGGTATTGCGGTAGGAAACCATGGACAAAAATTTAACAAAAAAGTAAAAGACGACTTGGTAAAAACGACAATCAATGCAGACGTAATGATTGAAGAATTGCGTGGCGGTTCGACAAGAACAACGGGCATTTCCTCTTTGGACTGCTCCGATTTGTCCATCAACGGAAAATTTACCATCAAGCCGGGGGCTATCAGCCTGATGCAGTGGAACCGGGGTGAACAGTCGAAAACTTACGGTATCTATATGATTGGAAGCAATAATACTGTTTCCATTACCACGGCGGATATTGATGACTCAAAGAACGGCTCTCTTTCCGATCTGATCAGAACGGAAGAATCTCTTTGGGGAGGCAAGACAGAAAAAAATATACTCCGTATCGGCGGCGGTACGCTCAAAGTAAAAGAAAATCAGAAAGATAAGAATTTGCTCAATGCCTCTAAAGGATTCAAAGCATTCATCAATGTCAATGAGGACGGCAGTGCCATCGGCACTTCCAAAGCGGACTTGCAGGGAACTATCCGCATGAATGAAGGTGCGGAAGCCTATGTAGGTCTTACCGGTGGTTCCAAATGGGTCGGCGGCACGCAGGCGGATACCAAAGGAAAAATGAATCTGTTCCTTTCAGAAGGCGGGGAATGGAACACACTGAATGCCGGACAGGGCAGCCGGGTAACCCGTTTGACCGGAGATGCCAAAGGCGGTGCGATTTATCAAAAAGATGCAGGGCAGCTTGTCATTGAAAACTACAGCGGTGCCGGAAAGCTTTTCTATGAGCATGAAAATGCAGGAACAAAAGCGGAAGACTATAAAGCCGGGGATACCCATATCGGAAGCGCGGCAGATGGGGCAAAGATTACTGTCATTACCGATAATAAAGGAATTACGACGACAGACAATGACCAAGTCTACCAAGTGCTGAATACTCTGGCAGGAAAACTCTATTACGATGCCTACAAAACAGGGGAGAAGAAACTGACGGGACAGGTGACCATAGCGGAAGGACTGACTTCATCATCCAAATCTTTAAATATAGAAGATATTTCATTTAAAGAAGCAAACGGACAGGGTTATGTCAAAGAAAAAGCTCCCAAACCGTCGGCAGCACTCAGTCCGATTACGGGAGATGAAACAGAGGATTTATACTATATAGAGAAAAAAATACGCCAAGCAGATGGTACGTATCTGTTTAAAGAGGATACAGAACTCCGGATGACTGACGGACGACCGATGGTTAACAGTGAAAACCCGGTAGTCATTAAAGCGGAAGGGAAGAAACTCACGTTTGCCTCTATTGCAGATACAGAAGATTCTGTTTCCACTGTGAAACAGAATTCCGAAGATAAGCTTAATATCACTGCCAAGGAGCTGGTCGTGAAAGCAGAAAATAAAGGAGGACGTTCTGAAGGAATATCCTTAAGTAATGACGATAAGAGTGTTACCCATATAACAGATATTACCGGAGATGTTACTATACAATCCAAAGGCAAAGGCTACACATTGGGCGCTTATGTGACAGGAAAAGCAAAATTGGATATCCACGGCAATGTGACTATTAAAGGAGATGGTGATACATGGGGGATAGAGAATGCTGCGCCTGAGATGCGTGGAGAGTATGCGCATTACTCTACCTCCGGTCTGTATGCAGGTTCTGTATATAGTATCCAAAAAGGCGGTCAAATTACTGTTGACGGAGACGTGGATCTGAAAGTCAAAGGAACCGGTATCGTGGCTAATGGCGGAGGTTCGACTGTCACGGTTAAAGGCGGCGGACAAGTGGATATTGAGGAAAATGAAGATCATGTACACTATGCACTGGTAGCAGAAGGTGGAATCATACATTTCAATTATGATGATGATACGGCTGAACCGGGAACAAAGAAGGTCATGATAAAAGGGAATGTCGGTGTCGTTAATGGCGCTGCACATATTAATGAACCACAAAAACAGAGTCAGATATTCCTTGGGTTGGGAACAAAGGATTCCACTTGGAAAGGTTTGGCTGTTGATAATCACACCAAAAAACAAAATGAAGAGGGATATGAAGGACAGCTGAGTTTATATATGAAGAACGGTGCAACATGGACCAATGAAGCCTATGGAGCGACACCGAAAAAATTTAAAGGCAGCAAAGTATACTATCTCCAGGGTGGAACGAGCAAGGAACAAGCAGGAGTTATTGTCCAGAAAGATAAGAATCCCCTCTATATCGGAACGTATTCAGGGAATATGAAACTGATCTATGCTCATGAGAATATGGGGACAAAACCGGAAGATTACAAGGCAGGGGATACTCATATTAATTCTGCAGTTGAGCAGTCGTGGATTACGATGATTACGGATGGAGCCAATATTGATACAAATAATGAGGATCAAGTGTATCAGGTGTTAAATACTCTGGCAGGAAAACTCTACTATAAAGAATATATAAATAATGAAAAGAACCTGAAGGGTGAAGTAACCATAGCGGAAGGACTGACTGCATCGTCCAAGACTATGAAAATGAAAGATCTCTCGTTCAAAAAAGAAAATGGCCAAGGCTATGTGGAAAGTAAACCGACGCCGCCGGCATCATTGGACGTAAGTGAACAGATTGTCGATAGCGGTTTGGGAGCAGAAAATCTCTACTGGCGGACGAAGGGATATGAAATCGGTGCGGATGATCATCAATATGTTTTGAAGTCTGACACCACTATCCGTGTTAATGTATCAGGCCCCAAGACATTGCACTACGGAGGAAACCAGGGACGTCATACGGCAAATATCACATGGGGCGATCCGATGTTTGTAGGTGACGGATATATTGATATGAGCGGACATAAGCTGACCCTGATTTCCGAAGCAAACCATCACACGCATTCCGCGTCGGGGATTCTGTCACATGGCGGCGATTTAGAAATCAAGAATGTGGCAGGGATTGACATTGATATTCACGGTAATAAAAACTCCAAAAGCGGTATTTACGTTTGGGGACAGGGTAAACATAGAGCAACACTCACTATCGACAATGACGATAAAGAAGAACATGCGGTAAAGATACGTAACACCGCAGCGGAAAAAGATTCGGCTATTCTCGTAGACGGCAGAAGTGTACAGCCCGGCGGCGGTGCGAAACTGGTCATCAAAGGACTCGTCGATGTGGAAAATGATGATGTCAGCGTCATCCAGGCAAATAAAGGCGAAGCGTATATCGGCGGCGGAAAAATTATAGCCAAAGGAAACAAAGCGTCCAGCTTAAAGATCAATAATGGCGGAAAGATAGTGATTAACGGCGAACTTTCAGACCAAAATGTCCTTACTGCAGGAGCGGTTAAGCATAATGTGCAGATAGAAGGGAATATTCTTTCCGTAAGTGGAAAATTGGGGCTTGTTCTGAATACAGCCAAGTCTTATGTAAAAGGACTTATAGGATCGGAGACCATTAAGACCGGTGATACATACATGATTCTTTCCGGCGGTTCTTCTTGGTACAATGAAGGAAAAGGGGCCCGCACGGACATCATTTCAGAAAGCAGAATCAAGAACCTTGAGGCTGACGGCGGATATATTTTCCAGAAACATGCAAAACCGATCGCTATTGAAAACTATAAAGGCAATGTAAAACTTTTCTACGAGCATGAAAATGCGGGAACAAAAGCGGAAGACTATAAGGCAGGAGATACGCACATCGGAAGTGCGGCAGACGGTGCAAAGATTACTGTCATTACCGATAACAAAGGAATTACGATGACAGACAATGACCAAGTCTACCAAGTGCTGAATACTCTGGCAGGAAAACTCTATTACGATGCCTACCAAGTAGGGGAGAAGAAACTGACGGGACAGGTGACCATAGCGGAAGGGCTGACTTCATCATCCAAATCTTTGAAAATGGAAGATATTTCATTTAAAGAAGCAAACGGACAGGGTTATGTCAAAGGAAAAGCTCCCAAGCCGCCGGCACTTGACAACCCGGTACATCACCAGATTGTAGAAGCCAACCACTTTGCAGAAGAATCCAGAGAATTCTGGAAAAAAGCGGGAGTCTATGACGGAAAAGGACACTACAAATTTACAAAAGACATGGAACTGGTAGTCAATGCGGAAGATGGTCCCGTAGGAACAATTAATGACAACAAATTCGGAGCCATCTACTGGAACGGAGACGTAGACGGAGAAATAGACATGACAGGGCACAAACTGGAACTGAAAGCCGCAA
>OIGL01000058.1_pt1 | contig 57305 bp, 39 predicted proteins | sample 1582221 | NCBI WGS metagenome assembly OIGL01 (sample SAMN02674607, study PRJEB24791) | human gut metagenome, SKBSTL069 | isolation source: stool | host: Homo sapiens | place: USA | reverse complement strand
GCGCATTCTACCGGCCTGACGAAAACAAGATGATCAGCATCGGCGGCTCTTTCGGCGGCGGAGAAAACATGGTAAGTGCCGGATTCTCCGTCAAACTCGGACAAGGAACGGGCATAAGCACCTCGAAAGCTGCGATGGCAAACGAAATCCGTGAACTGAAAGAAGAAAACCGGGAAATGAAACAGGAAATAGAAGATTTGAAGCAACAGATGAAAAACTTCATGGCAGGGAAATAAGAATGAAAAGAAAAAGAATGAATCCTCTTTGTTACAGGGTTCATTCTTTTTTATGTACGGTTTATTTTATTACGGTTCTTCGTGCAAGCGGTTAAGAAAAGACGGAAAAAAGTATGAGCAAAACGGAAAAAGCGGTTTTTACAGAATGGTATTAAATACCTGCCTGTCATTCTTGAACGGTCACAAAAAGCGGTCGGGAATAGAATAATAAAAAAGTACGAGGTAGAGTGAAGAATCCGGGCAAAGAATACGGGTGTTAAATACACTTTTTGCGATTATCCTATGCCGGATTCTTACCGCTCCCGTTGGTCGGGTATGGCGTCTCATTGCATTTTAGCGTCGCTACGCTCCTAAAAATACAATTCGCTTGCCATCGCTCCTAATTGCCGCCGCTCAAGAATGACGGCATAGGAGAAATGCGTTTTTCAATAGTATTAAATTACTTGTTGCCTAAAAAGCAAAGTATAGAGAACGTAAGCCGTCCCCGAATACGGGGACGGTGTCGGCAAAGCCGACGAAAGGGACAAGTGTGAGCAGAAACGGAAGAAATTTTCCTTGTGTTATACATTTCTCCTATGACGACACTATCAAATGACGGATCGGGAGATTCTTTCGGTGAAGGATCGGGCGATCATGGCGGCGGTTCTGAAACATTTATGACAAAATAAAACTCTCTCTTATGACGGAGAGAGTTTTTGATTTTCTGTTTATAATTCCGAAAAAATAGGCAGATATTCCATGCAGACCCAGCAGAGAAAAGCATTGACGAACATCGTGATGAGCGACAGTTTGAGTCCTTCTTTCATTTGTATGCCCGCGTCAAGACCGAAACCGACGGGAATGGCTCTTGTGGTGACGGGAAGAATGTAGGCGCACGAGCAGGAGGCCATCGCACCGAAAATGTAAGGAATGGGGTTGATGGAAACGGCACTGCATATGGAAATAATCATGGGAATCCCGATGGAAGCGCCGCCCGTATTGCTTGACATTTCCGACATGAAACAGGTGAATGCGCAAAAGATGAACATGGTCATAAATCCGCCGTTGAGATGAAGTGCCGTCAAGATGTGAGCCATTTCTTCCACCGCTCCGGTTTCCGTAATGAGTTTTCCCAGAGCAAGACCGGAGGAAGCCATAATCATAATGCCCCACATGGCGTGGCTTTCTGCAAACTTCCAGGTAAGGAGCACTTCTTTTTTCTCATCTTTCAGGACAAACATGAGCATGCCCATGATGAGGAAAACATAAGCAGGTTTCAATCCCGGCAGCATATCCGCATAGAGGGGACGGAGAAAAGCGAGAATGATGGCGATGACAAATATCCAAAAGCACAAATGCTCTCCTTTTCTCACGGGACCTAAGGCCCGGTACATTTTTATAAATTCTTCTTTTGTGCCGTGAAGACTGTGGACGGAAGAATTCATATACCAGAGAAATAAAAGATTGACGATGAAAATGACGATGAGGATAGGAAGAAAGCGGGAAATCCATTCGACGTACATAAATTCTTTTCCCGTAATCTGTTCAAGATAAGAAATGCCGACCAGATTGGCGGGACTTCCGATAGGCGACCCGAAGCCGCCGATGCCGCTTCCCCAGCCGATCGCCAAAAGAATGGGAACGGCGAGTTTGCTGTGGAGGATATCTTTTTCTCCTACAAATCGGAGCATGCCGACCGCGATAGGACAGAATATGGTCGCCACCACCGTATTGGGAAGAAAAGCGGAGAGGACGACGGATGCGCCGAACCAGACGAGTATCTGCTGTTTCATGGACGTACCGATAAGACAAAGCGTGCGGAGAGAAATCCGCTTATCCAGTCCCGTTGTCGTCCAGGCCATGCAAATCAAATCGCTTCCTAAAAGAAGAATAACGATGTCGGTGAAATACAGGGCGATCACATGAGGATTGGGCACCATATTGAAAACGGCGTTCACCGCAATGGGAAGAAGAGAGGTGACGGCGATGTGGACGGGGCGGAAAATCCACCACAGCGCCATCCATACGCCGGTAGCAATAGCAAAGGCACCGTGCGTTCCCAGGACAGGCATGAATAAAAGGCCGGCAAGAAAAAATCCGGCAGGACCGGAAAGTAATTTTAAGTTCTGTTTGCCCATGACGAGCCCTCTTTTCTCTGATTTTGTGCATTTCTTTCTGTATCTATTATAAGAAAAGAAAGTATCATTGAAAAACTGTAAAAAATTGTTTAATATACAAATATAAATTGTATTTAAAAATAAAAACGGAGGAATGCCTTATGAATTTCACGAGCCTCGACTATTTCATTGCTCTTGTGCAGGAAAAAAGCTATACAAAAGCGGCACAGCGGCTGCATGTGACACAGCAGACACTTTCCGCCCATATCGCGGCACTGGAAAAAGAAATGAACTGCAAACTGGTGATCCGCCAGATACCCCTTGATTTTACATGGGCGGGCCGTGTATTTTACCGTCATGCCCTTTCGCTCCGTACGGGAAAGGATACGATGGAAAAGGAAATTGCTGATGCCGCCGGCGATGAAACGGGCATTTTCCGGCTCGGGATTTCGCCGAACAGAGGACACATGATACTGCCGGATATATTGTCCCTATATGCCAAGACATATCCGGGGATTCATGTGGAGCTTACTGAAGAAGTGAACCGGGTATTGATGAAAAAATTGCTTGACGGCGATATAGATCTGACGATTGCTTATTTCAAAGAAGATGTGCCGGGGGTGACACAGGAATTTTTTTACAAAGAAGAAATTGTTCTTTTACTGCCCAAGGTGCTATGGGCGGCACGGGGAAATGAGGAAATAGAGAAACGGTTGGAAAGCCGCAGCGAAGGCTGTCTGGCGCCGCTCGGAGATTTTCCTTTTTTGCTGACCGGAAGCGGCACCGTTCCCGGTCGGATGGCAAGACGTCTTTTTGCGGAAGCCGACATCAATCCGCCGGTCATTGTTTCTTCCGACAATTTGGAACTCTTGATTGAACTTTGTGTGAAGGGGACGGGGGCCTTGTTCTGTCCGGAAAAGCAGGTGCTGAAAAATGTGGGTCCCGAGGATTTAAAAAAAATATATATTATTCACTTGAAAGATGCATACCGGACGATTTCATTCGGCTACCGCAAAGATCTGCGGACGTGGAAACCGTTGTCGAATTTTATTGCGCTTGCACAAGAAGAACGCCGCCGTATAGAGGAAAGCCGTATCGGGAAATAACGGGGATCATGGGGCATGCGAAGAGAAACGGAAAATTTATTTTCAAAAAGACTTGCAATTTTTTCTGGGTGTGATAAAATAAAAACAACAGAAATGACTGATAGTCATAAGATTAAAAGTTATTTTTGTTACCTCTTCTCAGCTAATGTTCCCCGACAGAAGCTGAATTCTGATAATTGTGTCGTGGAGAAAGATACCCCATCGGACTCCACGGCACAACCCCTCTCAACAATCAAATCGTAATGATGAATATATAAAAAAGTGGTGTCTTGGGAAAAGGCACTTATTTTTTTGCATTGAAAAAGTATCTGCCTTGTACGGACAGATACCTTTTTTATTACCACGTATTTTTTCTCCAGAAAGAGGGAAAACAGATGAAGAGAAGTGTAAAGGACTCAAGACGTCCCATGAGCATGGAAATACAGGCAATGATTTTCGTTCCAGCGGGAAGATTTGTCAAACCGGGAAAATTTCCGAGTTGTGCGGGCATGATACCCGTATTACTCATGGTCATCATAGAAAGTCCGAGGGAGCCGGGGATATCAAGACCGGTAAATGTCATGAGCAGAGCCCATAGAAAAATAAAACCCAGATAGATAAAGAAAAAATAAAAGATATGAAGAAGTTCATTGGTATGAAAGGTTTCTTTCCCCATACGGACTTGAAAAATTTCATTGGGGTGAAGTTTTTGACGGAGCAGCACATAAAGAGATTTTACCAGAAGGATCAGACGATATACTTTAAGTCCTCCTGCGGTCGAACCTCCACAGCCGCCGGTCAAAAGGAGAATGACAAGGATACATTGGGAAAATGCAGGCCAGGCAGAATAATCGGAAGAAGAAAATCCCGTTGTGGAGGATGTAGAACCTGCATAGAAAAAGGCTTCCGTCAGGGAGTCGGGAAGGGGAAGGATCCCTGCGGTGCAGAGATTTGCCGCAATCAGAAGACCGCTGATACCGACAAGGCCGAGATATACTTTAAATTCCGTATCCTTTAAAATGACGGAAAATCCTCTTTGCCAGGCGGCAACATAAAGACCGAAATTGGCACTGGAAATCACGATGAAAAAGAAAACCGTCATTTTGAGGAGCGGACTGTCATACGCACCGATGCTTTCATTTAAAGGAGAAAAACCGCCTGTTGCAATGGAAGAAAGTCCGTGGTTGAGTGCATCAAAAAAATCCATTCCCAATATCACATAAGTAAGCGTGGCAATAGCAGTAAAAAGAGAGTATACGACAAAAAGGGCTTTTGCCATTTCTTTAATCCTTGGGACTGCCCGGGAAGAAGAAATATTGGTACTCTCGATATGCATCATACGGGCGCTTCCTTTGCCGAACTGTGGGAAAAGTGCCGTGAAAATCACGATGATGCCCAGACCGCCGATCCAGTGGGTGAGAGAACGGAAAAGGAGCAGACTTTTCGGAACTGTCCGTAAATCTGAAAAAACGGTCGCTCCCGTTCCCGTAATCCCGGAAATACTTTCCAGCAGCCCGTCCAAAGGGGAGAGCAGTCCGCTGAATAGATAGGGAAGAACATAAAGAAGAGAAACGGAAAGCCATGTGAGGGAAATCACGGCGATGCATTCTCTTCCGTTCAAATCCTGCACAAAAGGCGATCCTTTTTTATGGGCAACAAAAGCAAGAAAAAAGCAGACCACCAAGGTAGTGCCAAAGGGGAGAAAGGATTCTCCATAAAAAACAGCGGTCATGGCGGGGAAAAGAAGAACAAGACCTGCCCCGAGAAAAAGACGGGAGAGGATGGTATAAACGATAGCGGGATTCATGATTCACTTTGTCCTTTGAAATAAGAAAGTACCTTTGCAGAATTATCAGTGCTTGTGATGATGATGACCCGGTCGCCCGCTTCCAGTACGGACGAACCGTTAGGAATAAACGTTTCCCCATCACGCACGTAAGCGCAAATGAGGCCCTCTTTCGGAACGCCCGCTTTCATAAGCGCAACGCCTGTTACGGGGGCATCGGCGGGCAGGATAATTTCCGCCGCCTGTATTTTTGCCGATTCCAAAAGCGAGACGGAAACGACATTCTGCCGCCTTATATAACTTAAAACTTCTCCGGCGGCGATCAGACGCACCGAAAGAGCGATGTCGACACCCACACGGGTCATTAAATCGACATATTCGGGACGAACCACACGGACGATACTTTTTTTTGTGCCTAAATGTTTCGAAAGAAGAGCAATCAATAAATTGAGCTGTTCATCTTTCGTGGTGCAAATCACCGCATCCGCTTCGGAAACGCCCTCCTGTTTCAGCAGTTCTATATCCGTTCCTTCTCCGCAAAGAACGATACCGTTTTCCAGCTGGGGAGCGAGCGCTTCGCAACGTTCGGGATTCTTATCAATGATTTTCAGCGAAACCCCTTCTTTTTCCAAAAGAGGAGCGAGTGCCTGTCCCGTTCTGCCTGCCCCGATAATCAGCGCTCTCTCCACTTTCCGTGTATCGCTGGGGGCGAAATCCTGGCTGAATTTTTCGATAGCTTCCGGCGTGCCGACAAAGTAAACTCTGTCAAAGGCAAGGAAACAATCATCGCCGTGGGGAATCATCATCCGGTGATCTCTGAAAATCATAGCGACCAGAATGGAACCGGGGAGCGTTAAATCCTTTAACGGTTTGTGGAGATACGGAGAATCCCGGTGGAGCCGCGTTTCATAAAGACGAACCCGGCCGTTGGCGAAATCTTCCACATTGAGAGCCGCCGGCGTCATCAGAATCCGGCAGATTTCTTCCGCCGTCAGAACTTCGGGGCTCAAAACAAGATCAATACTGAAATTTTCGCGGATATAACCGGCGGAATTTCGTAAAAATTTAGGGTCCCGCAAACGGGCGATCGTGTGAGGGATTCCGTTTTTCTTGGCGAGCATGCAGGCAAGGATATTGATTTCATCCACTTCGGCAACAGCGACGAGAACGGAAGCGTTTTCTATATCCGGATCTTTGGTGAAATCGGGATCGGTTCCGTCGGCATGAATCGTAAGCACATCCAAAGAATGACGTATTTCCTCAAGCTTTGTCTTATCCGAATCGACGACAACGACATCATTCTGTTCATTTGCGAGAATTTCCGCAATGGTGTAACCGAGCTGGCCGGCACCTAAAATGACTATGCGCATAAAAGCCTCCTTGGAAATTATGCATAAATATATACTATTTTACCATAAGCTATACAGAAAAACGGAAATGGAAACGAAGATGTAAAGGGAAGTCTTATTGAAGAAAATGATATAATAAAAGAAAAATGACAAGTAAAATGAAAATGGCAGATAAAAATGAAAAGACGGGAGGAAATGATGAGCGCCGCAGATACACAATATCTCACAATTATAAAAAATATTCTTGACCACGGAGCGGTGGGGGAAAACAGAACGGGCATGCCCGCTTATAAATTGCCCCACCAAATCATGCAATTTGATTTGGAAAAAGAATTTCCCATATTGACGACGAAATTTGTCGCATTCAAGACGTCGGTGAAAGAAATTTTATGGATCTGGCAAAAACAGTCCAATGACGTACGGCTTCTCCAGCAATGGAACTGCCACGTCTGGGACGAATGGATGAAAGAAGACGGAACGATTGGGAAAGCCTACGGCTACCAGCTCGGGAAATATCACCAGGTGGATACGCTTTTGGAAACGCTGAAAAAAGATCCCCAAAGCCGCCGCATGGTGGTCGATTTATGGAACGTGAAAGATTTGCCCGATATGGCACTCTATCCCTGTGCGTTTCTCACCATGTGGGACGTATCGGAAGAAGGGCGCCTGAACTGCATGCTCGTCCAGCGATCGGGCGATATGGGACTCGGCGTGCCGTTCAATATGGCCCAATATGCCGCGCTCATTCACATGATCGCCCAAGTGAGCGGACTGCGTCCCGGACTTTTCACCCACGTTATCAATAATGCCCACGTATACAAAAACCATGTGGAAGCCATGAAAATCCAACTCTCCCGTGAAAAAGAAGCTTACGAAGCACCGGCGCTGAAACTGAACCGGGATATCAAAAATTTCTATGATTTCAAACCTGAGGATATCGTACTGGAAAATTACAAACACCATGAAAAAATTCCGATGGAGGTGTCCGTATGAGCCTGTCCATCATTGTAGCGAGAGCGTCAAACGGTGTCATCGGTGATAAAAATGCACTGATCTGGCATCTCTCCGACGATCTGAAAATGTTTAAGGCCCGCACAACGGGACACCCTGTCATTATGGGAAGAAAAACCTTTGAAAGCCTCCCGAAAATGCTCCCCGGACGCACCCACTATGTACTGACGGGAAATAGAGAGTACAAAGCGCCTGAAGAAGTTAAAGTGTTTCACACGGTCAAAGACCTGTTGGAAGCACTTCCTGAAGGAGAAAATTTCGTCATCGGCGGCGGAAAAATTTATAAAGAACTGCTCCCCTATACAGATACAATGTATATCACGGAAATAGAAAAAGCCTACGACGGCGATACCCGCTTCCCCGGCTTCGACAAAGAAGAATGGGAAATGACGGAAGAAATAAAAGGAGAGGGCGACATTCCCCACCGCTTCCTTACCTACAAAAAAATAAAGAGGTCATAAAATAGACAATATTCTATAGCAGAAGACGATTTAAAAGCGAAGAAGGAATGTACAAAGCATGCAAAAGATAGCGGGAAGAGCAAATAACATAGTAAAAGGGAATTAAACTTATGACCCCTAAGGAAAAGTTGGCGTTTATTTCAGAAGGACAGCATAAGATTTTAGACGGATGACTTTTGTCGCCTATGCTTGACAACTCTACAGAAAGACACGGAAAATATTTCTTTCTTCCCTTGACTATAAGGATAAATATCGTTACAATACAATGCATAAGAAAAGCTTTGACGAAGACGATCGGTTTTGAACCCGGCACAGAGAGCCTCTGTATGGTGGAATGAGGAGCGGGAGAAGCGGATGAATCACTTCCGAGCTGCGGAGAGGAAAGGCTTCGCCGGGACACCGTTATTTGTACCGAGTGGCTTTATGTCATGAGGGTGGTACCACGGGATATAATCTCGCCCCTTGCCGGGCGGGATTTTTTTGTTTTATGAAATGCAGGAGGAACAGGAATGGATTACAGCAAAACATTGCATTTGCCGCAGACGGAATTTCCGATGCGGGGAAATCTGCCGCAAAAGGAACCGGAATTTGTCGAATTATGGCAAAACCGCAATCTGTATAAAGAAAGAATTGCAAAGAGAGAAAATGAAGGGGCGAAAAAGTTCGTTCTTCATGACGGGCCGCCTTATGCAAACGGGAAGATTCATATCGGTCATGCTTTGAATAAGACGCTGAAGGATATCATTGTCCGTTACCGCCATATGGCAGGGTATAAGGTCAATTATGTACCCGGCTGGGATACCCACGGACTGCCGATCGAGTATGCGGTGCTGAAAGATTCGGGAGAGGACCGGGCCAATATGACGGCGCTGGAACTCCGCCGCAAGTGCCTTGCGTATGCGAAGAAATGGATTGAAATCCAGAAAACCGATTTTATCCGCATGGGCGTTGTCGGCGATTTTGAAAACCGCTATGTCACTTTCGATCCCCATTTGGAAGCACGGCAGATTGAAGTTTTCGGTGAAATGGCCAATAAGGGCTATATTTACAAGGGCAAGAAAGCGGTTTACTGGTGTCCACACTGTGAAACGGCGCTGGCAGAAGCGGAAATCGAATATAAGGACAGAAAATCTCCGTCCATTTATGTAAAATTCCCTGCTCTGGATATTAAAAATCTCGGGCCTGAAGGGGTCGATCCGTCGAAACTTTTTGCGGTCATCTGGACGACTACGCCTTGGACCATTCCGGCAAACCTGTATATTTCCGTCAATCCGAAATTCACTTATGTATGGGTGCATAATCTTGATGCCGACGAATATTATCTCATGAATAAGGAGCTTGCTCCGGCGGCTATGGCGGACTGCAAGATTGAAAATTACGAATTTGCCGGCCGTGAAATGACGGGCGAAGAATGGGATATGGCGACATTCAGACATCCTTGGGAATTCTATCACCGCACGGTATACGTGCTTGAAGGAAGCCACGTCACGCTTGATGCAGGTACAGGCTGCGTTCATACCGCTCCCGGCCACGGTGTCGATGACTTTGAAGTTTACAAGAAATATGAAAATGCAGGTAAGTTGAAGCAGGAGGTCATTTGTCCTGTCGATGATAAAGGCTGCATGACAAAAGAAGCGGGCGAATTTATCGAAGGAAAAACGACTTGGGAAGCGGAAGGACCTTGTATTTCCGAGCTGGCTCATGCCGGTATGCTTCTCGGAAAGAAGTCCATTCATCACCAGTACGCTCACTGCTGGCGTTGTAAGAACCCCGTCATTTACAGAGCGACAGAGCAGTGGTTTGCCTCTATCAATGATTTCCGTGAAAAAGCATTGGAAGCGGTAGACAATACAACGTTCATTCCCTCTTGGGGCCATGACCGTCTTTACAATATGGTCCGTGACCGTCAGGATTGGTGTATTTCCCGCCAGCGTTCCTGGGGCGTGCCGATTCCCGCTTTCTACTGTGATGATTGCGGAAAATATGTAATTACCCCCGAAACTATCGGAAAAGTGAAGGATGTTGTGGAAAAAGAAGGCTCCGATGCATGGTGGAGTTATCCGGCGGAAAAACTTCTGCCCGAAAATTTCAAATGCCCTCATTGCGGCGGTACGCATTTCCACAAGGAAACGGACATCATGGACGTATGGTTCGATTCGGGATCGACATGGAACGGCGTCTTGAAAGATCCGCATGAAAATTGGAAAAAAGACGGAGCGGAGTATCCGTGCGACCTCTATCTGGAAGGCTCCGACCAGCACCGCGGCTGGTTCCAGAGTTCACTTCTCACCAGTGTGGCCGTCAACGGCAAAGCGCCCTACAAAGCAGTACTCACCCACGGATTTACCATGGACGGCGAGGGCCGTAAAATGTCCAAGTCGGTGGGCAATGTAGTGGCACCGCAGGATATTATCGATAAATACGGCGCCGACGTCATGCGTCTTTGGATTTCCTCCGTCGACTATCAGGGCGACGTCCGTCTGTCCGATAAAATCGTGAAATCCATGAGCGATGTATACAGGAAAATCAGAAATACCTTCCGTTATCTTTTGGGCAATCTCTACGATTTCGATCCGGCAAAAGACAGTGTGGCTTATGAAGATATGGAAGAATTGGATAAATGGGCATTGCTCCGTATGGAACAGGTGAAACGAACCGTTCTCAAGGCTTATGAAAACTATGAATTCCACGTCATGTATCATGCGGTTCATAATTTCTGCACCGTCGACCTGTCCTCGGTATATCTGGATATTCTGAAAGACCGTCTTTATACGGAAAAAGACGATTCCCGCCTGCGGAGAAGCGCCCAGACGGCGATGTATGAAATCCTGCTCACCCTTGTGAAGCTCGTCGCTCCCGTCATCTGCTTTACCGCCGAAGAAGTCTGGCAGGCCCTGCCCGTCCGTGACGAAAAGGAATGGTCCGTTCACATGATGGACATGCCGGAAGAAAATGACCGTTATCTGGACAAAGAACTGGATGAAAAGTGGAAAAAACGTCTTGCTTTGAGAAGTGTCGTTACCAAAGCGCTTGAAGAATCAAGACAGGCAAAAATCATCGGTCATCCTCTGGATGCGGAAGTTACTGTCTATGCGGAAGGAGAAAATCTTGCCGTTCTGAAAGACATGGAAAAAGAACTGGCCGACTTCTGCCTGGTTTCCCAGACAAAAGTTACGGAAGGACTTGGAAACGCACCTGAAAATGCGGTTTCCTCCGAAGACGGAGCCGTCAAAGTTTCCATTGCCGTCTGCACCCTCGAAAAGTGCGAACGCTGCTGGAAACGGACTCCCGATGTAGGACACGACCCCGCTCATGAACATGTCTGCGGCCGTTGCAGCCTTGTTTTGACCGAAATGGGAGAATAAAGAAATAAAAAAAGCATCGCCTGTGAAAAGCAGACGGTGCTTTTATTTTTGTTTCGATGATACATAAAAGATAAAAATACGGTCAAGCAGGACCACCGAAAACGTAAGAAGTAACCAAAGGGATAGAAAGATACGCCACGGTTTCATAAGACCTCCTTTCCCGGCACCGGAAAACACGAGCGGGATATTAAAAAACAACAGATAATGGTATACTGAAATTATATATGAAAACAGGAAAAATTCCTATGTGAACCAAGAGAGGAGCCGTAAATGAGAAAACTTTTATTTCTACTCTGTTCATTTTGTATGATTCTTGTGTCGGGATGCGTAAAAATTGATTCCGACATCAAAGTAAATTCCGACTTCAGCGGAAAATGGCAGGCTGTCGTACAGTCCCAGGTAGGACCGCTCAGCCGCGGCGATGTGGAGCAGGAAATCAGGAAAACCGGACTCACCGGGTATACCGTATATCCCATCAACAATGAAGGAAAAGTGATTAAAGACAAAGAAGCAAAAGGCGCTTTCCCGAACTGGCAGATTGAAGCAGATTTCAAAAACAGTCAGGAACTGGCAAAACTCGGCCATGCTCTCGGAACGGTCGGCGGACGGGATATACGGGACGTCATTACGCCTCTTCCCGACAATGACAAAGTCTATAAATTCAGCTTGGGACGGTCACCGGGCATTACAAAAATTACCTTGGATGCCGATATTTCCAAGGACACCATCGGCGGCGGCACTCTGGAAGGAAATACGGTGACCTATCAGGAAGGACAGGAAATTTATTTCCAGTTCACCAAAAAAACACCGGTTCTTGCTTATATCGGATACTTCATCGGCTTTGCGGTGCTTGCAGGCGGTAGCTGGTATCTCTATAAAAGAACAAAAAAACAGGGCGAAGATATAGCGGCATAACAGGAATGACAAGAAACGGCTCTCATGACAGGGAGCCGTTTTTTTTGCGGAAAATTATTCGTCCAAAGTAAATTTCCAGGCACAGAAAGTATAGGGAGAAGAAACTTCGGGCGGACAAGAAAGGCACTCCGTCCTGATCCGAGAATCGATGGCGGAAGCAAAACGGGCATACTCTACAAGCCCGGCACTCCGGCAGGGATAATCGGGTAAATTTTTCCTCCGCCGCGCCGACTGGACACGGCAGTCATCCATTTGGAAAATCAAAGCACCTTTCTCCCAACGGGACGACTGGACATTGATACGGCTGTACATACGAAACCCGAGTGCTTGTTCAAGTCCTTCGAGACCGGGATGTTCGCCCAAATGAAGAAGCTTTTTCACGCAATGCGCCTCAAAAGGAGAAAAACGGGTCCACGTGGAATCATTACACCGTTTCGCATCATTCATGCCGTATGCAAATTCCACGCTCTGAAACCAAATACCGTCCTGGGCCAGCCAATTTTTAGCCACCGCATCCAAAAGAGATAACTTCTTTTCCCGGGGAAGGCGGCCGATGAAATCGGGAATCCCGTCATGTTCCCGGAAAGAAAGCACCTCCGACAAACGGCGGACAAAAATTTTCCTCGTCTTCTCCCACGTGGCATCCATGACTTCCAAAGCCTTCTCAAACCCGAGTTGATGCTCCACCTCACGGAACCAAAGCGTATGATGTACCGCCGTGCGGTGTACCATATCGACAATCAGTGCAGAAAGCCCGTCCTCGTCCATATCCCGTATCGTAAATGTTTTCATAAGAGACTCCTTTAAAACATACTCATCTTTTCTTTATTATGGACCGAAAGAAAAGAAATATCCACAGGAAAGGAACGAATCCGGCTTTTCGGACGGGAAAAATCAAAAAATATAAGAGAGCCAAACCGGAAAATAAAGAAATGACGGACATAAAAAATCCGTTCCCGTTATTTGCTTGTGAAAGGAAAGAACATGAACCGCAAGCCATCCCCACATGACGGGAAGTAAGGAAAGAATAGGAAATGCAAGCTGTCCCTACGTGATGGGAAATAAGGAAAGAATGAAACCCGTAAGCCGTCCCCGGACACGGGGAAGGTGGCGGCGTCAGCCGTCGGAAGGGGCAAGTGTGAGCAGATACGTAAGAAAATTTCTTACAAAACGGCAGTAAATACCTGCCTGTCATTCTTGAACGATGGTAAAAACCGCTATGACCGTAATGTAATAAAAGGAAATCGACTCAGAGTGAAGAATCTAGGCAGAGGTTGAAAGATTTAAATATTCTGACCTGTGTACGCAAGCATGCCCCTATCGCCTCGCAAGGCTCGGCACTTTCAGCCAAAGGCAAAGCGTCTCATTGTGTTTTCGCGTCGCTATGCTCCTAAAAACACAATTCGCTTGCCTCCGAAGTCGGGGACAGCTGACACTAAGGAAGAAAGAAATTATAGTTTTTATTATTTAAACACGCTTTTGACGATATCCGCTGCCGGATTCTTCGCTGCTCATAATAACCTGTTTTTTATAATTCATTTCTTTATGTATGCTTGCCACCGCTCTAGAATGACGGCAGAAGTGAATTGCGTTTCGGCAAATGGTAGTAGCTGCTTGTCTTGTTATTTTTGGATAAGGTGAAGATTTGGAAAAAGGGAGCGGCATTCCTATTGTTTTTATATGTTTATCTATCTCTTTTTTGCATGCATGAGGGCGTATATTCAAATATTTCATAATACATCGACAGACTTGAATGTTTCGATTTCATTTGGTATACTAAATGCATCAAATTTGAATGAATGAGGGACTACTGTGTGAATATATGACAGGTTATTTCCTTCATAATAAAGATTTGTATACATTCTTTCGGACTACCGATAAATCGTAAAAACTCCGACGGAATGCCTTTCATCTTCCGGTGAAAGACTCAGGGCGCTGTCCCTGCATCAGATTCCTTATTTTTTTGAAAGGCGGTTTATTTTATGGTCAACGCAAATCTTCAGAAACAGTACGGTCTTTTTATTGATGGCGAGTTTGTTCCCGCATCTGACGGCGGAACGTTTGAGGCACATAATCCTGCCAACGGCGAGGTTTTGGCTGCTTGTGCAGAAGCAACTAAGGAAGACGTGGATAAGGCAGTAGCGGCAGCCCGCCGTGCATTGGCTTCCTGGCGTCATACTTCTCCGATCGAAAGACAGAATTATCTTTTGAAAATTGCCGATATTATCGACGAGAATGCAGAGCATCTCGCTTTGGTGGAAACTTTGGACAACGGGAAACCGATTCGTGAAACGAGTGCGGTAGATATCCCGATGGGATCCGATCATTTCCGTTATTTTGCCGGCTGTATCCGTGCCCAGGAAGGGACGGCAACAATGCTTGATGACAATACGTTATCTCTTGTTATCCATGAACCGATCGGCGTTGTCGGACAGGTCATTCCCTGGAACTTCCCGTTCCTCATGGCGGCTTGGAAATTAGCTCCTGCTCTTGCTGCAGGGGATACGATTGTTATCAAACCGTCATCTCATACATCACTGTCCATTCTCGAGTTCGTTAGATTGATTGCCGATGTGCTTCCGAAGGGCGTTTTGAATGTCATTACCGGGGCAGGTTCGAAATCAGGACAGTGGATTCTCGATCATCCGGATATCGACAAGCTGGCATTCACCGGTTCTACGGAAGTCGGTGCCAATGTATACAGAGCGGCGGCTGACAAATTGATCCCCGTAACACTCGAACTTGGCGGCAAGTCGGCGAATATGATTTTTGACGACTGTGATATTGATCAGGCGGTAGAGGGAGTGGCTACAGGCATTCTCTTTAATCAGGGACAGGTGTGCTGTGCCGGTTCCCGCGTATTTGTTCAGGAAGGTATTTTTGATGAATTTCTGGCCAAATTGAAAGCTACTTTTGAAGCGGTCAAAGTAGGCGATCCGACAGATCCGCAGACCCAGCTGGGGGCACAGATTTACAAGAAACAGCAGGAAAAGGTTTTGAATTATATCAAGATCGGTCTGGAAGAAGGGGCGACGCTTGTAACCGGCGGTGAAAGATATACGGATAACGGCTGCGACAAAGGATTTTTCTTGAAACCGACCATTATGATTGCCAAGAGTAATGCGGCCCGTGTTTGCCAGGAGGAAATATTCGGACCGGTCATGGTTGTGCAGAAGTTCAAAACGGTTGATGAAGTTATCGAACTGGCCAATGACAGCGTATACGGTCTTGGCGGCGGTGTATTCACAAGCAATCTGAATACGGCGATGAAAGTAGGCCGTAGTGTAGCGACCGGCAGAGTTTGGGTGAATACCTACAATGCCATTCCCGCAGGTGCTCCGTTCGGCGGCTACAAGCAGTCCGGCATTGGTCGTGAAACACACAAGGTCATGCTGGAACATTACAGCCAGGTAAAAAATATCATGGTTAATTTGAAAGAGGGAACAACCGGACTTTATAACGTAAAGTAATCGGAAAGGTCAGTTTCCGGAAATAAGAAACCGCCACTCAAAAGACAGGGTGGCGGTTTTCTTATATAAAAATAAAAACTATGAATTTTTTTTCCTTAATTGTATGCGGTCCCCGTCTTCGGAGACAAGCGAATTGTGTTTTTAGGAGCACAGCGACGCGAAAACACAATGAGACGCTTTGCCTTTGGCTGAAAGTGCCGAGCAAAGCGAGGCGAAAGGGGCATGTGTGCGTACACAGGTCAGAATCATTTAAATCTTGTATCCTTTGCCGGATTCTTCACTCAGCGGCAATTCTATTTATTCCGTTACGGTCAAATCAGCTTTTTACGACTGTTCAAGAATGACAGGCAGGTATTTACTACCATTCTGTAAGAAACTTTCTTCCCTGTCTGCTCCAACTTGCCCCTTCCGTCAACCTGTCGGTTGACACCTTCCCCGTGTCCGGGGACGGCTTGAGATTTGCATACTTTCCTTATTTTTCGATAATAGGGTCGGCTTACACTTCTTATACTTTCCATTTTAGACAAAAGTTATTTACTGTTTCTTGAAGATTTAATTCACTCCTGCCGTCATTCTTGAGCGGTGGGAGTATGCGAATCAGCAGAACGGAACCACAGTGTGATGAGTGATAGCGAAGAATCCGGCAGCAGATACAGGAAATCACATTTAATACCTGTATCTTTTGCCAGATTCTTCACTTCGTTCAAGAATGACAGGCAGGTATTTAATACTGTTCTGTAAAAAAACGCTATTTACGTTTTTGCTCCAACTTGCCCCTTTCGTCAACCTGACGGTTGACACCGCCCCCGTTGGTCGGGTATGGCGTTTCACTCACTTTTGCAGCGTCGCTCCGCTTCTCGAAAAGTGGTTCGCTTGCTTCCCGACATGCGGGGATGGCTTTCGGAATGGCGGTTTTTGTTTTTGTGATGGTCAAGATGTCTTTTTTGTGTGAGTGATTTCCTTGTTTTTTAGTTTGCGCATGCCAAAAGAGCAGTGAAGTAGTTACGTACTTCTTTCTGCTCTTTTGGTTTCGTTTATTTCTCTTGTCTGAATTATACTTTTCTGTAGACTTTCACGATTTCTCCCATGTATACGCTGTGATTATCATCGGCGTGACTGCCGCTGTTGTGTTTCATGTAGATTTCTTTGTTGGTATAGTGGTCTTCCGTCAGTTCGGCAGTGTAAATTTTTTTGCAGACAAAGACGAGATCCGCTTCTTCTATGGCGGCGGCGCCGTCCAAATCTACGGGGTGCAGACCGGAATTTTTGTATTTGTCCTCGTCCCGCCCGGAGTGACGGCCCATGTAGCTCATCTGCGGCTTATAGTCTTCGGAAAGACAGGACAGGGTGAAATAGTCCTGACTGTCCAAGAATGTTTTGGTGAAACGGCTCTGCCGGATATAGACGGTGGCGATTTTTTTCCTCCATATCTGACCGAATGTGCCCCATGTGACAAGGAGCGTATTGCACTTTTCTTTTTTCCCTGCTGTGACGAGAATGTATTTGCTCCAGTCGGTAAAAGGATTGAAGCCCGATTCTTCAGGGGCGATTTCTGTGAATTTCATCATATCCTCCTCTTGATATATTAATATTTCATATATTGTATTATAACAAATATTGGAATAAAGAGGAGAAAAAACGGGAAAATACATGATGAAAAGGGGGAAATACTTGACTTGTCGTCTGGTGAGGTTATACCATGAAACGGTAAAAATATTTGCTTTTAAGTTTTGAAACAGGAGGTGAAAGCTGTGGCAGGGAATGAAAATTGGAAACGGATTGCCTATCTGATGTGCGGTATCCAAGTGGGAGCGGGTATTGCGATGATTGGTGTCATGGCTTTTCTTCCGCTGTTTTTAGGGGAAATAGGAGTACATAATCCGGGCGAAGCGGCTTTTTGGGCGGGACTGATATCGGGAGTGACGCCTTTTATGATTGCTTTGAGTGCGCCTTTTTGGTCTATCCAGGCATCCCGCAGGGGACCGAAATTGATTTTGTCCGTCGTTTTGCTTTCCGTGGTCATAACCGCTTTTCTTTGCGCCGTTTCCACATCCCCTTGGGAAATTCTCATTCTCCGTACGGTGCAGGGATTGGCGGGCGGATTCGTACCGATCGGTCTTTCCGTGGTGACGATGGTGACGCCGGAAGAGGAAATATCCCGGTTTCTCGGCTATTTCCAGGCGGCGATGGTGATGGGAATCATGTTCGGCCCTTTGGCGGGCGGACTTGTGGCGGATACGTTCGGCTATCGCATGCCTTTCGTTTTTTTCGGAATTTTGGCTATACTTTGTCTTATCAGTCTTTATGTATGGATGCCGGATATAAAAGAAGAAAAGACGGAAACAAAGACGTCAACGTGGAAAGAATTGAAATATTTCTCTAAAATTCCGCTGATCCGTATCATGGTGGGCATGCAGTTTCTTTGTAATTTCGGAATCACTGGGATCGGCCCGATACTTCCGTTGTATATCAAAGAAATGATGGGCGGAGATGCACAGCTGATTGCAACGACGGTGGGAATTATTATTTTTCTGGCAGGCGGTGTCAGCGCCTCCTGTTCCCTTTCCGTGGGAAATGTGACAGCCCGTATCCCCATGAAAAAAGTACTGATCACATCGACCTTTTTTGCAGGAATTACTTTCATTATGCAGTATCTCATGCCGAATATTTGGGGGCTGGGATTTTTCAGAGCGGCGACGGGATTCGGCATGGGATTTATTATGCCTGTTGCCAACACCTATATTGCCGAAGCCGTGCCGGCAGAAAAGAAAAGTATCGTTTTTGGCGTTGTTTCCGGGGTGACCATTATGGGAAATGTAGCCGGACCCGTGTGCAGCGGTGCATTGGCCATGGCATTCGGCTACGGATCGGTTTTCTGGCTGACCGCGCTGGCGTTTATGATAGCGGGAGCGGTGATTTATTTCACGCTCCGGGACAATGAAAAGACATGAGAAAGAAAAGACGGAAAAGAAACGCCGTCTTTTTTGTTTGATAAATGAGTTTCTTTCTCATGTTACAATACATATAGAAAGGAGAAAAACAATGCTCATTCGCGAACGGACAGAACAATTGGAAAGAAATACACTAAGCAACCGCGCGGCCTTTGCCGATGAAGCCCGGCGGGGAAGAAAAGAAATGGAAGATCCGATCAGAACTGCTTTCCAGCGGGACAGAGACAGGATTCTCCACAGCAATTCCTTCCGGCGGCTGAAACATAAAACACAAGTATACATTGCACCGGAAGGGGATCATTACCGCACCCGCATGACCCATACATTGGAAGTGGCGCAAATCGGGCGGACCATGGCGAGAGCACTCCGTCTGAACGAAGACCTTGTCGAAGCCATTGCGATGGGGCATGACCTGGGGCACACCCCCTTCGGACATGTAGGAGAACAGGCGCTTCGTGACGTCTGCGGACATTTTGAACATAACGAACAGAGTTTGCGCATCGTTGATTCCTTGGAAAATGACGGAAAAGGACTGAACCTCACCAAAGAAGTGAAAGACGGCATTTTGAACCACTCCGGCGATTTAAAAGCGAAAACACTGGAAGGAAGCCTCATCAAATATGCCGACCGTATCGCATACCTCTGCCATGACTATGACGATGCGGAAAATATGGGACTCATCACCGCCGAAAAACTCCCCGGGCGGGTGCGAAAAGTTTTAGGAACGACCCACTCGTCTATGATTACCGCTATGGTAGAAGATCTGGTGGCAAACTCTATGGAGCAGGACAGCATACACATGAGCCGTGAAGGCGATGAAACGCTTCTCGAATTTCGGGAGTTTATGTTTTCCGAAGTCTACATGTCAGAGGCTCTTATTCCCGACAGAAAAAGAGGACACGATGTTGTCGTCATGCTCTATGAATGGTACATGAAACACCCGGACGAACTTCCGGAAAAACAAAAAAAGCTGGCAAAAGGAAATATTTCCCTTGCCGCCAAAGACTACATCAGCGGTCTTACCGACAACTTTGCCATCAATTTATTTACATCAAAATATGTGCCGAAATATTGGAATATCTGATTCATTATTTCTTCAAGCTCCTCTTTTACAAGAGGGGCGTTTTCTTTTTGGGAAAGAAATATAACCCAAAGGAATATTATATATAAATTAAAAGAATTTTATTATTTTATAGAATATAAGTTACAATAAAAGAAAATAAAAGGAGGGAAAGCATGGTGGATATGATTGACGAAACATCACTCTATATATGGCGTGCCATCGGAATTTTATTTTCTTTTGCCATTATATTTTTCATTTTTGAAGTCCAAAAGAAAAAAATAAACCGTCTGAATACATCGAATCAACATTCGTCCATTGTGCTTTTATATAAAAGACATGCAGGAAATGCCGACTATGCCGGTATCAATGAAATCACAAGAATTGACGGACTCAAAGCGGAAACCTTTCTCTATTGTGTCGGTGTTCCGGCGGTCTATCTCTCGCCGGGAGAGCATGTCATAGAGGTAAAAGCCTATTGGTCCCGCCATATCCGGGGCCAGCGGTTTAAAGAACATAGAGTGGGACCGAGAAATATAAGAGTGGAAGTGGGGCATGGAGAAATCTGGTCGCTTGAATACCAAATTAAAGAAGATAAATTCACTTTTACCAAGTGCAATACAAAGAAAATGTTCAAACGGGCATAGGGCAAGATAAAAAATGACGGCAAGTGTGAAATGAGTTTTGCCAACGGCAGACAACAATTTCCTTATTTCCCCAAAGTTCATTCAAAAATGGACTAAAAGGTAGTAAAAATGAGCAAGATATAACAAATGGGAATAACTTCTATAAAATGCTGGAAATTGCGGAAAAATAGTCATATAATCAAATCAGAAGGCAGGGAAAACCTGAATTCAGACCGGTCAAAATATAAAAGGAGTTCACTTACATAATTTCAAAGAAGGGAGAACCGTCATGAATCACATGTATGATGCAGTTATGAAAATGGAACAGCTGATGGAGTCGTATGAACGTTTGATCGGAGAGGTATCGGCATATATGAAAGAGAACGGCATAGATTATACCGATGACCATTCCGTACACCCGGCCATCATGGTCTATGATGAAGCGGGCCGCATTTATTCCCGCCTGCTCCAAACGAGAAAGCTGGAGGACTTGCTTCGCTTGGAAGGGGAATATAATTTCATGAATGCCATGGTGGCGGAAATGAAAGCGGGCGCTTGGACAGGTTTGCTTACCCGCCGGTCATATGACACCAAGGCTATGTAATTTAAAAACGGCACATGTCGCAAGGCATGTGCTTTTTTGTTGCCGTTTACCGGGAATGAAAAATCGGGAGTGAGCCATTGTATTTTCCGGAGCGGACCATAAAAATTCATTTTAAAAGAAAGAGGCCATTGTCGGAGAAGAATATGCTCTCCGCCTGTTTTTTTCAGTGCTGATGTATTATAATACATGAATAAATACATATACAGGGAGGCTATCGTGGCGGAAATGAATTTGCTTCAGAAAAAAATAATGGAAGAGGGCGTTATCAAGCCGGGGAACGTTTTGAAAGTGGACAGTTTTTTGAATCACCAGATTGACGTTCCCTTTATCAGTGAATTGGGAAAAGAATTTAAGGCTCTCTTTGCAGAAAAACAGGTGGATAAAATACTCACTATCGAAGCATCGGGGATCGGCATTGCCTGTCTCACCGCCATTTATTTCGGAGTTCCCGTTCTCTTTGCCAAAAAATCGGCAGGGAGCAATATGGACAAAGACATGTATGAAACGGAAGTCCACTCTTACACGCATAATAAAACAAACCATGTAGTAGCCTCAAAGAAATATCTCAGCCGGGGAGAGCATATTCTCATCATGGACGATTTTCTGGCCAACGGTTGTGCGGTCGAAGGACTGATCGAACTGGTGGAACAGGCGGGCGGTATTGTGGAAGGTGTGGGCATCTGCATCGAAAAAGGATTCCAAGAAGGCGGCGACCGTCTCCGTCAAAAAGGCTACGACCTTAAATCTCTTGCTATTATAGAAAAAATGGATGCCGCGACAGGTACCATTACATTCCGCTAAGGAGATATCATGGAAAACAAAGATCCCGTTTATGAATTTCATGGAAATATTTCCGTAAAAAAAGCCGTTCCTTTCGGACTTCAGCATGTACTGGCCATGTTTGTGGCCAATATTGCTCCCGTACTCATCGTGACCGGTGTAGTGAAAATGCCCGCGGCGGAAGCGGCGTCACTCGTGCAGGCCGCCATGATTATCGCCGGCGTAGGCTCCATGCTCCAAATGTTTCCCTTTTGGCGTATCGGAAGCGGACTTCCCATCATCATGGGGATCAGCTTCACTTTCGTTTCCATTTTCTGTGTCATCGGAACGAAATACGGTTACGGCGCCGTTCTCGGCGCGGCTCTTGTAGGCGGAATCCTCGAAGGACTTTTGGGACTCGGCGCTTCCTGGTGGCGGAAACTCGTTCCGCCCATCGTATCCGCCAGTGTCGTTACCGCTATCGGATTCTCTCTGCTTTCCATCGGCGCAAACTCCTTTGGCGGCGGTTTCGGAAATCCCGAATTCGGTGACTGGAAATATCTCACCGTCGGCATGATTACCCTCATGTCCTGTCTTATTTTCAATATCAAAGCGAAATCGTTTTACAAACAACTTTCCGTTCTTTTCGGACTTGTCGTAGGATACATCGCGGCATTCTCTTTCGGCATGGTCGATTTGACACGTATGACATCCGTGTCCGTGCTCTCGCTTCCCGCCTTTATGCCTTATGAGCTTGAATTTCACGCCGACGCCATATTCTCCGTGTTTCTTATCTTCTTAGTTTCCGCTACGGAAACCTTGGGCGACACGTCCGCCCTGTCCGCCATGGGATTCGGAAGAGAAGCGAAAGACAAAGAAATATCGGGCGCTATCACTGTTGACGGATTCATCAGCAGTCTGTCTTCCCTTTTCGGATGCATGCCGATCACCTCATTCAGTCAGAATGTAGGGCTCATTGCCATGACAAGAGTAGTGAACAGAAAAGCCATCGCCTGCGGAGCGGGCATAATGATTCTCGCCGGATTCATTCCCGCCTTAGGTGTCATTCTCGCCTCGCTCCCCGATGCCGTCCTCGGCGGCTGTACCCTCATGATGTTCGGATCCATCGTGGTTAGCGGCGTGAGAATGATCAGCCAGTGCGGATACTCCCAAAGAAATATGAGTATCGCCGCACTGTCCCTTTCCATAGGACTGGGATTTACACAGACCCCGCAAATATTCCGTCTCTTTCCCGATCTCTTCAGAAGTGTCTTTGCAGAAAACTGCGTAGCCGTGGTATTCATAGTCGCTATTCTGCTCAACCTCATCTTTCCGAAAGAAAAAGAAGAACTGAAAATCACAGAATAAAAAAAGAAAAAGCCCCGATACAAGGGGCTTTTTGCATGGAAAGAAATAAGTGTGAGCAAAACCAATAAATGACGAAATAACTCACACAAAAAAGCTGTTCCACATGTAAAAAAGAAAAGTACACGGAATGCAAGCTGTCCCCGGACACGGGAAAAGTGGCGGCGTTAGCCGACGAAAGGGGCAAGTGTGGGTAAAGCTGAAAAAGCGATTTTTACAGAGCAGTATTAAATACCTGCCTGTCATTCTTGAACGAAGTGAAGAATCTGGCATAGGATACGGGTATTAAATATTCTTACCTGTGTACACCAACATGCCCCTATCGCCTCGCAGGCTCGGCACTTCCCTCCGAGTGCGGGGGAAGCTAACGACTAAGGAAGAAAGAATTTGTAGTTTTATATAGAAAAACAAAATATGAAAATGATTCATACAAAAAGCTGTCCCCACGTGTTTGTTGCAAAAGGAAAGAATAAGAAACGTAAGCCGTCCCCGGACACGGGGAAGGTGGCGACGATAGCCGTCGGAAGGGGCAAGCGTGAGTAAATACGTAAGAATAGAAATAAGTATGAGCAGACACATAAGAAAAATAATAAGTATGAGTAAAACCAATAAAAAGTATTCTGACCTGTGTACGCAAACATGCCCCTATCGCCTCGCAGGCTCGGCACTTCCCTCCGAGTGCGGGGGAAGCTGACACTAAGGAAGAAAGCAATCAAGTTTTTATAAGTGTGAGCAGAAACGAAAGAAGGAAAACGAGTGTGGGCAGACACGGGAAAAGGATTTCGTAGAATGGTACGGGTGATTTTATTTGGCAACGGTAATTTCTTTTTGATTTCTTTTTTTTAAATACTGTCAAAAATGACATAAACATTAAAAATCAAGAAAATATAAATTAATTTCCTCTCATAAATCGTTTGTGCTTGTTTTCGGAACGCCTGCAAACCCGCATATTGACTTAAATTCAATACTTTCGGAGCTTAGGTAAATTATGACAAAAAACGATACATCATGCTAAATTAAGAATTTGATTATTGCTAATGTATCGATTATAATAAATATACTTAAAAGTGTCGGAGTCTATATTTTTTTTGGGGGGGGTGGAGAAAATCCCCTCCCTCGTTTTGGGAGGTTACAATGAACAAGATTTACAAATTGGTTTGGAGCAAGGTAAGGAACACCTGGGTGGTCACCTCAGAGTTGGCGAACTCGCATGCGAAAAGCACCTCAGGCCGGGTCAAAGGCAGTGTGCTTGCGGTATCCGTACTGACGGCACTTTTGGGGAGCGCACTTTTCCCGATGGACGCCGTTTACGCCGCGGATCCCGTTGCTGACGGACAAACGCACTATGTTTCTGTCGGCGTGAAGCAGAGCGAGAAGATCAAAGTAAGAAAAAATGTGTACGATGCCAATGGTCACTTTCTGCGTGTGGAAGAAGAAGAAGTCGAAATCGATCCGACTAAAAACTATAATCCTCCTGCGAATCCTTCGGTTAACTTCATCGGCATCGGCGCCGACCTCTCTCAATATGGGAACGGTTCTGTCGGTGTTGGATTTAAGTCGGGCGCCGCGGAATATGGAACCGCGTTGGGCACCAATGCGAGAGCAGGCTCGCTTGGCGATGTCGCTATCGGATGGCAAGCGTTCACAAGCGGTTTTGTAGGTGCCACAGGCAAATATACCGCCCCGAATAAAATCGCGATCGGTACGCAATCCACCGCGCTGGAAGAAAACGGCATTTCCATCGGCACCAAGAGCAAAACTTGGGATAAAAACTCGATCGCTATCGGTAATGAAGCGGAAATAGGCAACGAAGGCGACATAGCCGGCAACGACTCGATCGCTATCGGTAATCAGGCGAAGATTCAGGGACAACATAACGTTGCGATCGGTTCCGGCGTCACTGTGGGAGTAGGTGAGAAAGATAGTGCGAGTTCCTATGTAGTCGCCATTGGCAGCGACTCTCATGCTTACGATACGGACAGCGTTGTCATCGGCGGTCACAGTGAAGTTCGCGAAAATGCCGTTGTCGTCGGTAACCGTTCCAAAGCCGGCATGCAGTCGGTGGCGTTGGGCAGCGACATTAAAGCAGGCGAATGGTCGGTTGCTATTGGGGTGAGCAGCAAAGCGAAGAATCACGCGATCGCCATGGGTTACTCTTCGGAAGCATCGGCGGCGGACTCCGTCGCCTTCGGTAATCATGCAAAGGCCAACGCACTCGGTGCGATTGCCATCGGCAGTGACCATGATTCTTCGACCGGCGGGGCGCAGGCGTACAGCGGTGACACGATTGCCATCGGTCGCGGAGCGAAAGCCGGCAATGAAGATGATACGGCAACGGTGTATAATAGCGTCGCTGTCGGACGGGAAGCCAGAGCGTACGGCAAAAACTCGATCGCATTGGGCGGAACTGCCAATGTAGGTGATATCTGGCAAAAAAAATTAGCTGATGGCGGTACGGCGATCGGTAGCACCTCCAATGCAGCCATGGAAAACGCTACGGCGATCGGATTTCATTCCATCGCTTACGCGAAAGACGCGGTCACTATCGGCGCGAACACCAGAACGGAAGTCGCGGGCGCAGTCGCTTTGGGCAGCGAATCTCAGGCAACGGTCGGCGCCGGCGTGTATGGCTATGATCCGTTTGATGAGAACAGACAACAGGAATCGCCTACATGGAAATCTACGAAGGGTGCTGTCAGCGTAGGCACAGATGCTTATGATCCTAATTTGAAGAAACAAGTTAAGGAAACCCGTCAGATTACCAATGTTGCCGCCGGCACCGAAAATACAGACGCGGTGAACGTTGCCCAGCTGAAAAGTCTTAAATATCGGGCAGCTGCTGATTTAGAAGCCGCGGAGAAGAAATTAAACCAAGGCATCGAAAAGAATGCCGGAAACATCCGCAATCTTTCCAAGAAAGTAGACGGAAATACCGACAATATCAACAACTTGAAACAACAGCGTCTTACCGACATCAAAAATATTAATCAATCGATAGAGGGACACACGACCCGTTTCGTTTCCGTTAACAGAGGAAACACTAATGAAACATCAGATAACTACCTTAATGACGGAGCGACAAAAATAGGATCTATCGCGATCGGACACAATGCTCATGCGAACGGAGAACAGGCCGTTACTTTAGGCTACAATTCATTCACCAGAGGACAGGGCAGTGTTATCATCGGTGAAAGTTCGGATCACTCCACTCTTGCAACTGCCACGCTCAAAGACGGACAATTCGATCAAAGTATCATTGTCGGCAGTCAGAACGAAGTCTATGCGAAAGATGCGGATTTGGGCGGACGAGAAGATACTATTTTAGGAAGCAAGAATAATATTACAGAATCCCATGGCACATTTGTCCGCGGCGTAGGCAACTATGTGGCTGACGCGTATAATGACGAAGTCATGACCGCTGATGAAAAGAAACAACTGGAAGGCTATTTGCGTGATAATGAGGATGCGCCGGAAAGTCCGGTCGGCCTGTTTGAAAAAGAAAGAAGCCATGTCACTGTTGACGGAGACGGCAATGCGGTAGCGGGCGCTATCTATACCCGTGTTTCGGGTGTGAGCAACGAAATTTCCAATTCGGATGGCACTCCGAGAGTATCCTACAATATTATTACGGGCAACAGAAACACCGTCATCGACTCGAATCATAACCTGATACTGGGCGATAATCACGAGTTGGACAAGGTCAATGGAAATATCATTATCGGCTCTTTGACAAAGAAAGCGAAAACGGAAGCGTCGAACGTAACCGTCCTCGGCAATGATGCCAATGTCAGCGTGGAAGGCGGGGTCGCTTTGGGGACCGGCTCGGTAGCGGATACCGCCGCGGAAGTGGCCGGGTATGACCCTCTCACGGGAGAAGGATCCACAGAAACCGGACCGGCATGGAAATCCGGAAACGGCGCCGTCTCTGTAGGCGCGGCGGATAAGACAAGACAGATCACCAACCTCGCCGCGGGCATGGCGGATACCGACGCGGTCAACGTCGCCCAGCTGAAAGCCATCAAACAGAAAATAGACAACGGCGCGATTCATTATTTCTCCGTGAGGTCGGATGACAGCGCAGCTCCCGAAGGAACGAACTGGAATAATGACGGAGCGAGCGGAAACAATGCGGTTGCGATCGGTTCATTTGCCAAGGCGATGCAGAAATCTGCTACCGCTGTAGGCGCTAAAACCGCTGCTGCCGGGAAAGGCGCGAATGCTTATGGCGGCGGCATCGCGGCCGGAGAAGGAACGGTGGCGATCGGACAGAATGCGGTAGCGGCTTCGAAATCGGGTATCACCCAAGAGGAATATGACGCGCTCACTCGTTCCCAACAAACATTTTATATTTCTGATAACAACGGCTTATATTACCAGTATCAATATCAACAAGGGAAACGCACAAGAGACGAACAAAATTATAATGTAGCCATCGGTTCGGGAGCGGAAAGCTATGCAAACCAAACCGTTTCTTTGGGGTATAAAGCAAAATCGGATGTAGACGGCGGTGTCGCGTTAGGCGCAGGGTCTTCGGCAAACAGACAGGCCGGTGGCATCGGATACATTGCGACAGGAAGCAGCGCGACTTTTGAAGATGCCTTGACGACCTTGAACCAAAAAGAAGACTATGATAAATGGACGGGGATTGTTGATGCCTCGAAAAAAGAATACGATAAATTGACCAAAAAATTTGACATAGCCAGGACAAACGAGAGCAAAGCCAAAGCGAAAGCGGATCTTGATGCATGGAAGGAACAGCATGCAGATTTCGTAGAAGCGTTGACCGCGAAAGAAAAGCTGGAAGCGACATGGAAAGGTACCAAAGGGGCCGTCAGTGTAGGCAAGGATGAAATCAATGAGGCAGGAAACAGAGTCATTGCAAGCCGCCAGATTACCAATGTGGCGGCAGGCACGGAAGACACCGACGCGGTCAATGTAGCGCAGCTGAAAACCGCCAAGACCACAGTCGAAGCGGGTGATTATGTCACTGTCAGCGAAGGGACAAATGCTGATGGTAGCAAAGAATACACCGTCAGCGGACCGAAACTGGCAGCAAAAACCGGAGACACAAACATAATTGTTGAAGACGATGTAGAAGAAGCCACAAAGAAAAAAGTGGGCTACAAACTCAGCCTGAATAAAACACTCACAGGATTTGAAAGCATAACAAGCGACACATTCAAATCAGGCGATAACGTGACAATCAATAAAGAGGGTCTTACCATTACAGGCGGACCGTCCGTGACCACAACAGGAATTGATGCAGGCAATAAGAAAATCACCAATGTGGCAGATGGCGACGTATCCGCAACCAGCACCGACGCGGTGAACGGAAAACAGTTAAACGAACTGAAACAAAATGTAGCGGAGAATAAAGTCACTGTAGAAGCGGCAAAAGACAGCCAGATTACCGTTACCGCTGAAAAACAAGCGGACAAGTCTACAAAATATGTGGTAGATATAGAAAAAGACGGCACCATTGACGGAGCAAAGGACGGCAATCTCGTTACCGGAAAAACCGTCAAGGACTATGTCGATGCGAATAAAGTAACTGTTACAGGTGACGAAGACAGCGGTATCAAAGTCAAAAACATGGCAGCAGACGGACAACCCGCCAACTACCAGGTAAGCTTAGGTGACAAAATTAAAGCAGGGGATGTCATTGTTGATGGCACGAAAGGGCAGGGACAAATCACAGGACTCTCCAATACGACCTGGGATGCTGGCAATATTGTCTCCGGCCGTGCAGCGACAGAAGATCAGCTGAAAGCAGTATCAGACGTAGCGAAAAAGCAGACCACAGTCAAAGCGGGAGATTATGTCACTGTCAGCGAAGGCACAAATGTTGATGGCGGCAAAGAATACACCGTAACCGGGCCGAAACTGGCAGCAAAAACCGGAGATACAAACATAGTTGTTGAAGACGATGTAGAAGAAACTACAAAGAAAAAAGTGGGCTACAAACTCAGCCTGAATAAAACACTCACAGGATTTGAAAGCATAACAAGCGACACATTCAAATCAGGCGATAACGTGACAATCAATAAAGAGGGTCTTACCATTACAGGCGGACCGTCCGTGACCACAACAGGAATTGATGCAGGCAATAAGAAAATCACTAACGTAGCCGCAGGTACCGAAAAAACCGATGCAGTCAATGTGGAACAACTGGACAACGTAGAAAATAAAGTCAATACCAATACAACGAACATCGCAGTGAACAAGGCGGCCATCGAAAAGAACGCCGGAGATATCGCAGCGAACAAGACGGCGATCGAAAAGAATGCCGGTGATATTGCAGCGAACAAGACGGCGATCGAAAAGAACGCCGGAGATATTGCAGCGAACAAGACAGCGATCGAAAAGAATGCCGGAGATATCGCGGCGAACAAGACGGCTATCGAAAAGAACGCCGGAGATATCGCAGCGAATAAGACGGCTATCGAAAAGAACACGAAAGACATTGCCGCTAAGATGACCTCGTGGAAGCTGAAAGCCGAAGACGTTGCAGGGGAAGAGGAAATCAAAGACGGTAATGAAGTTACCTTTGGTGTAGTGGAAAAAGACAAGGGACTAACCGTCACGAGAGAGGGAGGAACTATCAAGTACGGTATCGAGGGAGATAAGATTGATATTTCTAAAAACGAGAGCATTACCGGTTTGAAAAAAGAAATCGAAGAGAGTAAGGTAACGCTTGAGGGGGATGATACCACCGGCATCGTAGTTACACCGGAGAAAAAAGATGGAAAGCCGACCAATTATAAGATTTCTCTCGGTGATAAAGCCAAGGTGGGAGATGTCACCATTGACGGAACGAAAGGGAAAGGCAGTATTTCCGGTCTTTCGGAAGTCAAAGTTGGCGATGATGTGAAGCTTGATAAAGAGGGACTTACCATCAACGGCGGACCGTCCATGACAAAAGGCGGCATTAACGCAGGCGATAAGAAAATCACTAACGTGAAAGACGGAGATATTTCCGAAAACAGCAAAGACGCTGTGAACGGCGGACAGCTGTATAAAGTGGACAACAAAGTCAATGTCAACAGTCAGAATATTTCCATCCTCGGAAATAAAATGGGTGAACTCGGAAACCGTGTAAACAGAGTCGGCGCAGGTGCGGCAGCTCTGGCGGCACTCCATCCGCTTGATTTCGATCCCGATGACAAATGGGATTTCGCCGCAGGATACGGCAACTATAAAGGCGCGAACGCGGCGGCTGTTGGTGCATACTACCGTCCGAATGAAGATACGATGATCAGTATCGGCGGATCTTTCGGCGGCGGAGAAAACATGGTGAACGCAGGCATTGCCGTAAAACTCGGTCAGGGCAATCACGTTACCACATCGAAAGTGGCAATGGCGAAAGAAATCAAAGATCTTCGCAAAGAAGTGGAAGTGCTGCGGCAGGCAATAGCAGGTATCGGCCAAGGACAACCGATGGATCCTGTCAAGATGAAACTGTTCCCGGATATCGAGAAGAATCACTGGGCATACGAAGCCGTTGAAGCTTTGGCAAAACAGGGACTGTTGGAAGGATACCCGGACGGCACATTCGGCGGAGATCGCATGATGACCCGTTATGAATTTGCAGAAATCGTTTACAGAGCCATGCAAAAAGGACTCAACGTGAACGAAAGACTGATTCAGGAATTTGAACCGGAATTGGAACGGTTCCGTGTCGATGTCGTTGCAAAAGATAAAGATGGAAATCCGGTCATCGAAAGAGTAAGAGTCAACAAAAAAGCGGATACTGCAGAAACTGCAAACGCATAAAGTAAAATCAAAAGACCCCAAGGAAATAAAAAGCCTTGGGGTTTTCTGTTGCCGGAAAATAAAGAGAAGAAACAGAAATCGGTACGAACGGCTTGCCTTGTTATAAAAGAATATAAAATACAAGCCGTCCCCGCTTGTCGGGAAGCAAGGAAAGAATGCAAGTTTCAAGCTGTCCCCGGACACGGGGAAAGTGTCAGCGGAGCTGACGAAAGGGGCAAGCGTGAGCAGAAACGAAAAAAAGCAGTTTTTACGGAATGACATTAAATATCTGCCTGTCATTCTTGAACGGTCGTAAAGAGCGGTCGGGAATACAATAATAAAAAAGTATGGGGAGAGTGAAGAATCCTGGCAGAGGGTGGAAGATTCCAATGTTCTAACCTGTGTACGCCAACTCGCCCCTATCGCCTCGCAAAGCTCGGCACTTCCCTCCGCATTCGGGGGAAGCTGACATTAAGGAAGAAAGGAATTATAGTTTTTATGATTTAAATACGCTTTTTGCGATTATCCTCTGCCGGATTCTTCACTATTTGTCATAAGCATTCTGATGTTTTGTTTCTTCATGTATGCTTGGCACCGCTCAAGAATGACGGCAGAGTTGTTTTTGTTTTGCTATGACGTTCTGATGCTAAATGAGTGCATAAGAGAAAGAATAGAGAGCGCAAGCTGTCCCCGCTTGTCGGGGACAGTGTCAGCGGAGCTGACGAAAGGGGCAGGTGTGAGCAGAAACGGAAAAAGCGGTTTTTACGGAATGACATTAAATATCTGCCTGTCATTCTTGAACGGTCGTAAAGAGCGGTCGGGAATACAATAATAAAAAAGTACGGGGTAGAGTGAAGAATCTGGCAAAGGATACAAGATTTAAATATTCTGACCTGTGTACGCACGCTCGCCCCTATCGCCTCGCAAAGCTCGGCACTTCCCTCCGAGTTCGGGGGAAGCTAACACTAAGGAAGAAAGGAATTATAGTTTTTATTATTTAAATACGCGTTTTCTGATACCCTATGCCGGATTCTTCGCTAAGAGTCAGATTATGTTTTTTCTTCTATCATCATTCCGGTTCTATCCACCGCTCAAGAATGACGGCAGAGGTGTTTTTCTGTTGCCATGACGCTCTGATGCTAAATGAGTGCATAAGAGAAAGAATAGAGAACTTAAGCTGTCCCCGCTTGTCGAGGAAAGGGGTAAGTGTGAGCAGAAACGAAAAAAGCGGTTTTTACAGAGCGGTATTAAATGCGCCTGCCCGTCATTCTTGAACGAAGTGAAGAATCTGGGCAAAAATACGGGTGTTAAATACGCTTTTTGCGATTATCCTATGCCGGATTCTTCGCTCCCTATGACAATCTATTTTTTCTTTTATTATCATTCCTGTTCAGCCTGCCGCTCAAGAATGACGGCAGAGGTGAATTGCGTTTTCCAACGGTATAAAATGACTTCTTATATAAAATAAAGAATAGGGAACTTAAGCTGTCCCCGGACACGGGGAAAGTGTCAGCCGCTAGGTTGATGAAAGGGGCAAGTGTGAGCAGAAACGAGAAAATGGAAATAAGTGTCAGCGGAATAGAAAATTTGAATAAGTAATGGAGAGTGTTTTAAAGGTCGTGGAATCAATAATGGTACTAAAAATGAAAAAAAGCATAATAAAAATGTAGAAATAGGGGAATAAGTAGACACAAAATCTTGATATATCTATTTTATATATGATAGAATTAGTTAAAATTATAGAAGGAGGGGAACATGACAAAAGACGAGATGAAAAAAGCCGTTTGCCTGGCCATTGATGAAGCGGCTGAAACGATTCGTCAGGCGGCGCTGGATATTGAAAGCGAGCCGGAGCTGGGATTCAAGGAAACGAAAACGGCGGCTAAGATAGAAGCGTATATGCGAAGTCTGGGATTGGAACCGCAAACGGGTCTGGCTCTTACGGGAGTGAAATCCAAAGTTCCCGGAAAAGATAAGGGACCGACGGTGGCGGTACTTGCCGAGCTTGATGCGGTGGGGACACCGGACAGTCCGAAAGCGGATCCTATGACAGGCGCCGCACACACTTGCGGACATTTTCTGCAAATGGCGTCTTTGCTGGCGGCGGCTACAGGAATTGTCAAGTCGGGTGTGATGAAAGAATTGACGGGGAATGCGGTCTTTTTTGCCGTACCTGCCGAAGAGTATGTGGAAATTGATTATCGCAAGCGTTTGAGGGAAGAAGGAAAGATTCATTTCATCGGCGGTAAAAGTGAGCTGGTGTATGAAGGACATTTTGATGATATTGATATGTCGATGATGATGCATTCCCAGGGAAATGCGCCGGAAAAAGCGGTGTTTATCGGGAAATCAAGTAACGGGTTTGTCGGTAAGACGGTAAAGTATGTGGGAAAGACGGCTCATGCGGCGAATGCGCCTCACGAGGGAATCAATGCGTTAAACGCGGCATGTTTGGGCATTATGGGGATTAATTCTCTTCGTGAAACGTTTAAAGAAGACGATATGGTCCGCGTCCACCCGATCATTACCAAGGGGGGCGATCTGGTGAATAATGTGCCGTCCGATGTGCGTATGGAACTGTATGTGCGGGCGAAAACCATGGATGCCATTGATAAACAGCATAAACGTGTGGATGCGGCGCTTACGGCGGGCGGTATGGCTGTCGGCGCGGAAACGGAAATTGAAACGCTCCCGGGCATGTTTCCCTTATCCTGCAGTGAGAGTTTGAATGAAATCTTTGTCAATAATATCAAGTCTGAAGCGCCGGATACGGAAATTAAAGAAGCCGGACATTTCACGGCATCAACGGATATGGGCGATATTTCCCATCTGATGCCGAGTATTCACCCGTTTATCGGCGGAGCGGACGGCGGACTTCATACGAAAGAGTTCTGTGTCACCGATTTCGAGGCGGCGGCACTTTCTCCGGGGAAAGCCTTTGCCATGAGCATCATCGACTTACTCTTTGAAGATGCAAAACTGGCGAAACATATATTGGAGAAAGAAAAGCCCATTTTGACGAAAGAAGAGTATCTGTCGAAGATGGACGGTTATTTTAAAAGTTAAAAAAGAAAGGAAGAGGGAGAGCAGATGAAAAACATCAAATTGCACTTGATCGTGCTGGTGCTGATTGTGGTGGCGGAGCTGATAGGAAATATCACAATCAGTGTCGGTATCGGCAAAATCGTACTTTTGCCGATGATGTATGCACTCATTATGGGAGTGCTCACAGCTCCGCGATTCACCAAAATTTCGAGTGAGAAAGAAATCCATGTAGCAAGCGGACTTTTAGGCGTCACACTGATGCTTCTGATGTCCCGTTACGGTACGCTGGTCGGACCGACATTGCCGAAAATTCTGGCGGCATCGCCGGCTCTGATTTTGCAGGAATTCGGAAACTTGGGGACTGTACTCATCGGTATACCGCTTGCCGTATTTATCGGACTCAAAAGAGAAGCGATCGGAGCGGCCCACTCTGTAGCCCGTGAACCGAATGTGGCACTCATCGGGGAACGGTACGGTCTGGATGCGCCGGAAGGACGGGGCGTCATGGGCGTGTATATCTGCGGCACCGTTATCGGAACGATTTTCTTCGGACTTATGGCGAGCATAGCCGCTTCTTATCTGCCTTTCCACCCGCTGGCATTGGCGATGGCGGCCGGTGTCGGCTCGGCAAGTATGATGACGGCGGCGGTAGGATCGCTTTCCGCCATGTATCCGCATATGACCGATCAGCTCGCGGCATTCGGGGCGGCAAGTAATATGCTTTCCGGTCTTGACGGATTGTATATGAGTATCTGGATGGCGCTTCCCATGTCGGAATGGCTCTACAGAAAATGTTACCGGATCAAATACGGTGAATATCCGCCTAAAGAAAAAGCAAATGATATGTTGGAAAAAGAGGCGGTAACGGAAGAGGAGGAGAAAAAATGAAACTGACGGAAATATTGCAAGTCCTCCTGATCACCGGTGCCATGTCGCTGGTAGCCAATGCAGTCGGCACAAATAACCAGCTTGCCCAGGCCATTCCGGGCATGTTGATTCTCATCGTCATCGCTTTTATCGGTATGTGGCTCGGCCGTGTTTTGCCCGGACATATTCCGGGAGCGGCTTACATCGTCACCTTGGGGTGTATTCTTACCTATCCGGGATTTCCGGGAAGCGATATCATCAATTTCTACGTCAAGCATGTAGGATTCCTTCAGCTTTGCACACCGATTCTTGCCTATGCGGGGATTGCCATTTGCAAAGACCTCGACGTATTTGCAAAAAGCAGCTGGAGAATCGTCCTCGTCAGTATCGTAGTATTTATCGGTACATACATCGGCTCTGCCATCATTGCCCAATTGATTTTAAAGAGCATGGGCCAGATTTAAGCAGTAAAAAAGCTGTCCTCATTAGGGGGACAGTTTTTTCATGCGTTTTTCATTGTAATTTTGAAGGAGAGAAAACCCCATGGATTTTATACATCAATGAACGGACTGTAAAAGAAAAATGGAAAAGACAAGTTGTCGAAAGGGCAAGCGTGAGCAGAAAGGCAAAAATGACGGTACATGTAAATTGCATTTTGCAAATGTTTTTTTCCATTCATCGGCAAAAGTTTTTGGAGAAAAGATGAAGTATACTTTTATGACTGCGAATTTTGGTACAATGAGAACAAAGAGTGGTTATATTTATAGGAGGATATATGCGGACACTTCGGGATGCGGTATATGGACTGGCTGTGGGAGATGCGCTGGGCGTTCCCGTCGAATTTGAAGAGCGGGACAGTTTCCATATAGAAACGATGATCGGGCACGGTACTCATGATCAAGAAGCAGGTACATGGTCAGATGATACCTCTCTGACACTGGCGACTTGCGACAGTTTGAAACTGATGGGAACCGTTGATTTGGAAGATTTGAGATGTTGCTTCACCGATTGGTATAAAGAGGGAAAATATACACCGGACGGAGAGGTTTTCGACGTAGGAATGACCACCGGAGCGGCGCTTGGCAGGGGAGAGGGGCTCGTCCATGAATTGTCGAACGGCAACGGATCTCTCATGCGAATCATTCCGCTTGCTTTCGTTCCCGATATCAAGGATGAGGAAATCCGGGAAGTGTCGGCGATTACACACGGTCACCGCATTGCTAAAACGGCCTGTGTGGTTTATGTCCATATAGCCCGGGCGCTTTTGGAGGGGAAGAATCTCAAAGAAGCGGTGATGGAAGTAGCGGATAAGGAAACGGCGAAAGAGCTTTTCGGATATCTTGCCGAAGTACCTGCATGGCCGAGGGAAAAGGTGAAAAGCAGCGGGTATGTGGCAGATACTTTGGAAGCTGCGATTTGGAGTCTGGCAAATGCTTCCGGCTTCAGAGAGGCGCTTATTTCGGCAGTCAATTTGGGAGATGATACCGATACGGTGGGAGCGGTTACCGGCGGTTTGGCAGGAATTATATACGGCTATGAATCCATTCCGAAAGAATGGATCGAAACGCTGAGAAGAAAAGATTTGATTGACGCTTATTTATTTTGAAACGGGCACAAAAAAAGAATGCCGCTATGGGGAAAGGGCATTCTTTTTGATTGATTTGTTTATTTTTCCAATGCTTTTTTGACCATGTTAGAGAAGCCTTTGCTTTTCCATAAATAAACGGCCACGGCGGAACCGAGGAAAGACTGTACGGTTTCAAAGGGAAGTTTCATGATGGCATATTCCCAGGTGCTGTATACATAAGCTTTGCCGAGAGTGTAGCCGACAATGGCAATTAATGCTCCGACAATAGAAGCGAGAATGACCATAGAATACCGTTCTTTTCCGTAATTCCGGGCAATGAGGGAAATGACAACGGAACGGATGCCGTGGGTAAAAAGGGAAACAAACATGGGGAGGGGATAAAAGAAAAAGTCCGCCAGGAACGCGCCGACGCCGCCGACGATGAAAGCACCGAGCGGATCAAGAGAGAGCGCGGCGGCAACGATGATGATGTCGTTCAAATAGATATGTCCTCCCGGAACGGGAACGCTGAAAGAGGATAAGAGAATATTAATCCCCATTAAGATACCGCATACGGTAATCCAGCGGACGTTATGAGTTTGTTTCATAGATGGTTTTGTCATGATAATCTCCTTTTTTTGATTTTCATATAATGTTATTATAAGGACAATCTGATAGTATATAAATTACCAAAATTGAAAATAAAAATATATTCAGAAGAGGAGATCCATGAAATATAATTTGTGTGACGGAACCCGTCAAAAGGCCTATATGCAGTTGTATAGGGAAGTCAGAGAAGATATTATCCGCGGGATTTATAAATACGGACAGAAGCTGCCATCGAAAAGACAGCTTGCCGACCGCACGGGCGTGAGTGTCATTACGGTAGAGCATGCCTATGATCTTCTCATGGAAGAGGGATACATTGATCCAAAGGAACGGAGCGGCTACTTTGTGGTGTATAAAAAAAGTGACGCCTATCCGGTCGCCCCGGTTGTTCGTGAAAAAATGATATTTCCTCGGGAAGAACGGAATCAAGAAAAAGAAGAAGTGTTTCCTTTTCCTGTGTTTGCCAAAACGGTGCGGACCGTCCTTTCCCGATGGGGAGAGAAATTGCTGCGGGCGTCTCCTCATGCGGGGATGCCTGAATTACGGGAAATATTATCGGAATATCTGGCAAGAAGCCGGGGGATTTCCGCTTTGCCGGAACAAATTTTTATCGGTGCCGGTGCGGAATATTTATACAGCCTTGTCGTGCAGATGATCGGAAGAAAAAAAATAGTGGCGCTGGAAGATCCCTGTTATGACATGATAAAAAAAGTTTACCGTGCCCAGGGGATTTTGACTGATCCGCTTCCTATGGGGAAAGACGGCATACGGACGGAAGCGCTGGAAAAAACGGAAGCGAAAGTGCTTCATGTAACGCCGTTTCACAGTTATCCCAGCGGAATCACCGCGCCTGCTTCGAAACGTCACGAATATGTGGCATGGGCGGAGTCGGGCAACCGTCTGGTGATAGAAGACGATTTTGATTCGGAATTTACCCTCTTGTCCAAACCGGAAGATACACTATATTCTCTCTCTTCGAAAGGGCATGTGATTTACATGAATACGTTTTCCAAGACGATTGCGCCCTCTCTCCGCATGGGATATGTGGTGATTCCGCCGGATAAATTGGAAGAGTTTAAAAATAAAGCGGGATTTTATTCATGCACCGTACCGGTTCTGGATCAGCTCGTCCTTGCCGAATGTATCGGGGACGGTCATTTTGAGCGTCATATCAACAGGATAAGAAGAAAACGGAGAAGAGAAATAAAAAAGAAATCGTAGAACAGATTGGCCGTAAAAAATGACATATGGGACAAGCCCTCTTTATCCGCAAAAAAAGAAGTGCTTCCGCGTAAGGAAAACACTTCTTTTTTAATGCCCCGGTACTTATATATCCATAAATTCTTTTAAATGATGTTTGTAGAAATGGAAAATTCCGTAAATATATTGCTGCTTTTTCAGTTGCTGTTCATTATAAAAATAGTCTTTGAACAGTTTGGTGCCTACGGCGAGGATACCGAAAGGCACGAAAAGAGCAAAGGCGGCCATGGATAAAATCGCCAGTACATCTTTTTCTTTTTTCTCGATATCTTCTCCCGACAAGTCGGTTTCTTCACGGAGCTTCAGCAGAAATTTTTTATAAGCGGTTCTGTCTTTGACCGGTGATTTCTCACAGACGAGAACGGCCCGGTTTTCCCGCCAGCCGTAGCAGATGCCGAATTCTTTATACTTGACGGTGATTTGAGGGAGAAGCGCATGGACAGGTTCCATGTGCCCTATAAAAAGAACTTTGTCCCCGTTTTGGCAGGACGTCCTTTGGAAGAGCCACTGCTCAAGAGTCAGAGGAGTGATACGGAAACCGGCATGAACATCAAGGAGAGAAAGTAATTTTTCAGAATAGGGGATGTCGGAAATTTTTGAAACGATGTAGAGCGTTTTTTTATCTTCCATGACAATCTCCTTTCCGTATCTGGTCAAAACGTCCGCTCAAAAGCGGTGTATTTCTCTCCTTATTTTAGCAGAAAAAACGGAAAGGGGGAAAAATATTCTCCGGCAAAGAGGAACGGAAAACCGGACGTCAAGAAAATTTTATGCCCGGTGATGCGATTTTTACTATACGCATGCCGTTTAAAATAGTATAATCGTATTGATACAAAATATTAACAATGAGAGAGGGGAAGTTATGGACGTATTCAGTCATATCGTTTCAGAAATTAACGGTCTTCTGTGGTCTTCAGTCATCATTATTCTTCTTGTCGGAGCGGGATTTTACTTTACGATCCGCACGAGAGGCGTACAGGTGAGGTATTTCACGGATATGTTCAAAATGGTGGCGGGATCGGCAGGAACAAAAACGGAAGGGAATATGATTTCTCCTTTCCAGGCCTTCTGTGTAAGCACCGCGTCCCGTGTGGGCGTCGGAAATATTGCAGGGATTGCAATTGCTATCGTAGCCGGCGGTCCGGGAGCGATTTTCTGGATGTGGTTCATTGCCGTTATCGGTTCCGCTACGGGATTTGTGGAAAGCACGCTGGCGCAGATTTATAAAGTGCCTCGTGAAGACGGGACGAAGGGATTTCGCGGAGGTCCGGCTTATTATCTGAAAAACGGTTTGGGTCACGGTATCTGGGCGGCGATTTTTGCTATTTTAATTTCCGTCACTTACGGAATGATTTACAATTCCGTCCAGTCCAATACGATTTCGCTGGCACTGCATAATGCGTTCGGCGTTGACCGGATGATGGTCGGCGGTGTGGTGACCGTTCTTGCGATGATTGTCATTTGCGGCGGACTCGGACGTGTGGCGCGTGTGACGGAATGGATTGTTCCCGTGATGGCAGGCATCTATATCATCACCGCCCTGGGGATTATGGTCTATAATTTTTCGGAATTGCCTCGGGCATTTGAAATTATTTTCCGGGATGCGTTCGACTTTAATGCCGTTTTTGGCGGCGGAATGGGCGCAGCCGTTCTTACGGGATTCAAGCGGGGGCTTTTCTCCAACGAAGCGGGCGAAGGTTCCGTACCGAATGCGGCGGCGTCAGCCGATGCGAGCCATCCGGTCGTGCAGGGATTCATTCAGGCTTTTGGAGTCTATGTAGATACTTTATTCATTTGCTCCGCTTCCGCATTTATCGTATTGCTTTCCGGCGATTATCAGGCCACGGGACTTACGGGCATTGAACTCATTCAGTGGGATTTGGCACAATATTTCGGGCCCTGGGCGCCGAGTGCCGTTTCGATATTGGTTTTCCTTTTTGCATTCAGTTCCATTATCGGCAACTACTACTATGGAGAAATTAATATCGGACATTTGACGGATAAGAAATGGCCTCTCCATGTATTCCGTGCTTTGATTGCGGTGATGGTATTCTGGGGGTCCATAGCGGACATGCCGATTGTTTGGGACTTGGCGGATCTCTTTATGGCGTTTATGGTACTCACCAACGTATCCGCGATACTGATTCTTTTCCCGCAGGCAAGAGCGGCGCTTCTGGATTATGAAAAACAAATCAGGGAAGGCATTAAGAACCCGGTTTTCCATAAAAATATACTGCCCAAGCAAAAAGGTGTAGTCTGGTGGGATGATGAAAACAATTTCGACCATTCGAAGTTGGAAAAATAAAATAGAAAATGACCGTGGAATTTCTTCTGCGGTCTTTTTTAAAAAGATGACGAAATAGAAAAGATTGCGTATAATATAGATATTCCATTTTATTAAGCATAGATTTTTATTTTATTAATGGAGGATATGACTATGGATGCTATTGAATGTCTGATCACACGAAGAAGTATTCGCCGATACAAAAAAGAAGAAGTATCGCACCGGGACATTGAGAACATTGTGGAAATTTCTCAGATGGTATCCTGCTGGGAAAATACACAGCCGGTCAGATATGTGGCGGTTCTCAACAAAGATTTGAAGAATAAAATTGCCGATGAATGCACAAAAAATTTCCCGTGGAATACGGAAAATATTCATGAAGCGCCCGCTTTGATGGTGCTTTGTGTCATTAAAGGTCTTTCCGGATATGAAAAAGACGGTACACCGTCCACGACAAAAGGCACGCATTGGCAGTCTTTTGACGCCGGTATGGCGGCGGATCATTTCTGCCTGGCGGCGCGGGCGGTTGGACTGGGCAGTCTGATTATGGGACGGTACGATGAAGAAAAAATCAAAGAAATTCTGGAACTGCCCGAAAATTATGATGTATCCTGCATTATTGCCGTAGGATATCCGGAAGTCATTCCTGCCGCCAACGAAAGAAAACCGATGAAAGAAATTTTATCCTTCCGCTCGTAATTAAAAATGGAAAGAGAAAGGAAATTTCTTTTCCCTCTTACTTGCAGAAAAAGAGAAGAAAGCATAAAATACAGGAATCATAGGTTTTATGCTTTCTTTTTTTGTGCGCGGAAATGCTATAATAAAATGGATTTCATAACACCCCGGCAATGACAAAAGAGGAGAAGAAACTATGGCGGACGTACAAATGCAGGACATCACCTGTCCGAAATGCGGAAAACATCATACATTTCAAGTCTGGGACAGCATCAATCTCATGGAACATCCGGAAATGCGGGAAAAAGTGAGAAATGATGAAGCGTTCCGTTTTCAATGCCCCGATTGCGGAGCCTCCGCACTTTTAAATTACAATTTCCTTTACCATGACCCGGAAGAAAAAATTTTTATCTTCTGCAATGCGGAACAAACCGCCTGCGATGAAATAAGACGGGCTTTGACCGATGAAAACAACGCGTTTAAAAATTACACCAAACGTATGGTGCCGTCCTATAATGCCTTTAAAGAAAAGCTGCTGATATTCGACGCCCGGCTGGACGATAAACTGGTAGAAATTATGAAAAGCGGCATTTTTGCCAATCTGGAAGCCCATTATAAAGACAAAAATATTGATGAAGTGCTCTTTGCGGTAAATGAAGATGGGGAAAAAGGATTCATTATGAGAAGCAACGGCATTATGCAGGCGGGGATGGAATTTGATAAATCTCTCTATACAGCACTTAAAGAACAAGCGAAAGAAAGGGTAGACCTTTTCTCTCCCACCGACATAGAAATCAATACCGACTGGGCTAAAGAAATGATTGAACGATTATAGAAAAACAAGAGAAAACTCCCTGGCAGCGAGGGAGTTTTTTTATGAGCGGACAAAAAATATTTTATAAAAATGGTAAAGACAGGGGCGGGTAAAAATGATAAAATGATGAAAGTAAAACAGAAAAAAGATACAGGAGGAGTTACCCATGCAGATTCATGTCATAGACCATCCGTTGATACAGCATAAGCTGACCATTATGAGAAATAAGGAAACCAGTTCCGGTGATTTCCGCAAATTACTGAAAGAAATCACTTTACTGATGGGATATGAACTGACAAGAGATCTCCCGATGGAAGATATCGATGTGGAAACGCCCCTCGAAGTGATGACAGGAAAGCAAGTGGCAGGGAAAAAAGTGGGAATTGTTCCGATTCTCCGTGCCGGTTTCGGTATGGTCGAAGGATTGACGGAACTGATGCCGTCGGCTCGTATCGGTGTAATCGGTCTGTATAGAGATCCTGTAACCGCCATGCCCGTGGAATATTACGCGAAACTTCCCGGCGTGGAAAACAGACAGTTTATTTTGGTAGATCCCATGCTGGCAACCGGAGGAAGCGCGGTGGCGGCCATCGACATGATGAAAGCTAAAGGCGCCAAACACATTAAGTTTATGTGCCTTGTTGCGGCACCCGAAGGAGTGGAAGCGGTGAATAAAGCACACCCCGATATTCCACTCTATACAGCGGCACTTGACCGCCAGCTGAATGAAAAGAAATACATTCTCCCCGGTCTGGGCGATGCGGGCGACAGAATTTTCGGAACGAAATAAAAAAGAATAAAAAACGGAACCTGCGGACATGATCCGGCGGTTCCGTTTTTATATTTCCCAAGTGATCATAGAGTAGGTGACTTTGGTTGTACTTGGAATGCTGCCGTTGACAGACAAGGAAAGGAGATATTCTTCTGTACTTTTTTCATCAATAGGTTCAGGGAAAACAGATGATACATAGAGTTTCCACTGTTCTAAAGATTGAGAATAATTTTCCTCATAGGAAATATCCGTTATTTCCGGATTATAATGAGCGGATTCAAGTTGTTTGCATATCGCAACAAGTCCCGATGACGGGGATTCGGGCAGAGTGATTTGCATTTCTTTTTCGAGCTTTTCCAGAATAGAGTTGACACCCGACTTAAAAAGCAACAGACGGATGTATTTTCTGCTGATAAGATTCAGCTTTTTGAAATTATTTTCTTGTGTAAAATCGGGGCCCATACAGCTGTATACCAAGTCAAAGGCGTGTCCCCAATGGTACTCTTTCGGATCCAGTGTGTCCCAATCGTCTACAAACCATTTGCAATAAGGCGATAGAGGGGCAGGTGTATTTCTTTTTGCCAACGAAATAGCATGTGTGGAAATATCCAACCCGGCAGCATGCACTTTTTTCTTTGCCCAAGCGTGAACAATGTCTCCGGTTCCGCAACCGATGTCAAGCATATTGCGGATAGGATGAGGAAGTGTGATAAGGCGTTCGTCGGGAGTTTGATTATGAATCTCGGTTGTAGTTTGTTTTTCGTACCGCTTATCCCACAAAGCGGCTTTTTTTGCAGATTCTTTTTTCATGGGTTTATATCTTTCCAGGAAATCATGCGGTCATAGAACCCGTTTTCCTTATAATGATGTTCAATTGAAAGTATACTCATGGTGGGAAAATCTTTGGAAAGTTGATTTAAAATTTTCGCCTGCCGTTCTTTATCAATAGAAGAAAATGATTCGTCTAAAAAAGCCCAGTCCGGGTTTTGCGTCCAGATGCGCCCCAGCGCCAGGCGTTGTTGTTCACCCGGAGAGAGTTCTTTGTCTCGGTTTTTGGAAATTGCCATTTCAGGAATCAATTTTTCCAGTCCGAGGATATGAAGAACGGTTTTGCACTTTTTAAGGGGACAGAGTTTATCTTCCGGGTAGGATAAGATTTCCTGAACGGTTCCTGTGGGTATATAAGGAGTTTGTGACAGGAAAAGCAATTTCCCTTCTGGCATTTTTACAGTGCCGCTTCCAAACGGCCAGATGTCACGGAGTACGTAGAGGAGCGTGCTCTTGCCGGAACCGGAAAGACCGGTAAGTGCCGTTTTTTCGCCTTTTCGTATGTGTAAAGAAAGGTTTTTGCTCAATGAAGTTCCATCGGGAAGCTGTATATGAAGATTCTCCAACCGGAGAGAGCCGTCAGAAGATATTTCTCTCTGGTAAGGGGAAGGGGCATCTTTTTCACGGAGAACGGAGTCGAATTGTGTCAATCGGTCCACCGTCGCTTTCCACTCCGTAAGGGTGGAGTAGTTAATGATAAACCACGACAAGGAAACGCGGACACTGTTGAAAGCATTGGCGGTCTGCATAAGTTCTCCCATTTGAAATGCGCCCGAGAAATATTTGGGAGCGGCAATGAGATAGGGGACGACGCTGGATATCTGACTGTAACCGAAGTGAAAGTAATTCAGCTGTCTTCGTTTGAGCAGCGTTTTCAGCCAAACGGAGAAGACGGCGGTAAATTGGGACTGGATGTTTTTATTTTCCATGATTTCGCCGTCATAGGAAGCGATTTCTTTTGCTTTCTCCCGTACTCTCAGCAAAGAGGAACGATAATCGGCTTCAGACTTTTGCGTACGCCGTTCCAAATCAATCAAAGGTTTTCCTATTAAATGAACGGACCATGTTCCGATGAGGACGAATCCGACGGCAAGCCAAAGCATCATGCCGGGAATGACCCTGCCGAAAACTTCGTAAGACTCAGAGAGATTCCATAAGATGACCGTGTAAGCGCCTAAGGAGCCGAAAGAGTCAATGAAGTCAAATATCATGGATATGGAGAGCGAGGGAAATATCCGTAAATCTTCCGCAATACGTTGGTCCGGATTGTCGATGCGTTTGAAAAAGAGATCTTTATAATAGCATTTCGAAGAAAGCCATCTTTGTGTGTAGTAATCGGAGAGCCATTGGCGCCAAATCAAAACCGCTTTGCTGCACAGAAATTTTTGGTTTGCAAAAAGGCAGAGGCTGATAGCGGCAATGACGAAAAGAACACCCAGCTGATAAAAAAATTCATCTCCGTTTTTGTCTTCCAAGGCATTAAAGAAGTCTTTTGACCATGTATTCAGCCGCACGCTCATATATATGTTGATGACATTGAAAATCATAGCGAGGACCAGTAAAAACCCCGCTTTATAACGCAGTTTGCTCTTCCAGAAAGGGGAGGCGAGATGCCACCATTGAACGAGAAAGTCTTTGAGAAGTTGATATTTCCGCATAATTACCATTTATAGATGTAGGATAAAATCCAGGTGCGTTCCTGTCCGGCAAATCCTGTGGGGATACCCCAAACAGATTCTATGTTTGAAATATACTTTTTGTTGAAAATATTGCGGGCATGGAGTGTGAGAGCATGACGGTTCCGTGTGAAAGAGAGAGAAGCATCGTAGAGTGTGACGCCTCCCATGTGAAGTGTATTTGTTTCGTCCGTTCGTTTTCCGATATGACGCAATCCGAATCCCAGGGTCAGTTCTCCGTTTTCAAATTTACCGATAACAGCATCTGCACGAAGATTAATACTTTGTTTTGCTATGCCGGCAGGCTGTTTTCCTATACGGGCGGGGTTGGTGTGCTTGGTAACTCTCGGATTCATATATGTATAAGAACCGAGAACGTATAAACGATCATTCAGTTTTGCCCGCCCTTCGATTTCCAAGCCTTGAGAAGTCACTTCGCCGATGGAAGTAAAATAGGTGGTTTGAGGAACTGGAACATGGATATTTTGCCGGCGCAGGTCAAATACGGAAGCCGTGACCTGTACGGAAGTGGTGGGAGTATAGCGTATGCCGAGTTCCCATTCCTGTCCTGTTGTCGGTTTAAGCATATTCTTATCTTTGTCGAAGTTCATGGCAGGTAAGAAAGAATTATGCCAGTGGAAATAAGGGGTCCATTTAGTGTTTATTTCATAGGTCAAGCCGGCTTGTCCGGTCCAAGCACTTTGTTCAAATTCTTGTTCGTCCCGGTCGCTGTGTTGCTCATAAAATCCTTTACGGATACCGGTGGAAAAGGTAAGGCGATTTTTTTTCAGTGTATGCATGGCATAAATACCTTTTTCGTGACTCCAGTAACGAAGATCATCCATTGGAATAATCATATCGGGGTCATCGGGAACAGGTTTGCCTGCTACATAATTTTGCAAATCAGATTTTTTCCAGGCATTCAGCATGCGCATGGATTGCTTGTCAAATGTTTTTTCATAACGCAGATCAAAACCGATTAGAGTGTCGTTGGAAATATTTTCTTTTTCAGTGTGAATTTGGATATATTGGTCGATTCCGTAAGAGCGGGCCTCACTATCTATCATGGCGCCCCACCGGTTCATTTGATTTTCTGCTGCAACATAGATACCCGATGTTTGGTGGGATAGAATTTCAGATTTACGGTAATTTCCTTTTTGATGGAATGTGACACCGTTATTCAATCTGTGTTCCAATTCATAACCGATACCTTTTTGTGTCAGTTCATATTTATCCCAGCCGGGAACGCCGATGAAAAACCGGTCGGGAAGAAGGTTATACAACGGATCTCCGGGCAATCGCGTACGAGGAAGATAGGCGTTGCCCTTTATTTTATCTTTCTGATAAAAAGGAAGAATCGTTAATTTTGTATTTCTCCATTCTTTGGTCAATGAAGGGGCGGCATAAAACCTGTCCTGTTTGGTCTGATCATAAAATAAATCCTGTCGTTTCCATAAAGCGGTCAGTCGTCCGTACAAAGTTCCGTTGTCATCGGTACGGTTGATATCCAGAGCGGTCATCTTTTCATTACGGTTTCCGAAACGGATTTGTGCTTCGCCGAAGTTTTCGCTTTTCGGATGTTTGGTTTGTAAATTAACGGTGCCGCTGACAGAGCCGCTTCCATATAAAACGGAAGCGGGACCGCGCAAAATTTCAACCTGGTCAACGCCATATAATTCAGGGCTGAACAGGTTGTCGGTGGTACCGAAGGCTTTCATGCCGTTGACGACAATATTGTTGTGGGAAATAGAAAAACCGCGGATACTGCTGAAATTATAAAGGGCATCATAGCCTCTGGGTGCTACCGTGATGCCCGCATTATATTCCAAAGCATCTGTCAAGTTATAAACGCCCAAGCGGTCCATTTCGTCAGAGTTTACAATAGTGACGGAAGCGGGAATTTTTTTCAGGACCGTGGCGGATTTTGTGCCTACCGTGGATGTGTCGCCCAATTTATAAGCGTATACATGAAATACGGGAAGTGTGTGAATACCGTCATCGTCCTTTTTTTGCATAGCATGGACGGATGCATGGCCGCTCAAAGTGGCGGCAATGAGTGCAGAAAGTAAAACAGTTTTTTTGAATGGATGCATGATAAAACTCCTCCGAGTTAAAATGATAATGATAATTATTATTTAATACGAATAGAGGATATCATATGTAACAAATAAAATGCAAGAGAGGTTTACAAAATTGTAATGATTGTTTACAGCTACATAAAATAAAAAACTCTACAGGATATAGAGGTATCCCGTAGAGTTTTTGGTTTTCGGTTTATTCTTTCATAACCGTGCCGTCCGCAAGGGTTATGGTGTAGCCGTTGTAATTGATTTTGCCCAGATTGTAAAGGCTTGTGAGTTCCGTGTCGCCCGTGAGATTCCAGGTTGATCCGGCGGCTATGAATACATCGGCATTTGTTTTGTAGGGTGTTCCGTTTTCCGCATTGGGAATGATTTTGATGGCGCCCGTGTAGGTGGAATTGTTTCTGAGATTCAGGTTGATGTTGGAAATAGAGTCAACGATGATATCGCCGCTTAAGGTCTGGTGATCACAGATGAGTTCAAGATGACCGCCGTTGCTTCCCGGCATTCCCCATTCGCTGGCACCGTCATTTCCCGTTATCGTGATGAGAGGAGCGGATTCGTCATGTTTGATAAGGTCGGTATCGCTCAACATGATTTTTCCGTGGGTGGCGGTGACATGGAACATATCGCCTTTGCGGGCAATGAGCGTGCTGTGTTTCGCTTCTATATATTGCGTGCCCATGGTGCCGATATCGTCTTCTTTTGAAAAGAGGACAATATTATGAGGAATCATATCGGAAATTTCATTTCCTTCCAGCGTGGCATTGATGAGCGTGACAGTGTTATTTCCTTTCAAGACGGCCGCTTTTGTTTGATCCGCTTTTACGATTGCATTCGTGACGGTTACGTCGCCTTTGGAATAAATGCCGTGGGAGTGAAGACCGGTCGTAGAGAAGGTTCCGTTTTCGGCGATGAAGATACCGCCGCCATCACGGACAGCAATGGCGGGAGAAAAGTCACCTGAGGTGGAAACTTCCGTATTTACTGTTTTCATCATGGCTTTCATGGAAATAGAAACGCCTGCCGCGTGATTTCCTGCGGTACGAACTTTGGAGTCCGTCAGATTGATGTAGGTGCTCTTGGCATATCCGTAAGCACCGGAAGCGCCTGTACCTGTCGAAGAAATATCTGCTCCGGTGAGGCTTGCCCGTCCGCCGTGGGTGGCAAGGAGAGCTGCGTTGAGACCGTATAATTCGGAGCTTTCCGTCTGTGTAGTGTCTCCGCTTTTTGTGATTTTTGCATTTTTGGCAGTGATGTAGGCCATGGGGACACGGAGTGCATTCTCATTTTCATTTTCAGACATATAAATGCTGTCATTATAATCGCCGTCCATGTCGATGATGTTGGCTGATTCGCCTTGTTCCACGTTAACTTTTTTGATAACCGGCGTTTCTTCCGTCATCTCTTCTTCCGCCGGTTCAAGTTCCGGTCCGGGTGTCATTTCAGGTTCGGGCATGTACTCGGGTTCAGGCATTTCCGGAGCAGGGGCTTCCGGTGATAAATTTTTAAATGTCCCCGCTTCGACAGAAGCTTGGACATCGGCAACTGTCAAGTCAAGACCACGGAGAAGGGCGTCGGTATAGTTGACTTCCCGGGCGGTTGTTTCATTTTGTGAAACGCTTTCGGTTTTTGCAGGACCGTTTTCTTGGGCCTGTTCAAGTTCTTTCATTTTTTCTACAGCCGCTCTGTACGGATCAAGGGGCGTATCCTTTGGCGCAGGTGCAGCCAAGGAAGGCATAAATCCGGATAAAGCCAAAACGCAGAGCAGAGCGGTTATTTTTGTGTGTTTCATAGCAACCTCACTTTTTATTTCAAATGCATGATATCAGACTTAATAACAATATTATTTTACAACAGAAACTTTAAATTGTCATTTATGGGAAGACGCGGACGTTTTGATTTTGAAACGGCATTTGAAAAAGTAAAGACAAACGGAAAAGATATTTCTTATATGAATTGTAAAAGAACTCCCGCGTCGGTTTTTCAATTTCAATCGGATTTATGAGTTTGCTATAATAAAAGAAAACGAAAAACGAGGTAGATTATGTTTACGATAGGTTGTCATTTATCGGTATCAAAAGGGTATCTCCATATGGCAAAGGAAGCTACGTCCATAGGAGCAAATACATTCCAGTTTTTTCCGAGAAATCCGAGAGGCGGTGCATCGAAACCGCTGGTGCCTGAAGATGTGGAAGCACTTTCGGCTTGGATGAAAGAGCATCGTTTCGGGAAAATACTTTGTCACGGTGCTTACACGATGAACGGAGCGTCTTTGAAAGAAGAGGTCCGTAATTTTGCACGCCAGGCGATACGGGAAGATTTGGTTAAAGTGTCCCAATTGCCGGATTGCTTATATAATTTCCACCCCGGAACGCATTTGAAACAGGGAGCGGAAAAAGCGATTCCTCTCATTGCGGATATGGTGAATTTTGCGATGGACTATGAGGATTTGAATACGACGGTCCTTCTCGAAACGATGGCGGGAAAAGGAACAGAAGTGGGCCGCTCTTTTGAAGAACTGGCGGATATTATAGAGAGGGTGGAGAGGAAAGACCGTATCGGCGTTTGTCTTGACACCTGCCATATCTATGACGGCGGTTATGATATTGTCAATGATTTGGACGGTGTTCTTGAGAGTTTTGACAAAGTCATCGGACTGGAACGCCTTAAGGCGATTCATTTGAATGATGATAAAAATCCGATGGGCAGTCAGAAGGACAGGCATGAAAAGATAGGAAAAGGAACAATCGGGCTGGAAGCTTTTGAACGCATTATCAATCATCCGGCGCTGCGGGATCTTCCTTTTTATCTGGAAACACCCAATGATTTGGCAGGGTATAAAGAAGAAATAGAAATATTGAAGGCGCTCAGAAAGGAGTAACCGTATGGGAAAACTGCAAAATATATGGGAACGGGTCCGGCGGCAAAGTGCGGCAGGGGTATCCCGTTTCCGCAGTGCGGCGGTCTTGGCAGGTATATTCTTTTTACTTGTTACGGGTCGTGTGACAGTCATGTCGTCATCAGGAAATATTTCGATGGAGGAATTATTTCCCGAAAACATTTTGTATATGATGACCGCTTTGGTGACGACTCTTCTTTTTTCCGTGCTTTGGCGGATAGGTCTGGAGCGGAAAGATAAAGTAAAAAATGTTTATGAGCTCGTGAATATTCCGGTGCTGGCAGGTTCGTATTTCCTCTGGCAGATGATGCCCATGACTTCTTATTTCGTCATGTATCTGGGCGGCGTGATTTTTTGCCTGCCCTGCCTTTCCGTATATATTTTGTGGACCAAGGAAACAAAAGGTCTTTTTCCCCACATATTCGGTTCGTTTTGGAAAGCGTCGGGCATCGGTCTTTTGACATTTTTACTCGGCGGCATCTGTCTTTTATCCGTTGATAACCTTCTCTTACACGTCTTTTGGGGCTGGTGGCATGTGCTGTTTGCCTTTTCCTCTGTTTTGGCTCTGCTTTTATTTTTGTCTTATCTGCCGCAGACAGGAGAAGAAAAACGGTCACCCATGCTTTTCTTCCTGCTCCAACGGATTTTTATGCCCGTGTATATTGCTATTTTAGGAATTTTATATATCTACATCGGAAAAATCATAGTTGCAGGAACGATGCCGGTGGGAAAAATGAATTGGTACGCTTCTTTTGCCGTGGCGGTGTACTGTCTCTTTTATTTCTGCCTTCATGAAGAGGAGAATAAGAGAAGCCGTCTGTTTTTACGTTTCGGGGCACTGGCCCTATTTCCCGTAATGATTGTGCAGGCGTGGGGGATTTATATCCGCTTTGATGCTTACGGACTTACGACAGCCCGGTATGCCTCTATGGTTTGTAATTTTTTCGGTTTCCTTACGGTTTTGTCGGCACTTTGCAGAAACAGTGCCAGATTTTTATTCCTCCTTGCCGGTTTTCTCGGTATCCTTTGTAGCCTGACACCTTTGAATATCATTGACGTGCCTGCCAAAGACCAGTGGACACGTCTGGATAAAGTGATTTCCGCCTATGATATGCGCAAGGGAAACGAAATTATCATGGCAGAACAAATGACAAAAGAAGATAAAGAAAATTTGCGGAGTGCCTATTGGTATCTGGCCTATGACCCGGGGCGGTGGAAATATCCTGTCGTGGAAATGATGAAAAAAGATGAAGACCTGCGCTCGTTTTTGGATATCCGCAGAGAAGACAGCCATATCGATCTGTTTAACCGATGGGAAACAATTCCCGTTGACGGTTATAAGAACGTTTATATATTCGATGTGACAGCGGACGAAACGGAGGGCGAAGAAGTTGTCCGCATTATAACAGCGGACGGTGAAAAAGAAATTCCGCTTGCGCCGTACAGACGGCAGATAGAGGGGAAAACAGGGGAGACGGAAAATGACGAATCTCTGTTGATTTACAACATCAACGAAAACCGGAAAATATACTTCGAAAGTATACGGATACCGAAAGAAAAAAATAACGGAGAGTATTATTTACACGGCTATTTGCTGGAAAAATAAAGAGAGGAGCTTTCCATGAAATTTATTCATACCGCCGACTGGCATCTGGGCAAGCTGTTCTATGGGGAATACTTGACAGAAAACCAGGAGTGGATTTTAAAAAACCGCTTTCTTCCGGTTTTGGATGAAGAAAAGCCGGATGCGGTCATTTTGGCAGGCGATGTGTATGACCGTTCCGTGCCGCCTGCAGAAGCGGTGATCCTTTTTGATGAAATGATTTCTGAGATTGTGGGGAAACGTCAATTGCCTTTCCTTGTTATCAGCGGAAATCATGACAGTGCGGAGCGTATTTCCTTTGCCGGCTCCATTCTTAAAAATTCGGGACTTTATATATACGGTGACCTGAAACGGACAGAGCCGGTCATTTTGAAAGACGAGTATGGAGAAGTGGCATTTGTACCGCTCCCCTATGCTGAACCGGGAAAAGTGAGGGAAGCGTTGGGCGTCGATGTGCATACCCATGAAGAGGCGGAGCTTGCACTGTCCCGTTTTCTTCTGGAAAAAATCCCGCATGTCCAAAGGAAAATAGCCATTGCCCATGAATTTGTGGCAGGCGGAAAAGAAAGTGATTCTGAGCGGCCGCTTTCCATCGGCGGGACGGACCAAATTCACGGCTACGTATTTGACGGCTATGACTATACCGCCCTCGGCCATTTGCACGGACCGCAGAAAGCCGGTGGAAGTGACAAGATACGTTACAGCGGAAGTCTTTTAAAATATTCCTTCAGTGAAGCGACCCAGAAAAAAGGAATCATTGTAGGAAATATAGACGGAAACGGAGATGTGGAAACGAAATTTGTTCCTATGAAACCGCTCCATGATGTACGCATCATCAGGGGGACTTTTGAGGAACTTATGAAAGCGGAGGATCCTTGCCCCGATGATTTCCTTATGGCGGAGCTTACGGATGAAAGACCGGTTATTGACGGTATGGCAAGACTCCGTACGAAATATCCGAATATGATGACCATCCGCTCTCTGCGGAAAATCAGTACGGACAGCGGAAACAGAAATTTCAATCTTGCAAAAAAAGTAGATGCGCTAGATATGTTCCGTGTTTTTTATAAAGAATTTCAAGAAAAGGAATGGACAGCTGAAGAGGAAACCTACATGAAAAAAATTTGGGAAGAGCTGCAAAAGGAGGACTTATGAGACCGGAAAGACTGACAATAAGTGCCTTCGGACCGTATCCGGGTGAAGAACGGTTGGATTTCAGCAAACTCGGCGGACATTCTCTCTTTCTCATATGCGGACCTACGGGAGCAGGGAAGTCCACGATTTTAGATGCGATTTGCTACGGACTTTACGGCAAGACAAGCGGCTCTGTCCGCTCCGGAGAAGCCATGCGGAGCAATTATGTGGGACTTGACAGGGAAACCTATGTGGAATTTGATTTTGCGTCGGGAAATAAACATTACCGCGTCCACAGAATGCCTACCCAGCTTTTGGAAAGACAGAAAGGGGATAAAAGCAAGCCTGTCGAGAAAAAATCGAAAGCCGAGCTTTATGAAATTGACGAAAACGGCAAAGAACTACGTATGATTACCGCCAAAGGGGTCGATCAGGAAGTGGAAAAAATTCTTGGCGTGGGAGCGGAACAGTTCCGGCAGATTATTCTTTTGCCCCAAGGCGATTTCCGTAAACTTTTGCTCGCCGATTCCTCAGACCGCCAACGGATTATGCAGCAGCTTTTCCGGACAAAGACGTACCTTGCTTTCGAGAAAAAATTACAGGACGAAACGAAAAAGCTTGAGAATGATTATGAGCAGGGAAAACGGACAAGAGAAACGCTCCTCGAAACCTGTCATGTGACTTCGGAAGAAGAATTACATGAAAAGGCAGAAGGAAATAAAAAACAACTGGCAGAAAAAGAAAAAGTGATGCAACGCTTATCGGAAAAGCAGGAAAGATTTCAGAAGAAATACGATGAGGCGCACATGCTTTTCAGTGCTTTTGAACGTTTGGAAAAGGCGGCGGCACGACTTAAGGAACTGGACGGGGAAAAAGATAAGGTGGCGGAATGCCGTCATAAAGTAAAAATGATTAAAGCCTCCCAGCTGGTGACGGAAGAATGGGCGGAGGCAGAAAGCACAAGAAAACAGTGGAAGCAGACGGAGTCATCGTTGCAGTCTGTTATGAAAGGGTTGCCGCAAAAGGAAAAAGCAAAGGAAGACGCCGCAAAAGAACGGGACGCATTAAAAAAACAGGAGCCGGAACAAAAGAAAAGACTGGAAACCAAGGGGAAATTGGAGCAATACAGAGGTCCGGCGGCTTCTTACGGTGCGGCGGTGAGTGACGCGGACAAGTACAAAAAAATCTATGAAGATGTTGTAAAAACAGAATCGGAGCTGCAAAAAAAAGCGGACATTTCAGAAAAAAAGGCGGAGCAGGAACGGAAAAACTGGCTTTGCCGGAATGAAATATTTCTTCACGGACAGGCGTTTGTGCTGGCAGAACAACTGGAAACCGGAAAGCCCTGTCCCGTTTGCGGAGCGACCGAGCATCCTCATCCCGCAACGGCAGGGGCGGACCGCGTGACCGAAGAAGATGTGCGGTCAGCGGAAAAACTCATGCAAAAAGCGGAGGCGGCAAGCAAAGAGGATAAGCAAAAGGCCGAGGAATACAGAGCGAAACATGTGACAGCCGCCAAAGAAAACCGGGATAAAGCGGTCACCGTTTTGGGAGAACTGGAAAAAAATCTCCCCCGGGAATACAGAAATCTGGAAATGTTGGAAAAAGAAATAGAAAAAATTTCCCGTGATACGGAAGCCTTCGACCGGGCTTTGGAATCGGCGGAAAAAAAGCATAAAGAGGCAGATTTGCTGTTTCAAAATGAAATCAAGCAGAAGGAAATTTTGGCAGAGCAGGAAAAACAGCTCCGCGTAAAGTCGGAAGAACAAATTGCACAACTGCGTATCAAAGTGGAACAGGCAGGTTTTGAAAGTCTGAATCAGTGTAATGATTACAGGAATGAGCAGAAAATGCTTGCCGGCTATGAAGACTCGCTCCGCCGTTATGATCAGGCGGTCCATGCAGAGCAGGAAAAAATCAAAGACGAAACGGCATTGACAAAAGATAAAGAAAAGCCGGATATGAAAACCTGGGAAGACGAGCGGTTGGCTCTTTTGGGAGAAATCAAGCAGGCAGCTACAGAAAAAGCGGCACAGGAAACGGAATGGAAACAGCAGAAAGAAACGCTTGAAAAACTGGAAGCATTGGCAAAGAAAGAAGCAGAAACAGGAAAGAAGTATCAGCTCGTTTCCCATTTATGGGACATTGCCAGAGGAAAAGATACAGGGATTAACCTGGAACGTTTCGTTTTAGGTGCGCTTCTCGATGCAGTGACAGAAAAAGCAAATCTCCGTCTGACAGAAATGAGCAGCCGCCGTTATGAACTTCTCAGGAAAAGAGGAGAACGGGCGGACGCGAGAAAAACGGCGGGCCTCGATTTGGAAGTTTTTGATGCGAATACGGGAAGAGCAAGACCGGCGGCCACTCTCTCGGGAGGGGAAACTTTTCTTGCCTCCCTCTCGCTTGCTTTGGGACTTGCCGATGTAGTCAGGGAGTATGCAGGCGGTATTCATCTCGATGCTATGTTTATTGATGAAGGTTTCGGCACTCTCGATTCGGAATCGCTCGACCTTGCCATGAAAACACTGCAACAGATGAAAGGGGAGAACCGTCTGGTCGGACTCATTTCCCATGTAGGCGGACTGGAAGAACGGATACCTGCGAAATTGAGGGTGAAAAAGACACTGACCGGCAGTACTGCCGCTTTTGAAATCGGATAAGAACAATAAAAAAGGAAGAGCCCTGTTACTGTGACAGGATTCTTCCTTTTTGCAGGTTTTAGCCGTCCGGTTTGACCGGCTTATTTTTTTACGGCAATAGAGAAATAATTCTTTTTCCCTTTGCGGACAATGATAAATTTTCCGTTCGTGTTCGGGTGGGCGGAAATATTTGCTTCCGTATCCCTGATTGGCTCGCCGTTGACACGGATAGCACCGTTGGTGACATCTTCTCTGGCCTGGCGTTTTGATTTCTCTACGCCTGCTTCCACAAGAGCCTCTACGATATTGACAGGCGCCGCAGCGACTTCGCCGCCCTTTGTATTTCTGAAAGCCCCTTCGATTTCCTCTCCCGTCAGTTCTTGGATATGACCGGAGAAAAGAGCCTCCGTGACTTTCACTGCCTGGGCAAGACCCTCTTCGCCGTGGACAAAGCGGGTGATTTCTTCTGCCAGACGCTTCTGTGCCGTTCTGTGTTCCGGATGCTCCTCCACTTCTTTTCCGAGTGCCTCGATTTCCTCTTTCGTGAGGAATGTGAAATATTTCAGATACTTCACCACATCGCGGTCATCCTGATTGAACCAGAACTGATAGAATTCATAGGGCGACGTCTTTTTCGGATCAAGCCATACCGCACCGCCGGCGGTTTTCCCGAATTTCGTACCGTCCGCTTTCAGCATGAGCGGTATTGTCAATCCGAAAGCTTCCGGATTTTCACAAGTTTTGCGGATCAGGTCAATTCCGTTCGTGATATTGCCCCACTGGTCGGCACCGCCGATTTGGAGCTGGATACCGTATTTCTCGTAAAGCATTTTATAGTCGATGGACTGGAGAATCTGGTAAGAAAATTCGGTAAAGGAAATTCCCGTTTCCAAACGTGACGCTACCACATCTTTGGCAAGCATCGTATTGATATTGAAAAGCTTTCCGTAATCACGCAAAAAATCAAGAAGTGTCAGTTTGGAAAGCCAATCATAGTTATTGACAAAGGAAAAATTGCCGTCACCGCCGAAAAGTTTTTTCATCTGTGCTGTCAGGCAATCCGCATTGTGCTTCACCTGTTCTTCCGTCTGGAGAACACGCTCCGTTTTTCTTCCGCTCGGATCGCCGATAGAACCTGTACCTCCGCCGATGAGAATCACGGGACGGTGACCGGCCAGCTGGAAACGTTTCAGAATCATGAAAGGAATCAGGTGGCCGATGTGCATGCTGTCCCCGGTCGGGTCGATTCCGCAGTAAAGAGAAATTTTTTTCTCTTCCACCAGCTGATACAAGCCCTCTTCATCCGTCTGTTGGTTAATGGCGCCGCGCCATGCAAGTTCATCAATGATATTCATCAAACTCCGCCTCTCTTTTTAGAAATACCGTATGTTTTCATTTTGCGTTTTTATTTCATTTATTTACAAATATAGCATAAATAAAAAGAGAAACATAATTTCTTTTTCTTTCGACGGTTGTTTGACAGATGAATCGGGCACGGAATACGGGTCGCTCCGAAAAATCAATTTTAATAAAAGAAGGAAGTTGCTCCGGCAAGTTTATTTCCGTTGGAGATATGAAAGGAGAGGCGGGGAAGAAACGGAAACGGCGGGCATAGATTATTAAAAACATAAATAAGCATTGACAAAAGTTCGGGGGGG
>OIGL01000056.1_pt1 | contig 59210 bp, 56 predicted proteins | sample 1582221 | NCBI WGS metagenome assembly OIGL01 (sample SAMN02674607, study PRJEB24791) | human gut metagenome, SKBSTL069 | isolation source: stool | host: Homo sapiens | place: USA | reverse complement strand
AACCATCGCTCTAAGCGACTTAATTACTTTATCACGGCACTTTTCTTTTGTCAAGCAAATTTCTCTCTTTTTTCTTCGCTTTTTTCGTGCCGTTTACCGCCTGACCGACGGCGGATATTATCCTACCATTTTATTTCTCTTCTGTCAACCCGGTTTTTTCAGATTTTATCGGTATTTTCGTTTCTTACTCACACTTACCCCTTTCGTCAGCTCCGCTGACACTTTCCCCGACAAATGGGGACCGCATGCGTTCCCTATTCTTTCTTTGCTCCCCGAAAAGTGGTTCGCTTGCTTCCCGACAAGCGGGGACGGCTTACGTTTCGTATTCTTCCTTTCGTGTTTAAACAACGGGGACGGCTTGTGAAATGGAGGTTTTTGTTTTTGTTACGGTCAAGACAGATTTTCTGTGTGAGTCATTTCTTTATTTTTTGTTTTTACTCATATAAAAACCGCCTTTTTGATAGACAGTTTTTCTTTTTCTTTTCTGTTTTTAAGGATTCCTGGTGTTATTCTCCCCGGGGAACGGTATTTCCTCTGTTTTCCACGAAATAATTGACGGCCGCTTCTACGTCTTCATAGGTCATGCGTGCTTTCATAGGACTCAGCGGTCTTTCGTTGTACATGTATTTCCCTTCCGGTTTGCCGAGGAAATATTTCTTATGCCCGATTTCTAAAGCTACCTGGTATCCGTCATCGTTGGGGCGTCTGGTGACAATGAGGCTGTACATTTTTCCGTCTGCGGAAAGCACCATGATGTCTGATGTACCGGGGACAATGTCTTTGATTTTTTCTAGGAACAGTCTGCCTTCTTTTTCTTTGCTTTCTTTGTACGCTTTTTCTTTCGTCGTATCGGCGTCAACGGTCATCGTCATTTCTTTAGCGCCTTCTTCCGCCATGTGGAGCAGTTTTTCTCCGAGTTGTTTCAGACTTTCCGTATCGGCAGAAAAAATAAGCTCGCCGTCATTTTTCATTTCGTAGGTCAAAAAAGCACCGTTCATGTTCTTTTTACTTTCGTTATCCAAATGAAATACGATATGTTTTTTCATGGTTGTATCCTTTCTGTAAGTTGCTTATTTTATTTTTACTACTTATATTTTATCACATTCTATATCTAAATTCATCTATATAAAATCACGGCAATCATTCCTCTCCGGGCATTTTATTTTCACGGGACGAAGCGTTTCCGACAGCGCTTTCATTTTCTCGGGAACAGCAGGTCCGTAAAGGCGGTTCATGGCCATTCGTGTAACAAGCCATATCCGTCCCGCATGCCGGCGGTCTCCGTCTGAAAGACGGGCGGCTCTGTGCCCCGCTCCCGCCGCCGCCGCACGAACATCACCTCCGTCACGATTCCACAACACGCCCGCTTCCGCAGTGGAAAACACAAAAAGAAAAGGATTCACAGGCGCGGGCATTTCTTTCCCTTCTCCGTAGACTCTGTCTGCCGCCTCTCGGCTGATAAGCCATGCATTTCCCGATTTCCTTGCTTCCCTCGGAGAAAATAAACCGTTTTGGCAGTCTTTTCTTGCTTTTTTATCAGAGAGCCCGTACGTTTCTTCCGCCTCTTCCGCCGTCATGACCCACCTTGTTATATCTTCCGGCCATAGCAATTTCTCGAACGATTCCTGCGGCGTCCACTCGTTCTCGCCGAAAATAAAAATTCCCTTGGGTGAAAGCGCGGCAGCCGCCCCCACAGGAAGACGGCAGCCGCTCACAAAGGCCTGCACCGAAAGTTTCGTCTTTTCTTCCCTATCCAGAGTCGTTACCACAGGAACGGGCGTATCCGCCACTTTATGACCCGCTATTTCAAAGCAGCTTTCTTCTACGTAAAACGCCTTCCCATGCTCAATGATTGTTCCTTTTTCAGGCAAAATTCCGAGCAGATAACTTTCATAGACCGACCATGCCGTCGGACCCGCATGACGCACATAAACGATTTCCATCCCGTTTCCTTTCCCGCTTTGCAGAGAGTTTTCCATTTTGAATAACCCGGACCGTCTTGTATAATTAAAGAAAAATATTTTATAAAACAGCTCCCGGTGATTTCACTGACCATACAGTTTCTTTTTCTATTGTATACCAAAAAAGAAATCTCCGTGTACGAAAGGACAAAGACCATGCCTAAAAAATACTGTTTGCTTTTATCCGCTTTTTTGCTTCTTTCCGGTGCTTCTGTATCGGCGGAAAACTGGATTGCCTACTCCGGATCGGATCACATTTTCATTGACACCGACTCTTACCGGACGCAAGGAAATCTGTCTTCTATCGACATTTGCATGACTGACGAAGAGAAATCTACATTCTCCACCCTTGAATTTGACCCCGTTAAAAAACAGTGGCGTTCCATTTCCTTCCTGACCCGCACCAAAGACGGACAAGTGATTTCTGCACAGAAAAAAGGAAATCCTCCGCCCAAGTGGAATCCCATCGTTCCCGGTACCGTGGGAAAAAGTATTTATCATCATTATATTGAAACGATGATGCCCGATCCGCAAAACAGCAGCTGGCTTCTTATATACAAAGATCCCGCCACCCAATCCGTTTACTCCATCGACAGAAAGCGGACCACTTATAAAGACGGTTATGCCGTCTTCTGGCTTCATGCCCACTACCCGCACACTGAAAATGGTCCTGTCAATATCGTCTATCGGGTAAAAATGAATATGGCTTACAAAAAAATCATGACCCTATCCGCCACGGAATATACACCGGACGGAAAAATCAAACTCCACTCCGCCGGCAGTGCCAAATGGTCGGACATTCCTTCCGGCATTCCTTTGGAAACCGTATTCCTCTACCTGAAAGAAGAAGTGGACAGTGGACGCCTTTCCGCTCCTGCCAAATAAGAAATTTTCCTGCTTTACCCATTAAATACACCCAAGAAAAAGCACTACCCTACTTTCAAGGATAGTGCTTTTTTCTTGGAAACAAAAGATTTTTCTCTATTCCTCTTTTATTTCTTGTTTTTATAAGCCTCGTACTGTTTTGTTCCCTTATCGGAATCATGCATGAGGTCTATCAGTTCTTTGGCTCTTTCCATGGTGAAACCGCAGTAGCCGGCGTATTCTTCCAGCGGATTTCCCCGGAGTTCTCTTTTCTTCTTCATATAGGCACGGCGGGCTTCTTTCGTATAGCCTTGCACCTCTTTCAGATCCTGCATGCGTCTTGCATGGCGGAAAATCATGTAAACTTCCGTTTTTTCCGCTTCCGCTTTCGTCATTTTTCCTTCCTTCACCAGTTCGTCAAGATAGTAATGCGCCACTTTCGGATTGTGGGGTTCCGTTCCTTTCAGCTCTGCCGGAACGGTTTTCGGTTCTTCTCTGCGTGCGTCTGCTCCTATTCCTATGGGAAGCACTGCACACAAAAAGAGCACCGCCACGATTGCTTTACTGTTGCTTTTCATTTCTGCTCCTTTCCTTTTCACTTACCTGTTATCAACCTGTTTCTATTGTATACCGTTCTTTCTTTTATTTCTATTCGCAAATACCGGAAGCACTGTTTTTGATTTCTTTTTACAATAAAAATAGCCGCCCTTATGCAGAGCGGCCGTTTCATTTCGTCAGAGAAGCCAGCGGTAAAATCCGAAGTAGGCCAGTATGGAAAGCGTAACGACTCCTGCGGCGGAAATACTGAACATTTTGATAAAGAGCCTGTCCAGTTCTCCTGCAGCGGCCCCCGCTTCTGCGGAGTAAGCGGCAAGAGCCAGCGCTCCTCCCGTGGAAAGCGGACTGATCCCCGCCGTATTCGACACCATGGAAATTGCCGTCACCCATTCGACGGGATTTACGGAAATACTCATTTGCTGGATGATATGGGGAATGGTCGGTATGAGTGTAGGCATGACGACACCGGAGGTGGAAGAAAACCAGGACATGACGCCCGCCGTCACGCCGAGAATCGTTGTCGCCGTGTTGGCACTCATCACCGAAGCAAGCGATGCGGACAGCAAGTCAATTCCGCCGAGAGCGATAATCACATTCATAAGTACACCGACGCCGCAAATCAGAAGCAATGTACCCCAAGGAATTTTTTTCAATGCCTGCTCTTCGTCGGAAACGCGCAGGAAAGAAAGAATCATCGCTACCGTGAAGCTGGCAAGTCCCACATTCACTTTGAAAAGCATGACAAGTCCCACCATGCTTGCAATACCGATAAGTGTAATGATTTGCTCTTTATTAAAAGCAGGAATGTCTGAAAATTTCAAAACCACGTCGGATTTCAATTTATAACCACCGAACGCTACATAAACGAGCGCCGCATAGACGGTGGAGGACAAAATACCGTTCACAAGAAGGGGCAATTCAATTCCGGTCAGTCCAAAACCTTCGCAAAGATCCAGTCCGATAATGCCCGTGGCCGCCAAAGGTGACATGCCGCCTCCTGCCGCGCCGAGGAAAATAATGGCCGCCAGCATCGCCGGATTGATTCCCATTTCTACAGCAAGCGTCATGCCGAACACCATCATGATCGCCGTTGTCGGAATCGTTCCCGGCCCCAATGCGGACAAAACGGTGGCAAAAATATACATCACGATAGGAATCATATAGGTATGCTTTCCCGCCAGCACGGTAATTTTTCGTGTTAAGAGTTTGAGCGTTCCGTTAATTTCCGCCAGACCGAACAGATACGTCACGCCGAGAAGCATAAGAAATAAAGAGTAATTGAATCCGCCGATGATGTCACGATCCGCCATGCCCGCCATTTTACCGAGCAAAAGGGCAAAACCGATACAAACAAGACCCGTATTCATCTTACGGAAAAAGCCGAGAAAAATAGCACCTGCCAAAGAAGCTAACGATAATAAAGCCATATGTTTCCTCCATACCTGAAATTCATGGGTATAGTTCTCATTTTTGCGGCATTTGTTGTTATTGTTGTTTACGCCTCTTACTTTCCTAAAAATAATATCATGAACAATCAGATGGCATAAAATAACCGATATATATAGGACTTATGCTTTTCTTTACATACCATTATATTTTTTATAATTTAAATTCCCAAAAAGAATGTATCTGCAAAAAGCGACAAAAAAATAAAATAAATATAAGAAGTTATGAAAGTCTGTCATAACTTTTGACTCCGCCGTATCCTATAGATAGTTTTTATAAAGAAATATAAAGAAAATACTCTCTTCCCGCGGAAGCATTTCATTTTTTCCATGAGAAATGAATCATTCCGGCAAAAATCACTCTTTTATGATCGTTTAAGAATAATACAACTACATGGGATGTGAATCTTAGAGAAAAATCCGGCAAAGGATACACAAAAAGAGCAGGTTTACGCCTGCCCTTTTTTCTTCTTTTGTAAAACTGTATTTCAGTCCAGTCCCAGATATTTTTTTATTTTTTCTATATCCCCTTTGTAGAGATAGGCTTTCCCGATTTCCATAAGCAGGGGAATTTCTCCGGTGTCTTTCCCGAAACGACCGTTGGCATCCATAAGTATGCCCAAATCTTTTGGGGAAATATCGAGTGATGTGGGAAGACCGAGGAATTTCAGCACTTTTTCGATGCGCTCTGCCGTTCCTTTTTCCGTAAGCCCCAGCATTTCCGAAGCAACGGTCATCATATACATGCCCGCCGCCGTCGCTTCTCCGTGGGTGAGCGTCTCATCGTCAAAGCGGTAGTAACTTTCCGCCGCCCGTCCGATGGCATGACCGAAGTCAAGCACCCGCCTTTCTTTTCTGTCAAACGGGTCATCTTCTATCAGACGTGCTTTGATTTCAATACAGCGCCGTATAATTTCAGGCAGCTTCGGAGTCAGCTCTTCTTCGGAATGAGCGTTTTCAAAAATCTCAAACAGCTCTTTATCAGCTACGCATCCTACTTTCACCGCTTCTCCCAGTCCATTATGAATGTAGCGCAGTGGCAGTGTTTTTACCAAATCCGGATCCACATAGACGGCTTGGGGGTAATAAAACGCGCCGATGAGATTTTTCTTTTTCCCTAAATCAATCGAAACTTTTCCGCCCACCGCACTTCCGATTTGTGCCAGAAGTGACGTCGGCACTTGGACATAATTCATTCCCCGGTGGAATGTAGCGGCGACAAATCCTGTGACGTCACCAACAACACGTCCGCCCAGGGCAATCAGCAGGTCCGTTCTTTCCACCCCAAAATCCGCAAGGCATTCATATACTCTTTTCACCACCGATAAATTTCTTGTTTTCTCGTAGGGAGAGAGCACCATCATAAGAACGTCAAGCCCCTCCGCTTCCAGCTGGGCTTTCAAATTCTGTCCATAAAGCTCGTCCAGTCCCGACTCCGTTAAAATGACCGCTTTCCCCGCACCGGTGAGCTTTTTGATTTCTTTTCCCGCACAGCCGATGAGCCCGGGGGCAATGATGACATCATAGGAATTTGCATCTAAATGAATATGTACCTTGTCCATAATGATTCCCTCCCTTTTCTGTATTATAGCAGAATATACCCCGAATACTCCAGACGGACAGGACATCTACTTTCTTTTCTACATTTTCTGCCCGTCCTATCTTTCAGAATATGTTTGCATTACAATAAAAGAGATCAAAGGAAAGGTAGTCTATGAACTTTTATGCCCGCCATAAGAAAAAAATCCGGCAAATCGTTTTATTTTTCCTCACGGCCGCCGTGGGGCTTCTTGTGGTGGCGCAAATCGTTGCTTTTGCGGCGGCGCAGATTTTTAATTATGCCGTGGAAAAACAGGACATGCTGAAAGGAACGATCACTGCGGAACAAATTTCCGCCGATATTGCAGGTTACGTACTTTTCAAAAACTTACAGTGGAATGATGAAGCGAACCGTCCCATCTTATTTGTTCCCGAAGTCCGCATGAAAGTCCGTCCCTGGGATATCCTGCGCGGTAAATTGCGGGCCACCGCCATATCCGATATCGAACTTAAAGACGCTTCTTTTGCCATGCATTTCGATAAAAACATGAATGTCGATCTCATTGCCGGGCCGCCGGAAACGGATCACCCCCGCAAAGAAAAGCGGACCCTTGATGACCATATTAGAAATTTCACACGAAACGGAAATAAAATAAAACTGAATTTACATCTCGAGAATTGCAGACTCGAAGCCTTTTATGAGGACCGGCATTTCATTCTTTCCCATGTAAACCTCCACGCTTCCGTTGATACGGAAAAATCGCTTTTCATTGATTTCCGTTCCGGCTCTTTCGGCGGCACGGCGGTAGGAGACAATATTTCTCTTTACGGGGACATCGACATGACCCACTCCTCCCATGATGTGAATATGACTGCCGTCTTTTCAGGCATTGATCCGTCCTCCCTCGGCTTCGGCGACAATATCCATGACAAAATGAATCTCACTGCCACCGCTACAGGCCCGCTCAAACGCCCCCTTGCCATAGGACATCTCTCCATGAAAACACTTTCCATTCCCACCCTTGATTTCTTCCAAGTGGAAGGAAATATCCGTTACCGGGGAGGCCGTTTCGATTTCACCGGCGTCACCGGTCGTGTCTACGGAGGGCGACTTGAAGCCCACGGAAATTATCACCTTGACACAAGAGCTTACGACATTTACGTCAAAGGCTTTGATCTTGACGCCCGCTATCCTGCCAAAATGGTAGAGCTGTCATGCTACATCGACCTTGACGGAGAAATCCATTGCAACGGCAACGCTAAGAAAGTCGTTTCATTCGGCACCTTTTCTTCCGGAAGCGGTCACTATAAATTAATTCCTTTCCAAAAAATCAGCGGCGCATTCCATAACAAAGACAAAGCGCTCGACTTCTACAACGTGTCCATCGAAACAAAAGCAGGCACATTCACCACCGATGCCTTTCATATCCGGAAAGGTAAAGTATATTTAGACCCCATCAACTTCACCGGAGAATCCCACAGTGCCGCAAACATTCTGCCGCAAGTAACAGGCGTCAAAAACACGATGCAAAATATAAAAAGAAATGTACAAGAAATCAAAAAACAACTTGATGACTGGAAAACCCTCAAAGAATCCTCTTGAAAATTCAGTCCACAAAATGCGCCGCTAACGGCGGTTTCTTTTGGCTTATAAGAAAGCGGTTCGCAACCTATGTCGTCATTCCGGGGCGGTAAATAGAATATAAAATGATAAAATTATGATTTCTTTCTTCCTTAATGTACGTTTCCCCCGAACGCGGAGGGAAGTGCCGAGCTTGCGAGACGATAGGGGCAAGGATGTGTACACAGGTTAGAATCGTTCTTTCGATTTTCCTCATATTTATTTCTATTCTTACCTTTCTGCTCACTCTTGCCCCTTTCGGCAACCTGTCGGTTGACACTTTCCCCGACAAGCGGGGACAGCTTAAAGACCTGCATTCTTTCTTTTATTTTCTGTCAAGCGGGGATGGCTTACATTCTCTATTCTTTCTTTCTTTTATATAAGAAGTTATTTGATACCATACCGAAACACAATTCATTCCTGCCGTCATTCTTGAGCGGTAGGCAAAACCGAAATGGTAATAAGAAAAAGAATATAATATGACTCTTAGCGAAGAATCCGGCATAGGATAATCGCAAAAAGCGTATTTAAATAATAAAAACTATAATTTCTTTCTTCCTTAATATCAGCTGCCCCCGTCCTCGGGGGAAATGCCGAGCAAAGCGAGGCAAAAGGGGCATGGGTGCGTACACGGTCAGAATATCATAGAAAAACCAAAAGTACCCCCGCCGTCATTCTTGAGCGACGGCAAGCATACATAAAGAAATAAAATATAAAAAACAGATTGTTGTGAATAGCGAAGAATCCGGCATAGGTTATCGAAAAATGCATTTAACATCCACATTCTTTGCCTAGATTCTTCACTCTACCCCGTACTTTTTTGTTTCTCTATTCCCGACCGCTTTTTGCCTTCGTTCAAGAATGACAGGCAAGTATTTAATACCATTCTGTAAAAATCGTTTTTTTCGTTTCTACTTACACTCGCCCCTTCCGTCAGCTCCGCTGACACCTTCCCCGCGTCCGGGGACTGCTTACAGTTCCTATTCTTTCTTTTAAAATATATCGGTAAGAACATCTCTTTATTTATATAAAAACTATAATTTCTTTCCTCGGAAAAGGGGCAAGCTTGCGTACACAATTCAAATGTATGTAACATATAAAAAAGAACCGGTTTATGACATACGTCTTCCGGTTCTTTTTATTTAATTCTCACAATTTCAAAAAATCAGCCTTGCAGCGCACCCTCTTTTTTCCAGTGCTTCGGCAGATATATGATGTGCATCCTTCCCGTTTCATCGATTTCTACTTTACTGTCCACCTGGTATAAATCATGAATGAACTCTTCTGTCAAAAGTTCGGCCGGAGTGCCCACACCTGCCACTTGTCCGTCACGGATAGCTATCAGACGGTCACAGTACATGGCTGCAATATTTAAATCATGAATAGCCGCCGCCACGGTCAAATCCAAACTTTTTACGATATCCATAATTTCCAGCTGGTACCTTATATCCAGATGATTTGTCGGCTCGTCCAAGACAAGGCACTCCGTTTCCTGCGTCAAAGCTCTGGCGAGAATGACACGTTGCTGCTCGCCACCAGATAAGGTGGAAAAATTTCTTTCTTCAAATCCTTCCAGCCCCACCAGCTTTATGGCATCTCTTGCCAGGGTGTAATCCTTCAGGTTATCCCGCTCCATCATCTTTTTATGGGGAGAACGTCCCATGAGCACTACATCGAGAACGGTAAAATCAAAATTATAAAAATTATGCTGTGCCACGACGGCTAACTTAAGGGCTGATTCGCGGTAGGACATTTCATCCAAAAGCTTTCCGTCAAACACTAACTTTCCTTCCGTCGGTTTCTGTACACGGTACACACATTTTAAAAATGTACTCTTACCGCTCCCGTTCGGCCCGATGATTCCTAAAAATTCTTTCGGATATAAATGGAGATCCACTCCTTTTAGAATCTGTTTCTTACCGACGAAGAATTTTACCGCTTCCGCTAATATTTCCATCAGTCATTCCCTCCAAATCCGTAAGTCCGCTTAATCATGAGATAAATAAAGCAGGGCGCACCAATCATAGAAATCAGGATACCAATCGGCAATTCCGTGTGAGGAATAATGATCCGGCAAAATCCGTCGCAGACGACAAGAAATATGGCTCCCACAAGGGCACTGGTAGGAATAAGCCGTTTATGATCCGGCCCGATAAACATGCGCATCACGTGAGGAATAATAAGACCCACAAAGCCAATCATACCTGAGGCATACACGGCAAATCCGACAATGAGGGAGCTGATTAAAAGATACCATTGGCGGTATACATGGAGATCCGTTCCCATCGTTATCGCCGTTTCATCTCCCAGAAGCATAAGATTCAGGACACGGCTCTGCGTCCAAAAGAATAAAATGGAAATAATAACTACCGGTGCTATCACCATGATTTCATTCCATTTTGCCCCGGCAAGGCTTCCCATCATCCAGTATGCTACACTCTGCATTCCTTCTTTATTATTGGCAAAATAGACAATAAAGCTGGAAAATGCACTGCACACCGCCGATAACGCCATGCCTGCCAAAAGCAATTTAATGGAATTGGAGCGGCCTCCCAGATTGGAAATGAAAAGGACGGCAAGAGATAAGGCAAATGCCCCGATAAATGCACTGATTCCTACAAAATTAGAGCCCAGAGAAACGCCGACACCCAAAAGAATGGCCGATGTGGCACCCAAAGAAGCGCCGGAGGAAATCCCGAGTATGTACGGGTCTGCCAACGGGTTTTTTACGATAGCCTGCATGATAACGCCGCATACCGCAAGTCCCGAACCGACAAGAGCGGCCAGAATCAGACGGGGAAAACGGAGAAGCCAGACGATATCATGAACAGGTCCCCGTCCGACAGTTTCGATAGGAAGGTCCCCCGTCAGTTGTTCCGCCACTGTCTGATAAATTTGGTCCAACGGTATTTTCACCGTACCGATTCCGAGCCCCCAAAAGAGAGAGATGACTAAAATCAGGGCAAGTAAAATAAGCACTGCCGTAAATTCTAAATGACGAATCCATTTTTTCATAAGTAACTCCTCAGTTCATATCAGGATGCAGACCCTTTTTTATCATCCGCAACCCTTCTATCGTTTTTACACCAGAAGCATACACATAGTCAAGCGGAAGTAAATAAATACGTCTATTTCTAAACGCTTTTACGTTTTGCAGTTCCGTTTTATTACTAAACTCTTCTATTATTGATTTTTGGTTATCTTGTAAATAAATGATAAAAACTACATCAGGATTATAATGAATCATATCCTCTATACCTATAGTTCTTGACTTTACAGGAATTTCAGCACCTAACTTTTTTATCATATCCCCTACGAGCCAGCCTTGGTCATAATTAATGATATTCCGTCCGCTCAACTCAATAACCATAGTTTTTTGTACTGTTTTATCTTTTGTTTTTTCTTGTACCCTTGATAATTCTTGTTCGATTTCCTCAATCATTTTATCTGTTTTATATTCCACATTGAATATTTTACCTATATCCGATAAATATTTACATTCATCTTCTATCTGCCCTTCCTCTAATATGTGATTTGAATTTCCGGTTATATATGTTTTTACGCCCCTTTGCTTCCACCATTCCACCACTCTGTTGTCCCCCATCTTTTAGGAGAAAATGTGGATTTCCAGCCCAATATGCAGTCCGGTTGTAACGCCACAATATATTCTAAGCTTGTTTCTATATCATTTATACCATTTAGACTTGTTAATTTTTCTCCATATTTTCTGACCATATCATCATAAGAAATATTGCCTTGGCGCATTGAAGCATAAATCATTTTATCTTCTAACCCCAGTGCTAATAACGACTCTACATTATTTGTTCTATCAGCAACAACACGTTTGGGGGATTCTTCAAAAATCACTTCTGTAGGATTTCCGGACGAATCAAATGTGGAAATAGTAACAGGATAATGACTATTGTATAAACCTTTTTTTATTTCTATTCCATATATATAGGCTTTATCTTGCCAAATCAGCATAAGTCCCATTATCAGAGTAACAAAAAATAATCCTATTATTAATTTCTTCATTTCCTTAACCCAGTACTATTAAGTATATAAAGAATGCAAACAAACTCAAAAACAAGCCTGTTTGCATTCTTTTATACTTTATTTCAAATTAGAACGTATATTTTGCACCAACTAAGAAACTTCTTGCAGGCATTGCTGCGGCAGCAATTCCGTTTCTTGAGTTATAGGACGTTTCATAGGCTTGATTTGTCAAATTGCTAACCAGTAAATAGATATTTAAATCTTCTCTGAGTTGATAATTCACATTCCAATCCATTACAAGAAAACGTCTTGCAGAAAATGCTTCGGTGTTATTCCCTGTGTACCAGTTCGTCAATAGCCCTGTATAAATCTTTCCGTTTTCATAAGAAAGGTTCAGTGCATAGTGATTTTGCGGTCTGAGACTGTTAATTGCCGTATTGATATCACTGGTATTGCTATATCCCCAATTAGGATCTAATATCCAGCCATCTTTTGCTTTCCATTTATCTTCCATGTGGGAATAAGATGCACTCATCATCACATGTTTATTAAATTGATGGTCAAACGTAACGTTAAATGATTTTTTATCTTCTTTTGCATTTAATGCCGTTCTAACAAAATCAGATGATGCATCATCCCAAATCGGTAAGGTTGCTACAGCACTGCTCATTTTTGTCAAATCATAATGTACCGCAATTGCGCTTTTATCTGATAATTCCTTCCTTATACCAACAGTCCAAACATTACCTTTTTCATCGCATAACGGTGTTTTGTAGATTCCCGTACTAGTGGAATAATCTCCTACACGAAGAGGTCTGAAGATTTTCGACCACCCAAAATACATGCTTGTACTATCATTAAGCAGATACTGCGTATTTAAAGAATAAGTAAAAGTATTTGTACTTCCTTTACCGTTACTTTTATTATTTACGTCGCTGTCTTCATAGGAGCTATAGTGTGAATATCTGACAGAAGGTGTTAAATCCCATTTATCTGTAATGTGAATTTTATCCTGAACAAAGGCACGTACAGAATCTCTTTTCAGTATCGTAGTTTCCAGTTTATCCGTTTTTCTGTTCGTCCTTCGGGTATACTGTTTCGACTTGTCAAAATTTACGCCTGCTATGACATCATGATTACCTATTGAATCAGCATATTGAAGCTCTATTCCTCTGTTTTTTTCCTGATGCCAATCAGTGACCGGAGCATTTCCTCCTACACCTTTTCTCCAAGCCTCAATGGCAGCTTTATCGCTACTTCCAGGCCAAGGTGCCAAATGTTTTTTCATCCATGCATATAATTGCTCGTCTGTTGCTCCATTCGGATATTCTTGATTATAAATATCATATCCTGCACCGACTCCATTGAAGTACTTGCCATTAAAGTTATTAAAAGCAAATTTACTTCTCGTACGGTAAGTATGTTGCTGATTATACAAACGAACAAAACTGTCCATTCCATTCTTTTTCTTGAAAGTATATGAAATATCTAAGTCATTATTATTAAATTCACTTTTTACATCATTGATTGCTCTTGTTAAATAAATATTATGATACCCCGGTTGTTTTGAATCTGTCCAAGCACGACCCTTTTCAGTCAGTTTATTATTGGAATCATATCTGCCAACAACTACTTCAAATAAAATTCGATACCAATCTTTTTCATTCCAAAATTGAAGTCGCGGTGTAGCTACGGGATACCCATCCACCCCATTTTTATGGTTATACCAGATTTTTAAACTATGCTGGTCATCAAAATCTTTATCGACGCGGAAATTGACACCGTCTTCTTTCCATGCAGAAATGGGAAGTGTTGCCACTTTTCCAATCGTACCATCTTTAAATTTTGTATTTCCCGACATATTCCGGTTTGCCGAAATAAAGTATCGCCATGAATTGTCTGATCCTGTTGATCCGGAATATGAAAAAGCGTAATTATGCTTATCCCAAGAGCCTGTGGATAAATCTAAAGTTCCTTTGTTCTTTTCTCCCCCTTTTCTTGTGATAATATTAATTACTCCGCCTGTTGCATCTGCTCCGTAAACTGATGCACCCGGCCCCTTTATAACTTCAATTTTATCAATATTTTCAATATTGGTGACTTGATCTAAATTAACACCGGTAGACTTACTTCCGCTCTTACTGCTTTTACTGATTCTGGTGCTGGCACTGTTATCAACACGTCGTCCATCTACCAAAATAACTACTCGGGAATCCCCATTAATCGACACTCCATTATTATAGAATTCATATCCATACTCTCCCCCACGGTATCCGGGATTTTGAAAAGTGATACCGGGAATACGCTTAATGGCTTCCGTAACATCTGCATAATGCCGTTTGTCTATTTCTTCGCGGGTAATGACCTTTGTATCCCCACCGGTACGATAGTAAGACTGTTCGGTAATCGTATCCCCGAACTTATTCTTTGTCCGGTCTGCTTCTACATAAACAGCATCTAAAGTATACATATTTAAATTTTCATCATATGCTGCCTCAGCAGGATGCACCCCCCCCCTAAAAAACCTGTCAATGCCAGTGCTGCTGCCATTGCATATACTTTTCTCTTCATGTGATTCTCCTCTCTGAAAATAAAATAATATGAATAACTGAAACTGTTTATTTCACCTCTTATCACCGGTCTTTCCGTGTTTCGGCCGTGATAAAAGTAGAAATCATAGTAACAAAATACTATATATCTTCCACATAAATTTTAGATTTTCTTTATTACTTTTTTCCAAAGCATGAAAAATCTAATCACATTTATTAAATATAGTTAGACTTTTATTTTAATACAATTCTCCCCGATTATATCATTTGTTAATTAATTTTGACAATTATTTTCATTATTACTTTAGTTTTGCCAACTCTTTAAACATCTTTTATGATTATTTATTTATCTTTGCCAACAAAAAAGACCATGAAGTTTTTCATGATCTTTTTTACACTTATGCTTCAGTTCACATCAGGATACAGACCTTTTTTAATCATCCGCAACCCTTCTATCGTTTTTGTTGCAGGCGTATACATATGGTCAAAGGGAATAGGATAAACTCTCGCTTCTTTTACCGCCCGGAGAGAGCTAAACCTTGCTTCTTTAAATAAATCTATAATTTGCAGTCTGCCCTCTTCATTAAAGTAAACAACAAATATGACATCCGGATCTTCAGCAATAAGATCTTCATACCCGATTCTTTTACTTTTTACCGGCATATAGCCGCCTAATTGCTCCACCATATCTCCTACAACCCATCCGTTATCATAATTCATGAACGCCTTTCCGCTCATTTCTATGACAACCGTTTTCTGTGGCGGTCTGTCTTTAATTTGTCTGCGGGTGTTATCAATCTCTTCTTCAATATCCAATACCATCTGATTTGTTTTTTCTTCTACATTAAATATTTTCCCCATATCTTGCAAATATTTGCATTCATCAGCAATTGTACCTTTATTAGTCATATGATTGCTGGTAGAAACAATATATGTACGCACACCACGACCATTCCACCACTCTGTTGATTTCTCCAAAACAGAAGTAAATGTGGATTTCCAACCGATGATAAGATCCGGACTGGCAACCAATACTCCCTCTGCATTCGGCTCGTAATTATCAATGACTTGTACTTTTTTTAACTCCTGCGGATACTTTTCCATCATTCGTTTCCATGTCATTCCATTTTGATTAACTGATGTAGCAACTACAGTATCAGCCTGTCCCAATGCAACCAGCGTTTCAAAAGTATTTAATTCATGAGTAACTACCCGGTTTGGTTTTTTTGTGAAAACTTGCTTTATTTTTTTCCCTGAAGAACTATAAGTTTCAACAGTAACGGGATAGTGAGAACTTGCCACGCTTGCATCTTTTTTATGAACGATAAAATCCCCTGTATATTCTTTATATATGTATCCTGTGAATAGAAAAAATAGAAATACTGTAAATAATACAACAAATTTTTTCATTTTATGCTCCATTAAGAGAAAATAAAGGTGGTAACAATTTTTACCACCTTTATCCCTGCCATTCATATACAAGCTTATCAGAACTTATACTTAGCTCCTACCATGAATGCCCGACCGGGCTGGGGCCATGCACCCATTCCCAAGTAAGCGGTATAAGTATTTTCCCATGCTTCATTGGTTAAGTTTGTAATCGTTCCATAAATAGACACGTCTTTATTAATGTAGTAATTCGTTGAAAAATCAAAGACCAAGAACCTGTTACTGGTATAAGCCATCCGATTCAAGCCTGTATAATAGTTACATAAAAGCGAAGCATTCCACTTATGATTATCATAAGTTAATATACCCGTATATGTATTTTGTGGTCTCAATTTATTAATAGCACTATTTACATTTCCTTTTAACCCTGATATATCAGGATCAAAAATCATATCCCCTTTTGCACTCCACTTGTCCTTTGCATGTGAATAATTAAAACTCATTGACCAAAAATCGTTTATATCATGTTTTACCGTAACGTTAATTGAAGTCTTTTTTTCTCTTGCATTAATATACTTCAGTTTAAAATCACGTATATTTTTATCCCATACACTATATCGGGCTATCGCATTTTTCATATCAGTCCAGTCATAATGAATAGAGGCAGAAGTTTTTTTACCAAACCGCTTTCGTACGCCAAAAGTTACTACATCCCCTTTTTCATCCTCAAGCCCGGCATCTACAGATTTTCCGCTTAAAGAATCTTTATTTGTTAAATGGTAGTCTCCGACTCGTATTGGTCGATATACTTTAGTCCACCCCAAATACATGCTTGTATCGTTATTAAATGCAAATTGTGTCACCAAAGAAGGAGTGATAACGGAAGTCGATTTCCCTGCTTCGGCGTGAACTCCTTCTTTTGAAACTTTTGCAAAATCGCTATAGTATGAGTAGCGAAGAGCCGGTGTCAACTCCCAACTATCTGTAATATGTATCTTGTCCTGTATGTATCCGAGAACACTTTCACGTTCCACACTGGATGTCGTTTTCTTTTTTATACTTGTATCGTAATAACGAGATTTATCATATGTCCAGGTTGTTAGTAAATCATGTTTTCCGAGTGCTTTTCCGTATTGTATTTGCAGCCCTCGGTTTTTTAACTGTGTGAGATAAGATTTCTTATCCTTGCCTTTATGATTCTTTCGTGCCCACTCATCCCAAGCCGGTGTAAATGGTGTCGGTGCATCTTCTCTATCTCCTGCACCAAAAGATCCGAAATATGTTTCGTGTTGGTCATAGAAACGTACAAAACTATCCATACCATGATCTTCACTAAAATGATATGTCAAGTCATAGTTGTTTTTATTGTAAATGTTATAAGCCCCAACCCATGTTATCCATAAATTTCTATATCCCGGATTATCAAAATTGCCATATTTATCATTATGGAAATAATCTTTTTTTATTCGGGTCCACTCTTCATCACTCAAATATCTATAGTCAGGAGCCGTTAGCGGATAATCGTCATTTCCCTGCATATGTTTATAAGAAAAAACTAAAGCATGTGTCTTGTCAAAACGATAATCTACACGTGCGTTAACAGTATTATCTCTATATCCTGTCTGATTCCATTTATAATTTTTATCGGTAATTCCATCATGATAATGAGAATCTCCACTCAGTTCCCTTCTGGCAGACATGAAATATCTTAACTTTCCTGTATCGTTACTCCCTGAATAACTTATACCATAATTATATCGTTTCCATGATCCCATCGAAAAATCTATTGTTCCGACAGGCTTTAGTGCCCCTTTTTTTGTTATGATATTAATAACTCCGCCGGTAGCATCCGCCCCATAAACTGATGCCCCCGGTCCTTTTATGACCTCAATTTTTTCAATGTTATCAATACCTACAATCTGATTAATGTCAACCATGGCCTTGGAGCCGGAGGCATAATCTGAAATCGAACTCCCCGCCGTATTGTCCATCCTACGTCCATCAATCAATATAATAACCCTTGCATCTCCATTAATGGTTACAATAGAATGCGTTTGTGTATATCCGTATTCGCCCCCGCGATAACCTCCCGGTGTCTGTATCTGTACGCCGGGTAAATGTTTCAAGGCATCTCCAACCTGAGCATAATGCCGTTTTTCTATGGTTTCTGCATCAATAACCTGTACATCTCCGCCTGTACGGTAATAAGATTGTTCAGTAATTTCATTTCCAAATACATCTTTGTTCCGATTTCCATACACCTGGATTTCATCCAAATCATAAACGGCTTCTACCGGCACCCCCCCTAAAAAACCTGTCAATGCCAGTGCTGCTGCCATTACATATACTTTTCTCTTCATGTGATTCTCCTCTCTAAAAACTGAAATACTATGAATAACTGAAACTTTTTATTTCATCTCTTATCACCGGTCTTTCCCTGTTTCGCCCGTGATAAGAGTAGAAATCATGGTGTCAAAACTCCGAATGCGTTCCTCTTATAATTTTGATTCCCTCTTTTTCAAATATGTCGGTAATGGCTTTGATTTCATCACAATTTTTTTTATCTTCCCCGTCTTTGCAGCAGCATATTCCCAAATGTACCGCCTTCGGTTTCATATCGATAATTCTTTCTATTTTTTCATCCAGTCCTTTATCTTCTCCGGGATAATGTCCGCAGCCGCTGCATTTCATGAATGCTCCTATTTCCAATTCTTCTTTTCCATACCGCCGGAAAGAATGGGTACGCTTGTAAAATGCATTGAAACAGCTTGCCCCCGTGCAGACGGTTTCTGAATGCGGACACGTCAGCATCACTATTTTTTCCATACATTCCTCCCGATGAACTTAAAGCATGTTCTTATTTTACATAAAAACCTTTTATTATATTTTAATTTTACTCAACAGAATTATATAATTTGCTAATAATTTGTGTCAATATTGTTTTGCTTTTATTTTCTAGAGTTATTAATCATACAATTTCAGATATTTCTTTTATCAAGTTTTTTCTATTTTCTTTTTTCTTTCAGATGCATTAAAATGTAATTGTTCTATTTATCTATAAATTAATATTAAAGCGAGGTTTCTATGAAAAAAATATTAGTCGCACTTACTGCCGTTTTGGCTTTCGGTTCCGGATTGACGGACGCCGCCGTTCCGCAGGACGGTTATTATTTGGATAAAGACGGTACGCCTTTGTCAGAAGAGAAGACGACACGTCCCGCCATTAAAGCGCATCCGATGGCTGTCATGAGTCAGGCTGTTCATGATGCCATGGCCGGTCTTCCAAACTCTTCTTCCACTTTGATTCTTCTGACCGTTAATGAAGACGGAATCCCTGTCACGCCGGTCGTAACGCAAAGCTCCGGCTCCGTCATTTTAGACGCATACGCTGTGGATTCCGTGCAGGCATGGACATTTATTCCTTCAAAACGGGGAGAAAAAGTCATCAGCAGCCAAGTCCAGATTCCCATTCGTTTTACTTCCATGATGGTCACCGACTCCGCCAAACCGGAAATGCAGCCTATGAAAGATCCTTCTCATGAAATAAAAACCGCCATGGAAAGAAATCATCACCCCGTCATCTACGTATCTGTCTATGTGACAGCGGATGGAAGCCTTGACGGAAAGCCCAAAGCGGAAGAAAACGACACTTTGAATGCCGCCGATTTTAAAACACTTGCCAAATATGCGGAAAGCTGCGTTCGTGACTGGACATTTACTCCCGCGAAAAATCCTGACGGAGAATCCATTCCGGAATATATAACGGTACCTGTCCAACTCTGATTTTCATTCTTTTTCTCTATCTTAAATAAATCTGTATTTGTAAACTAAAAACCGCGTTCCCGAAGGTTCGCGGATTTTATTTTGTCAAAACAGGTTTTACTACCATTCACAAAACGCTTTTCTCTTCTGCCCGGATTCTTCACTTCTTTCAAGGGTGACAGTCAGGCAGTACATACTGTTTTGCGAAATCTTCTATTTTTACTCACACTTATTTTTATTTTTTATTCACTTTTTATAAAGTTATTTATTTTTATTTCTTTTTCCTGACGCCTGTTTTTGCATTTTCACTTCTTCGACAGGGATTTCCGCTTGCGGTCCGAACAATTCATGCGTCAAGAATTCGGGTTCTACGGTTTCCACTATACGGGCGGCGGCATCCGTTTGGAACGGTCTGTGTCGGTCGATGGACGTGATATGCTTCATAATCACTTCTCCCGTGATATTTGCCGGCGGAACAGGCGTATATGTTTTTTGGTATTCCCCTGACAATGAGCAGGACAGATGCATTCCCCGAACGAGGGATTTCATTTCTCCCAAGCGGCGGATCATGCCCGCAATATAGTCCGCTCCGTCCGCTTCTGTTTGCAAGTCGGGATTGGTATTCATGAAATGTCCCGTATCTAAAAGGATGCCTACATTTTTTCCGGGCAGGCGGGAAAAGAAATAGTCCACTTCTTCCGGTGTGAGGGTGCAAAGTCCGGGCCAGAAAATATTTTCAAAAAGGACTTCTACATTTTCCGGGATTTCTTTGCCCGCTTCTTTATAAATTTCCGCACTGCAGGCGAGCACCTCCCGTGATGTGTAGTGGAATTTCCTTGTCCATGTTTCTTCTATGAGGCAGTCCGCCACATGCCATACGAGATATGACGGTTCTTCCGCAAGAGCGGCACGGATATTTTTCTTGATTTCTTCTATCCATCCCTCCGGCGTATCCGCTCCGTAGAAGGATATAAGTGAATTGGTATCCGGGAATTGCTTTTGATATCGTTCTTTATCGCCCAGGTAGAAGTCCATCCATGACGGCCAGAATTTTAAATGCGCCCCTACCGTCAATTTTGTAAAGGGCGTGGCGGACGGGGTCGTTCCGTAAATCAAATTTTCGATGCCGTCCAAGCCGAGGGAGTGAACCAATTCTGTCGTTTCTTCTTCCGATTCACCGGGCATGACATAGTGGCTGATACTTTCTATCATTTATTTTCTCTTTTCTTTTTAATCTATCACCAGAAAGGCTGCGGGCTCGCAGTCCGGCTGATTTTATAGAAATAGGTATTTCCGTTATTTTGTGTTGACTCACACTGATTATGCATTCTTACGTTTTTACTCATATTAAAAACAACATTTAATATCTGTATCCTCTGCCGGATTCTTCACTCAGAGGCAATTCCTATTTATCATCTGACAGTCATACAGATTTTTACCGCCGTTCAAGAATGACAAGCAAGTATTTATATCGTTCTGTAAGAAACCGCTTTTTCGTTTCTGCTCACACTTGCCCCTTTCGTCAGCTCCGCTGACACTTTCCCCGTGTCCGGGGAAAGCTTGCGGATGATATTCTTTCCTTTTGTGTCAACTGCCATTTAATTTCATTTGCAAAACGCAATTCACTTCTGCCGTCATTCTTGAGCGATGAACTAAATCGGAATGATGATGAAAGAAAACCAGATTATGACTCTTAGCGAAGAATCTGGCAGAGGATATCGGAAAATGCATTTAACCCCTACATTCTTTGCCTAGATTCTTCACTCTACCTCGTACTTTTTTATTATTGTATTCCCGACCGCTTTTTACGACCGTTCAAGAATGACAGGCAAGTATTTAATATCGTTTTATAAGAAACTCTTTTCCGTTTCTGCTCACACTTGCCCTTTCGTCAGCTCCGCTGACACTTTCCCCGTGTCCGGGGAAAGCTTTCGATTAGTATTCTTTCCTTTTCTACTCACACTTTTACTGTGTCGCCTCACTCCTCGAAAAGTGGTTCGCTTGCTTCCCGACATGCGGGGATGGCTTTCGGAATGGCGGTTTTTGTTTTTGTGATGGTCAAGATGTCTTTTTTGTGTGAGGCATTTCGTTATTTTTCGGTTTGGCTTGTCTTTTTTTTGCGTTATTTCCGTTTCAGTATCCTTGGATTTGTTTTTCGTCTTTCATGTCAAAAATGGGGCCGTAGGCGGCGTTGGCCATCGCTTTTATTGCATAGACACAATTCTGGGAAGCGGCGTAAATATAACGGTCATTCAGTACTTGAATATTTCCGTAGGCTCTCATGTTTTGGATTGCCGGGTTGGCAAAAAATTCATTCCTGAACCGTCCCGCTCCCGTTTCATCGGAGGGTCTGTCGGAAGATACGATAAAGAAATCCGGATCTGATTTCACGATGAGTTCCCGTGCCAGCAGCTGTTTATTAGAAACGCCGACTTCGGCGATCGCATTTCTTACTCTCGCCCGGGTGAGCAGTTCATGGTACATCGAGCCGGGCCCGCCGTAACTTGTCATCTGGGAAACGAGGAGCGCTTTCGGTTGCGGGTCCGTCCTTTTTTCTAAAACGATATCAATCTCCGCCAAATGGGAATCCATGCGGGCAATCACTTTTTCTCCTCTTTCTTTTTCTCCGGCGGCGGCGGAGATAATCCGTATATCCCCTTTTACCTGTTCAATGGACGTCGGTCCGTCAATCATAATCACCGGATACCCGAGATTTCTCCACATGGTCAGTTCAGCAGGCTGTGTGTAAGAGGAAGCAATGATGAGATCCGGCGCCGCTTTGGTGAGCACTTCCATTGAAATCCCATTCAAAGGAATCGTCAGGGCAATATCTTTTGTTTCTTCCGCTACATAGGAAATGGCAGGGTCTTTGTCGGCGGAAAAACATGCCACCAGACGGTCCGCTTCCACCACACCGAGAAGCATGGTATTGATGGACGATGATGTTCCTAAAATGCGCCTCGGTTTATGCGGTATCGTCACTTCGTTTCCGAAAGAGTCCGTCACCTGATAGGCGCTCGTATTTTCTTCTTTTCCTATTTTTTTCATAGAACATCCTGAAAAAACGAGTGCCGCCAAAAAAAGAATCATCAAAAGCAAGATTTGTTTTTTTACCGTCTGTATCAATTCCATTGCCCCTCTCTCATATAAATTTAAATTCTTTATAATCAGTTTAATCTGAGAAAAACAAATCGTCAAACAAAATTTCTTTTTTATCGCTCAGGAGCCATCCATTTTTTATTCCCCGGTTTTTCTTGCTTTTATTTTAAGAAAAGTATAGAATAATTGAGATAAATCATTGGTCACAAGAAAGGGGGATCGCGTCGACGGCGGTCTCCTTTTTTTGCAGGTTCTTTCAAGGGAGGTTCTATGGAAAAAAGAATTATTGAAGTGGAAGAAAAGCTGCCTCTGCTTCCTACCATTCCTTTAAGTTTGCAGCATTTATTCGCCATGTTCGGTTCGACCGTCCTCGTTCCGTTCCTTTTGAATGTCGATCCGGCAACCTGTCTTTTCATGAACGGCATCGGCACTCTTTTGTATCTGGCGATTTGCAAATGGAAATTGCCGGCCTATCTGGGTTCGAGTTTCGCTTTTATTTCTCCCGTGCTGGCGGTAACGGCAACGGCGGGCATGTCCTATGCGGACGCCCAGGGCGGATTCATCTGCTTCGGTCTGTCTTTCATCGTCCTTGCCTTTTTAGTAAATAAGATCGGCACGTCCTGGATTGACGTTCTCTTTCCGCCGGCGGCGATGGGAGCGATTGTCGCCATCATCGGGCTGGAACTCGCCCCTCTTGCCATGAGCATGTCGGGTTTTATGGGAGAAACGCAAGGCATGACGAATGAAACGGCTATGACGATTTCCATGTTCACCTTGGTGGTCACCATTCTTGCCACCGTCCTCGGCCGGGGATTTATTTCCATCATTCCGATTCTGATTGGTGTCATTTCCGGTTATATCCTCTCCATTTTCATGGGTGTCGTAGATTTTACGAAAGTGGAAGAAATCGCCTGGTTCGCCATGCCGACGTTCTACACGCCGCATTTCAATTTCAGTGCGATTATGATGATTATGCCCGCTCTCTTCGTCGTATTTGCCGAGCATTTGGGACATCTTTTCGTTACCAGCGATATCGTGGGACGGGATCTCATCAAAGAACCGGGTCTTCACCGTTCTCTTTTTGCCGACGGTCTTTCCAATGTCATTTCCGGCTGTGTCGGCTCGACGCCGAATACGACATACGGGGAAAATATGGGCGTCATGGCAATGACCGGCGTATACAGTACCTGGGTCATCGGCGGTGCTGCCGTCTTTGCCATCCTTTTCTCTTTCATCGGAAAAATTGCGGCTCTCATTCATGCCATTCCTTCGCCTGTCATGGGCGGCGTCTGCATTCTCCTCTTCGGCTTCATTGCTGCTTCGGGGATTCGTATGCTTATTGAGAAAAAAGTCAATTACACGAAATCAAGAAATCTGATTCTCACCGCCGTCACCATGATTTCCGGCCTTTCCGGAGCGACCGTTGTCCTCGGACCGGTCCAGCTGAAAGGCATGGGACTGGCTACGGTCGTTGCGATTCTTTTATCTCTTTCATTCCTGATTTTTGATAAGCTTCACATATCCAATGAAGAAAAAGAATAGGAGGTCTTATGGACACATTAACAGATGAAGAAATTACACTTCTGAACAGCCTGACGGAAAAACAGAAATCCCAAGCACTCGCCCTTTATGCTGCACGAGAAAAGAAAACATCAACCGCTTACATTTTCTGGGTTCTTTTCTCCTGTCATTATTTCTATTTGGGAAAACCTTGGAAGAATGTATTTCTCTGGCTTCTCATGTGTTGTCTTATCGGAGAAATCTGGTGGCTCGTCGACGCTTTCCGCATGAGCGGTCTTGTGCGGAAAAAGAACTTCGAAATCATTGAAGCGTGTATTCACGAAGCGAAAGCGCTCTATCCTGACGAAACCACGCCGGTATAAGACGGCGTACGAAAAAAGCACGGTACTCTCTCAAAAAGTACCGTGCTTTTCATTTGCCCGTTTCATTAAAAACGGCGGGACAGACGCTTGGCCATCCACCGGGCAAAGGCTTCTTTCGCCTCTTCCGGTGCGTCTGCGGTCAGTTCGATTTCCCCTCTTGCCCGTTTCGCAATATCCTTCGTCCGTATATAAGGCTCAAAAGTTTTATACCATTCCATTTTCTGTATATCTTCGGCTAAGCTCATTTTCTCCTCCTTCACGGGCTTAAAATTCCCATTCCATACTCTTACAAATGCCCCGCTTTTGCAAAGCATGCGGGACTCTTATTTCTTATCTGCCAGAACGGAAACTGCACTGCTTGCTCCGATACGGTCTGCACCGAGCACCAGGTAGGCCTCCATTTCCTCTTTCGTATGAATACCGCCGGACGCTTTGATTTTTACGGCCGGTCCGATGTACTTTTTGAAAAGTGCCACATCGTCCAAAGTCGCCCCGCCCGTTCCGAAACCCGTGGACGTTTTGATATAATCTGCTCCGCCGCGGATGACACAGCGACAGGCCTCTATCTTTTCCTCTTCCGTAAGATAGCAGGTTTCCACGATGACCTTGAGTATTTTATCTCCTACCAGTTCTTTCATGCGCCGTATCTCACGGGTCACATAGTCACTGTCCCCGTCTTTCAGGGCCGCAACGGCCATCACCATATCTATTTCATCTGCCCCGTCGGAAAGAGCCGCTCTTGCCTCTTCCAATTTCGATTCCGTATTTCCGTTTCCTAAAGGAAATCCGACAACCGTGCAGATATTGAGCAAAGGAAAGGCCTCACGCACCCGTTTCACATAGAACGAAGGAATGCAGACCGATGCCGTGTGATACATCACCGCTTCCTCGCAAAGTTTTTTGATGTCCGCCCAACCCGCCGTCGCTTTCAGCAGCGTATGATCCACATGGCGGAGTATTTCTTCATGACTCATGATTTTCTCCTTTTTATTTATTATATCAACTCCGCCCCTCTTTTCACAAATTTTACAAAGCCGTGGTATGATACGAAAAAGAAATCTTTTTAGAAAGGAGTCATCATGCTGAAACTGCTTTTCATCACCCACAGCGGCTCCTGCCGTCCCCCGATGGCAGAATTTATCATGAAATCCCTCATCGCCCGGTCAGGGCAGGACGATAAAATTTATGCAAGCTCCGCCCACCTGCAAAAAAAGAAGGGAGAACCGCTCGGCCAAAAAGAAAGAGATCTCCTTACAAAAAAGGAAATCCCGTACACGGAAAAAATCTGTCCGCCTCTCACCTGGTCCGATTATGACAGATACGACTATATTTTCCTCATGGACGACGAAGAAAAATGGCCTTTCCTGAAAATCATAGGCGGCGACCCGAAAGAAAAAGTCCGCCTCTTGGGAGAATATGCAGGCATTACAGGAAATATCGTAAATCCCGGAAAGACGGGACAATATGAAGAAGCCTGTACCGCCTCTCTTGCCGCCTGCCAAGGTCTCTTTGAAAAGCTCCTCGACTGGGTAGCCGTAAAAACGGAACAGTCATGATTTTTATTCCTGAAATATAACTTCTCCGTTCCACTAAACAGGATTTTCACCGTTTAGCAGTTTTTTCCGTATTTCACAGATTTCATTTTCAGATTTTTACTATTCTCTTTTTTGAAAATTTTTTGTAATAAATTGAATTTTTCCATAAAAAAAGCGGAGGTATCTGTTCTCCGCTTTTTTATTGACTGCTTTATTTTTATTTTAACTTTATGCCTTCTTCTACCCATCCCCTGATTTCACGGAGCTGGTCTTTTAATTCTTCGTGGCTCAGTTTTTCATGCGGTTCATACTCAAGAACGATATCCGTATCTTCCGTATATTTCCCTGCCCAATGCATAATTTCACGGATATTCGCCGTGCCTTTGTGATAATCCAGGTGCTGGTCGGTGATTCCGTCATTGTTGTGGACATGGAAACCTTTTACCCGTTTTCCGTTGAGAGCAAGGAATTTTTCTATATCCAGACGATTTACATTGGCATGCCCTATATCGATAAGGGAAAGGGCATCCGGTATATCTTCAAAAATCTTAAAGTATTCATCATTTGTAAAAAGATGGTGACCTTTTTTCTGTTTGCAAAGATTCTCAATCACAAGGCGGACGCCGTAATCTTTTGCACGGGCCGTGAGAGCTTTCATAACGGCATAGGAATTTTTTTGTTTTTCTTCCAATTCCGCTTCTTCAAACTGGAGCTGGGAGTAATGGAAAACGATATGGCGTACTTTATTTTCCGCTGCCAGTGCCATAACTTTTTCATAACTTTCCATGAGCCATTTATGTTCTGCCGTATCCAATCCCGATGTTGCTTCAATCTGTACATACGGGCCGTGGAATGTCATGGGACAGGTGGTCTTTCTCACCTTGCTGCAAAGTTCGTCCCAATAAGTATCACTGTGTGTAAACGCAGTATACTCGATCCCCGTATCCGGATTATTCAATGATTCAATCCATTCTGCAAATTCTTTGAAATGCGTCATCCCTGCAATGAGGTCGCTTATAAAATATTTCATACTTTCTCCTTATCAGGATAGCCGATATTTTTACCTGTTTCCTTGTCAAAGAAATGAATCGCCGTCCGTGTCACGTCCCAGTAAGCCTCTGAAGCACCGTGAAGTACATCATCCCGCATAATGGAAATAACGTCCGTTCCGTTGACGGAGAAGTAGTAGCCCATACGACTGCCGTAGTCTTCTTTATACTGTACGGTAACGGGAACGGTATTCTCTCCCGGTGTTTCCGTCAGTACCACATCTTCGGGGCGGATTCCCATCAGAAGAACCTTGGCATCGGAACTATGGATTTTATCTGCCCATTTATCCCCGCAGAGGAAATCTGTTCCGTTCAGTTTCAGATTCTGTCCGTCCACTGTCACATCAAAAATATTCATTGACGGCGATCCGATAAAGCGGGCAACAAATACATTGGCCGGCCGACGATAAACCTTGTGCGGTGTATCAAGCATCTGTATCTTGCCTTCATTGATAACCGCAATCCGTTGTCCCACCGTCATCGCTTCGATTTGGTCATGGGTCACATAGACCATTGTCTGCCCGTACATTTCATGGATTTTAACGAGCTCTTTTCTGGCATGTCCGCGGAGCTGGGCGTCCAGATTGGAAAGCGGTTCGTCCAAAAGGAAGAAATCCGACTGTTTTACGATGGCTCTGGCAAGGGCGACACGCTGTCTCTGTCCGCCGGAAAGTTCACGAGGCAGGCGTTTTTCAAGACCGCCCAGATTCAGAATACGCACAACCTCAGCCACTCTTTTTTCTATTTCTTTTTCATCCAGCCGGTTCACACGAAGACCGTAGGAAATATTTTTTTCTACCGTCATATGAGGGAAAAGTGCATAATTTTGGAAAACCATTCCTATATTTCTGTCTCCCGGATCCATGGCATTAGCCAGTGCACCGTTCAGATACAACTCGCCGGAAGTAATCGTTTCCAGTCCGCTGATCATACGGAGAATGGTCGACTTTCCGCAGCCGGAAGAGCCGAGAAGAATCAGACGTTCTCCCTTTTTAACCGCTAAATCAAGGCCTTTGATAACTTCTGTTTTATCAAATTTTTTCACTACATTTTTAAATTCAATGCTATACATATTTCATTCCTATCCTTTGATACCAGACTGGGCAAACGTGCCGATGATGAACTTCTGACAAATTGCATATAAGCCGAGAGGAAGCAACATGGTGAGTGTCGCCACCGCCATGGTAACTGGCACATCCGTACCGCCTTCGGAGCTGACAAACATCTGAAGTGCCAGCGACAAGGTATAATTTGCTTCGCTTTTTATGATAATTGCCGGCCAGACATATTCATTCCACGAATTGATAAAGAAAATAATGCCGATGGAAAGAATGGCGGGACGGATAATCGGAACAACAATCGTACGGAGTCTTGAGAGATGGGACGCATTTTCAAGCGCTGCCACTTCCATCAAAGAGGACGGTACGCCTTTCATATACTGGCGGAGAAGAAAAATCCCTGTCGCATCGGCGAGCTGGGGAAGTGCCACACCGTAAATACTGTCTATCAGTCCGATTTTGGATAAAGTGATATAGTTCGGTATCATCGTTACTGTAAAAGGAATAAAAATCGTACTGATGAGGAGAAAATATAAAAGCGTTTTCCCGCGGAAACGGAAAAATACGAAAGCGTACGCCGCAAAAAGAGCCGTCACGAGCTTGAAAAGCGTCACGAGAGAGGCAATAATAAAGGTATTTGAAAGAATCGCCCCGAAGCGGATTGTCGTAAAGACCCGTTCATAAGCAGAAAAGGTAGGGTCCTTCGGAATCAGAGACGCCGAAGAGAATGCTTCGCTCATCGGCTTGAAAGATGTCGAAAGGGCAAAGACAAGAGGGTACACCAGCATGAGTACAATAATGGCAAAGAGAAGATGCCATTTCCATTCTGAAGAATTAATTTTCATAATATACCCCTTTCTCCACATAGCGGAGCTCCAAGTAGAGAAGAAGCAGGAAAATAATCATCGTTACAATCGCCAGTGCCGCTGACATGCCTGTTTCATAAAAAGTAAACGCATAGTCATAGCCCTGGTAAATGATATTGGAACTTGCATCATTCGGACCGCCCTGGGTCAGCACCTTGATAGGCGTAAATACATACTGGAGGCCCTGTACAATTGTCATGATCAGGATATATACCGCTGTCGATGACGTAAGGGGCATAACGATACGGGTAAAAATATTCCGGTTCGATGCTTTTTCCAAGCGTGCCGCCTCGATAAGCTCTTCAGGTACATTATTCATTCCCGATAAAAGAATGAGAAAATTGTATCCGAATGCCTTATACACGGCAACCAGACTGATGATGACAATGACAAGGCCCGGTGTTTTTGACCATGCCGGAAGTGTCACGCCTGCCATATCCGCCACAGCCGCCACAGGTCCCGAAACAGGGTTAAATATCCATTGGAACAAAATAGCTCCCACGACTAAAGCAATCAGTGATGATGAAAAAAGGAGTGTCTTATAAATATTTTTACCCCATTTCATCAAAAATGTGTTCACAAAGGATAACCCGTAAGGAAGTAAAAAATTCAGTAAAACAAGAATCACGATATACAAAAGTGTATTCTCTATAACCTGCATTGTAACAGGTGACGTAAGCAGGCGGATATAATTATCCAGCGCTGCAAATTTCATCTGCGGCGACACCATATTCCACCGGAAAAAACTCAGATACAAAGTATAAGCCAGGGGATAAAACATAAAAAGAAGAAATACTGACAGTGCCGGCATGATAAACAGCAAAGCCAGTCTCTTTTCTCGTTTCATATAGCCCGCTACATGATTCTCTTTGGTCATAAAAAATCTCCGTCCGTTTTATAGTTTTTTTACAGAGAAAAGACCGTAGAAATACACCTACGGCCTCTTTTCTCACTATTTTATTTCATGAGGGCGTTCAAATCGTCCTCTGCTTTTTTCAAAATTGCCGCCGGTTCTCCGCCGCTGAGAATCTCATCTCTTACATCGGCAAGCATCTTTTCCGCTTTCACCCCTACATCACCGGGGAAAGCTACCCACGGCGAAAGAAGCGGTAACTCTTCAAAAGCTACCTTTAATGCCGGTGTCTTAACGATTGCGTCTTTGATTGCCGGATCGTCTATGACCTCTGCACGGGGCGGAAGATATCCTGTATTGATTGTCCACTGGGCAAGATACTTCGGCTGCATCATAAATTTTATAAATTCCCAAGCTGCCTGCTGTTCCTCTTTGGACTGGGCAGTGACTGCCAGGAAGTTACCTCCTGCCGGAATTTTTACATCCTTGTCACCGAAAGCGGGGAACGGGCATGCCATAACATTAAATTTTGAAGATTGGGTAACAGTACCAATCTTTGCACTGCTTCCCATCAAAATTCCTACTTTTCCGCTGTAGAAAGAAGCGATACCTTCATCGGCAGCGATATGAAGTGCTGATTTGTCCTTCAAAACCATATCTGCATACAGACGGTATGCGTCCTCTGATTCTTTCGAAGCAAATACAGCTTTATTGTCCTTTAAAATTTCAGCTCCGTTCGATGTGAGAAGACCCTGGGTTGCCCAGTTGTCCTGGTATTCCTGCATATAGAAACCATATTCTCCCGTCTTATCACGGATAATCTTAGCCACCTTTCTTACTTCTTCCCAAGTTTTTGGCGGCTGAGCAGGATCGAGACCTGCCGCTTTGAATAAATCGGGATTGTAATAAATAATCGGTGCACTGATGGAGAAAGGAAGCCCTACCTGCTTATCCCCAACCTTTGCAAGCCCTAAGACATTAGGGAGATAATTCTTTTCCAAATAATCTTTTTCCTGTGACTCTTTTTCTAAATCTACAGGTGACACATACTTGAAGTTCTGGTCGAAATACTTCAGATAGTTATATCCGATCATAGCGACAGACGGTGCTTTTCCCGAAGCCACATCAGCCTGAAGATTCTTCATCAAGCCCGGATACATATCAGGATTGTAGACTTCTTTGACAATGATTTTATCCTGGGACTTATTAAAATCATCTACCATCTGTTTGATAACCGGTGCACCGAAATTTTTCGTATAGACGTGCCAGAATGTCACGACAGTCTTGCCGTTTTCCTTCACGGCCTGCTTTGCCGGTGCCTGTCCGCCGCAACCTGCTGCCACTGCCATACACAGTCCTGCCAGCGTGAGACACAACCATTTAAAAATTTTACTCACAGTATCCCCCTTTTCTTCACTAAAACACCACAGGCTTTTATTCTTCTTATATGCCTTCCTATCAATTGAATTATACCATAACCCCCTAAATTAAATACATCAATATAAAGAAATATACAAAATCATATACCTTTCATTTTTTCTCCGGTTAATACACTTTTTTACATAATACCTGTCTTTTGTAAAAGCCTCTTTTCATTTCCATAGAAAATTTGTAAAGCTCCGGTCACCTTTTATACAACGAAGAATTTAACCAGCGTTGCCACGAAAACGAGAAGGAGAAGAGATGCCAGGAAGGGGGCACAGAAGGGATGGATTCCCCGTTTGGCTATGACCTCGAAATTCACATTGATAACCAGTGCCGCCATGGCCATACTGAGAAGAAGATAAGCGGCAAATACGGGTGTATCTGTCAGTTCTTTGGAAATCCCCATATACGCGCTGTCCAATATGAAACCGCTCATGAAATAAGGAATCGGAATCAATACCGGACCTTCTTCATTTTTATTTTTCTGTACTCCACATATCAGATTACAAGAGCAACGGGTGCAAGAATCAGAACTCGAGAAAGTTTTACAATAATGGCACCATACCGGCGGAACCGCCTCTCTTTTCGCCTGCACCGGTCTTTTTGAAAAACTGCTTGATTAGGTTGCCAAAAAAACGATACAGCCATTGACTTAAGTGTTGCTATTTCGCCGGGTCACTCCGGATACCTGAAAAGAATAATCGGAAAACAGGCGGAGTGAAATCAAAAAATCTGTTTTTATTTTTCCGTCTGTCCGACAAAAAATCCGCAAACCGATGATTCCGGTCTGCGGATTTTCATATTTCTTTTGCATTATTATATCGTTCTTTTTATTTTTATTTTTCCAATGCTTATTCACGGATGGTGATGTTTTTTACGAAGAGCGTTCGCATGGCGTTGAGTACGGAAAGAATCATGACGCCTACGTCGGCAAAGATGGCAAACCACATATTGGCAATTCCCAACGCCCCTAAAAGCAAGCACAGAAGTTTAACGCCGATGGAAAACCATGTATTCTGGTTCACGATGGCAAGACATTTCCCGGAAATTTTAATCGCTTTTGCAATTTGCAAGGGATCATCGTCCATAAGCACGACATCGGCCGCTTCGATGGCCGCATCGGATCCCATGGCGCCCATGGCAATGCCTATGTCGGCTCTGGTGAGAACGGGCGCGTCATTGATACCGTCACCTACAAATGCCACTTTCCCTTTTCCTTTATTTTCCGCCAGCAGCTGTTCCACTTTTTCCACTTTATCCGCCGGAAGAAGTCCGCTGTACACTTTGTCGAGCCCCAGTTCGGCGGAAACGGCTTCCGCCACGTCTTTATTATCTCCCGTAAGCATGACGGTCTTTTTTATACCGATTTGTTTCAATGCCCGGATTGCCGCTTTGGACGTTTCTTTAATTTTATCGGAAATGACGATATGCCCGGCATAAACACCGTTGATGGCTACATGGATAATAGTTCCTTTGTTTTCGCAGTCATGCCAGACCGCGCCTACAGAATCCATAAGTTTCGTATTTCCTACGCAAACGGTATCTCCATTGACATATGCTTTAATGCCCTGTCCCGCAATTTCTTCGGCGATTTCCACTTTGCAATCGTCAGATTCGTTGGGATAGGCATTTCTGAGGGACGCTCCCACAGGGTGTGTGGAGTAGCGTTCCACATGGGCTGCCAGGTGGAGTAATTCTTTCGGTGTCAGAAGCTTTGTATGAGCGTCGGTCACTTGGAAAACGCCTTTAGTCAGTGTCCCCGTTTTATCGAAGACGATGGTTCTGACTTTGGACAGGGTTTCCATATAGTTGGAGCCTTTGATGAGAACGCCTGCCTTGCTTGCACCGCCGATGCCCGCAAAAAAGCTCAGAGGGATACTGATAACGAGTGCACAGGGGCAGCTGATGACGAGAAATGTGAGGGCCCTGTATATCCACGTTTCCCAGTCTGCCGGAAGATTCATAAAACTCATCCGAACCAGCGGCGGCAGGAGCGCAAGCGCCGCGGCTCCTATCACTACCGCCGGTGTATAGGTCCGAGCAAAGCGGGAAATAAAGTCTTCCGCTTTTGATTTCCTTGCGCTTGCATTTTCGACAAGGTCGAGTATTTTAGAAACTGTAGATTCTCCGAATTCTTTTGTCGTCCTGATTTTCAAAAGACCGTTGATATTGATACAGCCACTAATGACTTCATCTCCCTCTTCCACCTCCCGGGGAACGCTTTCGCCGGTAAGAGCGGATGTATTCAGCGTAGATTTTCCGCCGGTGATGACGCCGTCAATCGGGATTTTTTCTCCCGGCTTGACTACAATGGTCGTTCCTACGGCAATTTCATCGGGATCGGTTTTTATAAGCTCTCCATTTTCCCCTTCCCTATTCGCATAGTCGGGACGGATATCCATGAGCTCGCTGATATTTCTCCGGCTTTTTCCGACCGCATAGCTCTGGAACCATTCACCGATCTGGTAGAAAAGCATGACTCCGACGGCTTCCGTATAGTCGCCGTCTTCATAGATGGCAAGAAGAATCGCACCGATTGTGGCAATCGCCATGAGAAGACTTTCATCAAAGGCCTGTCTGTTTTTAATTCCTTTAAATGCTTTAATCAGGATATCATACCCGATAATCAGATACGGCACGAGGTAAAGACCGAAACGGACCATCCCCGTCACCGGTGCGAAGTATAACGCCACCATGAGAACGGCGGCTATAATAATCCGCATCAAATTTCTTTTCTGTTTTTTATTCACCTCTGTTCTCCTCTCCCAAAGAAACCAATGGGTACGTTTTAAAAATAGATTTCACAATCATCTTCCACTTTTTTACAGTTTTTATAGACTTCCTGCATGACCGCTTTCGGGTCTGCTCCGTCTTCAAATTCCACATTCATTTTGAGCGCCATAAAATTCACGGAACAATCTTTCACACCCGCCGTGGCTTTGGCCGCCTCTTCCATTTTCAGCGCACAAGCGGCACAGTCGATTTCGATCCCATATTTCTTTTTCATATTTCTCTCCTTTTATTAAATATATGTTCAATTGTTATACTTTTATATTATCCCGTCTTTTCCGTTTTGTCAATCTTTTATCCTGCCGTTTATTGATTTTTTCTTTGGAAATCACTAAAATAGAAGAAAACAAAGAGAAGAGGTATTCTATTATGTCAGAAGTAAAATGTCCGTTACCGCACAATCACGGTGTGGATGAAGAAAAGATTCTCCGCCATCTCCCGTCTGCAAAGACGGTGGAGGATGTTTCGCTTGTATTAAGACAGCTTTCCGATCCGACAAGGCTCAAAATTTTTTGGATTCTCTGTCACATGGAAGAATGCGTCATTAATATCGCCGCCATCATGAATATGAGCAGTCCCGCCGTTTCCCATCATCTCCGTCTGCTCAAGACCTGCGGTCTTATCAACTCCCGCCGGGACGGAAAAGAAATGTATTACGAAGCGGCTGATACGGAAATGGTGAATGAACTTCACCGGGCCATCGACAGTATTGCGAAAATCACATTGCCTGAATAAGAAACCGGCCGGTATCCTGCGGGATATCGGTTTTATTTTGGTACTTTATTTTAAAACCAAAAAATAAAAAAGCCCTGTCATAAAGAACAGAAGCTTTCTTGTAAAAGGAAAACGGACGGATCGTTCCGTCCATTTTATGTTTTCCACCGGTCGGGAATCAGAAAACCGCCTGCTGCGGTGACCGCCAGAATCACATACTTAACCATCGTGCCTGCCATGAAAAGATCGGCGACGGCGTAAAGCAGAAACAACACCAAAGCGAGCTCTTTCCCTCTCGGATAGACTTTGTATCTCCGGAAAACGGCACTTCCTAAAAACGCATAACACCCCGTTGTCATCAGAGAACGCACCGCTCCGACAGAACCCGATTTCCACCCGTCCTGCAACGGAAGCATATATAGTCCTGTCATAACGGCAATTCCAAAACAGAGAATGCCGGCGGTCACCATCAGATAACGCAAAAAAGTATGTCTGTCTATTTCTTTTTTTGTACTCCATCGCCCGTTTTTCAGAGTAAACAGCACCGCTATAACCGCTGCGGCTATATATTCTCCTATGTAAAGCAACTCTATCATCAACGGTTTCATAATCGCCTTTCTTTCCCCCGGTTTCTTCGCAAGAAGCGGGTCGCCTCTTTGATTTTGCGACGTCCGTTTTCTGCGCTGTTCTTCCTTGTATTGTAAATGCCTTTTCTTCGGAAATACAAGTTTCCCCTGTACCGGAGATTTGAAATCTTAAATTAAATATGATATAATAATAATATAGTTAACAAGAAAGGAGTTCTTTTATGTTAAAGAAATTGATTTTAAGTTCCATACTGGCTTTGTCCGTTACAGGTGCTGCCCACGCGGCCGTTTCCGATGCCGTTCGTGACGACGGTTTCGGTCTGCATCTGACCTATCCTGCCATTCATACCCACAAGGGTTCTGCCATGAATACGCTGAACAAATTTGTCCGTTTCTATGTGGACGATGCGATCCGCGTATATGAGAGCAATATGTATGATGAAGTATACATGAATTATGATGTGACTTATGAAGACGCACGGTATGTATCCGTTGTGATTTCCACCACATTCCAGAAGCATTCTCTCGCTCATCCGGAAAACAGAGAATATGCATTCATTCTCGACAAGAAAACGGGAGAAAGAGCCGACCTGTCCCGCCTTTTACCGAATCACAAGGACTTGGTGAAAGCGCTGAAAGAGGAAAAGCTTGTATTATTGAGCGGGAAAAACAAGAAAGTACTTTATGATGATTCTTTCATGCCCGAAAAGGCTTCAGAGAATTATTTCCTCACCAAAGACGGACATGTCGCCATTCTTTATGACCGGGGAGAATTGGCGCCGAGCTACATGGGCAGTACCTATGTCGTTCTTCCCACCACATTGAAATAAGAAATATCTCAAAAGGACATCTTACAAAGGATGTCCTTTTTACATGCCGTTTTTCCGTTTTTCCCGAACCGGCTCCAGTTGTTTTAAAAGATTGGGCATCGTTTTGCTTTTCCAAATCCAATGTGGTGCCGATTCTTCCGCTTTTTCTTTGGCCGATTTCAGATCATAGTAGACTTGCCATTTCGCTTCTTTCAATCCCTCTCCTGTCTGTCTCAGAAGATAGGCGGGATGAAAGGTGGGCATGACGGGTATATTTTTATAGGTAATCCATGTCCCTCTTGCACGGACAATGCCCGCATCACGCCCCAAAAAGAAACGGAGCGCCACTTTCCCGAGGCCGACAATCACTTTCGGCTTCACCAGACGTATTTCTTCTTCCAGCCAAGCTTTGCCGCAAAATTCTCCTTCTTTGATGGTCGGCGTTCTGTTTCCTTTCGGACGGCATTTCACGATATTGGTCACGTACACATGATCTCTTGTGATTCCCACGGAAGCCAGCGCTTTATCCAGAAGTTGTCCTGACGGTCCGACAAGCGGTCCGCCGTATTCATCTTCCACACCTCCCGGTCCTTCTCCGACAATCATAAGCGGTGAATTGGCCGGTCCTGTAGAAAGCACGGGTCCTCGTCCCCCCTCTTCCCGAAGCGGACACTTGCGGCACCCATGAACGGCTTTTTCCAAAGCCTCATAGCGGGGAAAGTGATAAGGCTCTCCCAAAAATTCCGCCCGTATGCGCGCCCTGTATTCTTCGGGATCTTCATTCCCCCACAAATCCATACCTGCTTTTCCTTTCGTTACATCATCTCAGGATCTTCTCTGTTTGTCAGCTCATAGAACAAAGTAAACTCGCCGGCAAAACTCATTTTTACAATTCCTGTCGGACCATTTCTGTTTTTCGCAAGAATGACTTCCGTTTCTCTCTGCCGCGGATCTCCCTCCGGTATTTCTTTATCATAGTACGCCTCTCTATAAAGGAAACATACTAAATCGGCATCCTGCTCGATAGACCCGGATTCACGGAGGTCCGACAGCATGGGCCGGTGGTTCGGTCTTGCATCGGGACCGCGGGAAAGCTGGGACAGCGCAATGACCGGCACATTCAATTCTCTTGCCAGACTTTTCAAAGAGCGGGAAATTTCGGAAATCTCCTGCTGGCGGCTTTCACTGTAGCGGGAATTCCTTCCCGTCATAAGTTGGAGATAGTCGATGATAACCACGTCAAGCCCTTTTTCCGCTTTGAGACGGCGGCATTTCGAACGAATCTGCGCCACCGTCACACCCGGTGTATCGTCAATATAGAGCGGCGCTTCCATAAATACACTGGCCGCTTTCGACAGATTCAGCCACTCTTTTTCTCCCTGGATGCGCCCCGTTTTCAAACGCTGGCTGTCAATCAGAGCGGTAGAACTCAAAAGACGCTGAATCAGTTCATCTCTTCCCATTTCCAAAGAAAAGAACGCCACCGTTTTTCTCGCATGGGACAGACTGATATTCTTCGCTATATTCAGAACAATCGCCGTTTTTCCCATCGAAGGGCGGGCGGCCACAATGATGAGATTTCCTTTTTGCAAGCCCGTGGTAAAACTGTCAAGTCCTGCAAAACCCGTCGGCAGTCCTGTGATCGGTTCATGATTTTGTGCCTGCCTTGTAATATTTTCAAGGCTCTGGTGGACCGCTTCCCCGACGGGAATGAATCCGCCTTTTCTGTCGTCTTTGGTCACTTGTAAAATGGACTTTTCCGCATTGTCCACGATGTCTTCCACGGCATCTTCTTCCGTGTAGGCCGCATCTGCAATCGTTCCCGCCGCATCAATCAGCTGGCGCAATTTCGACTTGCCCGCCACAATGTCCGCATGCCGTTCAATCCCCTTCGTGGTGATCACATGCTCCGGCAACTCGTTGACATACAGGATCCCCCCCACATCTTCCAACCGACCCATGCGGCGCAGTTCTTCCGTCACCGTAAGAATATCCGCGCTTTCTCCGCGGCGGACAAGATTCAGGATCGCCTGATAAATAATCGCATCCTGCTCTCTGTAAAAATCTTCGGGATTCAGCATATCTTCCACGGCAATAACCGCTTCTTTATCCAAAAGCATCGCTCCCAGAACCGCCATTTCCGCCTCTATATTTTGCGGAGGCATACGTCCTATGACAAGTGCCTCCGTACTGTGCTTTTCTTTCCGTCCCCGCCGTTCACTTTTTTCCATATCTGCCATCATTTCCTCATTTCCGTTCTTTCATTGCTTTTTTATATTTTACAACATCCCTCATGTAAAAGATATTTTAGATTTCATCTTTTATTTTCCGGTTGGAAAGAAATGCAAATTTCTTCTTCCTTTTCGTTTTCTCTCATGAAAAAACGCCGGCGTTTTCGCCGGCGGCTGTTTTCTTACATCGTTTTCTCTTTAAATTCTTTATCTTTTCCCCGGGCCTTGCACTCCTTGCAGAATCCGTAAATTTCTATGCGGTATCCCGTCGCCTCAAAGCCATGCTCCACGTCAAGGTGTTTTTCACAGCCCGGCTCCAAAGATACTTTGACGGAAAATATTTTATGGCATGCCAGACAAACCGCATGCTCTACATGATCTTCCCTCGCATATTCGTAGCGTGTAAGACCGTCAGATAAGGTGGTCGACCGGAAAAGGAGTCCTTTTTCCGCCAGAGCCTCGCAATTTCTGTAAACTGTGGAAAGACTCAGTTTGGTGTCTTTTTTACGAACCGCCTCATAGACGTCCCCTGCCGTCACGGGCAAGCTGTCTTCCAATACTTTTAAAATCATAAGCCGCGCCGGTGTCCGTTTCATATGCTTGGACAGGAGAAGCTCTTCAAATTTATCCATTTCATGCCTCTGTCAGATATTTTAAAAATCTTTATATATCTTATCTGATATGCCCTCTTTTAGCAACTTTTATAAGCTTTACGGGAACGGCGGGACCTGTTTCTTATATGCATATTTCCCAAGCCTGTTGTTCGTCAGGTAGAAGAAAGGCGTCAATAATTTTTTCCACCCCGGCAGGAGATGTTTCATTTCCCTTGTGAAATTAATGCATTCCAGATATTGCCAGCGGGGATCGAGACGGACAATTTCACGGCCGTCGGTGACACCCCACTTGAATTCCGCCTGCGTATATTTCACGGCATCATGCTTTTTAGTGAATCCAACCAATCCTTTGTAAAGCAGGTCGAAATGGGCTTCAAATTCGTCCAAGCCGTCGGCCATAAGGCCCAACAATTTCTTCACTTCCTCTTCCTCCAGGTACATAATCACCCCTTCGGAAATGACAAGGAGCTTTTTCCCTTCCCGGTCAATCTCTTTCGGCCACGATGCATCAAGCATGGATTTCGAAACAGAGGTCACTCTCGGATGCTCGCCGATGAGCTGCTTGCGAAGTGTTATGACCTCGGGAAAATCTATATCGTACCAGCGGATTTTTCCGTTATCCACTCTGTAAAAACGGGTATCCAGTCCGCTTCCGAGGGAAACAATGACACCGTCCGGATTCTTTTTGATAAACTTCCGGATTTCTTCGTCCATCAGTTTTGCCCGCGCCAAAATGCCGTAATAAGACATCCATGCCGCGTTGAATTGGGACAAGTCATTATCGATACGCGACAAAATTTCCGCCGCTTTTCTGTCATTGAGAACGGGGTTGTCACTTTCCGCATCTTTGGCACGGACATACAAAGTGATAAGCAGTGTTTCCTCCACACCGGTCAATTTTAATTTCATAATGCCTCCTGTATTGAAAATTGTTATCAATTATTTTTATTATACCCCCCCCGTGAAACAGATACAATAGCAAAAATAAAAAAACACCTTCACAAGATTTTCTCCTGCGGAGGTGTTTTTGATTAAAAATCAGAATACGTCTTTGATGACAATGGTTTCTTCCCGGTTCGGACCGACGGAAACGATACCGATCGGTACGCCGATGAGTTTGGAAATATCTTCCAGATAAGCTTTGCAGAGGGGCGGCAGTTTTTCATAATCCCTGATACCGCTGATTTTTTCTTTCCACCCTTTATAAGTTTTGTAAACGGGTTTGATTTTTTCCAGGAATTTCAAATCCGCCGGATATTCTTCCACTTCTTTTCCTTCATATTCATAACTTACGCAGACCTTGATTTCATCGAGTTCGTCTAAAATATCAAGGCGGGTAATGGCCAGATAGTCGAAAGAATTCAAAGCAGCGGCATAGCGGACTGCCCGTACATCAAGCCAGCCCACACGACGGGGACGGCCTGTGACCGTACCGAATTCATGAGCCAGTTCACGGATTTTATCGCCCGTTTCATTCAGCTGCTCTGTCGGGAAAGGACCTTCGCCGACACGGGTGCTGTACGCTTTGACAACGCCGAAAATATTTTTCATCATATGCGGTCCGATACCGGCACCGATGCACGCACCTCCTGCGGTCGGATGGGAAGATGTAACGTAAGGATATGTGCCGTTGTCACAATCGAGCATGGACGCCTGGGCGCCTTCAAAAAGAACATTTTTCCCTTCTTTGATGAGTTTCTGCACCATGTAATTCGTATCTTTTACAAAGGGGCGGAGCTTTTCGGCATAGCCGAGATAGTCGTGAAGCATCTTTTCATAATCAAAGCCTTCCAGACCGTATAATTTTTCGAGAACCATGTTTTTCTGTTCTACATTGTATTTCAATTTTTCCGCAAATACGTCTTTGTCCATGAGGTCGCAGATACGGATACCGATACGGTTAATCTTATCTGCATAGCAAGGGCCGATTCCGTTTTTCGTTGTCCCGATTTTACGGCTGCCCTTTCTCATTTCTTCCGCTTCATCAATGCGGATATGGTAGGGAAATACAATTTGTGCTCTCGTGGAAATCTGAAGATGTTTCGTATCAATCCCCTGATCTTCCAGGTTTTTCATTTCTTCCAAAAAGCTTTTCGGATCAATGACGACACCGGTTCCTACGATACAAATCGTGCCGGGATACATGATTCCGCTCGGCATCAGACGGAGAGGATATGCCTTGCCGTCGACAACGACGGTATGCCCTGCATTATTTCCTCCCTGGGAGCGGACAACCACATCCGCTTTTGCCGCTAAATAATCTACAATCTTGCCTTTTCCTTCATCGCCCCACTGGGCCCCGATGACCATTGCTGTTGCCATTGATTTCTTCCTTTCTCCACATGCGGAAACTCCGCTATGATTTCCTGTAATTTATGAGCCGGATTTTTATAATCCGAACCGGGCAAATATTTTATCCACATGCACAAGCATGGGCTTGTAATCAAAGCAAGCTTTAATTTCCTCTTCGTTCAGATATTTTCTTACATCTTCATCTTTGCAAAGATTTTCATAGAAATCCTCGCCGTCAAGCCAGCGTTTCATCGCATTCCGCTGTACCCAACGGTATGCCGTGTCACGGTATGCGCCTTTGGAAACGAGAGCCAAAAGCACACGGGGGCTGTAAATGAGGCCGCCTGTCATATTCAAATCTTCCAACATTTTTTCGGGATAGACGAGAAGTTTATCAACCAGTTCCGTTGTCTGCGCCAGGATATAATCAAGCGCTGTCGTCGCATCGGGAATGATAACTCTTTCTACGGAAGAATGGGAAATATCCCGTTCATGCCAAAGAGGGATATTTTCAAACGCCGGAAGAGAGTAGCCCTGAATCAGGCGGGCCATGCCGCAAATCCGTTCCGATTTGACGGGATTTCTTTTATGGGGCATCGCTGATGAGCCTTTTTGTTTCGGGCTGAAATATTCTTCCGCTTCTCTCACCTCGGTCCGCTGGAGATGACGCACTTCAAGGGCAATCTGTGCCAGTGTACCTGCTATCACGCCCAATGTGGTGATGTACTCCGCATGATGATCGCGCTGTACGACCTGGGTCGCTACAACTTCGGGGGTAAGGCCCATTTTTTTGCAGACATATTCTTCCACAAAAGGATCAATGTCCGCATAAGTTCCTACGGCGCCCGATAATTTTCCTACCGCCATTTCTTCGGCAGCCCGTTTCATCCGTTCTATATTTCTCAAAGTGGCACTGTACCAAAGGAGAAGTTTCAGTCCGAAAGTGGTCGGTTCCGCATGCACCCCGTGGGTACGGCCGATGGTGGGGGTGTATTTAAATTCGACGGCTCTTCTTTTCAGCACCTCTGCCAGTTTTTCCAAACCTTTCAGAAGAAGATCCGATGCCTGTTTAATCTGTACATTGAGAGCCGTATCTTTTACGTCCGTCGAGGTCATACCCATATGGATATATTTCGCCTCGTCGCCCACATATTCGCCTACGGCAGACAGAAACGCTATGATGTCATGGTTGATTTCCCTGTCAATTTCATGAATGCGTTCCACATCGAAGTCGGCTTTTTTCTTGATAACTTCCACCGCTTCCTTGGGAATCCGTCCCAATTCGGCATTGGCCTCACAAGCGGCAATTTCCACGTCCAGCATGGTCTGCCATTCATTTCTTTCTTCCCAAATTTTCCCCATTTCACTTCTGGTGTATCTCGGAATCATTGATTTCTCCTTTCGGTTTTCCTTCTCTGGCACAGATTTCCCGTCCTACCACCACACCGGCGGCAGAGGCCTGGGCCAGTCCCCTTGTAATTCCCGCTCCGTCACCGATGGCAAAGAAATTTTTAAATTTCGTTTCCAGCTGTGGCGACAGTTCTATCCGGGAAGAGTAAAATTTCACTTCCACTCCGTAAAGAAGTGTATGTCTTGAATTGGCACCGGGTGCTACCTGGTCCAGTGCTTCGAACATCTCCATAATATCCTTTAAAAAACGGTATGGCAAGACCAGAGATAAATCTCCCGGTGTCGCCGACGGCATGGTGGGACGGACAAGACCGCGGCGTATCCTCTCTTCCGTGGAACGACGGCCGTCCCTGAGATCGCCGAGACGTTGGACAATCGGTCCCCCGCCGAGCATATTGGCAAGAGATGCGATGTATTTGCCGTATGCAATCGGTTCATTAAAAGGTCTTGTAAACTGCTTAGATACAAGAATGGCAAAGTTTGTATTGCCGCTCTTTTTATGGGCAAAAGAATGGCCGTTTACCGTCTGGAGTCCCGCATTATTTTCCGTCACCACAAATCCGTAAGGATTCATGCAGAACGTCCGCACCCGGTCATCAAAAGATTTGGAGAAATAAACGAGTTTCGACTCGTAGCAGATTTTTGTAATCGGTTCATACACCTCTGCCGGCGATTCGACACGGACGCCTATATCCACCGCATTGGATTCCGTATGAAGTCCCAGTTTTTTCGCTTCTCCCAAAAACCATTCCGCACCTTCACGGCCCGGAGCGGCTACGATATACTTGGCACGGTATTCCTTTCCGCCTGCTTCCACGCCGAGAACTGCGCCGTCTTTATCCGCAATAATTCTGTCCACTGCCGTTTTTGTCATGACTTTCACGTTTGCAGGCAGGGAATCTCTCATATTAGCAAGAATTTCACCGTTCACATCGGTCCCGAGATGACGGATACGGGCAGGAACGAGCATGAGATCTGCCGCAGAAGAACGGCGTTTCAGTTCGTGGATTTCATCGGCAAATTCATCGCCGTAAACTTTCCGTCCCGCTCCGCCGTAGCGGCAATAGACGGAATCTACATAGGAAATCAGATGAGCCAATTCCCCTTTATTCATATAATCGTCCAGATTTCCGCCGTAGTCGGTGGTCAGCGTGAGTTTTCCGTCAGAAAATGCACCGGCGCCGCCCCAGCCGCAAACGATATTTTGCCGTCTTTCTTTCGGCGGTGCGGTTCTGTTTTCATTCAACGCCACTCTTTCGCGGATATCCAATCCTTTTTCGATAATTAAAACCGATGCACCCGTATCTGCAAGTTCCAGCGCCGTAAAAATACCGGCCGGTCCCGCACCGATTACAATCATATCATATGATTCAGCCATGTCATCACCCTTTACACAGTAAAGTCACCGTTTCCCTAAATCCCGGTACATACGGAAAGCGGACGACTTCCTAAAAATGACACAAAAAAAGCCCCAAACGGGGGGCGAAGATATAGTACATATCCCTTATTTGATTTTACAGTACCCATGAAATGATGTCAAATAAAAATAACGTTTCCCACTCCCCGGACAAACACAAAAATTTCCGTTTTTTTCTGAATGTCCGCCTCTCTTTTTAATTTGCTATAATAAAATAAAAGTATTCCCTATTTTTATGACAGGAGATGTTTCTATGCCTTACGTACATATCAAAATCACCCGTGAAGGAGCTACGGCGGAACAAAAAGCGGAATTAATCAAAGGAGCGACGAAACTTCTTTCTGATGTGCTGCACAAAAATCCCGCCACCACGGTGGTCACTATCGAAGAAGTCGATATGGACAGTTGGGGCATCGGCGGAGATCCCGTTGTCATTGCACGGGCGAAAGCCAAGAAAAAGGAGCAGGAAATCGAAAAACTGAAAGCCGAGAAAGCCGCTTTGGAAAGACAACTTGCCGCATTGGGCAAAGCGGATCCTCTTCTTTGGAAAGCACCGCCGGAATTTACCATTGATACGAAATCGCTCAAAAAAGAAAAGAAGAAGAAAAAACATAAGAAGTAAAGCAAAAAAAGGAACAGCCTGACGCCGTTCCTTTTTTATTTCCTTTTACCGTGCATACCGGAGTGCCAAACGGTCGCCGCCCGCTTTGATGACGGCGTGACCGCTTTCGGGGCCTGCCAGGAAAAGTACCCTGTATGATTTTTCATAAGGGAAAATATACATTTTGATATAGAGCGGAACGGCAATTCCGTCAACCGCCGCCACGGCACGGACACCTGCCGTATAGATACGCGGGGATTCCTTCAGGCGGTGAAGCTGCTCCGTTTCCAAATAATCGACAGCCACCAGGTTGTAAGGAATATGTACTCCTTTATTTTTTGTCAATTCATTGAGCATCCGCACAGCTCCCACACTCACGCCATTCCATATATTTTCCGATGACAAGAGGATAAGGTTGAAGCGGTACAATTCCTGCCGTGACCGTTCGGGAAGCGGAGTACTTCCGAACATATCCTGCAAAAGATATTTATCTTCTTCCCTCGTAAATTCCGAATGAACGGCCAAAGCAGGTACGAATCCGCCTTTTTGGCGGAACAGGATTTCTCCATAGAGGCCCTGCTCTGTCGCCTCCGGCGGCAAGTATGCGATATCCGGCGGTGTATTTTCCTTTTTCAAAAATCCTTTAGCCCCGGGAGAAAGCAAGGCCTCTCTCAGAACGGACACCATGCCCTGCCCGTTTACCACTTCCCCATGCCCGTTCGTGGGAAGGGCTGACAGGTTCAGCAAAGAAGAAAAATTATTTGTCCCCGTATTCGCCGAAACGGGACAAGCAGCGAAAAGACACGCCGCCAAAAAAGCACCTGTCCATGTTTTCATCATTTCTTTCCCTCCGTCGCTTTTTTGATATAAGGAGTAAAATAAGCACCTGACGGCTGATCACTTATGAAAAGCGTATACACCGTCTCTTTCTCTCCCGGATAGATAAGACCGCCTGCAAAAACAGGAAGCACACAGCCGTTATAGTCAATGGCCGCTTTGGCAAATCCGATTCTGTAGGGCCGCCCCGTTTTGGATATTTTATCCTTCCAGCCTTCTTTCCCGGTAATATAGATTTTGATTCCTTTACTTACCAAACGACTTTGTAAAGGTTCTGCCGCCACCCACTCCTTACTCTTTAAGAAATTACGAAGCACTTCGTTTTTCTCTTCTCCCGGTTTTTTCATTTTTTCTTGTTTCTGATGATTACGGGCAAGCAGTTTCTCCATGACCACTCTGTCTTTCCCTGACAGGGAAGCGGAAACCGCCACGGCTTGGTGAAACGCTTCGGGTGTATACGAACGGAGCTGGTAAATCTTCATTTTATCCGTTATATTCTGCGGTACCGCTACAAGAGAAGAGGAACCGGGAATCAAATCTGTACCGCTTTTTACGATATTTTTTTCTTTCCCGGCGAGTGAATTTCCGGGACGGCTGAAAAAAGATTCCTCCATGGTCCAAACATCGACTTTGTCACCGAAATCAAGCACTTCTCCGCCGGGCAGTTTTAACGTGTCCGCAAAAGCGGAGCCTGTCAAAAGTGACACAAAAAGACAGAACGCGGTTATTATTTTCTTCATACAGCACCTCTTACTTATCATTTCCGTTTTTCTTATTATAGCAAATTTCAAAAACGATTTTTCCGGATTTTCCATAAAAAACGCCGCCCCTGATGAGCAGCGTTTTCTGAATTTTTATTTCATACTTTCTTCCGCCAGTCTGTCCGCCCCGTTTTTCATCATTTCTCTTTCCGCATCACTGGTAACAACGCCGAGAATGCGGCAATTTTCTCCTTTTTTGATGATGTAGGCTCTGAAATAGAGAGGTACCAGAAATCCGTCGACCTGTCCCAAAAATCTTCCGCCAAAAGTGCAGACATTCTTTTCCTTCCGTTGCACCGGTTCTATATCTTTGATTTGCACCGTTGCGAAATCAAGAGGCAGCTTTTCTATCTTGTATTTATTTTCAAGCGCAATTACGCTTTGGAAGGCATCGTTCATCATAGCTTCCGCACTGTAAAGAGTCATGTTTGCACTTGCCATTACCTTTTTTGCCGTTTCCGCAGGTTTCCCTGCCCCGTCGTTTTCAAAAAGTGCTTTCATTTCTGCAGGCACCTGGTTCCCGGGAATGATAAAGTTAATGACAAAAGCCATGGCCGTCACATCTTTTTTTACAATAAGCTCACCGAAAGGCAAAACATCGCCGTCTTTCCATGGCAAGCCGGAGTGTTTTCCCTGCTCATCCGTGACGGCTCCCTCCGGATTTGTATAACGGACAGGTATAAATTCCGCGTCCTTCCCGAGATTCATTTTTTGTTTTAAAAAAGGTTGCGGAGGCGCCGGCATCTTTTGCAGATTTCCGGAAGCAGAAACGGTGCTCTTATCAATTTTTTGATGTTCCGGTCCGTAGCCCCAAGCATTATACGATCCTATTTCAGGCTTTGCTGCATCAACTACGGAAATATAACCCATCCCGTGCTGCACGCCCGCAGCCTGTTCCGTTCCATTTTGTGCTGCCGCTCCGTAACCGCCGGAAACAAGCAGGCCTGCCGTGATAAACGCAGCGATTTCCTTTTTCATCGGATTCCCTCCATTCCCTTTTTCAGAACAGGTTCCATGACTCTTCCTGTCACCTGGTTTGTGAAAATAATCGTCAGACCTGCTTTTTTGTCATCAGCAGTGCCTACCATAAAACCATAAAAGGGATAGCGGTATCCTTCCTGTTCACTGTCAATGTAGAGAGAAATCATCACACAGCTGTCCCCGTTGGGAAGTACAATCTCTTTTCTTTCTTTTTTCTCTTCGTTCCCTTTGGCAAGACTGTTTAAAAAGGCTTTCCTGAAATCCTTTTCCGTTTCCGCCGGAGGATATTTTTCCGGGTCCTTTTTATGAAGAATTGCTTGTGTTTCATTCATTTTTACCCAGTCTTCACGGTCGATTGCCACGGAGACGACAAGTGCCTGGTGGTAAGCATCCGCTTTTTCTGTCTTAAGCTGGTAAAAACGGCCTTTCTGCATCAATTTCCATGTGATTTCCGCCAATTCTTCACTGCTTTTCCCCGGTTCTACAGGAAACAGATCCATGGAATCAAAGGTTTTTCCCAGTTGTTTTTTGATTTCCGGATCGGAAAGCATCCGGGCTACCGGTTCGGCAAAATAAGAATCTTCCCCTCTCTTTACGGTCACCTGCCGGCCCAAAGGAAGTACATGCCCTCCCGGAAGGGGTAAATCATCGGCATACGACGGATTTCCCACGAGCAATGCCGCCATAACGGCAAGAGCTGCTGTTGTTTTTTTCATAAACTTCTCCTTTTCATAGAATGCCCGGAACAAAACCATTCCGTTATTTTTGTCCCAATTCTTTATCAATGATTGTGCTTTTTAAAGTCTGGAGCTGCTGCGATAAATTGATTTCCATCGCATCGGGATTCAGGAATCTTGTGTATTCCGGCCAAAGAGTATCCATCTGGCGATTGGCATAGTCAATCGTTTCCGCAAGGGACGGAAGCTTTACATTTTTCCCGTTTTGAATTACCGGCTTTAATAATTCTTCCACCCTGTACGTCCCTTTTTTGATATATTTCTTTCTCCATTTAGCCGTTTCCGTTACAAGCATATAGTCGGAACCGTCAGGTGCTTTTTCATCAGCCCGGCAGACAAGATCGGTAATGATTTTTCCCGTCGATTTTTTATAGAAACGGTAGACTGTTTTGATGCCCGGATTCGTCATTTTTTCCACATCATTGGATATTTTCATGACAGGAACAAATTCTCCACTCTCTTCTTTAGCTGACATTTTGAAAACACCACCCAGCGCCGACGTGCCGTCAGCGGTAATTATCTTTGTCCCCACACCCCAGCTCGTAACGGTACAGCCCTGGCTTTTCAGCGACTGGATCGTATACTCGTCAAGATCGTTGGAGCCTGAAATAATAGCGTCCGGCAGTCCCGCTTCTTTAAACAGTCGGGACGCTTCCTGTGATAAATACGCAAGATTTCCGCTATCAATACGGATACCGTATTTCTTCGGAAGCTTTCCTTGTTCCTTCAATTCCTGGAAAATCCGGATAGCATGAGGAACGCCCAAATTCAGAACATCATAAGTATCTGCCAAAAGAATAAGATTGTCATGATATTGCCGTACATATTCACGGAAAGCATCCAATTCATTGTCAAAACTCATAATCCAGCTGTGTGCCATCGTTCCCAATACGGGAATTCCGAATTTTCTTCCTGCCTCCACATTAGACGTACCGTTAAATCCGCCGATCATGGCTGCTCTGGCTCCCCAAAGTCCCGCATCGTGGCCCTGGGCACGGCGGAGACCGAATTCCATCAGTGCATCGTCCGGTGCGACGGTGCGGACACGCCGGGCTTTGGTGGCAATCAGACTTTCATGGTTCAAAATCATGGAGAGTCCTGTTTCAAGAATCATCGCCTCTGTCGTCGTTCCGTGGAAACGGAGCAGCGGTTCTCCCGGAAAAGTGACCGTCCCTTCGGGAATGGCATAAATATCACCGGTGAAATGAAAGTTTGCCAGATAGTCTAAAAATTCGGGATAAAAAATACCGAGACTCTCCAGATAGGAAATATCCTCTTTGGAAAAACGGAAATTTTCTATAAAGTCCTGTAGGTGGGCAAGACCTGCCACTACCGTATAGCCGCCGTTAAAAGGATTTTTTCTGTAAAAGCGGTCAAATACGACTTTCCGTTCATGACCGTGTATCTTAAAAAGTGCATTCGTCATCGTAAGTTGGTATAAATCTGTAACCAAACCGTTTGTCATCATTATCTCCTTTTATAAAATCCTGTCCCGTCAAAACAGAGCAGCCTCAAAATCATACTTCCTGTTTCAACTGCATGACCGCATGCCGTTTTCATACCGCCTGCTGTCTTATTGATTATAACACTTCCCCCCGTTTTTATATTCCGGGAAATAAAAAAAAGACACGCCCTTTCGGAACGTGCCGCTTTGCTAAAGAGAAAATTCTTCTGTTTTTCCCGTGAAATCCGTAATGATAACTTTTCCGAAATCCACGCGGAAAATCGTTTGTTTTCCTTCATTCCGGATATAATCCAAAGACTCCTCACAGCTTTTAATCATCGCCTTGCGCGGTTCTTCCCCTTTATCCTCCCGCAGATGGCAGGCAAAACGGATAAAGGACTTGTCCGGGTGGGTGGCGCAAATTTCCGCACTGTCATTATTCAGGAGCTGACCGTAAATTTCATCTTCTTTCAGAAAAAGGAAATGAATCACATCTCCGCAGACACAGACATCGTGGGCAGGACGGATACAGGGACGGACACCGTCCACCGTGGCCAGATAAAAAGTGCCGCATTGCTTTAAATACTCCGCTACTCGTTCTGAATGAGTCATACTACCACCTCTTTCCTCTGTTTTTATTGTATCACAAATGAAGAATTTTATTCCGCCGCTTTGCGGTCCGGCAATATTTTGACCGTCACATCGTCAAGACCGTTCAAAACCTCAATCACTTCTTTTCTTGTATCTTCCGTCGAATGAATCATGCAAGTCGCCCGTTTCGGATTGATTGTCGTCAAAACGCCGAGATATTCATACCCCTCGAGAATGCGGTTCACATAATTGACATCGGACGGCGCAATTTCTATATATACCCTACTGTCCACGGCCGGGCCTCCTTAAAATGGTATAGGGCGGCAAATCCGCGTCCGTTTCCATGACAAGCTCCTCTAACGGGTGCGGCGCCGCTTCCACAATTTCCCCTTCCCCGTTTCTTAAAGCGCCTATTTGTAAAGGAAATACATCGCCGTGAGGAGTCAGCACCTCTACCGTTTCGCCGGTCTTGAAATGATTTCTCTGCTGGACAATTACCGTTCCCTTTTCCGCCCCCTCTTTCAGAACCAGTCCGATAAAATCATAAGACTGCTCCGGCTGGGACTTCACATACTCCTGGGCGGTATGGTCGGGTTCTTGGTAGGCGAACGCTGTCGTATACGGACGGTGCGATACCTTTTCAAGCTCTGCCCGCCATTCGGGAAGCACTTCGAAATCCGCCCCTTTTTCATAATAAGCATCGATGGCTTTTCTGTAAGCTGCCACCACGGCCGCCACATAATAAACACTTTTCATACGCCCCTCGATTTTAAGAGACGCCACACCTGCGTCGATAAGCTCGGGAATATGGTCAATCATGCAAAGATCCTTGCTGTTGAAAATATACGTGCCGTGCTCATCTTCCTCGATGGGAAAATACTGCCCCGGTCTCGACTCTTCCATAACGGAATATTTAAACCGGCAGGCCTGTATGCACTCCCCGCGGTTCGATTGGCGTTTTCCGTTTGTAAAATAATTGGACAGAAGACAGCGGCCGCTCCAGGAAATACAAAGAGCACCATGCCCGAATACTTCCAATTCCACGTCCACCTTTTTGTGAATGTCCGCCATTTCCTTGACCGATACTTCACGGGCCAGAACCACACGGGACGCCCCCATTTCCTTCCACCGCCGGATTGTCCGCCAGTTCGCCGCACTCGCCTGTGTGCTGATATGGATAGGAAGTTCCGGCGCCGCCTCACGGCAGACATCAAAAACACCCATATCCGCCACAAGTACGGCATCAACATGAATCGACTGCAAATATTTTAAATACTCGTCCAAACCTTCCAAATCTTCATTTCTGGGAATGATATTGACCGTGATGTACACTTTTTTCCCGAGATTGTGGGCATACTCCACCGCTTCTTTCAATTCCTCACGGTCAAAATTTCCGCCATACGCACGAAGGCCGAAAGCCTTTCCCGCCATGTAAACCGCATCAGCCCCGTAAAGAAGCGCCATTTTCATTTTTTCCATATTTCCTGCCGGAGCAAGAAGTTCCATTTTTTTCATATATATTCCTTCCGAAAGCCGTGGAAACCAGGGTACGTCCCTTCACGGCCGCCCTTATTTCCCCTTTTCTTTCCTTACCGAGACGGCAAGACCGTCTCCTTCCTCATAAATCACGGTATCGTAATTTTTCTCCACATAAGACAGATATTCCCGCAAACGGACAACGATTGTCCTGTAACGGTGCTCCACGGTGCCGGACATACGCACCAGACCACGGAAAAGCACATTATCTGCCGCAATGACCGCTTTTCCGGCAAGCAGCGGTTCTATCATCTGCAAATGCTTCAGATACTGCCCCTTCGGTCCGTCAAGAAATACGAAATCATACGGTCCTTGTAAAGTGGAAATCAGCGATGACGCATCTCCGAAATGACAATGCACCCGTTCTGAAAGTCCCGCTCTTTTCATCACTTCCAATGCCGTTTTATACCGTTTTTCATCAATTTCTATCGTGTCTGTCTCCGAAAAAGGAAACCGCTCTGCCAAAAGCAGGGCCGAATACCCCACGGCCGTCCCGATTTCAAGAATTTTCCGGGGTTGTACCAAAGAAGCCGCACGGAGCAGCAATTCTATTTCTGCTCCACGGATAATCGGTATATTCTCAGCCGCCGCTTTCTCCTCGAGCTCCTTTTTTATCTGCTCAAAGTCCGCACCGTTTTCTCTCATGAACTTTCCCCGTAAATCTTTTCCACCTCTGTCCGGTGCTCTTCATAAGTTTTGGTAAAAATATGACGTCCGTCAGGCTGTGCCACATAGTACAGGTATTCCCCCGGCTCTGCCGCAAGAACGGCACGAACCGCCTCTATCCCGGGGCTTCCCACAGGTCCGGGCGGAAGTCCTTTCCTGATATACGTATTATAAGGAGAATCGACCCTTGTATCGGCCACCGTAAGCTCCGGTTTATTTTCTCCCAAAGCATACTGCACCGTCGCATCAATCTGGAGCGGCATATCCTTTTGCAAACGTGCGAGAATGACGGCGGCAATAGGTTCCTGATCTTCCTTAAACTTTGCCTCCCGCTCTACCATAGACGCTATCGTGACAAGGGCATACACCGTCAGATTTTTCTCCTTTGCCTTTTCCCGCAAAGCGGGAGAAATCATTTCATCGGTCCGTTTATACATGAGATCGCAGATTTGTTTCGCTGTATAGTCCTTTGGAATTTCATACGTATCGGGAAATAAAAATCCCTCTCCCCGGAATTGCGGTGCTTCAGGACCGTACATATAGTCAAAAGGTCCGTATGCCCCGGCAGTTTCGGCAAAATCTTTTCCGCCGGAAATTCCCGCTTTTTCCAAAAGCGCCGCCGTCTGGCGGACCGTATACCCTTCAGGAACCGTGACACACACCATTTCACCGCGGCCGCTCTGTAATTCCGCTATGGCATCCCGGACCGTAAGCCCCTGACGGATCTGATAATGACCGCTTTGCAACTTTTGTGACTGTCCCGACAGAAAAAGCATCCACCTGAAAACGGCAGAACTGCGAATCACTCCTTTTCCGGCAAGAATATCCCCGATTTCCCGTCCCGTTGCCTTCTTGGGAATATCGACGGCCACATTCTCTTTCGCCGGACCGTGGTCATACGCATACAGATAAGTAAAGCCGGCAATCACAAAAAGCAATGCCCCAAGCAAAATGACAATAAACGGCTTTTCTTTTATGATTTTTTTCCACGCTGACAATGCTGTCTGTTCTTCACTCATAAAAACTCCGTTTCCTCAAGAAACAAACACATACCGGAAAGATCCGTCTGCATTTTCCCTGTTCCATAACTGAATTATTATACCACATTCATAAATTTCCATACGAAACACTCTTTTTGCTCCGTGATACAATAAAGTAAAAACAAAAGGAGAATGTCTATGGAAATCAAAACAGGCCTGACCGGCTCGGCATCAAAATATGTCACCGACCCTGATACCGCGGTAAACGTAAAAAGCGGCACCCTCAAAGTCCTTGCCACCCCCGTTCTTGCGGCACTTATGGAAGAAGCTGCCGTCAATGCCCTGGCAGAATATCTTCCGAAAGAACAGACCACCGTCGGCGGATATATCGCCGTCCGCCACAATGCCGCTACTCTCCCCGGCCACCGGATCGAAGCGGAAGCTAAAATCACCCATGTGGAAAACAAAAAAATCAGCTTCCACATCACAGCCAGTGATGACAAAGGTCCCGTCGGAGAAGCGGAACATACCCGTTTCATCGTGGACACAGAATCATTCATGGATCGTGTCAAAAATAAATAGTCTTGTCATAACAAACTAACAATCAAAAACTGACCTGCCGAGAGAAAAATTTCTCTCCCCGGCGGATCAGTTTTTAATTTCCACCCAATTCTTTCCTTTCATATATCGGATAAGTATTGAATGCTATATACCAAAACGCAATTCACCTCTGCTGTCATTCTTGAGCGGCAGGCAAAATCGGAATGTCAATAATAGAAAAAACATGATATGACTCTTAGCGAAGAATCCGGCAAGAGATACTCACAAAAAGCGTATTTAACACCCACATTCTTTGCCCAGATTCTTACCGCTCCCGTTGGTCGGGTATGGCGTTTCACTCATTTTTACAGCGTCGCTCCGCTCCTCGAAAAATGGTTCACTTGCCATCACTTCGTTCAAGAATGACGGGCAGGTATTTAATACTGGTCCGTAAAAGCTATTCTTTCGTTTCTGTTCACACTTGCCCCTTTCGTCAACCTATCGGTTGACACTTTCCCCGACAAGCGGGGACAGCTTACGATTGTTCTTCTTTTCTTTTGTGACAACTTCCATTTCTTTGGCAGGATATCATCTCTTAATGACCCCCGTACCGTCAAAAGCGGGGACAAACGTTTCTTTGGCCGATTCCCCTTGCTGGACGTAGCCGTCTTCGATTCCCAGCTCTTCCATATACGCCTTGGCTTCCTCATACTCCTCCTCTGTCAGACGACGGTTGATTTCGGGAAACTCCGCCGCTCTTCCGCAGGGAATATATTGGCGCATCAGGCTGAAAAGCACCTGTCCGGGAGAAAATGTTTCCGCCAGATATTCGAGTACACCTTTTGTATTTTTCCATTGCCCCGGCAGTACAAGATGGCGAATCAGCACCCCTTTTTTCAAAATCCCGTCACTTCCTATTTCATAAGGACCGGTCTGCCGGTACATCTGCTCAATCGCCGCTGTCGCTCTTTCAAAATAATCGGGCGCCCGGCTGTATTTTTTCGCCGCCGCGGCATCGCTGTATTTCAAATCGGGAAGCCAACACTGCACTTTGTTCCGCAAAAAAGAAATCGTGTGAACGCTTTCATAACCGCCGCAATTATACACAACAGGCACGGGCAACGGCTCTTTTAAGCTTTGAAAAATAGCGTGGGTGTAGTGGGTCGGTGTCACCAGATCAATATTGTGCGCTCCTGCGGCAATCAGTTCTCCATAAATTTCACAAAGCCGCTCTACGGAAATTTCTATCCCTTTCCGCCGTTCCGATATGTCATAATTCTGACAATACACGCAGGATAAATTGCAGCCTGCAAAAAAGACCGTTCCCGCCCCGCGGCTTCCGCTGATGCACGGCTCTTCCCAATGATGAAGCGCTGCTCTCGATACGACGGGAAGCATACCTGACCGGCAATACCCGCTCATGTTCCCTTCGTCCCTGGATACCGGCCGTTCCACCTTGCACCGGCGGGGACAAATATTGCAAATGCTCATTCCTTGTAAAAGCCTCCCTGACAATTTTCCGATTTATTTCTTATACTATCACAGAATATGCATTGCCCTGATGAAATAAAACTTTTATAATAATTACATCAATATATCGAATCGTGAAAGGAGTTCTTTATGGAACAAAATCCCGGTCTTTTTGAAAAACTTTTCCACCTGAGCGAAAACAAAACCACGGTACGGACGGAAATCATGGCAGGCGTCACCACATTTATGACGATGGCGTATATTCTCGCCGTCAATCCGGGAATTATGAGCGCCGCCGGCATGGATAAAGGCGCCGTGCTGACTGCCACGGCCATTGCGGGCTTCATCGGCACGCTTCTTATGGCGCTTTTTTCCAACTATCCCTTTGCCCTCGCTCCCGGTATGGGGCTCAATGCATTTTTTGCTTTCACCGTCGTGGGACAAATGGGCTACTCCTGGCAGACCGCACTTGCCGCCGTTTGTATCGAAGGATTGATTTTTATCATTCTCTCCCTCACCAACGTCCGCGAAGCCATTTTCAACGCCATTCCGATGAATCTGAAACGCTCCGTTTCCGCCGGAATCGGTCTGTTCATCGCTTTTATCGGTCTCACCGGCGCACAAATCATCGTATCCAATCCGGCGACCAAAGTTTCTCTTTTCTCCTTTAAATCGGCTATCCTCTCCGGAACGTTCCATACCACAGGCATCACCGTCGTCCTCGCTATTCTCGGCGTTCTTTTTACAGGCATCCTTATGGTCAAGAAAGTCAAAGGAAATATTTTGTGGGGCATTCTCTTTACCTGGGTTCTCGGTATTCTTTGCGAACTCTCGGGACTTTACATTCCCGACCCCGCCAAAGGTGCTTTCAGTACGCTCCCCGACTTATCGGCAGGCATTTCCTCTTTCACTCCCGCCAGCCTCTCTCCGATTTTCATGCAGCTTGATTTCTCAAAAATGCTCAGCGTCGACTTCATTGTCGTTCTCTTTGCATTTCTCTTCGTTGATATATTTGATACACTCGGCACACTCGTCGGCGTTTCCTCCAAAGCAAATATGCTCGACAAAGACGGAAAACTTCCGCGCATCAAAGGCGCTCTCATGGCGGACGCTCTCGCCACCACATTCGGTGCCTGCATCGGCGTTTCCACCACAACCACCTATGTCGAAAGCGCCGCCGGCGTTTCAGAAGGCGGACGGACAGGCCTTACCGCCGTCACCGTAGCTGTTTTATTCGCCCTCGCTCTTTTCCTTTCCCCCTTCGTTATGGCGATTCCCGCCTTTGCTACCGCTCCCGCCCTCATCATCGTGGGATTCCTGATGTTCACATCCGTAGCGGGCATAGACTTCAATGATCCCACAGAAGCCGTTCCGTCCTACATTGCCATCCTCGCCATGCCCTTCACCTACAGCATTGCCGAAGGCATTTCTTTCGGCATCATTTCTTACACGATCATCAATATGCTGACGGGGCATACAAAAAAAGTCAGTCTGCTTATGTACGTACTGACCGCCCTATTCATCGGGAAATATATTTTCTTATAACAAGAAATCCAAAAAAGAAGCTCTCCAAAAGGGCTTCTTTTTTAGTGCCGTCTTTCTGTAAAACAACAAATGAAATACCGCCTATGCGGCGCACTTACTCACGTCAATCAACCGGCATTCTTCTTTTTTACCAAACGATGACACAAAATCGCCTGCAAAACAAAAATAACTCTGCCGTCATTCGAGAATAACAGGCAAGCCGTTAATTCCTTTTATAAAAAAACTATGATTTCTTTCTTCCTTAGTATCAGCTTTCCCCGAACTCGGAGGGAAGTGCCGAGCTTGCGAGGCGATAGGAGCAAGAGTGCGTACAAAAGTCAGAATCGTTTTTGAGTACTTTACTCACACTCATTTTCGTTCTCCCGTTTCTACTCACACTTATTTGCATTCTTTCATTTCTACTCCAACTTGCCCCTTTCGTCAACCTATCGGTTGATACTTTAGCCAAAGGCAAAGCGTCTCACTCACTTTTACTGCGTCGCTTTGCTCCTCGAAAAGTGGTTCGCTTGCTTCCCGTGTCCGGGGACGGCTTACACTCTTCATTCTTTCCTTTTGTGGCAACTCCCATTTATCAAACGCGTTTCATTTGCCACCGTTCGAGCATGACAAGGAAACAGTTGGTTCCGTTTACAGAGAAAATTGAATTTTTTATATCTCCTTTAGAATGATAGAACAGCGTTTTTTCCATAGAAAAACCTCAAGGATTTTGATTTCCTTGAGGCTTTCTTTGTATGCGACTTCCGCTTTTTGAAACTTGGGGTTGCCTTATTTCTTATTTACACGAACTCTTTCAATCACAGGCTGTCCCTCTTTATCTTGGGAAATTACATCCACACGAATCCGTCCGAGTTCCGAAGCAAACTCTTTCACAGCCCGTGCATCAAGCTGTACTCCCTTGGCAAGTGCTCTGTAAAGCATAGCTGCCATTTCATAGCGGGTCAAATTCCGGTTACCGCTGAACATTCCGTCCGGGTATCCCTCAATGACGCCTTGTTCACACAGACCTTTTACATATTCATAAGCCCAGTGATTTTCAGGTACATCGGGGAACATCGCCGAGCTTGCCGATTCCATACCGGTCAGCGCTCCGATGAATCCCTGCATTTTTGCCATCTGTGCTTCCATTTGCGCCATGCGTTCCTGCATAGCCAGCATTTCTTTCGCCATAGCTACTTTTGAATTGGTGACATGGTTGCCCTGGCCGAGTTTTACCGCAATGCCTGCGTTCACCATATTTTCTCCACCGCCGAAAGATCCTCCGACACTGATCATCGTATCTTCATTCGGGCGGTAGTATGCACCTACAGCCGCCGCATTAGCTCCTTTATAGTTGCCGTAACCTGCGGCAAAGTCCCACTTAGCATCGGGGTCGAAATCGAGCGGGTGAAGAGCAGCAAGCGCAGCGGCACCTGCACCGACTTTATTGACTCTTGTATCCAGTTCGCCCACTTTCATTCCCATGTCGTAAATGTTAGTCTGCAAATCGGTGATATTTTTTGTGACTTTCTGTTCCACGCTGTAAAGCTGGCTTCCGTTGACGGCATCGGTGCTCTTTTCGGAAATCTCTCCTTTGCCTACATTTGTGATTTTATTTCCGTTGGCATTGATGCCTTCATCATTGATGTAGGTTTTTTCGCCGACTTTATATTCGTCCGCTTTGACGGTTTTTGCGGTCACACTGTCTACGTTAATGTTTTTCGCCAGTTCCACTGTGTATTCGGAAGCGCTTTCCGTTTTCGGCGTTACTGTAATGTTTTCGCTTCCTTTGACGGTCGTACGGCTTTGCGCCTGTACTTTACCCATTGCCGCTTTCAGTTGTTCTTCCGTAGCCGCTCTTCCTTTGGTCGCAAAGTCATCACTGTCAAGCGTCCTGTTCGTCAGTCCCGTGATTTCACCTTTCTTGTCTGTACCTTCTCCTGTGCCGTCAATGGTGACGTTTCCTACTTTGACTTTCTTCTCCAAAGAAACCTTGTATCCGGTGACTTTATCGCCGGTCTTGACTTCTTCCGCTTTGACCCCAGTTTTATCGTCTCCCTTAACCGTAATCTTAGCGCCTTCGATCTTCTGGTCGATATTGTTTTCAATCGTGGTAACTCTTTTATCAATATTACTGATATTCGTTGTGTTGTCGTTGATTTGTTTTTTGGTGGCCGCGTTCAGGTCTACGGTGATGTCATTTCCATTTACGATAACTTCTGTATTTTC
>OIGL01000054.1_pt1 | contig 59349 bp, 59 predicted proteins | sample 1582221 | NCBI WGS metagenome assembly OIGL01 (sample SAMN02674607, study PRJEB24791) | human gut metagenome, SKBSTL069 | isolation source: stool | host: Homo sapiens | place: USA | reverse complement strand
TGATGTTTCTTTCTCCTCTGAATGTGCCGTCCGGATAGCCGATGACAACGCCCTGATCGGAAAGATCAGCCACTGCCTGGTAAGCCCAGTCGTCGGTGGACACATCAGAGAACGGGTTAGCAGCGTATGCGGATACGCCTGCTGTGAGTGCTGCAACAGCAGCGATTGCGAGAATCTTTTTCATAGATTTTCTCCTCCTACTAAAAAATGAACTCTGCAAAAAATCGCCATGTAGAAGGAATGATCCGACGGAGTGACCGTGTTTCCTCTGCTTCTTATTCCTTTTCATGACCGTGGAAATCAGAGCCTTATTTCCACTTCATGTATTATACCGTAAATGTCAATGTTTTACAAATAAACCCGTCATTTTATCAAGCTTTTCCGGTTTTATTTCCCTATTTTTCGTTTGATTCCCGCAAAAAAGCAGGCAAGCACACATAAAAACGCATTTCACGCCTACCGTCATTCTTACCGTTTCTACTTCAACTTGCCCCTTTCGTCAACCTGTCGGTTGACATCTTCCCCGTGTCCGGGGACGGCTTGCGTTCCCTATTCTTTATTTTATATAAGAAGTCATTTTATACCGTTGAAAAACACAATTCACCTCTGCCGTCATTCTTGAGCGGTGAGCAGAATCGAAATGTTAATAAGAGAAAAGAATATAATATGACTCTTAGCAAAGAATCCGGCATAGGTTATCGGAAAAGCGTATTTAAATAATAAAAACTATAATTTCTTTTTTCCTTATTGTCAGCTTCCCCCGAACGCGGAGGGAAGTGCCGAGCTTTGCGAGGCAATAGGGGCAAGTTGGCGTACACAAATTAAAATCATTCTTACGTATCTGCTCACACTTGCCCCTTTCGTCAGCTAACGCTGACACTTTCCCCGACAAGCGGGGACAGCTTACAGTTTGCATTTTATCGTTTTAGGGCGTCAATCAAGTAATACATTTTAAAACTATAATTTCTTTCCTCCTTGGTGTCCGCTTCCCCCGAACGCGGAGGGAAGTGCCGAGCTTTGCGAGGCGATAGGGGCAAGGGTGCGTACACAGGTCAGAATATTTAACTCTTGCAACCTATGCCCAGATTCTTCACTTCGTTCGAGAATGACGGGCAGGTATTTAATACTGGTCTGTAAAAACCGTTTTTTAGTTTTGCTCATATTTATTTCCATTCTTCCGTTTCTGCTCACGCTTGCCCCTTCCGACGGCTTCGCCGCCACTTTCCCCGACAAGCGGGGACGGCTTACAGTTTGCATTCTTATTTTTTGTGCAAAAGTCCTTTACGCCACTCGTAAACGCAATTCACTTCTGCCGTCATTCTTGAGCGGCGGGCAGAACAGGAATGATAATAGAAGAAAAAACATAATCTGCCTCTTAGCGAAGAATCCAGCATCGATTAATCGCAAAAAGCATATTTAATACCTGTATCCTATGCCGGATTCTTCACTCTATCCCGTACTTTTTTATTATTGTATCCCCGACCGCTTTTTTACGACCGTTCAAGAATGACAGGCAGGTATTTAATACCGCTCTGTAAAAATCACTTTTTCAGTTTTACTCGCTCTTATTTTCATTCTTTTGTATCTACTCAAACTTGCCCCTTTCGTCAACCTGACGGTTGACACTTTAGCCAAAGGCAAAGCGTCTCACTCACTTTTACTGCGTCGCTTTGCTCCTCGAAAAGTGGTTCGCTTGCCTCCCGTGTCCGGGGACAGCTTACACTCTTCATTCTTTCCTTTTGTGACAACTTCCATTCAATACCGCTTGCAAAATGCATTTCACTTTTGCCGTCACAGGGCGTCCCTTTTTATTTCCTGTCTTGTTTGTCTTTACTTTTCCAATTTAAAATCCCGCTCTGATTCGGCGGGATTTTCTTTATTCTGCCACTACGGAGATATGAACTTCGCTTGTTACATTTTGGTGTACCCAGACTTCTACGTCGTATTCTCCTGTGGTTTTTATCGGGTTTTTCAATTTGATATTTTTCTTGTCCAGTTTGAATTTATATTGCGCTTCTATGGCATCGCAAATGTCTTTGGCGGTGACGCTTCCGAAAATGCGTCCGTCTTCTCCTGTCTGTACGGGAATAACGACTTTGACGGCTTTGAGTTGGGATGCCATGATGACGGCTTCGTCAGCGGCTACTTTTGATTTAAATTCTTTGGCTTCTTTACGTTGGCTGGCGGTGTTGAGATTTCCTTTATTTCCTTCTACACCGAGGCCGCGGCGGATGAGTACGTTTCTGCCGTATCCGTCAGCCACTTCCACGACTTCTCCCCGTTTTCCCAATTTTTTTACGTCTTGCAGCAGTACTACTTTCATTCTTTTTCCTCCTCTATTTGTTTACGGACCTGTGCGACAACGGCATCGGTCAAATCTTTTATATTTTTTTCTTCTCCGAATTGGGCGCCCGCTACGGTTTGGTGTCCGCCTCCGCCGAGGGCTTCCATAATGACTTGGACGTTGATGCTTCCGTCGGACCGGGCGGAGAGACAGAGTCCTTTTTCCGTGTGGTAGAAAAGGAAGCTGCAGCGCACGTCTTGTACTTTGACAAGGAAATCGGAAATCTGCCCTGCAATGACTTGCGAGTCCGCCGTGCCGTCAGGGCATTCGGCAAAGACGATGCAGTCGTCTACGATATTCATTTTGGCAAGAACGGCGGCTTTGACTTTGATAAAGTCCATATCTACGGAGAAAAGGCGGTTAACCAGAGCGGTATCGGCGCCGCAGCGGCGGAGATAGCTGGCGGCGTCAAAGGTGCGCACGCTTGTCTGGACGGCAAAGCTTTTGGTATCAACGACCATGCCCGCATAAAGACAGGAGGCTTCGAGAACGTTCATTTCTTCTTCTCCGCCGTAGTATTGGACGAGTTCCGCCACAAGTTCGGAGGCCGATGAAGAGGACGGCTCCATATAGGTGAGGAGCGGTGTTTGTATCATGGTTTTCGCTCTGCGGTGATGGTCGATGACAACTTTCTTTTCTACTTTTTTGAGAATATCCGGAGCGGCTACGAGTTCGGGAATGTGGGTGTCCACGATAATCAAAATGGTTTTTTCCGTCACAAGGCCTTTGGCTTTATTTTCGTCAATGAGAAGTCCGTCGGCAAGCCCGCTTGTTTTGACGGCTTCTATCATTTTTTTCGAGGTATCGTCCTGTTTGGAGAGTACGATATGTGTTTCTTTGCCGGACGCTCTGGCGAGATGGGAAACGCCTACGGCAGCCCCGAGGGCGTCAAAATCTTCGTGGGCATGTCCCATAATGAGAACGAGATCGGATTCATTGATGAGTTCTTTTAATGCTTGGGCGACGACACGGACACGGACGCGGGTATTGCTGACGGAGGTCGGCGCTTTTCCGCCGAAGGCTTTCACGTCTTTTCCTATCCGTACAATCGCCTGGTCACCGCCGCGGCCTAAGGCAAGGTCCAAAGAAACTTGGGCTTCTTCATATTGTTTGGCAAAAGAATCATCGCTTTTCACGATACCGATGGAAAGTGTGACGGGCATCCGGTTCACCGTATGTATTTCCCGCACCTGATCCAATATGTCGAAATTGTCGTCCATCATTTTTTGGAGGGCTTCCGAGGAAATACAAGCCACGAAGTCGGATGTACTGTATTGTTTAATAAACCCTTCTTCTCTGCTGAATGTATCCAGTACTTTTTCCGTTACGTCCGCAAGCAGGGACGATCTTTCCACATCGGTCATTTCTGCCGTCACTTCCTGGGCGTTATCGATCCGGATCAGACAGAAAACGGGTCTTGATTTTTCCGCATCTTTGATCGCTTGATCGGCATCGCTTCTGTCCATGAAATAGAAGACCATGTAAGGTTCATCATTTTCATCTTCCGCCGGAAGAAATTTGTAAAATACGCGGTAAAGATTTCCCTCGGAATAGCAGTCAAACCACCCCGTTTTTTCCCAAAGTTTGGAAACTTTCTGTCCTTGAATCACTTCCCGGAAGGGCATTCCTTCTTCAGTATGCGTCATCCATGAGCGAAATACGCCGTTTGCCCAGACGAGTTTCTTTTTTTCGTCCATAACGGCAATACCGAGCGGAAGATTTCTCACCGCATAGGACGTGCCGGCGCTCACCCCGGCGGACAAGTGGTCCAGATAGTTCATCAGCAATTTTTCCTGCATCATGTCGCAGCGCTTCATCCAGACAATACAGGCCGCCACGACAATGAAAAGGAGCAGCCCGAGCTGCCAATTCTGCGTAGCCAGAATCGCTACGGAAAGGAGCAGCAGGGCAATCATCAATTTTGATGTTTTCTTATACACCCAAATATCACTGAGCATAATATCCTCTCTTACGCCATCTTTGACAAATGGCCGTTTCTTAAAGGAAACAACCGTATCTATAAAAACCTATTGATAATTTCTTTTTCTTCTATAGGAAAGAACCATATCGGTCATTCCCATAAGAACAAGAAACATCTGTATGAATCCCATAAAGGCGGATAAAACGATGATGACCCAGCGGAGCGGTCTGACCATCGGATATTTATGGGGCAGCCACCAGAGCGTCGCCACCCCTTGCAGCCAGAATATAAAAATACACGCCAGTCCCAAATTATATTGAATCACCGAAAAGGTCGGATCGTCTTTGAGGAAAAACTGCATCGCAACGGCAACGGCATAGAGCGCCACAAAGAAACGGGGAAATTCCCACCGTTCCAACTTCGGCAGTACGGGAATATCCTTAATTCCCATACGGTGAAAAATCATTTTTCCCAAAGTCATGGATGCCCATGCATAGAAAAATGAAGCGCCTACCGTAGCAAACGGAAGGGACTTCCGTATCACTTCCATCATCTGTTTCACATTGTCCTGTGCCTGGACGAGGAGCTCACCGGTGTAGAAGCCTTTCATCTGTTCCAGCATTTCCTGCTCCATCTGATCCATCGCCGTGCCGCCGAAAATCATGGCGGGCATATCGAGAATGTACATCGCCGCCAGCGCTTCTCCGACAATCGCCGCCAAAACGACCGCCGCCCCCGCTATGAGTGTAACGGCTGCCGATACTTTATTTTTATAACAAAATCCCATAACGATACCGAGAACGCCGAAAATCGCACAAAGAAAAGCGGCGGAAACGACACCGAAAAAGACGGAGTCGAGAATCATCACCCCCGCCGTGACAATCACGGACCAATGGACGCCCTCTTTCATGCCCAGATAGGCAATGGGAAGAGGAATGAGAAGAAATACGACGCTTGATACAAGCGGCATATAAAATCCGATCACCGACAGCACCACCGCAAGAGCGGTGCACATGCCGGCAAGTACGACCGCATTCGTATCGCCTGATTTATATTCGTTCATAAACGCTCCTTACTGTCATCAGGAAGATTCATTTTCAAAAGAAAAACATATAGCATATTTATTTTATCATATTTCTATTCTTGCGTGTCTGCTCACACTTACCCCTTTCGTCAACCTGACAGTTGAAACTTTCCCCGACAAGCGAGGACAGCTTTCGTTTCTCATTCTTTCCTTTCATCTATTGAAAGAGTATTTAATTTCATTTGTAAAACTCATTTCAACTCTGCCGTCATTCTTGAGCGGTACTAAGCATACATAAAGAAACAAAACATCAGAATGCTAATGACAAATAGCGAAGAATCCGGCATAGGTTATCGGAAAATGCATGTAACACCCCTATTCTTTGCCCAGATTCTTCACTCTACCCCGTACTTTTTTATTATTGTATTCCCGACCGCTTTTTACGACCGTTCAAGAATGACAGGCAAGTATTTAATCCGGTTCTGTAAAAATATTTCTTGCGTGTCTGCTCACACTTACCTCTTTCGTCAACCTGTCGGTTGACACTTTCCTCGTGTCCGGGGACAGCTTAAAGACTTGCATTCTTTCCTTTTGTAACAACTATTATTTAGTTTCATTTATAAAAAACTATAATTTCTTTTTTTCCTTAGCGTTCACTTCCCCCGCATGCGGAGATAAACAGATACGGCCTTTCAAAAAATATCATTTCTTTTTTATTGAGCATATAAAAAATACGCTAAAAAACCGCCTTTCCTTCCGAAAAAGCGGTTTTCTTCTTTATTTGATTTCCTGGATAATCGGAAGAATCATAGGTCTTCTCTTTGTTTTTTCAAAGAAATATCTGCCCAGTGATTCCCGTATCTGTGTCTTGATGAAATTCCATTCCGATACATTGCCTGTACCGCATCTGTCCAGAACGGCTTCCACCTTTTCTTTTGCGCCTTTCATCAGCGCCTCGCTGTCTCTGACGTAAACGAAACCGCGGGATACGATATCCGGTCCTGCCACGACTTGGTTGCTTCCCTTTTCAAGGGCAATCACGACAATGAATACACCGTCTTCGGCCAGTTGCTGGCGGTCACGGATGACAATATTTCCTACATCACCCACACCGAGCCCGTCCACAAGAACGGCGCCTGCCTGGATTTTTCCGACAATTTTGCCGCTCCGGTTCGTAAATTCAAAAACAGATCCGTTTTCTCCGATGAGAATATTCTGCTTCTTCACGCCCAGACTTTCCGCCAGTTCCGCATGGGCGCAAAGCATACGGTATTCCCCGTGAACGGGAACGAAAAATTTCGGACGCACCAGGGCAAGCATGGTTTTCAAATCTTCCTGTGAACCGTGTCCAGACACATGAACGCGGCTTGTATGGGAAGAAATCACTTTCGCCCCCAGCTGCATAAGACGGTCGATTGTGCGCCCCACGCTCATTTCATTACCGGGAATCGGAGACGCGGAAATAATCACCGTATCTCCCGCATGCACCTGCACCTGCCGGTGACTGCCGTCCGCCATACGGGACAATCCCGCCATCGGTTCGCCCTGGCTTCCCGTGGTAAGAATGCAAACCCGGTCGTCACGATACCGATTCAATTCCTCGGGCTCAATAAATGTTCCCGCCGGCGCTCTGAGATATCCCATCTCCAGAGCAATGCCCACCACGTTCACCATAGAACGTCCGAATACACAGATTTTTCTTTTATACGCCACCGCCGCGTCAATAGCCATTTGGATACGGGATACGTTAGAGGCGAATGTCGCCAGAATGATACGGCCCTTTGCTTCCCCATAAGCGTTCTTCAGCGACTTGGAAACAACAGCTTCTGACAAAGTATATCCCGGATTTTGCGCATTCGTCGAATCGGCGCACAAAATGAGAACCCCGCGGTGACCCAACTCAGCAAGTTTATACATATCCGTCTGTTCACCGTCAATGGGCGAATGATCAAATTTGAAATCCCCGGTATGCACCACCGTTCCCACGGGGGTACGCAAATAAATCCCGCAGGAATCGGGAATGGAATGGCAAACGTGGAAGAAACCGAACTTGAACGAACCCGCTCTGATTTCATCCTTTGTCGTCACCACATTCAGACTGTACCGCCCGATTTTATGCTCTTTCAATTTCCCCTCGATAAGACCGCAAGTCAGACGTGTCGCATAGACCGGCGCCGAAATATCGCGGAGAAGATAGGCCAGAGAGCCGATATGGTCCTCATGACCGTGAGTAATAAGTATAGCTTTCACCTTATCTCTGTTTTCAATGAGATAGCTGAAGTCAGGGATTACGATATCAATCCCCGGCATTGTTTCATCAGGAAACGCCATGCCTGCATCTATTACGATAATTTCGTCGCCATAACGGAAAGCAGTCATGTTCTTCCCAATTTCCCCCAGACCTCCCAGGGGAATAATTTGTAATCTCGATTTTGCCAAGATTAACCTCCTATTCAGTTGTATTTGTACATCTTCTAAAAAAATAAAAAGTCCGTACCATAGTCGCTTGTATCATTATAACACGGATAGGAAATATCGAAAAACAAAGTGCCTTTGTATTGGAAAAAAGAAATCACACGGTTCGGCGGCCCGAATCATAAAACAAATTTCCCCTTTGCCGTCATTCTTACGTGTCTGCTTACACTTATTTCCATTCTTTTGTTTCTGCTCACATTTATTTCTGTTTTTAGCTTTCTACTCCACCTTGCCCCTTCCGTCGGCTTCGCCGACACCTTCCCCGTATTCGGGGACGGCTTACATTTTTTATTCTTTCCTTTCGTGACAGCCATCATTCAATTCCATTTATAAAACGCACTTCACTTCTGCTACCGTTCGAGAATGACAGGCAAGCAGTTCATTCCTTTTATAAAAACTATAATTTCTTTTTTCCTTAGCGTCAGCTTCCCCCGAACTCGGAGGGAAGTACCGAGCTTGCAAGGCGAAAGGGGCAAGCATGCGTACACAAGTGAAAATCATAGAAAAACAAAAACACTCGTGCCGTCATTCTTGAGCGATGTCAAACATACATGAAGAAAAGAAAGACAAGAACATAATCTGACTCTTAGCGAAGAATCCGGCATAGAATAACCGAAAATGTGTATTTAACACCCGTATTCTTTGCCCAGATTCTTCACTCTACCTCGTACTTTTTTATTATTGTATTCCCGACCGCTTTTTACGACCGTTCAAGAATGACGGGCAGGTATTTAATACCAGTCTGTAAAACTATTTCTTGCGTGTCTGCTCACACTTATTTCTATTCTTACGTGTCTGCTCCAACTTGCCCCTTTCGTCAACCTGACGGTTGACACTTTCCCCGTGTCCGGGGACAGCTTTCTTATATGAGCCATTTCGGTATTTTTTCTCGTATAAAATGTATTTTTCCACAAAAAAGAGCCACCGTGCTTAACACGATGATCCTTTTCAATTTTTGTATGGCCGCTTTTTATTTTTCCACTTGTTTCCGGAGAAGTTCCAGCTGCTTCATTACTTCCTGCATCTGTGCATCTCTTTCTCTGTCTTTGTCTTTCATTTCCCGGATTTCTTTATTTTGCTCTTCCAGTTTTTGTGCCATCTCGGCGCGGGAAAGTTTCATGTATTCATTGCCGCTTCCCAGTTTTACGGAAACGCCGGCATTCACCATGTTTCTGGAATCGCCCATCGTCCAGCCCAAGTTCAGCATGGTTCTTTCGTTAGGCCGGTAGAAAAGCCCCACTGCGGCGGCGGTGGCATTTTTGTAATTGCCTACGCCTGCGGCAATATCCCATTTATCATCGGGATCGAAATCTTGCGGGTGAAGAGCAGCGAGCGCGGCGGCGCCTGCACCGACTTTATTCATTCTGTTGTCCAGTTCGCCCACACGGGTTCCCATATCGTAAATGTTATTTTGCAAATTGGTGATATTTGTCGTATTCTGATTGACTTTCTGTTCCACGCCGTAAAGCTGGCTTCCGTTGACGGCGTCTTTGCTGTCTTTGGAAACGACTCCATCGGCAACATTTGTGATTTTATTTCCGTTTGCATTAATGCCTTTGTCATTGATGTAGGTTTTGTCGCCGACTTTGTATTCATTGGCGGTCACACTATTCACATTAATATCTTTGGCAAGGCTAACGGTGTATTCGTTTTTGTTTTCTGTTTTGACAACGGAAATATTTTGATCGCCCGCTTTGACGGTCGTTGTTCCTTGCGCCACCGCTTGATCCATCGCCGCTTTCAGTTGTTCTTCCGTAGCCGCTCTTCCTTTTTTAGCAAAGTCATTACCATCAAGTGTCGTATTCGTCAGTCCTGTGATTTCGCCTTTCTTATTTGTTCCGTCAGTCGTTCCGTCAATGGTGACGTTTCCTACTTTGACTTTGTTGTCCAAGGAAATCTTGTATCCCGTGACTTTATCGCCGGTCTTGATTTCTTCCGCTTTGACGCCGGTGTCCTTATTTCCTTCTACCGTAATCTTAGCGCCTTCAATCTTCTGGTCTATATTGTTTTCAATTGTGGTCACTCTTTTATCAATATTGGTGATATTCGTTGTATTGTCGTTGATTTGTTTTTTGGTGGCTTCGTTCAGGTCTACGGTGATGTCATTTCCATTTACGGTAACCTCTGTATTTGTTCCGTTTTTAAAGTTGACAATGCTGTCTTTCTTGATGATTCGTTCATTTTCCCCGTTGGCTTGGAGTTTCCAACTGCTGACGTCCGTTGTGCCTTGTGTGATGTTATTGACGGTGTTCGTCAGATTCGTAATGTCTGTCTTATTTTTATCCGCTTTATCATTCACGACTTTCAGCTGTGCCACGTTCACCGCGTCAGTGTCTTCACTGCCTGCGGCTACGCCGATAATCTGACGGGTATATTTCTTTTCTTTATTACCTACAGATACCGCTCCCCTGGTGGATTTCCAAATTTCGGATTCATCGTCCTTGCCTGCCAAATATCCTTTGATTCCTTTTTCTCTGTCCGACAAACTGGAGGAGCCGATCGCGACACCGCTTCTTGATTTTGCATCTGCAAAGGCACCGATTGCGACAGAATAGTTATTTTCCGCCTTAGCAGAGGAACCGAACGCCATCGAGTATGCTTTTTCCGCTATCGCTTCCTGTCCGATCGCCGTCGCATATTCCGCTTTGGTTTCCGATGCCGAACCTATGGCAATCGATTGCTCTCCTTTTACAACCAGATTGTTTCCTAAAGCAATGCCGTAATCCTCATCGCCTATAATCTTATTGTGATATCCGACAGACGTTCCCAGACCGAACACTTCCGAATCACTTCCGACAACGATACTGCCTCCGTTGGCGGTATTATTCAGACCGAAAACAACGTTTTCGCTGCCCAATCCGTCTTTCCACTTCGTATAAATCCATTTGTTCCGGTCATTCGGATCTCTTTCCGCTGTATAACCTGCCAGATTGCCTATACCGACGACTGTATTGCGGGTGCCTGCCACTTTCGTCAATCTACGATCAAGATTATTCTGGTATTCCGTCGCAAAGACCGCATTCTGATCCCCTTCAACTTCAATGCTCTGACCGACAACGATACTGTTGTTTCGTGAACCGGTTTTAGCCGTCAAGGTATTATTGTTGCCCAAGACCGTACTGTTGACACCGTTTGAAGTTGAGGAAATCCCGACAACCATACTGTCGTCCGCTTTGGCCCCGTCATTGGCAAAGTTAGAGCCTGCCTCTTGTTTCTTGCTCGCAGCAGAGAAATAATGAACGCCGCTTTTATCCACTTTGTCATTCAAAGCTTTCAGCTGGGCAACATTCACCGCGTCGGTGTCTTCCAAGCCTGCCGCCACATTCATCAGCTGGCGCGTCAGTTTGATATTTCCGAAAGAAACGGCGCTTCCGCCGGAAATCCATGTTCTCTTTTCCGCATCTGTCTGATTATCTATATCGCCGGGAGCCAGATAGCCTTTTATACCTCTTCCCACTTCCGCACGGGAATTCATGCCGATGGCGATACCGCCGGACACATTGGCCTGCGCCTGATATCCCAGTGCGATACCGCTTCCGGTCGCTTTGGCACGGACGCCGAACGCCATGGCATTCAGACTCAAACTTTCCGCTCCGTTGCCGAAGGCCATGCCGCCTTTGGCATATGCTTCTTTGCCGATAGCAATACCGGTCATAGCTTTCGGTATCTTATCCGTCTGTTCATCTTTGTTAAATCCGCCGGCTGTCGCTTTGTATCCGATGGCAATCGCTTCCTGATCCGCTCTTGCATATTGTCCTATCGCTTCTGATCTGTCTTTAGCAAAAGCATTCACACCGAGTGCTACAGACTCCGCATGGGCATAGCTGGCAAATCCCGCCGCCATCGACTTTTCATAAGCAACGGTTTCATTTCCGAGCGCCGTGGAGAATCCGTGACTGGTATAGGCATTGTAACCGGCCGCCATCGAGCCGTAATTCGCATTCATCGAACCGTTGCCCTTATTTTTTTGCGCGCCTTCTCCATGAATATTTTTGCCTGCCAAATCCGCATTGAGTTCTTTTTTGCCGTCGTAAATCACGAGATGTGCCCAATCCAATTCAATATCGGGAACAACATTTTCATTGACGCCGTAATATTTTACGCCGCTTTCTCCGATTTTCTGATTCAGCGCTTTCAGCTGTGCCACATTCACCGCATCGGTGTCGGACGACCCTGCCGCAACGCCGGTGATTTGTCTTGTCCGTCCCGATGTTTCGTCACCGACGGAAAGAGCCGCCAGCTGTCCCTGCCATGCGCCTACGAGATCGCTTACTTTTTTCTGCGCCTCGTCGTAGACTTTCCGTTTGGTATCACTTTCAGCATTCAGTTTTTCATATTCCGTCGCCAGTTGCTGATATTCTCCTTGCGATGTATATTGCTGCGTATGAATCTTGTGCAGTACTTTTTCCGCCGCCACGACTGAGTTCTCCCATTCTGTGCGTGCGGTTTCCAAAGCGGTTCGGTACGCGCCTATATTCGCATCCTTTGTGATATCTGCTTCCGTTGCCGCTTTTCCCAGACCGGGATGGTATCCGTAGCTGCCTTTATCTCTGGTTGCATTCGAGAAAGAACCGATCGCCACAGCATCAGTGATCGCACTCTTTGCACGACTGCCTATCGCCGCGGACCGTTTCACTCTGTCGATTTGATTGACATCTTCCTCTCCCGCCACGGAATAATGTCCGATGGCAAGACTTTCATACCCCATCGCATAGTTGCTCATTCCGACACCGACGGACTTGGTACCGAACGCGTAGTTGCCGTTCCCCAAACCGGACGAATTGCGTCCTGCCGTCACATTGCTGATTCCCAAGGCACTGGATAAATCTCCGGTTTGTACAAACCCGATCGCCTGATATTGCTTTACAAAATTCAGATTGTTTTCCGAACCGATCGCTACAGCTCCGTAGCCGCTCACAAAATTCCGATAGCCGACCGCCTGGCTTTTTCTTCCTTCCGCCTCGTTTAAATTGCCCACAGCGGAACTGTACTGTCCTTTCGCCTGATTGGAAGTGCCGGAAGCAAAGCTGTATGCTTCCGTTGCCTGATTGGCATATCCAAAAGCCGATGCGCTCTGTCCATCGGTGATATTTCTATAGCCCACAGCGGAAGCGGCAAGCCCGCCGCTTTTATTTTCATAGCCCAATGCGGAAGAGTGATTGCCTGCACTGTGGTTTTTGGAACCGATTGCTACGGAGTATTTTCCGGCAGTCTGGTCTTCCCACTTCTTTTCAACCACGTTATATTTATTATTGTAAATCCCGATTGCCGCACTGTTTTCACCGGTTGCATAGTTCCTGAAACCTACAGCGGAAGACTGCTTGCCTGTAGCTGTATTGAGATAGCCGAAAGAAGAAGAACTCTCGCCCTCCGCTTTGTTCCAATAACCCACGGCGGAAGATTTCTTGCCGGCAGCCGTATTGAGAAACCCGAAAGAAGAAGCGTTTTCTCCCGATGCTTTATTTTTTGTACCGACCGCACTGGACGCTTCTCCCGTGGAAATATTCATGACGCCCATCGCATTGGCATATTCTCCGGAGTCAAAATCTTTCCAGTCGCCCTTTCCCTTATTGGCTTCAAAATCATATTTATTATTTAAAGAACCGATGGCGACACTTCCGTATCCTTTGGCTTTGTTATTGCTTCCTACCGCACTGGAGTAATCGCTCAAGGCCTGTGTCTTCGAGCCGACTGCCACGGTTTCCACTCCTTGTGATATGGCACTGCTCCCGACAGCAACGCCGTAATTTCCTGTCACGGTATTACTATTTCCGACCGCCACCGGATTATAAATCGCCTGATTCTTGTCATTTTTCACCAATTGACCCGATTCATCGATACCGACTTTGTTGCCGTGACCGATTGCCATGGCTCCGGCGCCGCCATAGACTTTGTTAGACCAGCCGAATACATTCGCATCACTGGTATAGACGACATTTTCCGATCCGAAAATCCGTCCGCTGTCGACATACCATTCTCCCCCCTTGGACGAGCCGATGATATTATGCCGTCCGACCACATATAAATCAGCACCGACGACATTCGGATTCTCCCCGGGTTCTTTGTAATCCGCGAGCGTATTGACCCTGTTTTTATCCCCCATATAGTACCCGGTCGCGTCAATCGTATTTTCCGTACCGACAGCGAACGCCATGCTCTGGCTCGTATGACCGGGACGGGAGCTGTTTTTTATTTCATTCTCATACCCGATAGCTCCCGTAAAAGATCCCTTAAGTGTGTTTTTCCACCCGTGAATAATCTGGTACGCCGGGGTTCCTCCGCCCGCATCATGTTCATCCCCTTGCAGGAGTTTGTTATTATGTCCGATAATGGCAGAATCCCGGTAGGAAACAGGTTTTCCGTTCCGGTCCGATACCGGCTGGAAATAGTTGCCGTGACCGACGACAACAACCCTGTCGCCGTTAACGGATGTCACCCCTTTTTGGCCCTCTATTTCTCCCGAGCCGATGACAATATTATCCTTTCCTTCCGTCTTCACCGAAGGCCCGATGGCGATACTGTTTTTCGCCAATGCTCCGTCGTTCATCACATTGCTGTCCGCTCCTTTTTCCGTACTGCTCACGGAAACATAGTGCGGCGTTTTCTTTTCATTCTCCAGCTTCTCCAGAACGGCGGTGACAATCTGTTCCTGCTCCTCCGACGTGATGGCCGCCTGCGCGGACACCGTGGTCATAGCAATGAGCGCTGCCAAAATCAAAGCGGCTTTCTTTTTCTTCATACCTTTCCTCCTTACGTCACTTGATGCGACAACAAGCGGATTCCTACAAATCCGCTGCGGGAAAATCCGTCTTCCCCCTTTTCTTTTTGCTCCGGCCAAACAGAGCCGAGCCCGTGACAGCTCACACAAAAAGGCTTGTTTAATCTTAGTTTAGTACCCCCCCCATATTTTTGTCAATATTACGATTATTACTGGAAATATAGTTCTCAAAGGTATACTATCTTCCCCGGTCCAATGAAAAGGGTCTACTCATAAAAAAAGGAAACCGGAGGGAAGCGTGCGTACACAGGTAAAAAGCATTTAACTCTTGTATCCCTTGCCCGGATTCTTCACTCTACTCCGTACTTTTTTACCACTCTATTCCCGACCACTTTTCCCCTTCGTTCAAGAATGGCAGGCAGGTATTTACTACCGTTTTGTAAGAACCTGTTTTTCCGTATCTGCTCACACTTGCCCCTTCCGACGGCTTCGCCGCCACCGTCCCCGTGTCCGGGGACGGCTTTCTTATATGAGCCATTTCGGTATTTTTGTTTTTATTGGTATTTTTGTTTTTATTTATATAAAAATCATAATTTCTTTTTCCTTAATGTCTGCTTCCTCCACATGCGAAGGGAAGTGCCGAGCTTGCGAGGCGATAGGAGCCAAGAGTGCGTACACAGGTCAGAATATTAAATCTTGTATCTTTTGCCTGGATTCTTCACTCTATCCCGTACTTTTTTACTACTCTATTCCCGACCGCTTTTTACGACCGTTCAAGAATGACAGGCAGGTATTTACTGCCGTTCCGTATGAAATCTTACTTCGTTTCTGCTCACTCTTATTTTCATTCTTTTATGTCTGCTCACTCTTGCCCCTTTCGTCAGCTTCGCTGACACTTTCCCCGTGTCCGGGGACAGCTTACGAATGATATTCTTTCTTTTTGTGTCAACTACCATTTAATTTCATCTGCAAAACGCATTTCACCTTTGCCGTCATTCTTGAGCGGCGGGCAGAACAGGAATGATAATAAAAGAAAAGAATATGATATGACTCTTAGCGAAGAATCCGGCATAGGATAATCGCAAAAAGCGTATGTAACACCTGTATCCTTTGCCTGGATTCTTCACTCTATCCTGTACTTTTTTACCACTCTATTCCCGACCGCGTTTTCCCTTCGTTCAAGAATGACAGGCAGGTATTTAATACCATTCTGTAAAAACCGTTTTTTCGGTTTTGCTCACGCTTGCCCCCTTTCGTCAACCTAACAGTTGACACTTTAGCCAAAGGCAAAGCGTTTCACTCATTTTTACAGCGTCGCTCCGCTCCTCGAAAAATGGTTCACTTGCCATCACTTTGTTCAAGAATGACAGGCAGGTATTTAATAGCATTTACAAAACGCATTTCATTTCCGTGATTGTGATATAGTAAAGGCGAAGAAAATTTGAGGCGTATTCTCTTGTATCCGGGAGGGAACATGATAAAAATTTTATTTGTCTGCCACGGAAATATTTGCCGTTCTCCTATGGCGGAGTTCGTTATGAAAGATATCGTCAAAAAGGCGGGCGCCGCCGATTACTTTTCCATTTCCAGCGTCGCCGCCTGTTCTGATGAGTTGGGAAACGATATATATCCGCCGGTGAAAAAACTGCTCTCGGCAAAGCATATTTCTTTTGCCCCCAGAGCCGCCCGGCTTTTTACGCTTGCCGATTATGAGAATAATGACTTTATCATCGTTATGGATAAAGAAAATGAAAATGATTTAATGCGGTATACGGGAAACGACAGGGAGAAAAAAGTGTCGCTTCTTCTTTCCTGGTGCGGGGAAATGAGGAGTGTCGCCGATCCGTGGTATACGGATGATTATGAAACCGCTTATCGGGATATACGGAACGGCTGCTCCGCTTTATTTTCAAAATTGACTCGTGAAAAATGACGATGCTCTATCCTTATTTCTATCCCCGTTTTCACTGCAAGGCCGGTGCGTGCCGCCACTCCTGCTGTGTGTCCGACTGGGACATCGATATAGACGATATCACGGCCGATATGTATCTGACGATGCACGGTTCTTTGGGGGAGGAACTCCGCCGGTCCATGGCTTGCAAAGACGGACAGTATTCTTTCCGCATGAAAAAAGGCGGCGGCTGTCCTTTTTTCAGAGAGGACGGTCTTTGCCGGATTATCCTTGAAAAAGGGGACGATTATCTTTGCGATATCTGCACCATGCATCCCCGTTTTTTCGTCTGCGCCGGAAATTTTGAGCTGTCCGGCATCGGTCTTGCCTGTGAAAAAAGTGTGGAGCTTCTGCTGGCGGACACGGGGCCGCTTTATTTTCTTGAAGCAGCGGGAAAAAAGTGGACGCTTCCCGCTATTTTTCATGCCCTCGGTGAAGAAATCTCCGGAGAAAATCTCCGTTTCACGCCCCGTATCGACCGGTCCTATTACGGTGCGCTGCTTTCCCGCTTGAAAAAGACAGATCCCATTGACGAAGCATGGACAACCCGGCTCGCCTGTCTGGAAAAACATCTCCCTCATGCGGAAAACGCGGTAAAAACCTATGAAGAAACCGTTCCTGTTTCACATCTGCAACGGCTTTATGAATATATTCTGTACCGCAGTTTGGAAAAAATGGAAATCTACGGCGCGGAAGTCCTGCTCCGCTACGCCCGGGAAAGTACGGATTTCATTCTTCTTGAATCTGCTCTGTGCAAAGATTTTCCTGAAAATATCCGCCGCTGGTCGGAGCAAATCGAATACGACACGGAGAATGTGGATATTTTGCTTACGCTTTTGTCCGGCAAATCCTTTCCGGATTCATCCACTGCATACAAGCAAAAGAAAATAACCGGCTTGCCGTTTTAAGTGATACGTGTTCCGAACCGGTTTCCATCCGTTGCCGCCAAAGAGGTTTTTATGACCTCTTTTTTATATTTTTTAAAAAAATTTTCCTTTTCTCTCGTTTCCCCAAATTATCGGATTTTTTTATAAAAATGGGTTATATTTTCCTCATATTATTTTTTCAGTTCTTTGGAAAATACGATGATATCAGACAAATTTCATTGTACATATCTTTGAGATGTAGTATAATGGGAAAAATTTATTTGAGGAGGACTGCTGATGAATTTATCCGTACAAATTTTTGTTTCTCTTGTTCTTTCCGTGGTTGTCGGCTTGTTTTTAGGAGACGCGGCGACAGGCCCGGTAAAGACATGGATCGCTCCGGTGGGAACGATGTTCATTAATCTCATCAAAATGATGATTGTTCCTGTCGTTCTTTGTTCTCTCATCGTAGGCATGACGTCCATGGGAGATATGAAAAAACTGGGGAGAATCGGTATCAAGACGGTCGCTTTTTATATGGTAACGACGGCGATTGCTATCGTCATCGGATTTTCTGTAGCCGGTGTGATCGAACCGGAAATCGGTATGGCGCTTCCTTCCGAAGCGGCTCCGAAAGTCAAAGAAGCACCGAGCATTATGCAGGTTTTTGTCAATATGATACCGAAGAATCCGATCGAATCTATGGCAAAAGCGGATATTTTGCCGGTTATCGTATTTGCTCTTTTTATCGGGGCGGGCATTATTTCCGTAGGCGGTAAAAAAGGAGCCATTCTTATTAATGTTTTCGATTCGGGCGCGGAAGTTTGTTATAAAATCATCGCCATGATTATGCGTCTGGCGCCGATCGGCGTATTTTGCCTGCTTCTTCCCGTGGTCGTCCAAAACGGTCCTAAGGTTCTTCTCCCGCTTCTCTCGGTCATCATGGCTATGGCGATAGGAAGTATCATTCATGCGGTGGTCGTTTATTCCGGTATCGCCGCTGCCGCCGGACATATGAGTCCCGTGAAATTTTTCCGCGGCATGGCGGAAGCGATGGTCATCGCCTTTACGACCTGTTCATCGGCAGGCACGCTTCCTGTCAATATGAAAAACACCCAGGAAAAACTGGGCGTAAAAAGAGATATCGCTTCTTTCGTTCTTCCTCTCGGCGCGACAATCAATATGGACGGCACGGCCCTCTATATGGGCGTCTGCTCCCTCTTTATTGCTAATGTATATAATATTCCTTTAACGATGGATCAGATGATGCTCATCATTCTTACGGGCACACTTGCTTCCATCGGTACGGCAGGCGTTCCCGGAGCGGGGCTTATCATGCTCGCCATGGTTCTCCAATCCGTCGGACTTCCTATGGAAGGCCTTGCACTGGTAGCCGGTATCGACCGCGTTCTGGACATGTTCCGTACCACGCTGAATATTACCGGTGACGCCGCCGTTGCCGTAGCGATTGACGCGACGGAAAAAACGGTCCCCACCACTTTAGACATTCATGAATAAACGGTTTCCTTAATTCTCCAACGTTTTCCTGCAAAAGGAGACCGGAAAAGAAATAAAGTAAGCCTTTTATAAACAAAAAAATAACAAGCATACCTCTGTTATAAAAATCACGGAAAAAAGAACTTAAAAAGAAATCTCATTTCTTCCGTCAAAGCATGATATAAAGTAATAAAAAATAGAATTTGTATGCATAAAAAATATTATACAATTAAAAAAATATCCAGTATAATACATGTACACTAAACTTGGATGATGTATACGGAAAAAGACAATTGTCTGCCGAAGGAGTAACACTATCAGGCGTTCGAAGGGAATTCCCCCGGGTAACACGAAACCGTGTACGGACATAACTCTGGAGAGATCCATATAAAGGACGCCGAAGGGGCAGGGGTGCAGGGAAGAGTAGTCGTTGCATTCTAATCTCTCAGGCAAAAGGACAGAGTCGGTGGGGATAGGGATCATTCCGGCCGGCTCTGCTTTTTTACCCGAAAACAGAGCCGGCTTTTGTGTATGGAAAAGGATTTTGTAAAAAGATGGGAGTGGTACTATGTTAGCTGATGTATTAAACCAAATTGATGCCCTTGTATGGGGCCCGTGGCTTCTCGTTCTCCTGGTCGGAACCGGCGTATACCTGACAATTCGCCTCGGTCTTATCCAGATGATGAAATTACCGCGGGCGTTGAAATTGATTTTCTTCGCCAGAAATAAAGGCGAAGGAGATATTGACAGCTTCAAAGCTCTTTGTACTGCTCTTGCCGCCACCGTCGGCACCGGAAATATTGTCGGCGTCGCGACGGCAATCAAACTCGGCGGACCGGGCGCTCTCTTCTGGATGTGGATCGCCGCCTTCTTCGGTATGGCGACGAAATACGCTGAAGGCTGCCTGGCTGTCAGATTCCGTTCCGTCGATGAAAACGGAAATGTAGCCGGCGGACCGATGTACTACATCGAACAGGGTCTCGGAAAAAAATGGAAACCCCTCGGTATGGCCTTTGCTTTCTTCGGAATGCTTACCGCCATGCTCGGATCAGGGACGACCACCCAGGTGAATGCAATCACCCATTCCCTCAAAGCTTCCATGGATATACCCGTTGTATACTCCGTACCTGTATTAACAATTCTTGTGGGGATCATTATTTTCGGAGGACTTCGCTCAATTGCCAAAGCGGCTGAAAAAATCGTACCTGCCATGGCGGTACTCTACTTCATTACCACCGTATCCCTTCTTGTTATTTTTTACGATCAACTTCCCGTTGCCATCGCTCAGATTATAGACGGAGCGTTTAACGGAACCGCCGCAATGGGCGGATTTGCCGGGGCAGGCATCATGCTCGCTCTCAGAAGCGGTATCGCCAGAGGACTTTTCTCCAACGAATCCGGCTTAGGTTCGGCGCCAATTGTCGCCGCTGCCGCTAAAACCAAATGGCCGGCCGAACAGGGACTCATCTCCATGACAGGCACATTCATTGATACCATTATCATCTGTACCCTCACGGGACTCACCATCATCGTCAGCGGCGCCTGGTTGGGCGATACAAACGGTGCGGAACTCACCCAAGTGGCCTTTGCGACAGGATTCGGAAATATCGCGCCCCTGCTTTTGACCATTTCTCTCACGCTCTTTGCGTTCACCACGATTCTCGGCTGGAACTACTACGGAGAACGCTGCCTCGTTTACCTGGCAGGCGTCAAGGCCATTCCCGTCTACCGCGTTGCCTACGTTGTTATCATTGCAGGCAGTGCCTTCCTCCAGCTTGAAGAAATATGGGCCCTCGCCGACATCGTAAACGGCCTCATGGCTATCCCGAACTTGATTGCCCTCTTAGGTCTCTCCGGCATCGTATTGACTGAAACGAAAAAATACTTCCACCATCTGGAAATCCGTGACAACAAACTGAAAGCCTACAAAGCCAGACAAATCGGCAAAAAATAAAAAAACGGAAAAGAAAACGACCTCTCTAAACAAAACCGGAGGTCGTTTTTTCATGCGGAACGGACAAGATTTCCACATATTTCTCCTGCCGCATGAAATATTTTGCACGCAAAACCCGACACTTTCTCCGTAATTCAGGGCGGCTACCGCTAAGAAAAACGAATTTATAATTTTATCTATATAAACATGATCTCAAAAATAAACATGAACGTAAAAAAACAAAACACCCGCCAGGTGATGACAAGGTGTTTTGTTTGGGGGATACCGTCATAGTGACGATATAAAAAACCGCAGATATCGCCATGAGAAATCTGCGATTTTCAGCAAAAGTTAACTGCAAAGTTCAAGAATGGCCCACGGCGGGGTATCCCGTTCTTCAGATACGGTTTCTCTTTCGATATTTTCCATAATTTCCTTCCTTTCTTTGTTTGTATTGTAGCAAGTGAAAAGAAAAATAAAAAATATCTGTTATACATATATGTCATGCTTTACAGGAAGAACCGGCAAGGAATTATATTTGCTATGAAAAAAGCGGTACTTTTCAGTATCGCTTTCTTTGTTATGAATGGTCCCGCAGCGCCCGTTTTAATATTTTCCCGGTTGCATTTTTCGGAAGAGCGTCCATGGGAATGAAACGGCGGGGGATTTTGTAAGCCGCTATATTTTTCTGCATGTACTCCCGGATTTTTTCTTCGTCAAACGCATAGCCCTCTTTCATGACCACGTAGGCCCAGACCGCTTGACCGCGGAGCGGATCGGGATGTCCGATGACCGCACATTCGCCGACTCCCTCGACTTCGTAAATGCAGTCTTCCACTTCTCCGGGATAAATATTTTCCCCGTTCATAATAATCAAGTCTTTGATGCGGTCGACGATGTAAATATAGTTATCATCGTCAAGGTAGGCGAGGTCGCCTGTGTGAAGCCAGCCGTCTTCGGTCAGCACTTTCGCCGTTTCTTCCGGTTTTTTCCAGTACCCTTTCATCACGTTGTCCCCGCGGACAAGAAGTTCACCTACCGTGCCGGATACATAGGGTCCTTCTTTTTCAGTCAGGATTTTTACCTCTACGCCGGGAAGAGCGGGCCCGGAGGTCAGATACTTCGGTTTCTTTGTGGGAAGCACGGAAACGACAGGTGACGCTTCGGTCAGGCCGTAGCCTTCCTGAATGGGATGTCCGAAGCGTTCAAAGAAGGCCTGTGCCACCGGTTGGGGAAGAGACGCTCCGCCGGATACAAAGGTTTCCACCGATGCCATATCCTCCGGCTTTCCGCGGCGGGCAAGCAGATTATATAAAGGCGGTACCATGATGGCCATCGTCACTTTGTGGTCACGGATCGCATGGATAATATCCGTAGGATTTTTGGAACGGAGAAGAACGGCCGTCGCATGGAAACGGAGCGCCGCCAAAACAACGACGGTAAGACAGTAACAATGGAACATGGGAAGCACGCAGAGAATCCTTGAATGCTCATCGACCGGAACGAGCTGTACATACTGCTCCACATTGCGAATCTGGTTCTTGTGGGTCAGCATCGCGCCTTTCGGATTTCCTGTCGTTCCTGATGTATACACCAGGGCACAAACATCGTCCTCCGACAACTCCGCCGATACATCGGGGGCTGCCGGGGCTTTCTCGGAAAAGGCCTTCTCATTCAGACGGGAAAGCCCAATGAAATCACAAGACACCGTAAGCGGCGTATCGGAAACGAGAAGCTTGGCGCCCGCATCTTTCAGAATGAAATCCACTTCTCTGTCCACCAGAGAATTATTGATGGGAACGATGACGGCGCCGAGTGACGTGACGCTCATATACACATACACAAACTCCGCACAATTTGCCGTATACAGACCCACCCGGTCACCCTTGCGGATGCCCAAAGCATACAAAGTATTTCTGTAGCCCTCCACGGCTTCATTCAATTCTCCGTAAGTCACCGTCGAAGTTCCTACATACGCTAAACGCCGGGGGTCGGCGTTTTTGGTCATTTCATAGATAAGCATACTCCACCTCACAAATACAATATTTTATTATTTTAGCAAAAATGGCATGTCTGCACAAATAAAAAAGAGGAAGGAAATTGAAAATAAATGATATAATGCAAAGAGAATAGAAAGGAGCCGCTATGATCAGAGAAATGACAGAAGAAGATGTAATCCGTTCCGTTCATCACAAATATGAAATTCCTGAAGAAACCGTGAAACATCTGTTGTCGGAAGGTGTCCGCTCCGCGGATATAGACAAAGCCGCTCTGATTTCCTGCCTGTCCGGTAAAGAAATCGGGGATATACTGGCACTCCGGAAAGAACAGCCTTGGGGAAGAATTTTAAAAAATCTGGGGCTCACGGGAACCGTCTATGAAGAAAAATACAACGCCCACCGTGCCCGCCGTCTGCATCGTTTTTACGGGATAGAAGAAGCGAGAGCGAAAAAAGCGTTGGAAGAGGGCTATCCGAATCACTGGATCCGCATGACCTATCTTTTGGAAATGAAAACGGGAAAGAAAACGGAAGATATTCTCGCCATGAAAACCAAAAGTGAGAAATGGAAACCTTGGGCGGAAGAACATCTGGGGATACCCCCGGAAGAGTTGTCCCGGTGGATTCGGGAAACAAGAAACCCGAGCTTGAAACCGAAAACGTAACTGCAAAAAAATAAAAATTCATAAGAACTACCGGCCTGTAAAAAACAGATAAAAACTGACGATACCATGCCGGTAGTTTTCTTTTAAAGTTTTTATAAACCAAAAATAATGAAACCGCTAAATGAGGAAACAGGAACAGCGTCTATGTTTTTCATATAAAAAGCATTTTCCCGGGAAATTCCCTTGAAAACGCTTTTTTGTCAGTCCGTAATCGTGCCGATGCCTTCGTGATCCATTTTTTCCACTTTCACAGCTTCCAGATGATAGAAGGGAGCGGTGATGTGGTCGTTCAGGTGGACTTTGGCTTCTCTCAGTATCCCGTAGACACGAATCCATGTGGAGGCCGGTTCGTAGCCCGTGAAGTCCTGGTCGGAGGTAAATTCAAAGTCTACGTATCCGCCGGTACAGTAGGGACAGGTCGGGCCGTTTCTTCCTACAAAGTAGTGGCCGTTGATGGAAAGGAAGTAGCCTTCAATCATGACGGTTTTGTCTTTGTAGTCGGGGAAGTTCATGAACCAGTCATTGATTTGGGTCATGTACTTTTTGTCGCCGACAACGATGTCTACATTGTTGTAGTCGAAGTTTTGTCTGTCTTCTTCTATGTTATACGGATATTCAAAGTAGGGATAATGTCTTTGCCCCGTTGCTGCTGCCGCATTTCCTTGCGAAGAGGATGGCGGTTGGGGTATGGCGCTTTGTTGCGGCGCCGCAGGTGTTTCCGTTTTTTCGGGCGCCTTATCTTTTTTTGCAGCGTCCTGCACGGTTTTCCGGGTGATGATTTGCCCTTCCTGCGGTGCTTTAGTATCATCTGTTCCAAATCCACAGCCCGAAATCAGAAGGAGCGGAAGCAGAAGTAAACCTATTTCCTTTTTCATTTAAAAGCCTTCTTTCCATTTACGTAAAAGGACGGCCCCGGCGAGAAGGAATATATCGCAGATGACGATACATGCACCGGTCGGGACGGATCCCACGTAGGAAATCGTAATGCCTGCCATGAAGGAAAGAACGGAGAGTACGGCAGAGAGCAGCACGGTCGTTTTGAAACGGGAGCAGAGCTGCATGGCCGTAAGGGACGGAAATATAATCAGGCTCGAAATGAGGAGCGCTCCCATCATACGCATGCCGAGCACGATGGTGACGGCAGTAAGGAGTGCAATAATCATATGGCAGAGTCTTGTTCTTGTCCCTGTGGCGGCGGCAAATGCTTCGTCAAAGGTGACGGCAAAGATGCGGTTATAAAAGAGAACGAAGAGTATAACGACAGCGATGCCGAGTATGACAGAAAGCCATACATCTCCTTTGCTCATGGCAAGAATGCTTCCGAACATGTAGTTACATACGTCGGTATTCATGCCGGTGGTAAGGGAAATCGTCATGACACCCGTGGCGAGTGCGCCGCTGCAGAGAAGTGCTACGGCGGAGTCGCCTTTGATGCGGGCGCTGTCTTTAATCTGGAGCAAGAGAAAAGCGGCGGCCATGCAGGCGGGAATCGCAACGGAAAGAGGCTGTGCATGAAACGCGTAAGCAATGGCAAGCGCGGCAAAGCCTACATGGGAAAGACCGTTTCCGATCATGGAGTACCGTTTCAGAACGAGGCTCGTGCCTAAAAGAGAGGCGCAAAGGGAAACAAGACAGCCCACGATAATGGCGCGGACCATAAAGGGGTATCCCAGCATTTCAGTCAAAAGATTCATATCGCACCGCCTCCCGTAAAGCGTTGGCGGAGCGGACTTTTCAAATAGTCCTCTTTGCTCCCGTAAAAGAGCTGTCCGCCGTCGGCCAGATGGAGAATCCGGTTCGCTTCTCTGAGTGTCCCTTCCACATCGTGGGACACCATGACAATCGTGAGGCCGTATTTTTCAATGCAGTCTCTGAATATTTGATACAGGTCGCGGGTAACGGCAGGGTCAAGGCCTGTGACAGGCTCGTCCAAAAAAAGCAATTTCCCTGCGGCACATAAGGCTCTGGCAAGAAGTACGCATTGCTGCTGTCCCCCCGACAAGTCACGGTAGCACCTGTTTTTCAAAGGGGTGATACCGAGAAGATCCATTTTTTCAAGGGCGTCCTCTTTGTCCCGTTTCCTGTAAAAAGGATACATGCCGCACCGGTTCAGCCGGCCGGAAAGTACGACTTCCCATACACAGGCGGGAAAATCTTTCTGCACCGGTGTCTGTTGGGGAAGATACCCTATATCCCGAGCGGAAAGGCCGGCGTCCGTTATCATTTCGCCGCCGGAAATTTTTTTCATGCCCAAGAGTCCTTTGATGAGTGTACTTTTTCCTGCGCCGTTTTCTCCGATAATTCCCAGATAATCGCCGGTGTTGACGGAAAAATCGATACCCGACAAAACGGTGCGCCCTTCATAGGCCATGGAAACCTGACGGCATGTAAAAAGGCTCATGAATTGAGGGCCTCCTTTAATACACTGACGTTATGTTTCATCAGGTCAATGTAGGTGGTACCATTTTTAAACTGTTCCGCCGTGACATTGTGGACCGCATTAAGCAGTTCGTTTTTGGCGCCTGTGGCTTCCGCAATGGACCGGCTCATCTGTTCATTTGACATTTCGATATGGAATACCACGGGAATACCGTCTTCTTTCACTTTATCGATAAGGAATGCTACGGTAGCGGGATTGGCTTCCGTTTCCTTAGCACAGCCCGGGAAAGCGGCGTAGTATTTCAGGCCAAATTCCTTCACAAAATAAAGGAAGGGGAAACGATCGCCGACGATGATTTCTTTTCTCTTTGCATTGTCGATGACATCGCGGAATTCTTTATCAAGCGCTTCAAGCTTTGCCACATAGGCATCGGTATTCTTCCGGAATACGTCCTTATGGCTTTCATCGAGGGAGGAAATCACCGTATTCAGTGCTTTTACGATGAGAACGGCATTGGCAGGGGACGTCCATACATGTTCGTCCATTTCAGGCTCTTCTTCATCATGGTGATCATGGTCTTTGTCCTCATGATGGTCTTTATCCTCTTCTTTTCCGTCATGATGGTCGTGGTCATGGCCTTCTTCCTGCATACCTTCTGCCAGTTCTTCTTCATGAAGTGTGACAGCATCCATCATCTTGAACGTTTTCAGATGACTTTTATCCAGGGAATCGAGAATACCGTCGACCCATTCATCGGAATCGCCGCCGACGTAAATGAAGAGATCGCTCTTCTGAATCATCTGTATATCCTTCGGGGACGGCTCATAGCTGTGTGCCTCCGCACCCGGCTTGAGAAGCATGGTGACCGTTGCTTTGTCGCCTACGATTTGACGGACGAAATCATAAGCGGGGAAATTCGTACATACGATATGAAGTCCTTCCTTTTGGGACTCTGCCTGCTTCTTTTCCGTTGAGCAAGCCGTAAGACCGTAAATGGCAAGAAAACATGCCATCAGACAAGCTATTATTTTTTTCATTGCATACCTCCTGGAAATATAAATTCTGTCAAGACATTTCCTGTTTGATTTAAATGGAAAGCTTGACCCGGAGGGATACGAGTGTCGATACAGGGGCGAAAAAAATAATAAAGGGAAGTATCATGACCGGATAGGACGGTACCGCTTCGGAAAGAACGGGAGCCGCGCCCGTACCGTCAAGGAGAGAATGGTAGTGGGCAATCGTTTCAATGCACATTTCTATTTCCCCGCAAACGGGACACTGGTCACCTTCGCAGTCATGACTTGCTTTTTCGGCGATACAAAGATAAGAAATAAAAATCGCGACCGCCAGAGCCGTGCTGATGAAAAAGGCTGTCCATTTTTTCACGCTCCTCATCCCCTCCTTTGCCATCCAAAAAGAAATAAAAGGCACTTCACCTGTTGTAAAGCACCTGAAAACTGTTACCGGCAATGTTTGCAGTACCCGTAAACCGTCGTGTGAGACGTATCAATGGAAAACTGATCGGCCGAAAGAACTTTTGTACATAAAATTTCAGAAATTTCCGCGTCCATATGCATCGTCTTTCCACAGGAAAGGCAGGTCAAATGAAGCTTGTTGCCGCAATGATTGCCCGATACATAGCGGTACAGACTTTCCCTGCCGCTCCTTCCCGCACTGCGGAGAAGAAGCCCCGCTTTTTCCATTTTTTCCAGATTTCTGTAAACCGTACTCACACTGACGGACCGGCCGTCACTTTCCTGCATGGCACGAGCAATATCCTTGGCGGACAGATTCACGTCGGGGCGGGATTGAAAAAAAGCGAATAACTTTTTCCTTTGTTCCGTCATGTACATAAAATTCCCACCTTTCCAAAATGCGACTTATTCGCAAATAATTATAGCATGACTCTGTATGAAGTCAACTTCCGATTTGAAAAATGTCCGTGAAAACGGGATTATGGAATCAATCTTTTTTCTTTTGGGAAATCAATATTTCAAGAGCCCGCCGTGCCACCTGTCTGAACCGTTTTTCCGCCAGCTCATAGACTTCACGGGGCGCTACCGATTCACTGTCCGTCCGTTTGGCAACGACACCGCAGACCGAGCCGCCTTTCAGTCCCAGCACCGACGTCAAGGTAAAAAGCGTGGCGTTTTCCATTTCATAATTGGTACAGCCGATATGACGGTAATCCTCAAGTGCGCCGCGCAGTCTGCGGAGGACATATCCGCCGAAACTGTCGTACCGCTCCTGCCCGGGCCAGAAGCTGTCGGTGCTTATGGAAATCCCCGTTTTGAAAGGAACACCCAGTTCTTTCGCCGCCGTTTCCAAAGCCAGTGTCGTTTCCAAATCGGCAACGGCAGGATACGCGAGAGGTGCATACGAAAGAGAAGCGCCGTCTTTTCTGACCGCTCCCTTATTAATGACAAGATCTCCCAAATCCAAATCTTCCTGTATCGACCCGGTCGTACCGACACGGATAAACGTCGTCACCCCGAGGCGCGCCAGCTCTTCCACCGCAAAAGATACGCACGGTCCGCCCATACCTGTCGACATGACGATCACCGCTTCCCCTTTCACATGAGCAAGCCAGCTTGTGTAATCTCTGTGAGAAGAAAGGAAATACGCATTTTCATCCAGTGCCTTTGCAAGTCCTTCCACACGGCCGGGATCGCCGGGAACAAGAGCATAAGAAGCACCGTCAATCTGATTTCCCGAAATGCCGATATGATACATCACTTCATCGGGGCGGGCGTAATTTTTCATAAAATCCTCCTTTAAAAAATCCGTTTTCTCCGATTAATTCTATTATAGCACCGCCCCCTGAAAAAGCAGGAGCCTTTCTATTTTGAAAAGCCTTGCGGGTTTCGCTTCTCTCCCGGGTTTGAAAAGTCATAGGGAAACGGGACGCCCTATGGAAAAATGAATTGTGCTAAAATAAAGGAAAGTTTTCCGTAAAACGGGAGGACAGTATGTACGAGGAAACCACCATCGCAGCCATTGCGACAAGCCCCGGCGAAGGGGGCATCGGAATTGTAAGAATCAGCGGCATTCGTGCGGCGGACATAGGAAACGCCCTTTTCCGCGCAAAAAAAATCAAAGATTTCAAAGAAGCCGAACCGTACCGCATGTATTTCGGCCACGTCATGAAAGAAGACCGCCCCGTCGACGAAGGACTCGCCGTCTTTATGAAAGCGCCTCACTCCTATACGGGCGAGGACGTCGTGGAAATACAGATACACGGCTCGGCGGAAGCCTTGCGGGAAACACTGGAACTGGCACTCCGCAGCGGAGCCGTTCCGGCGGCACGGGGAGAATTTACAAAACGCGCCTTTTTGAACGGCCGCATCGATCTCGCCCAAGCGGAAGCGGTGATGGACATCATTTCCGCCAAAGGACGGGCGGCCCTTTCGCAAGCGGAAAGTCATCTGGCAGGCGCACTCTCCCGTTTCGTCCGTGAATGTATGGACGAGCTGAAAGACCTCATCACCAAACTGGAAGTCACCATCGACTATCCCGAAGAAGATTTGGAAGACCTGACAAGAGAAGAAATCGGCGCCGCTCTTGAAAAAATAGACAATTCCCTGTCCGCCCTTTTACGCCGCTCCGAGCAGGGACGGATCATCAAAGACGGTCTCCGCACCGTCATTGCAGGCAAACCGAATGCAGGGAAATCAAGCCTTTTGAATGCTCTCTTACAAGAAGAACGGGCCATCGTCACCGACGTCCCCGGTACGACAAGAGATACCATCGAAGAAACGATACGCATCGGCGGCGTCCCTCTCGTTCTCATGGATACGGCAGGCCTTCGGGAAACGGACAACAAAGTAGAAAAAATAGGCATAGAACGGACAAAAGCCTCCGTGGAAAAAGCGGACCTCGTTCTTGCCGTCATTGACAGCTCCGTTCCTCTTGACGATGCGGACAGAATATGGCTTTCTGCTCTGGCAGGGCGAAAGGCCGTTATCATTCTGAATAAATACGATCTGCCTTCCGCCGTCAATGCAGAAGAAATCGGAAAACTCGCCGCCGCTCCCGTTGTTTCCCTTTCCGCCAGATACGGAAGCGGTATGGACGAGCTGGAAGAAAAACTGGCGGAAATGACGACTCATCAGGATATGGAAGCAGGGCGGGAACTCTTTCTCACCAACCTGCGCCATGTGGATTTGGTACGGAAAGCATTAAACGATGTACTCCGCGCCAGAGCGTCTGTCCGTGACGGCCTCATGGCAGACTTCATCGCCGTCGACCTCACCGAAGCCTGGCATACGCTGGGAGAAATCACCGGCAAAACCGTGGACGATGAACTCATTCATTCCATTTTCAAAAACTTCTGTGTCGGGAAATAGCAGATATTCCTGCAGATAAACAGAAAACACAGCTTGCAGCCCGGGATTTACAAAAGACATACGAAACATACAAAGGAAATCCTTATGAAAATCAGACAAAGACTCCGCAAAGACGGTGAAGAAACCAAAAAGAAAATTATCAACTGTGCCGGCCGTCTTTTTGCGGAAAAAGGCTATGACGCCGTAACCGGCAAAGAAATCTGTGAACGGGCGGACGTGAACGGCGCCGCGCTCAATTACTACTTCGGCGGCCGCAAAAAACTCTATCTGGCGGTTCTCTCTCATGTGGAAGACAGCATATTATCTCTCGATACACTCCGCCGATTATATGAAGCCCCTTACACGGCGGAGAAAAAAATGGAAATCCTTATTGACATGATGACCGATATCACCTTTTACAAAAAAGACTGGACCGTCATTCTCTGGATGAAAGAACTGATGAACCCGTCCGAAGCGCTGCGGCAAGTTTTCCGGGACACCGGGCGGCCCAAATTTTCCATACTGGCGCATTTTTTCTCCGACTACACCGGGTATTCCGCCGACGACCCCCTGCTCTACAGCACCATGCTTTCCCTGATTGCCCCGTTCGGAATGGCGCTCATCGGAAGAAACCGGAGTTTCCAAAACGAAATCTCCCTGCAAATCCCGGGCGAAGTCATGGCGGACAATCTGAAAAAGATGAGCCTTGCCCATCTGAAACAATTAAAAAATATCGGCTGATCTATTTCAAAAATAAAGGAGCTCCTATGGAAGAACAAAATATATACCGCTGTCCGATCCGTTACTACAGCATCGTCACCGTACCGAAAGACTTCATTGCCCAAGACACTGTTTTCCCGGCTGAAAATGCGGACATGACGGACAAAGAAAAAGAGAAAACATTCCAAGACATCGAAAACAGGGAGAAAGAAAAATCCACCTGCGCCGCTGTCGTGAACAGTCTCACCCCTTACGCTTTTCTGCTTATAGAAACGGAAACGGGCGCTCCCTACTGGCAATACTTCGACCTGGCGGGATCACTCCAAAAAATCTGCTTCACCGATGAACCGTCTTATGCGGAAGCGGAAAAAGTTACCTATCCCAACGGCGCGTACATGTACCGGCTCAACCGCATTTATCTGCAAAGAAAATAGTACAATACAAAAGTAAGATTTCCCGGTCAACCCGGATTCAGATTTTCGGTATGGAGGTTTTCATTCATTGTCAGGCGAGCGGTTTTATTTTGTTTCACGGGAAACATGAGCCCGCTTCTTCCAGTGAAACCCGGGAATCAGACAAAGAAAGCTTGTAAAAAGACCTGTAAATAACGGATTCAGAGGAAGCGGAAGAAAAGCGGCCGCCAAGGCGAAGGCGGTGCTTGCTCCCATAGAAATGAGGACCCACTTTTTTTCGAGATGCCCGGGGAAAAAGACGGAAAACGTCATGGGCAGAAAAAGTCCGCCACCGCGAAGCCCCATAGAGAGATAATTCCAGAAAAGCACTTGGGATCCCCGGTACAAAATGGCAAGCGCGCAAGAAACCAAGAGCACCGAAAGAACGGCCATGCGTGTCAGGCGAAGCTGTTCCGCATCATCTCTCACGCAAAAAAGAGGGGTGATGATATCTCTTGAAATCATCGTGCCGATTCCGAGAGAAAGACCGCCAATACTCCCCAAGAGAGATAAAATAATGCCGCCCAGCGCCAAGCCGCCGATAAGCGGCGGAACATGACCGGCAAGAAAGGCGGGAAGAACAAGAATCGGCGGTACCGCTTCATCAAGAACCCGCATAGACATACCGATGGCGATAGAAGGAAGTCCTACGGGAATCACAATGAGAGCGGCAATAAAACATCCCATAGCCGCCGTAACCGGCGTGGCGGCTGAAAAAATACATTGGATATAAGTTTGGGTACAGAGTATACCGATGATCACGGCGCCCAGTTGGGAAAGAGAAAGATTCCATGAATCGCCTTTAAGAGAAAAATAAGCGGGAGGAAAAACTTCCCAGCTCCGGGTGCTTTGCAAAAAAGAAAAGGCATACCAGCCGGCTATGCAGAGAGAAATCCAGATAACCGCCATTTTTAAAAGTCCGCCGACCGCCGCGCTTTTCATGCCGCCGAAAAAAGTATACAAAATGACAAGAAGAGTGAGAATGACCGCGGAGATCACGGGAGTAACACCGAAAAGAGAAGAAATCATTTCTATCCCGGGAAGGCAGCTTGCCACGGCGGATAAAAGAATCCCGACAGAAGAAATCACCGAAGAAAGTATTTCCGCTTTTTTCCCATACCGGACCGATAAAAATTCAGGGATTGTTTCCAGTCCCGTCATACGAAGACGGCGGGCATAAAAAAGACCCATAATAATAAAAGCAATTCCGCTCCCCAGCGTGAACCACCAGGCGGAAAGCCCGGATGAATACGCCAGCTGCGCCGTTCCCACCGTTGCACCGCCGCCGACGACCGTTCCTGCGATACTTCCTGCCACAAATGAGGCCGACGAAGAGCGGCCGCCTAAACTGTATCCTGCGGCGGATGAAACTTGACGGGCCGCATAAAAGCCGGCGGCAATCACAAAGAAAACCACGGCGGCAATCACGAATATATGGAAAAGAGTAAGATGCATAAAAACCGGACCTCCCGGTATTTATTATAGCAAAGAAAAAACGAAAACTCATGTTTCCCGTGAAACATGAGAAATGAAAATGACATTTCATTTTGAAAAATCTCGTGAAAATGGAAAGAGAAACAGACATTCCGCATTCCCGTTTCTTTACAGAAAAAGAAACCGATATGTTATAATAAAATGGATTATCTGTGAAAGGACGAAAATCATGGGCCGGATTATCAGTATCATCAACCAGAAAGGCGGCGTAGGAAAGACGACGACAGCCGTTAATCTTGCCGCATTTCTGGCGGACAAAGGATATAAAACGCTCCTCGTGGATGCCGATTCCCAGGGCAACGCAACGAGCGGAATTTCTAAAAACGTGAAAATGACCTCCCATCTTTATGAAGTTCTCATGGGAGAGGCAACAACGGCGGAAGCCATTGTAAAAACGAATGTCAAACGGCTTTTCCTGCTGCCCGCTTCCATCGATCTGGCAGGGGCGGAAATTGAACTCGTTTCTATGGAAAACAGAGAATTTCTTATGAAAAAGAAACTGGACGCCGTGAAAGAAGACTACGATTTCATTCTGATCGACTGCCCGCCCTCATTGGGTCTGATGACGCTCAATACCCTCGTGGCGTCACATCTGGTTCTCATTCCCATACAGGCGGAATTTTATGCCCTCGAAGGACTGTCCCAGCTCATCAAGACGATTCGCCAGGTGACCAGAAAACTGAATCCCGGGCTTTCCGTCCTGGGGATTCTCCTCACCATGTTTGACGGCAGGACAAATCTGTCTCTCCAGGTGGCCGAAGAAGTAAAGAAATATTTCGGCACAAAAGTATTTAAAACGGTGATTCCCCGATCGGTGAAACTTTCAGAAGCACCGAGCTTCGGAGAATCCATACTGACCTACGCCCCGAAATCCAAAGGAGCGGAGGCCTACAAGAAACTGTCTCGGGAGGTAATCCGACGTGTCTAAAACAAGAAAATTAGGAAAAGGTCTGGACGCTCTTTTCGGAGAAAGCGGCGGGGACAAAGAAACGGAAATGATTTCCCTTTCCATCATCGTTCCCAATGAATGGCAGCCCCGGAGAGAATTTGAAAAAAACGCACTGCAGGGACTTGCCGACTCCATCAGGGAGCACGGCGTGGTACAACCCGTTATCGTAAGACCGAAAGGAAATACATTCGAACTGATTGCCGGGGAAAGACGCTTGAGAGCCGCCCAGCTTGCCGGTCTTTCAGAAATCCCCGCCCTTGTCCGTGATTATACCGACCGGGAAACAGCGGAAATCGCTTTGATTGAAAATTTGCAAAGAGAAGATTTAAATCCCTTGGAAGAAGGCCTTGCCTACCGAAGAATGATCGGAGAATACCGGTTTACCCAGGAAAAAATGGCGGAACTGGTAGGGAAAAGCCGTTCTTACGTGACCAATATGATGCGCCTTTTAGATCTTTGCGAAGAAGTCAAAACCATGGTCATGGAAAGAAAAATGACGGCCGGTCAAGCCAGACCCCTGCTCGGACTGGATAATGCGGCCGAACAAATTGCGCTCGCCCGCCGTATTATCAAAGAAGACTTATCCGCCCGGCGGATTGAAGAAATCCTGCGTGCCGGAAAAGAAGGGAAAAGACCCCGGCCCGTCAATAAAGCCGATGCCTATATCCATGAACTGGAAGAACAGCTGGTCATGGCGGTAGGTTCGCGGGTCCGCATTAAAGTCGGAAAAGGAAAAAACAGCCACCGCGGTACGATTTCCATTGCTTTCAAAAGCGATAAGGAATTTGAGCGGATCACAAGACTGCTGAAACAGGGAGAATAAGAAATGGATATGTTTGACTTTACAATCAATTACCAACTCGTACTTTCCGTTGTCGGAACGCTTCTCTGCCTGCTTCTTCTTTTTCTGATCCTTCAATTCATTTGGCTTCGCACCAAAGTAAACAGACTTTATAAGAAATATAAATATTTCATGGCCGGAGAAGACGGGGGCTCCCTGGAACTCAAACTGTCCACGGAACTCAGAGAACTTCGTGAAATGATGGAATCTTCGAAAAGTATGCTTCATCAACAGGAATTACTCGCCACCATGCAGCTTCAGTCTTTCCAGAAAATCGGACTGATCCGCTATGATGCCTTCGATGAAACGGGAGATAAACTCTCTTTTTCCGTCACCCTCATGGACGGGAGAAATAACGGGTTCATTATCTCTTCCCTGGCAGGCAGCGACTCCTCCCGCATCTATGCAAAACAAATCCAGAACGGGCAGTGCAAAGAATCACTCTCATCGGAAGAAGCGGAAAGCCTCCACATGGCGATGAATACACTCATGCCCGACATGGCGCTCCGGGCAAAAGACGCCGTTTACGGAGAAGAACGGGCTGACGACCTGCAAAAAATTGATAGAAAAGAAGTCAAAAAATAAGATTGGCAGGTGCTTATGACTAAGGAAGAAAATAAGGAAACAGGACATCTCACACTGATTTTTACAAAAAAAGAAATCCGCCATATAAAAACAGCCGCCGCTCTGGCAGGCATTTTCTGGATACTCTCCATCGCCGCCGCACTCTGGGCCGTTTTCAGCATGCAGTCCCTCAAAGAAGAAAACGACCTCTACCGGAGCCAGCTCAAACTCGCAGGAGAAAAAATGAACGCCCTTGAGCGGAAAACCCAGGCGGTTGAAAAAATCAGCGGACAAATCCAGGAACTCCTGAAAAATCAGGAACACCCGAAAGGAACCGGATCGGAAACCGCAGGCGGCACAGGCGGAGCGACGACCGTACCGGATATAGAAACAGATAAAACCCCAGGTGACACCGATAAAGAATACAAAACCCCGGGTGACCTTTTGAAAGAAATGCTCCGTCTTGACGAGAGGCTTGACAAGCAACTCAAACTTATTATTTCTTTCCGTCCCGAATTTACAAACCGAACCGGCCGGGCATTTCACGCGATTTACAATGCAAAAACAAATACCCCCGATGCCTGGCCCGCTATGGGAACGATTTCCGACCGCTACGGCTGGCGGCAATCTCCTTTCGGCTACGGGACCGTTTTCCATGAAGGCATCGACATCGCCGGAGACTACGGAAGCCCCATTTATGCCACCGCCGGAGGCATCGTCACACAAGCCGGCTGGGTCAGCGGCTACGGCTATCTCGTAGAAGTAAATCACGGCAGCGGTATCGTCACACGCTACGGCCATAACTCCGTCGTCTTTGTCCGGGATGGGGAAGAGATAGAAAAAGGGACTATAGTGGCTCTCATGGGAAGCACAGGAAACAGCACGGGTCCCCACTGCCACTATGAAGTCAGAATTAACGGCGACTCCGTCGATCCCATGTATTTCCTGCCCGTAAAAAAATAATTTTTCAAAATACAAATCTGTTTTTCTCATAGAAAAGCAGATTTTTTATGCTTAAATAAGATTTATCTGTGTGCTATAATAGGAAAGATAAAATTTCTTATCACGAAAAATAAGGAAACAGGGACACTGTTTTTTGTGAAAGGAAATTTTTCATGTGCCTATTTTATATTTTGAAAGGAGTTTTCTATGAGGAATTGGAAAAGGGAAAAAAAGACAGCCGCACTTCTTGCGGCAGCAGTCGTTTTTTCGGGGGGGGAGGCGCGCAAGCGGCCGGAGAACTTCCCGTTTTTGATTTGGCGGGCGTTGTCGTTACGGCGACCAAACTGAAAGAAGCCCCGGAAAAAGTACCGGCCAGTGTCAGCGTGGTGACCGCAAAAGATATCGAAAGCCGGAATTATACCTCCGTATCCCAGGCGATGGGCCAGCTTCCCGGGATTTATCTGAATCCTGCAGCGGAAGGCGGCATCTCCATGCGCGGATTCGGATCGGCGGATATTCTGGTCATGGTGGACGGACAACCTGTCAACAGCGGCTGGAACGGAACCGTGGATTGGGGTCTGATCCCTGTGGAAAGTATTGAGAAAATCGAACTGGTCCGCGGAGCGTCTTCTTCTTTGTACGGCAGCCGTGCGGTAGGCGGCGTCATTCAAATCACAACGAAAAGCGCAAAAGAAGGGCTCCACGGAAAAGTTCTTCTTTCCACGGGAAGTTATGATACGACAAAGCAAGTTTATGATGCCTCTTTCCGTAAAGAAAAATGGTCCGTCAGCGCCGGGTATGAAAAACGGAAAAGTGACGGCTGGCGCGGATATTATGTGGAAGAGAAGGCGTATAACAAAGATGAAACCAAACTTTCCCCAAAAATAGAAATGGACCTGCCGACATCGGCGAGAAACCGCTACATCGTCGGAGGACGTGGCTCAAAAGCGACAGACGCAGAAAGTACACGGTTCAAACTGGGCTATCATATCAGCGATCAGCAAACCGTGACCTATTCGTATTTCCATTCCAATTATCATTATGTGTATAAAAATCCATTCAGCCTCATTCGTGATAAAGACGGAAAAGAACTGTTTTACGGATCCCTCATATTGCCGAACGGGAAAGGATTCGATTTCTATCCCGGCGACTTTTTAGGATATGTGGGTGCGAAAGAATGGTCGGTCCATAACCTGGCCTACGATGATGAAAAGAATCAATTCCATGCCAGAATCGGTCTGACGGATATCCGAAAAGACGGATATTCTTCTACCGGAGGCCCCGAAAATCCGATGACCGCATCGGAATTATCCACATGGAACGGGAGCGGCGTTCAATCTTTCTACCCCAGTAAAACAAAAGATTTCGACATGCATAAAGTATGGATCTTCGATGCTCATACTTTGCTTGCAGGCATGGCATACCGGGGAGAATCTTTCGACCAGACAAGATATGATTTGAAAAACTGGAGAAACCATGACGGAGAAAAAACAGCGTATGAGCTGCACGGAGGAAAAGATGAATCCTGGTCCGGCTATCTCCAGGATAAATGGCAGGCCAATGAAAAAACCGCCGTCTATGCGGGGATCCGCTTCGACCGGTACAAGAAATATGGCGGCTACGGCGATTATTTATCGACAAAAATCAGCAGAACTTATGACGAGGGAACGTATACGGAATGGAGTCCGAAATTCTCCGTAGAACACAGCTTACGTCCCGATTTGATAATTTACGCCGGCTACGGCCATTCTTTCACACCGCCGATTCTTTCCCGTGTATATAGGGACGAAGGCGCTAAAATTCTAAGTGAAAACGGAAAGCTGGTAGTGAATAAAAAAGGTTCTCTTGCCAATCCCGATTTGAAACCGGAAACAACCGATACCTATGAAATCGGTTTAAAAAAGAAATGGGGAGAGAAAACGACGGGAAGCATTGCCCTGTATAAAGCCAAAACGACAGATGCTATCGAATCTTTCTCTACCAAAAAAGAAACCGTCATGAACGGAATCACTTACAAAAAAGGATTTTCCCAGTACAGAAACTTGGGAGAAGCGTCTAAAAAAGGAGTGGAAGTGGAACTCAAGCACCGTTTCAATCCTTACGTCAGCTCCTATATCAACTGGGCTTGGGAATCCGAAAAAATTGACGGATACAGAAATTACAATATCCCGAAACATCTGCTCCATTTCGGCGTTGAATATGACAAAGACCGCTGGGATATTTTGGCAGACGCCCAATATGTAAGCGCCAGACAGTCTCCGGACGATGAAACGGGAATATACTATTCCGAAGACTTATTCTTCATCGCCAACCTGTCCGTGAATTACAGAGTAACGCCGGACGCCTCTCTGCAAGTTTCCGTCTACAACATCTTCGACCGGGAATTTTTTGCCACCGAAGCGGCAAGCGAAAGAACTTACAACGTATCGCTCCGTTACCAATTCTAAACAGAAAATAATGATTTTATACGGCCAATAAAACCGATGCAGTCAACAAAAAGCAGGCATAAAAATATGTCTGCTTTTTGTGTTGCAAACATCTTCCATAAAAGCCGCCTCGATTTTAAAAAACATAACGATCGCCAACAGGCAAACGGAAAAACAAAAAATAAACACAAACGAAAGATACGTATGCACAAATAGGATAAAAAGTGCAGGCAAGAATAATGGCAGAAATAAAATGCATTTTGCAAATAGAATTAAATACTTATCCGATATATAAAAGAAAAGAATATCAATCGCAAGCTGTCCCCATTCGTCGGGAAGCAAGCGAACCGCTTTTCCATAAGTGAAACGATGCGGTAAAAGTATGATTAGAACAGGAAAGAATAGTAATCGTAAGCTGTCCCCGCTTGACGGGGAAAGTGTCAACCGCCAGGTTGACGAAAGGGGCAAGTGTGAGCAGACACGCAAGAAATATTTTTATAGAACCGTATTAAATATCTGCCCGCCATTCTCGAACGGTCGTAAAAAGCGGTCGGGAATAGAATAATAAAAAAGTACGAGAAAGAGTGAAGAATCCGGGCAAAGGTTGCAAGTATTAAATGTGTTTTCCTGTATTCGATGCCGGATTCTTCGCTATCACTCATTACTCTGCTTTTCCATTTTTATTCATTTGCTACTTCCACCGCTCAAGAATGACGGCAGGAGTGCTTTTTGTTTTTCTATGATGTTCTACCCTGTGTACACCAACTTGCCCCTATCGCCTCGCAAAGCTCGGCACTTCCCTCCGAGTGCGGGGGAAGCTGACACTAAGGAAAAAAGAAATTATAGTTTTTTATAAATGTATTACTTGATTGACGCCATAAAACGATAAAATGCAAACCGTAAGCCGGCCCCGCTTGTCGGGGAAGGTGGCGGCGAAGCCGTCGGAAGGGGCAAGTGTGAGTAAAAACGGAAAGAATATCAATCGTGAGCTGTCCTCGCTTGACAAAAAATAAAGGAAAGAATCCAAGTCTTCAAGCCGTTCCCGAATGACGGGAAGCAATCTGACGCACTTTTTGAGGAGCGAAGCGACGCTGTAAAAGTGTGTGAGACGCTTTGCCTTTGGCTAAAGTGTCAACCGTTAGGTTGACGAAAGGGGCAAGTGTGAGCAGACACGCAAGAAATATTTTTACAGAACTGTATTAAATACTTGTCTGTCATTCTTGAACGGCCGTAAAAAGCGGTCGGGAATAGAATAATAAAAAAGTACGAGGTAGAGTGAAGAATCTGGACAAAGAATACGGGTGTTAAATGCATTTTCCGATAACCTATGCCGGATTCTTCGCTATCACTCATTACTCTGCTTTTCCGTTTTTATTCATTTGCATACTTCCACCGCTCAAGAATGACGGCAGGGGTGCTTTTGGTTTTTCTATGATATTCTAACCTGTGTACGCACGCTTGCCACCGCATTCGGGGGAAGCTGCCGCTATAAAAAAAGAAATGAACCCGGATTTGTTCCTGATTCATTTCTTCTTTTGCATTTTTATTTTTTTGCATTTCCAAATGATGATATTCGTCACAGATACGCCATGGCGATACAATTTTTTATGGTTTCTTTCCCGGTTGCCGGCCGCATATGCAGTCATTTCTTGTCACCGGCAAAGCTCCTATCTTTTCATTTGCTATTACTTGTGTTCGAAAATATCGACTCTTCTGTTATTTGCCCGGCCTTCTTCCGTCCGGTTTGTGTCTGCCGGATCTTCTTCTCCCTTGTACATGCCTACGAGCTGATCAATATCCACACCGTGGGCAACGGCATAGTCGGCTACTTTTTTCACTCTGCGGATTGCCAGAGCGTCATTGTAGTCTTTATCCCCGTTGGAATCCGTTCTGCCTACGAGTTTGAAAATATGTCCCGTTTCTTTCGCTCTTTCCACAAAAGCATCAAGGTTTGCTTTCTGTTCCGCTCCCGGGGTATCCGAGTCATTGGCAAAGTGAATGCTGTTGAAATAGTAATCGTTTTCCGGGGCAACGACTTTGGTTTCTACTTCCTCCGGTTCCGTTCTTTCTACGGTAACGACAGTTGTATCTTCTTTTTCATAGGAGTCGTACTCTCTGTAAGGAGTCGTTCTGTCGTGACCCGACCCGAAACGATAGGAAACACCGGCAAGCCATCCCTGATAGGTTACGTTCTTTTCGGAATTTCCTTTTGTATTCAGATAGCGATACCCTGCATTAACGTCCAGGTTCCGGTCCAGTGCATAGTTGACGCCTGCTTCCCAAAGAGAGGTATTTTTGGTTCCTAAAGCGCCTTTTGCATAAAGATCAAGTTCGTTTGTCAACGGTTTTCTGGCAATCACACCCAGTTGAAGGACATTATTGTCTCTGTCTTCCGCTCCTGTCATTCCCAAAGGAAGATTTTCCATGGAAATGCGGTTATATCCGCCATAAACCGCTACTTGGGGATGCACATTGTAAAGGAGATTCAATTCCCGGCTGTACCCGTCAATGTACTTGGTATCCAGTCCGTGATGCTGAAATTCCACAGCATATCCGTCGCCCAATCCGTAAGTCACTCCGCCGTCAAAATTCCAACGGGAAGAAGAGCTGTATCCGTCCATTTTGGCTTCCGGATGACTCATTCCCGCATTGACTTCCCATTCTCCTTGTGTAAATTCCGTTTGCGGAGATGCGTAAGCCGTCATGGTAAGTGCTGCCGCACAAGCGAGCACTGCTATTGTCTTTTTCATATTGTTTTCCTTTCTATATAAAAAAATCCCTATACATATTCCTCACTTATTATTATAACATATTTCTCTTTCTCATGATTTTTCCGCCGAATCATTCTTTTTCTCTTCTTTTATAATTTTTTTCTTGATTTCTTCCAAAGACATGCCCTCTTTTTTGGCTATCATTTTTTTAAATTTTTCAAGATGCTTTTTCAGTTCCGGCGACAATTCCGGATATTTCGGATTGATTTTTTTCAGGGCATGGACGGCAATCAAAGCGACTACATAGCGGGTAAACCATTTATTATCGGCAGGAACAATGTACCACGGCGATTCTTCCGTCGACGTTTTTTCAAAAATTTCTTCATACAATTCCTGATATCTGTCCCAATATTCTCTTTCATTGATATCGGAAATGGAAAATTTCCAATTTTTTTCTTTACGGATAATCCGGTCAATCAAGCGTTCCTGCTGTTCTTCTTTTGATACGTGAAGAAATATTTTTACCATGGGAAAGCCGTTCTGCGCCAGATATTTCTCCCAATGGTTGATCTGTTCAAAACGATTCTTCCAAATATTTTTATTCACCAAATTTTCCGGCATCTGGCTGTTTTTGATGAGATCATGAATCCGGGTGACAATCACGTCTTCATAATGGGAACGGTTAAAAATTCCGATATTTCCTCTTTCCGGCAATCCCTTATTGATGCGCCAGAGATAATCATGATCCTGCTCTTCCAATGACGGCTGTTTGAAAGAAACGACAGAAACGCCGCCGGGATTCAAGTGGGAAAATACATGATTGATCGTCCCGTCTTTCCCCGCCGCGTCCATGGCCTGCAAAACGACAATCAGACCGTGCGTATTTTCAGCATAGAGCGCTTCCTGATAACTTTTCAGCTCTTCCATCACTTCAGGAAAAAACTGCTCTTTTACTTCTTCCTTTTCAATCTCCACATCTCTTCCGGTCCTGTATTTTTCTAAATGAACCTTTTCTCCCGGCTTAACACGGTAGCGGTCTACATCTATCTTTCCTTTTTTTATTTCTTCCATAAAATATCCCCCTTATCCCTTTTTTTCATTATAACTTTTTATACGACCATAATGAAATAGAATTTGGCTATGATATATAATAAAAGAAAAAAGGAAATCCTATGGAAAAGAAAAAAAATTATGAATCCCTGAAAATGCTTTCCGATACGTTTCATCAGAGTAAAACGGGCAGCCGCCTCTTCCATGACCGTTCTTTCCTTTTCTTCCGGCTTCAACAAAAATGGAAAGATATGGTAGGAGAAATGCCTGCCAAATATTCCTATATCGGCTTTGGAAAAGGAAACACCCTTTTCATCTATGTCACCAATTCCGCTTTGATGCAGCATCTTTTTATGATGAAATCGGAACTCCTGCAAAGAATCAGAGAAGATGAATACGGAAAACAATTTACGGATATCCGCTTTCTTGCCGGATCACCGAAAAAAGAAATGGCCGGAAAAACCACGGTCGATTCCATCAACAGCCGCCTTGCTTTCCGGGAAAAAATGTATGATCAGCCTTTAACGGACAAAGAGAAAAAAGAAATCTCCGCCTGGACACATGTCCATATCAAAGATGAAAAACTGCGGAAAACTTTTGAAAAAATGATTGCCCGTTCCTATGAGAAAGACAAAGCGGAAGTCGCCCACGGCTATCACCCCTGCATAACTTGCGGACAGCTGATTCCGAAAGCGCAAACCCTCTGTGTCCGCTGTGAAAATAAACTGGAAAAAACGGAAGAAGGCGCCTTTATTCTTATTTTAAAAGAAAATCCTCACTACAAATATGAAGACTGTCTTTCCATTTTGAAAAAACAGAGAAATCCGGTAAAATCCATACCCGGCCGCCGACCTTTTTCTTATGAAACCTATGCGTCCGCCCGGGAAAAATGGATACAAAAACAAAGAGAGGCGATTTTCCAAAATACGGACGCCCCGCTCCACAAACGAATTCTTCTTTCTCTCCTTATCCACAAACCGCTAAAAAATATCACCTTAAGGGAAGCAGAAGAAGCCCTGCGGAACATGAAACAAAGTAAATACCATTCATACGATAAAAAGTAAAAAAGTATTTTTCTTTCCTCTCATAAAACAGTGAGAAAAGAGAGAAATACTTTTTTATGTACAACAACTTTCCCATTTTGCCTATGAACGGAGACAGCTGACACTAATAAAAAAGAAGCTATAGTTTTGAAATCTATATACTTGCTTATAGGTTCTGAAATGAAAAATAGGGAACTCAAGCCTTCCCTCCGAGTTCCGGGGAAGCTGACACTAAGGAAAAAAGAATTAATGGTTTTTATTTATATATACTCTTTTGACGATATTCCTTGCCGGATTCTTCGCTATGAGTCACATGATGTTTTTTCTTCCATCAACATTCCGATTCTGTCCACTGCTCAAGAATGACGGCAGGGGTGAATTACATTTACGAAAGGCAGTAAGTGACTTTTCGCCCAATAAGAGAAAAATATTAATTGTAAGGCTTCCCCGCTTGTCGGGAAGCAAGCGAACCACTTTTCGAGGAGCGGAGCGACGCTGCAAAAGTGTGTGAGACGCTTTGCCTTGGCTAAGGTGTCAACCGTCAGGTTGACAGAAGGGACAAGGCTGAAAATAAACGAAAAACAGTTTTACAAAACGGCACTAAATACCTGCCTGTCATTCTCGAACGAAGTGAAGAATCTGGCAAAGGATATGAGTATTACATATCTTGACCTGTGTACGCAAGCTTGCCCCTATCGCCTCGCAAAGCTCGGCACTTCCCTCCATATTCGGGGGAAGCTGACACCAAGGAAGAAAGAAATTATAGTTTTTTAGATAAGAAAAATTTAGAAATGACGCATATAAAAAATCCGCTTTTTGAGCGGATTCATTTTGTTTCACGGGAAACATGAGTCATTTATAATTCGATTTCTTCTCCGATTTCTCCGAGCGTATCACCGGCCGTCGTCACAAGGGCCTGTATTTCTTTCTTTTTCAAATAGGAAAAGAGAGCTTTTTTTCTTTTTTCATCCAACTCACTTCCCACATCATCAAGAAGAAGAACGGGATACTCTCCTGTTTCTTCTTTTATAAATTCCAATTCTCCCAATTTCATAGCAAGAACCGCTGTCCTCTGCTGTCCTTGGGAACCATAAGCGGACAAATCTTTTTCATTCATTTTAAAAAGCAAATCATCTCTGTGCGGTCCTATGGACGTGTGGCAGAAACGGGCATCTTCTTCTCTTTTTTCTGCCAATTTTTCCAAATACCATTCTTCACTATCCAAATATCCTCCGCCAGTTTTTTTATATTTGATTTCCAGATTTTCTTCTTCTCCGGTCAGCACCGCTTCCATATCGGAAAGATAGGCATTCATTTTTTTTATGGATTCTTTTCTTTTTTTTACAATATATGCCGCGCCCCGGGCGATTTGCATATCCCACATATCCACTTCCGGCTTTTTTTCTCTCCGCTGTGCCATTTTAAAAGCCGCATTTCTTTGCTGGACTGCTCTTCCGTATCGGAGAATTTCTTCATAATATCTGGGACTGACCTGAGAAATTTGCATGTCAATAAATCGCCGCCGCCCCTGGGGAGACCCTTTGACAAGCTGTAATTCATCGGGCGTGAAAAGAACAGTCCGGAAAAGGCCGACAAGATCTTTTTTCTTTGACGGCGTTTCATTGATAGAAATTTTCTTTCCCTCATCTCTTCTCATTTTGATTTTGATTTGATGCGTCACACCGCGGATATGATAGTCAAGAAGAACGGTTCCCTCTTCTTTCCCGAAACGAATCATTTCTTCATCGCTTCCCGTACGGAATGACTTTCCCAGAGAAGCCGTATAGACAGCTTCTAAAATATTTGTTTTTCCGGTACCGTTATTTCCTTTAAAAATCGTAAGACCGCCGCAAAGGTGAATCGTTTTATCTTCAAAATTCCGTATTTCTATAAGTCTTACGGTTTCACATTTCATGACCATTCCCCAATAATTTCACAGATTTTTCCGTCAATTTCCAAAATATCGCCGGGACGGATTTTTTTTCTTTTTTCATAAACTTTTTGCCCATTCAATTGAACGTTATGATTTCCGATAAAAAATCCCGTTTCTCCTCCGGAAGATATATAGTTTTCTTTTTTCAGAAATTGGTCAAGTTGGATATATTCTCCTTTGATTTCTGTTTTTTCCATAATCAGCGGCCTCTCATGGGAGTGACGATATAGCGGTAGGCTTTATCTTCTTCCTGTTCAACGAGCATCGGACCGCTTTTCTTAATATGGAGATAAATTTTTTCACCTTTAGAATGTTTGATAATATCTTCAATATAAATACAATTGAATGTAATTTTCACATCATCACCGTCAAGTTCTGCCGGTATTGTCGTTTCTGAACGTCCTATTTCAGGATCTTCTTCATAGGCTTTGAGCTGTCCTTGTGAAAATTCAAAATTAATGGTCTTATAACTCATATCCCGGGAAATCGGACTTACAAAGCGAACCGCTTCTTCAAACTCTTTCAAATCCAGGGTGGCATGGAGATCGAAATTTTGAGGGAAAACTCTTTTATAATCCGGATATTCTCCGTTGATTAAATTTGAAACGAAATACGTTTCTCCGAAAGAAAAAGCGACATGTTTACTGGCCCAGGATATTTCCACCGTGGCATCTTCTTCCGCAGGAAACATACGAACCACTTCCTGAAGAACATAAGAAGGACAAATAAAACGTCCGCTTCCTGAAGCCGGTTCATCAAGAGTGATTTCTTTTACCGCCAGGCGGTGAGAATTGGTTCCCACCATGGTAAATGTATTTTCCGTAATTTCACATAAAATGCCTGTAAATATCGGATTTTTAGAATCTGTCGATGCGGCAAAGGATACTTGATTTACAATTTCCGTCAGATCTTTACATTTAATATGCGCATGATAGGTATGATCAATTTCACTCACCGTAGGAAATTCTTCATTTTCACGGGTCGGGAATTTAGCAGTATACTGTCCCGCTTTAAAGTAAACCGTAGTTTCTCCTTTTTTCTGTTCCATGACAACCGATCCCTGCGGCATCATTTTGATTGTGGAAAGAAGCTGCGGTGCAGCAATGACGACAATGCCTTTTTCTTCTATAGAAGCTTCGCAAAAAGTGGAAATTCCTATAGAATAATCATTGGCCTGAAATTCCGCTTTTTCTCCGTCACAGGCGATAAAAAAACCGTTGTTTGTATTGGATGTCACTTTTGTTTGTGCTGCGCGTTGTACTTTTTCCAATGCGCGGCTCAGATCTTGGGAATGAAATGTAACTTTCATGGCAGCTCCTTTACTAATACTGAAAATAAATAAGAGAGTAGCAGTAGCAGTAGTACAATGTGAATAAGTGAATAAGTTTGTGAAAACCTTATAACTTCGTCTTTTTTTGTGTTTATATCTGTGTGAAAATCTCCAATTTTTATTCACTGTTTTCAACAAGCATTTATTTTTTCTTTTTATTCACATGTTATAAACAATTTATTCTTTATAAAAAGATCATTTTTTCACACCTTTTTATCCGTGTTTTTCTATTTTATTTTTTAAAATTTCAATCGTTTTGACTGTGGAGGGATCATTTTGCAAATCTTTTTCCACTCTTTCACAGGCATAAAGGACGGTGGAATGGTCTTTTCTCTTGAAAGCATCCCGCAGATTGGGGTAGGATTCATTGAGTATTTTACGGCAGAGATACATGGCAATCTGACGGGGAATCACAATATTTTTCGGACGTCCGTTGCCGAGAAGCTTATCTTTTCTTACATTATAATAGTCGCAGACAATATCTATAATATAAGGAACAGTAATACGGTGTCGGTTATCCGGAGGAATAACCTCGGATAGAGCTTCTCTTGCCATTTCAAAAGTAATGGGTAAATTTCTCACTCGTGAGAAAAGAACCAGTTTATTGTAAGCCCCTTCCAGTTCTCTGATGCTCGTATTGATATGGCTGGAAATATAGTCCACCACATCGTCGGGAAGATTGATTTTTTCTTTTTCCGCCCTTTTTTTCAGAATCGCACAGCAAATTTCATAATCCGGCGGTGAAATATGGGCAAGAAGTCCGCTGGAAAAACGAGTTTGCAGGCGGTCTTCCAGTTCTTCTATATCCGATGGTGTCCGGTCGCTGGTAAGAATGATATTTTTCTTATTATCAAAAAGCGTATTAAAAGTATTAAATATTTCCGTGGTAGAAGAACTTTTTTTACCGCCGAAAAATTGAATGTCATCTATCAGCAGATAATCAAGATTTCTGTATTTTTCACGGAAACTTTTATTCTTACCGCTCTGGATCGCCTCGATCAGCTCATTCGTAAACGTTTCACTGGATACAAAAAGAACGGATAACTCAGGCTTTGCGGCATTTACATAATTGCAAATCGCATGGAGAAGATGGGTTTTTCCAAGTCCGGACGGACCGTAAATAAATAAAGGATTATAAGAAGAATACGCCATATCCGGCTCGACGGCGGACTTGGCCACCGCCAAAGCCGCTTCAAAAGCCATATCATTACAATTGCCTCTGACAAAATTATCGAAGGTATTATTTTTATTGACCGGATTCGGATTAAACGGACGGGATTCCGCATAAGAAGAAACCGGTTTGAATAAAGAATCCTGATTAACAACCGGCTCTATGGAATGAATACTCGGAAGAGATACGTCACCGATATCCTGTATTTCCGGTTCGGAAAAATCGGAAGAGGTGGAAAAAGAGGGTTCTGTTTTTTCTTTGATCATCGGAGAAGAAGGAAGGGAGAAAGAATTGCTTTGCCAATCTTTTTCTCCGGCATCGCCAATGATGGAAAGTGAAACGGCGGAGCCATATATTTCGGAAAGAAAACGCTCCAATTTATCCTTATATACCGCATGGATCCAGACGGACAAGTAAGGTTCCGCCACCATAACGGTGAATGTGCCGCCGCTGAAAGAAACGGGATAAATCCGGCGGTAAAATTTTTCATAATATTGGGGATTTTCTTCTTTGATATAAGAAAGAACCCGTTCCCAAAGTGAAAATAAATCCATAAAACCACCCTTATACAGTTCACAAGAAAGCTGTTAATTTCCTGTGAATCATTGTGAATAAACGCAATTTTCTGTGAATAAATAAAAAAGCATATAAAAAATAATCAGAAAGAATCAGAGAAAATCAGGAATACGATTTTTTATCATCATCTGTGAATAACTTTATTGTACCATTCCAAAATGACTCTGTACATGTACAAGATGTGGGACTCTTTTTTTTAAGTCTACAATAAGAAGAACGTTCTATAAAATAAAAGGGAAAAAACTTGCAATTTCAAAACATATTTGTTATTATAGTAAAGTCACATACAGATAAAGGGGCATAGCGCAATTGATAGAGCAACGGTCTCCAAAACCGTAGGTTGGGGGTTTGAGTCCCTCTGCCCCTGCCACATGGCCCAGTAGCTCAGCTGGATAGAGCACTTGACTACGAATCAAGGTGTCGGGAGTTCGAATCTCTCCTGGGTCACCAAAAACAGACAGTACCGGAAAAGGACTGTCTGTTTTTATTTACGCAAAAAGGTATATAATGAGAAAAAGAAAAAAGGAGAATTGCCATGGCCGGAACGATTATTTTTGCTTGTCCCACCCTTCAAAAAGAATTGATCCATGCTTTAAAAGAAGCGGAAAGTAGGGCGGTTCTTTACCTTTTGCCTGATGAACTCCACAAAAGCCCGGCGCATCTGAAGAGTTATCTTCAAGAAAAAATAGACAGCGTATTGTATGCGGACCGGGTTATCATCTGTCCCTCCGGTTGCGGCGGCGGAACGATAGGCCTCAGAGCCACCCATACGGAACTGGTCCTGCCGCGGACGAGAGACTGTCTTGATATACTTTTATCCGGGGATAATCTGAAAGATATTAAACGTCCTAAGCATGGTGTCTTTTTCACGGAAAGTTGGGCAGAATACAGTAAACGTTCTTCCATTGATGTGGACAAAATAATTAGAAGCAAGGGTGAAGAAGAAGGAAAGGCATTTTTAAGAAAATTATATAAAGGATTTGAACATTTTTATATCATTGATACCGGAGTTTATGAAATAGAACCGGTCCGTGAATATTTAGAGAAACTAAGAAAAATTTTGGATGGACAAATTGACACAGTTCCCGGGAAATACGGAATTTTGAGGAAAATAGCCTCCGGTGATTTTGACGAAGATTTTCTCATTTTGAAAAAAGGAGAAAATGTTCCGGAAAGTTATTTCACCCTGGATAGGGACTTATAAAGAAAATAAAAAAGCTGCGAAAGAATAAGATTCGCAGCTTTTTTATGTTTGCATCATTTTTCAACAGTAGCTTAGCCGGATAAAGCACTTGACTATGAATCAAGGTATCGGGAGTTTGAATTGATTCCGGGGCACCAAAAACAGACAGTACCGGAAAAGGACTGTCTGTTTTTATTTGCAAAAAAGACAAGAAAAAAGATTACCGGGTGGACGCCCTCCGGAGTCAAAATCCGGCCCCCACCATATGCCCACGCATTCGGAGCTCCGCAGCTAATGGCGACTTTCTGTTGTCGGCAATCTTTTCATTAAGTATATTATAAAATTGACATATTGAAAAGCAAATTAAATGAATTAAGATAAGAATTATAATAAGGTGTGCAAAAACGAATAATAGAGAATATCAGTTGACAGTAGCAAAGAAATGGGAAATTTGCTTTCGGTAAAGGAAAGTTTGCTATAAGTAGAAGATATAAAAATAAAGTTGTAGAACTTTCTAAGTGAGAGTATATTACAATCGTACATGAGCACAATACTAATATCACGTAATACATAAAATGAAGATAGAGTAGATGAGGAGTGTGCATATATGGAAAAAAGTCTGGACAAAACGCTTGAAAAAGAACTTAGAAAATTACGGGAAGAACCGGATGAGTTTGTCGAAGGTATGTTTGTTTATTTAAAAGAAGATGAAGATAAGAAAGAGGTACTGGAAGCCATCCAATATGGTGACATCAGAACATCTGCGGAAGCGCTTATGTGGGCTTTCGATATATATAGAGAAAAATATGAACTGAGAGATCTTTTAGAAAACATTTGTGATGATGAGGAATTTATCGAAAGAATCTTAGCAATGGCGCGAAGCGAAGAAGAAAAAGATACATTGGCAGTGGCCATTCAAAATGAAGAGATAAAAACACCTGAAGAGATTTACCAGTTTGCATTGACGGTGTGCAAAAACGAATAATAGAGAATATCAGTTGACAGTAGCAAAGAAATGGGAAATTTGCTTTCGGTAAAGGAAAGTTTGCTATAAGTAGAAGATATAAAAATAAAGTTGTAGAACTTTCTAAGTGAGAGTATATTACAATCATGCATGAACATAATACTAAAATTTAGAGTAAGGGAGTTTCAAAAACATGTGGGAAAAATTGGAGAAAATTCTTAGAGAAGTATGCAATGATGAAGATTATATATTGGGAATCAAGACACTCCTTCCCACCGAAGCAAATAAAGAAGAGATGCTTGATGCGATTGCACAAGGAATTGTTGATAAAGAGGCTGATGAAATCTCTGAATATGCATTGGCAATTTATAGTGATACGCCATTTGAAGATTGAATTATATTTTTTATCCAATCTCATACAAACGGCTTTTTTTGCAGGAAATTTAACAATAATTCCAACTTCTCATATTTGTTTTTCTGCCTACAGGGTGGAATCAAAACGTACCTGAAACAGCAAAAAAGCACTGAGGCACCGGAAGCATGTAAACTAATCCGGTATTACTAAGCGTACAGACCACTTGCTACGCTAACCTAAGTGTTTTTCATATGTATTATAACTCTCGATATAAACAATAATCAATGCTATTCATTGAAAATAGAAAGTCTGCCGGTAGAAGATATAAAAATAAAGTTGTAAGATTGATTAAGGGGGATTGTATGTGGGAAGAGATAGAACGTATTCTAAAAAGCATGTGGGATAATCATGATTTTATATTGGGTGTTAAATTGCATTTACCGACAGAAGAAAACAAAAAAGAAATGCTTGATGCCATAAAATCCGGTTGGGTAAAAACACCGGATGATGCGGTAATATATTCTATGGCAATTTATGAGGATGCACCCTTCGAGGATTGATTTTAGTACCGGAAAAAATGAAAATAACTGAACTTAAAAAATATTCAGAAACATATTATTTCACTGTGGAGGAGGCAGATGGAGATGGCTAAAATAGTGAGTAATAAGGGAAGACAGCTAACTTTGGCAGAGAAATGGGAAATTGATTCCAGAAATTCAGAATTGTATGGATATAACGAAAAAGGAGAAAGGATACCGGCAGACGAGCTCTGTCCTGATGATGGAATAGATTATACCGAAGAAATTAAGGAGGGTGTCACATACACTTTCTAATACTTTCGAGAATGTTTATCCAAGCTCGCACAGGCGGACTTTTTTTGCAGGAAATTTAACAATAATTCCAACTTCTCACATTTGTTTTGCTTACAAGAGCGGGATGATTATATTTCAAAAAAAGAAAACCGTAAGGTATCCAAAGCATGTACACTAATTGGATATTTCCGGCCGGACAGACCAGATTGCTCGGACCACATTACAATTTTCTAATTACAGTATAGATATGATTTGTTCTAAAAGCAAAAAACGCCTTAACAAAGATTGGCGTAAGAAATAATTACAGAAGGATTTTTGTTTTATACAAAAAGAAAAGAAAAAAGATTGCCGGGTGGACGCCCCTCCGGAGCTAAAATCCGGTCCCCACCATTAGATAGCAGCTTAGGCGACTTTCTGCTGTCGGCAATCTCTTTATTAACTATATTATAAAAGTGATATATTGTAAATTCAGAATAAAGAAGTTCAAAAAACTTTAAATAAAAAAGGCTGCGAAAAGATAAGATTCGCAGCTTTTTTTTATTTCTTTATTATTTTTTATAAGTCATCGGCACGGATGAAATGTTCGTCGCTTATGTCAAAGAGTTCTCCGTATACGGGACCGTAGGCAGCATTGGCGAGGGCTTTTATGGCCCAGCCGCAGTTTTGGTTTCCGCAGTAGATGTAGCGGCTCGGGACGGCGACGACGTTGTGGCGGCCTTTCATGGTCTGTACGACCGGATCGGCTAGAAATTCCCGTTTATATTTGTTTGTTTTTCTCGTGTCCACAGGACGGTCGGCGGCGACGAGGAAGAAGTCGGGATCTGATTTCAGGACCATTTCTTTGGAGAGATATTCGCCGTTTTTCAGGCCTGCTTTTTCTATGCCGTTTCTGATATGAGCGAAGGTGAGGTTGGCATCGTACATCGAGCCGGGTCCGCCGTAGCTTTGCATTTGGGATACCAGGAGGCCTACCGGGGGTTCGGTGTGGATTTCTTTCATTTTTTCTTCTATTCCGGCAAGGTCGGATTTCATTTTATTAATGAGTTTTTCGCCTTTTTCGGGGTATCCGACGGACTCGCTGATGAGTTTGATGGCGTCGATGATGTCCTGATGGCTGTCCGGACTGTGGCAGATGACGACGGGGTAGCCGAGGCTCCGTATCATTTCTACGGTGTTTTTATCGATGTAGTCGGTCAGAATGAGAAGGTCCGGCTTGGTTTTCATGATGAGGCCCGTGGAAATCTGGCCGCCCGGGGGAATGGTGTAACGGATGTTTTTGACTTCACCGGCGATAAAGGAACCCATCGGGTCTTTGGAGAGGACGTTTACCGCAACGAGATGGTCGGCAGGTACGATGCCGAGGAGTATGGTATCAAACGCAAGCTGGGCGGTAATAATCCGTTTCGGTTTATGGGGAATGTAGACGGTATTTCCTTCGTGGTCGGTGACGGTGTATCCGTCGGAGGTGACCGGGGTTTCCGGTTTCGGAATGCCGCAGCCTGTGACAAGGACGAGGCAAAAAAGAAATACGAGTCCTGTTTTCAGAAGTTTTTGCATGGGATTTCCTTTTACGTGATAAAGTTTTATGAGATAACTCATTTCTAATTTATATTTCTATAGTGTATAATAATTTAAATGCTAATCTGATTTCAAGTATCATTTTTCCGAATAAGGGAAATGGTAGGTTTTCATGGTAAAGAAAATGTGAGGAGCGGACATGATCAGTTCGGCAAAGGGAAAAAGTGTATTTATTATATTTTTAGCGGTTCTTTTATTTCTTGTAGCGGTGTTGGCACTTCATGTCGGGGCGATTCCCGTGCCGGTGACGACGGTATTTCATGAAATAGCCAGGGGTCTCGGTCTTCCTGCTTTCGGTACGGCGCCGACGCAGGAGCAGATGGCGGTTTTCTGGTATATCCGCATGCCCCGTATCGCGATTGCCGTTTTGGCAGGGGCGGCACTGGCGGCGTCAGGCTCGGTCATGCAGGGGGTATTTTCCAATCCTCTTGCCGATCCGGGTATCATCGGTGTGTCGTCAGGGGCGTCTTTCGGTGCGGTTATCTGTATTTATCTGGGACTGACTTCCGTATCTATGTACTATATGCCCGCGTTTGCTCTTCTCGGAGCTGTTTTTTCCGTAGCGGCGGCGATTTTCCTCACGCTTCATAACGGGAAAATGCCTCCTATGAGTTTGCTTCTTGCCGGTGTGGCGGTAAGTATATTCCTCGGTGCCATGACGAACGGACTGCTTACGTTCATGAATGAATATAGGCTGAAGGAATTTCTTTTCTGGATGGTCGGCGGTCTTGATTATCGCCGGTGGGAGCATGTGACTCTTGCCTTTGCACCGATTATCACGGGTCTTGTGACACTTATTATTTTGGCCCGTCATTTGAATGTCCTTTCTCTCGGCGAAGCGGAAGCGAAGTCGCTGGGTATGAATATTCTTCTTTACCGTTCTTTATTTCTTTTCATTGCCTCGCTCATCACCGCCGTTGCGGTCTGCGTAAGCGGTATGATAGGATTTGTCGGTCTTGTGGTGCCGCACATCATAAGGATACTTATCGGGCCCGATCACCGCACGCTTCTTCCGGCGGCGGCACTTTCAGGGGCGTTATTTCTTCTTCTCTGCGATACGTTGGGACGGACAATTGCCGCTCCTCTGGAAATACGGGTGGGCATCATGACCGCTGTCATCGGCGCGCCTTATTTCCTCTATCTGATTCGCAGAATGAGACGGCACGGAGGTATGGGATAATGAGTGAATTTATACTGGAAGCCCGCGATATTTCCGTTTCTTTGGGGCATAGAAAAATCCTTGAAAATTGCTCGCTTTCTGCCAAACAGGGCGAATTTATAGGCATAATCGGACCGAACGGTGCGGGAAAAAGTACGTTCCTCAAAGCGGTAAGAGGGATGATTCCCCGTTCGTCGGGAGAAATTTTGATTGACGGAAAAAATGAAAATGCTATGCATGATAAGGAAATCGCAAGAAAAATCGCATTCATGCAGCAGGAATTCCGCACAAGTTTCAGTTATACCGCGAAAGAAATCGTCATGTCTGCCCGCTATCCCTATCTCAAATGGTGGCAAAAAGAAGACCTGGACGATGAACAAATTGCAGAAAAATGGATGACCTATACAGGCGTCATTCATCTGGCGGACAAGCCGGTCCAGACACTTTCCGGCGGTGAACGGCAAAGAGTGATTCTTGCCAAAGTTCTTGCCCAGGAAACGCCCGTCCTTTTCCTTGATGAACCGACGGCCTCGCTGGACTTGCAGTATCAGGAAGAAATATTCCGTCTTTGCCGTGACCTGGCAAACGAAGGAAAAACAATCATTATGATTTGTCATGATCTTATGATGTCCGCCCAATGGTGCAGCCGTCTTCTACTCCTTTCGGATTGTCAATTTACTGCTGACGGCATTCCCGTAGACGTATTGACGGAAAATAATTTAAAGAGAGCCTTCCGCCTCGATTCTCTCATCTATAACGATCCGATTTCCGACCGTCTGGCCCTATACACTTATAAAGGGAAGGAAGAAAAAGGAAAGAAAGTGCTCGTTCTCGGTGACAGTGTGGAAACAGTAAGCCTCATGCGCCATCTTTTCCTGGCAGGCTATCAGGTGAATTGCGGCCCCTTGGGAGAAAAAACACTCGCCCGGGCAGCCTCTTACTGTTTCCATATCCCTTACGCAAGAAGCGAAGAAGAATTGGAAACACTCATCAAAACCACGCCGGTCATTATAGATGACACAAAAGGAGAGAAACTCTGTCACATACCCGAAACGGCACGACTTTACCGGACGGATACGCTCTCACGAAAAGAACTGCAAGAAAAAATCGACGGCGGAGAATTATAAAGAAATAAAAAATTTAAAATTCGCAATGGCTCTCATAAGGGCCATTTTTTATAAACAATAAAGAAATGTTTCACGTGAAACAATAGTGTTCATTCTCCTGTCGCGTAAAAATGCAAAACGATTCTGACCTGTGTATGCACGCATGCTCCTATCGTCTCGCAGGATCGGCACTTTCCCCGAAGTCGAGGGAAGATGACACTAAGGAAAAAAGAATTTGTAGTTTTATAGTTATATACGCTTTTAATGATTATACTATGCCGGATTCTTCGCTAAGAGTCACATGATGTTTTTTCTCCAGTCATCATTTCAATGCTATCCACCGCTCAAGAATGACGGCAGGAGGGAATTGCGTTTTTCAACGGCATTAAATACTTGCCTTGTCATTCTCGAGCGAAGTGATGTCAAGTGAACCATTTTTCGAGGAGCAGAGCGACGCTGTAAAAATGAGTGAAACACCATACCCGACCAACGGGAGCGGTAAGAATCTGGCAAAGGATAGGGGGATTAAATATTCTGACTTGTGTACGCACGTATGCCCTATCGCTTCGCAGGCTCGGCACTTCTCTCCAAGTTCGGGGGAAGCTGACACTAAGGAAAAAAGAAATCATTATTTTTATAGAAGCAAAAGCAAAAAATACTGAAATGACTCACATAAAAAAGCTATTCTTGCTGATTTAAATTAAAGAGAAAGAATCCAACCTGCGAGCCGTCCCCGCACACGGGGAAGGTGGCGGCGTTAGCCGTCGGAAGGGGCAAGTATGAGCAGAAAAGAAAAACAGTTTCTTACAAAACGGCAGTAGATACCTGCCTGTCATTCTTGAACGGACGTAAAAGCTCATATGACCATACGGTAATAAAAGAAAATTGTTTCATAGTGAAGAATCTGGCAGAGATTACAGGTATTAAATATTCTGACCTGTGTACTCACGCATGTCCCTACCGCCTCGCAGCTTCGGCTAAGGAAAAAATCAAATTTTATCATCATTCCGATTCTGTCTGCCGATCAAGAGTGAGGGCAGATGAAATCTGTTTGGCAAATGATATTTCATATTTGTCTTTTATGGAAGAACAGAGTATCTGTATCAAGTAAAGAATAGGAGAGATGCCTGATGTTTTCCGTTCTTGTTTTTTGAAAGAAAAGGCACATAAAAACGCCGCTCTTTTTCAGAACGGCGTGATTTTTGTTTATGCCATATCCAGATTTTTCAAAATTTTGTTCAGAACGCCTTGGAATATTTTCATATCCGTGTCGGAAACACCGGCGTAGAAACGCTGATCAAGGGCGATTGCTTCTCTGTGGCTGATGGCCTCGACTTCTCTGGCCCGGTCGGTCAGAAACAGGCGATATTTTCTTGCGTCTTCGGGAAGACGTTCTTTCCTGATCAAACCCTTTTTCAGCATGCTTTTCACCATGACCGTGATGGTCGGATTTGTCAGGTGGAGATGATCTTCCAGCACTTTCTGGGTCACCACCTGTTTTTTGTGGGTCGATAAATAAGCGATAATCAGTGCCTGACGGGCAGTAAGACCGTATTTTTTCATAATGTTGGATTGTTTAAGGAGCATCCGTTTGTGTGCTTGTCCTAAATTGTAGGTCAAACCCATCTGGTCGCTGTTTTCGAGATCTTTGGGATGTAAATGGATTTGTTTTTTCATAAATATCACCTGGCTGTCAAACGTAAAACATGGAAATAAGCGGTCACGGGGTCATACAGTTGAAACGGACGAATCGGATGATACCCGGTTACCGGCCGGCAAATAGGGAGAAAAGGGTGTTTCTTCCTGTCGTTTCTTTCCTTTTTCTTTCATGTCCCAGCGGTCATTCTTGTCAATTTCACCGTAGAGGATATGCTCTCCTGCGGTGATTTCAAACGTTATCTTTCCCTGTAAGTCATGGCGTTTTACGGAAAAAGAAGGGCTTTTTACAGAAAAGGTATCTTTCCATAAGATGTTCATATTCCGGCGGATGATGACGGTCATCAGTCCGTCATGATACTCCATTTCAAAAATGGTCAGCCGGCCGAATCCGTCATTAAAAAATAAGGTGGAAGAATGGGATTGGCCCGGTTCTTCATAAACGGATAAGGAAGAATAGTGAAATTCTTCTTCCCTATTCCCGGCAGGGGGCGAAAGGAGAGCGGTTCCTTCCGGTATTTGCGCCGAAATGCCCCAGAGAGGACATAAAGCGAGAGCAATGACAGCTCCTATCATTTTAATGAAAAACATGAAATGCCTTTCTGTATTTGGATACCAAAATAAGAGAGGAAAGTATTTTTTAAAATTAACCGAATATAAAACCACGATTAATAATATAAAAATATATATTCTTCTCAATAATCATTTTATCACTAAACAGAAGAAAATGAAAATGCAAGAGGTGACAAAATTTTTTATAAAACAGTAAATAAGAAATTTAGAAGGCGCACGCTTTCTTCGCCATGACAAATCACTACAGGCGGACATGCAATTCTGGTATACTGAAACGGAACAAAGGAGACGGATATGAAGATCATAGTGAGCGCCTGTTTATTGGGAAAGCGGTGTAAATACAACGGCGGTGATAATTATCACCAAGGGGTGATCGATTTTTGCAAGGGAAAAGAGATCATTCCTGTTTGTCCGGAAATAGCAGCGGGGATGCCCTGCCCCCGTCCGCCGGTAGAAATGGTTCACGGAAAAATCACGGACTGTCACGGAAAAGATGTGGACGCCAAATACAGGAAAGGCGTGGAAAAGGTAATCGAAGAAATCAAGGATACGCCGGTGGTACTGGCCATTTTGAAATCCCGGAGCCCCACCTGCGGCGTTTACGAAATTTATGACGGCACGTTTACGGGACGAAAAATCAAAGGGAGCGGAATTTTGGCAGAGGCGCTGCGGAGAAAGAAGATTCCTCTTGTGGATGAGGAAGATCCGTTATTTCATAAAAAATAAAAGCAACATAAAAAGCACGGAGCAGAAAAAAGACTCCGTGTTTTTGATTTGCCGCTCAAAAATGAAGGCAGGGGTGAATTGCGTTTTATAAATGGAATTAAATGGGAGTTGTCACAAACGGAAAGAATACCAATCACAAGCGATCCCCGGACACGAGGAAAGTGTCAGCGGAGCTGACGAAAGGGGCAAGTGTGAGCAGAAATGGAAAGAATGGAATATAAGCATGAGTAGACACGAAAAAAGCAATTCTTACAAAACGATAGTAAATACCTGCCTGTCATTCTTGAACGAAGGTAAAAAGTGGTCAGGAATACAATAATAAAAAAAGTACGAGGTAGAGTGAAGAATCCGGGCAAAGGATACAAGATTTAAATGTTCTAACCTGTGTACGCAAACTTGCCCCTATCGCCTCTCAGGCTTGGCACTTCCCTCCGCGTGCGGGGGAAGCCGACACTAAGGAAGAAAGAAATTATAGTTTTTATTATTTAAATACACTTTTGACGATATCCTATGCCGGATTCTTCGCTCCCTCTGACAATCTCTTTTTTCTTTTATTATCATTCCTGTTCAGCCCGCCGCTCAAGAATGACGGCACAGGTGAATTGCGGTGCAGAAAGTTTTTTATGTATCTATTGCCATAAAACAGTAGAATACAAACCGTAAGCTGTCCCCGGACACGGGGAAAGTGTCAGCGTAGCTGACGAAAGGGGCAAGTGTGAGCAGAAACGTAAAAGAGTTTCTTACAGAACCGTATTAAATACTTGCCTGTCATTCTTGAACGAAGGTAAAAAGTGGTCGGGAATACAATAATAAAAAAAGTACGAGGTAGAGTGAAGAATCCGGGCAAAGGTTGCAAGTATTCAATGTGTTTTCTTGTATTTGATGCCGGATTCTTACCGCTCCCGTTGGTCGGGTATGGCGTCTCATTGCATTTTAG